>FTCU01000821.1_pt1 | contig 40771 bp, 59 predicted proteins | sample 1639521 | NCBI WGS metagenome assembly FTCU01 (sample SAMEA3914864, study PRJEB12502) | metagenome | biome: forest; material: soil | place: USA | collected 2012-03-12 | depth 0.3 m
AATCAAACAGTTGCTGCCAGAACAAGTCGAGCAAAATAATGGCCATCGAGACGCAAACCGCCCTGATCGGCGGGCCCAACGGCACCCTCATCGTGACCGACGCGGCCCCGGTGCCGCCCCCGCTGCTCGACCACCAGGTCGCCATCGCCGTCAAGGCCGTCTCGCTCAACCCGGCCGACACCAAGATGACGGGCGACTTCCACACGCCGGGCTCAGTTCTGGGGTGCGATCTCGCCGGCGTGGTGACGGCCGCGGGCGCGACCGCCGCCGAGGAATGGGGCTACCGCGTAGGCGACCGCGTCACGGCGATGGTCATCGGCATGAACCCGCTGCAGCCGAGCATCGGGGCGTTCGCCCAGCACACCGTGAGCTCGGCCTGGGCGGCGCAGCGCATCCCAGACGCCTGGAGCTTTGCGGAAGCTGCCGGCGGTATCGGCGGCGTCGGCTGGTTCACCGTGCCGTGGGCCCTCTTCCACACCATGGGCCTGCCCGCCGGCCCGCTGCTCGAGCCACTCAACAGCCAGCTGCCCCCGCCGCCGCGGGAGCCCAAGCTCAACATCATCACGACCCACAACCCGGGCGACGGCACGCGGCAGCCCTCAACCGTCCTCGTCAGCGGCGGAGCCAGCTACACCGGGACCTGCGCCATCCAGCTGCTCAAGCTGGCCGGCTTCACCGTCATCGCAACCTGTTCCGCCCGCAGCTTCGACCTCGCACGATCTTTCGGCGCGGACGCAGTCTTCGACTACGCATCTCCCACCGCGGCGGCCGACATCCGCGCCGCGACGGGCAACTCGCTGCGGCTGGCGCTGGACTGCATCACGACGCCCGCCACGACGCAGCTGTGCTACGCGGCGCTGGGGCGCGCCGGCGGGCGCTACGTGGCGCTCGAGCCGTATGATAAGGGGGCGGCCGCCGCGCGCGCCGTCGTGCGCCCGGACTGGGTGTTTGGGCTCGAGACGCTTGGCGACGACGTCGCGTGGCCTGCGCCGTATGGCCGCAAGGCGAATCCTGTTGCGAGGGACTTTTTGAAGGTCTGGAATGCTACGATGCGCGGGCTGGTGGAGCGCGGCTTGGTCCGCCGCCATCCGCAGGTCGTGCGCGATACGGGCCTGGCTGGTGTGTTGGAGGGCGTTGAGGAGATCCGGCAGAAGAAGGTGTCGGGGCAGAAGCTGATCTACACTTTGTGAGGAATGGGTAATGGATGATGCTGTGGTTGGTTGTTGGTTTGGTGAAGACGGGACATACATTTCTGTGCCGAGGGACATCACGTCGGGAGCTGCCCTGGAAGGATGACAAATTCAAGTTTCTCGCTCGTGGAGTTGCCCTTCATTCATGTAATTACACCAGAACATATTGACCAGCCAGCCTGACACTTACTCGCCTACGCTACGAATGCACTGTTTTTATGCTCTTGCAATAGAGCCGCAACAATTCACGCCAGCAACACTCCTTAATGAACTTGCGTCAAATGCTCGCCGAAATGACGGAAGCAAGAGAGGACCGGCCTAGGCTATGCATTTATTAACTAATTATTAGAAAAGCAAGCGAGACATACCATCAGCAAAACAAGAGACCAGCAAAGCGACCAAGCAGAGTATAGGTAATCAACGGCAAATATGGTAGTACTGTACGGCCGTTGTCATAACCAACGCTTCCTGTTTCCCTTAACTGGCACCTCCCCTTGCTCATTCCTGTGCATTATTTGCGTCCTGTTCATTGAGCTGGGAATTCTCAGGGTTGTGCTTGGTTGATATATGACTTCGTTACCTCTGATGACGAAATGTCCGCTGTCTGTCTGGTTTCGGGCGCAAGGTCTCCGACTGCCGGGGCGGGAGCCCCTCATGTCGGACATTTTCGGTATTACCCTCCACCTGGGGCCAGCTCAGGGTCACGCACCCCGGTACGCAGGTAGATAGACATGCCTGTCCATTGCTGCAAATGTGCCCTTGTCATCTCAACCTTGGATCGATTTGCACGAGCAAGGCACTCCATGGTAGATTTGACAAACAGGTGCTGGTAATTTAGTACCAATTTTGACAACTTTCATTGCACAATGCTCCGCTCAGGCCAGGCCATCACTCGAGTGCTGAAGCAGGCGTTGGCTCAGCAGCCGTCGCCATGTCGTGCCACCACCATCACAGTACTGCCGGCGCGTGGAGTGTCTCGCGGTGTCGTGGTCAGGAATCAGTCCTCGGCCGCGGCGGCACCGTCCCCGGCTGTGCACATGTATGCTTCTCATCAAACAGTGGCTTGCTTGATCATTATTGTTATTATTGTCAATTATTTGCTTACTGATGCCAAGCAGTGAACGCAGCAATTCACGACCGGAGCCGCGCCCCGATGTCCAACCACTCGTCAACCCTCGACCGAGCAAAATCGATGAGGCGTACGTACCTCTCACACCGCCGCCTTGGTCTCCCAGCCCTCCAAACACTCTCTCCTAGCTCTGAGCGGATTTTGGTAAAACTCAATGTCTTACTCTGCTCAGGTTCGTTGGCAAAACCGGAGGAGAAATTTTCCACGAGATGATGGTGAGGCATGGTGTCAAGCACATTTGTAAGTTGCTTCCAATATTTGCAAAACTTTGCATTGGTCACAACACAATGCCTTGTTTCTTTTCATTTTTTTCCTCAGGCAAAATTTCCTCATCCAGCTATTGTCTTACTGACCTTCTCAGTTGGCTATCCTGGAGGTGCCATCCTCCCTGTCTTCGACGCCATCTACGACTCGACCCACTTCGATTTTGTGCTCCCCAGGCACGAACAAGGAGCGGGCCACATGGCAGAGGGCTACGCACGAGTGTCAGGCAAACCCGGTGTTGTCCTGGTGACATCGGGCCCCGGGGCAACCAACGTTGTGACGCCGATGGCAGACGCGCTGGCTGACGGCATCCCGATGGTTGTCTTCTCTGGTCAAGTTGCCACGACTGCGATGGGCAGCGACGCATTTCAAGAGGTCGACATCATCGGAATTTCCCAACCCTGTACAAAATGGAATGTTCTCGTGAAAAGCATTGCAGAGCTACCGAGGCGCATCAACGAAGCTTTTGAAATCGCCACAAGCGGCAGACCAGGCCCGGTCCTTGTTGATCTGCCCAAGGATGTCACAGCAAGCATTCTTCAGAGACCGATCCCGTCAGAGCCAACCATCCCGCCTCTGCCGAACTTGACGGTCCAACAAAAGAGCCGACAGCTCCACGCCTCCCTCCAACGGGTGGCTGAACTTCTCAAAATCGCCAAGACACCTGTCATCTACGCTGGCCACGGTGTCATTTCGTCTAAAAATGGCCCCGAACTGCTCAGGGTCCTCGCCGACAAGGCCTCCATCCCGGTGACCACCTCTCTCCACGGCCTGGGCGCATTCGATGAGCTCGACGAAAAGGCACTCCACATGCTTGGCATGCACGGCGCAGCTTACGCAAACATGGCCATCCAGGAGGCAGACCTCATCATCGCGTTAGGGGGCAGGTTTGATGACCGGGTGACGTGCAATGTCTCCAAGTTTGCCCCTGCGGCGCGGCGGGCTGAAGAGGACGGCAGGGGAGGCATTGTGCACTTTGAAATCATGCCGAAAAATATCAACAAAACGGTCCAGGCAACCGAGGCTATCGAGGGCGACGTTGGGACGAACCTTGGCCTTCTACTTCCTCTTGTCGAGGCCAAGCCAATGTCTGATCTAGACCGTCAAGCGTGGTTTTCCCAGATCAACGAGTGGAAAGCCAGGTGGCCGCTTTCAGACTACGAGCGCTCCGAACGCCCGGGCCTGATCAAGCCCCAAACCGTTATCGAAGAACTGAGCAACATCACGGCGCGGCAGAAAAAGAAGACAATCATTTCCACTGGCGTCGGTCAGCACCAGATGTGGGCGGCACAGCACTTCCGATGGCGATACCCGCGCACCCTTGTGAGCTCAGGCGGCCTCGGGACAATGGGCTACGGTCTCCCCGCTGCCATCGGCGCCAAGCTGGCACGCCCAGACTCCCTGGTCATCGACATCGACGGCGACGCATCCTTCAACATGAGCCTGGCGGAGCTCGCGACGGCAAGCCAGTTCAACATCGACGTCAAGGTGATTCTGCTCAACAACGAGGAGCAAGGCATGGTGACGCAGCTGCAGAACATGTTTTACCGCGACCGCTACGCGCACGCGCACCATGCCAACCCGGACTTTGTGAAGCTGGCGGACGCGATGGGGCTCGCGCATCGTCGACGCGTGTCGATGCCCGAAAAGCTCGTCGAGAGTTTGCAATGGCTGATCGACACGGACGGCCCCGCCCTGTTGGAGGTTGTCACGGACAGCAAGGTCTCTGTTCTCCCAATGGTTCCGCAATCCGCCGGCCTGCACGAGTTCGTCACTTGGGATGCTGGTAAGTGGGATGCTTTTGAGCAGCATCCGAGGCTAACAGACGATGCTGACAAATTTGTGGAAATAGAGAAGGATGCAGAACGCAGACAACTGATGAGGGAACGTACCGGAGGCTTGTATGGCTAAGCTTCAAGCTGTCTTGCTCTGAGGCTGGTGGAGACAGCCTGTTGAACCATTTCACTCGCTATTATGACAGAGTCGACCTGTAGTTGACAGCTCAGTGTAAGGCTGCAGTTATGTCGGGTATAGTAATCCTTTAGACGCATCCGCTTTCTCATTATGATCACCTGGTACATTGTCTGCCTTACTTTGGGGACTCATTCAACAACGGGAAGTACTGAAACTATAGACCGTTGTACATGTAGTTAGGTACATAATACATGGTATAAAGATTGACATGGAAGTAGACTTTAACGCACGGCCGACGCATTGCTCCTGTTCCATGTGTTTTTCTTTCTCTCTAACCCCTAAGATCTCGCCCCTATTTTAGCTCGGCAACGTTGCCCAACCGCTGGCCACGATGACGGGTACGGTTTACCCCATCTGCCATCTGCGGCTGAATCACCTGACTCGGCGTTGTCTTCTTCAAGCCAAGCGGCAGAGCCTCACGACACAACCCCTCAATTCCCCCCGAATATTTTCTCGCTCAACAGTCCACGACAGTTAACGGCAGCATCGAGGCAAGAATCAACTCTCAGGACCCATGGCTAATCTCACTCCAAACCATGACTCGTTCTCACACACTCCGCTCGAGCGCCCCGATTCACAAATCCGGCTCCGAGAGCTCCTACCGACTGTCCGGCAACCGCCAGGGACCACCACAAACCATTTCGACCAGCCCATTTACTGCAAACTCCAGACTGTATCCCTCAGTAGCCAACCTGCCTACAAAGCCTTGTCCTATGCCTGGGGCCCCGAGGACCAAGAACGCAGCGACATCTATATCAAGGAGGCCGCCTTGTCCATCACCATATCGCTCGATGTGGCGCTAAAACATCTGCGCCACAAGCAGGAGACGTCTCTTCTCATTTGGATTGACCAGATCTGCATCATGCAACAGAATTATCCCGAAAGGGACGCCCAGGTCCGGATCATGGCGCGCATCTACAGCGGCGCCGAGCAGGTTCTGGTGTGGCTCGGCGCGGCGGGGCAGGACTCGGACGATCTGATGGATTCTACAAGCGCGTCGGTGCCGCTGTGGACGCCGCCGGCCTCCTGAACTGCTGCACCCGCGAGAGCGCGCTGCTGGTCGACGCCGCCGTGCACGCCCGGGACCCAAGCGACCCGCTGTGGCAGAAAGTCGGCCCCGTGCAGGCTCTCGCCCGGCGGCTGCTGTTGCCGCGCCTGCAGGCCATGGTCGACTGGGACCGCCGCGAGTGGTTCCGCCGCGTGTGGGTGGTGCAAGAGTTCTGCGTCGGCGCCGAACTGCTGTTTGTCTGCGGGCACAAGAGCGTCCGAGCGGATTATGTCAAGACCATTCGCTGGTTGCTGGGCCTCGGTCTGACGCACGAGTTTGTTGCCGAAGTGCGTGCCTTGGGCGACGACAAGCTGGCGCTCTTGACCGACTTCGCCAGGGCGATGATCAAGGAGGCAACCTGGCCGTGCTGGCATACGTCCAGTTCCCGAGGGACGTTGATGGGATGCCGTCCTGGGTACCTGACTGGCACCCAAATCTGCGGCCGTCGTTTTACCCCTACCCGGCGGTCGGCGCCGAGGAGGAGAAACCCTACTTCTGGCCGTCGGGACACCGTCTACCGATCGTCAGGGCGGATCTTGGCGAAGCCGTCATTGGCCTGAGCGGCTTCACTGTCGACGTCGTCGAGGACACGGGGAGCGTCTGGACCGGTGGCGGCTCTGACGACCCCTTTCGCCACCAGAGCTATCTGGCGCAGATCCGGTTTCTCTGTTGCCTCTCGGTCGTGAAAAACCAACCCATTTACCCTTCGTGGCAGCGGCGTGAGGAGGCCGAATGGAGGGTTCCCATCGCCGACATTTGGGAGGCTAACGAGTCGGGCCCCGGCGCACGGCAGCGGGCGACCCATCGGGCCATGGAGGCTTTTGCCAGCTTCTGCAATCAGATCGCGTGGATGGAGTCTGGGGGGCTGGGAGGGACGGCTGTGGCTCCGCCGGGCGCGAGCGAGGCATCTATGTATCGACTGAGCCTCGCCAAAATGAGCGGCATGCGCCCATTTATCACCAGCTGCGGCTATATTGGGGTCGGTCCGCCAAATACGCGTTCTGGAGATGCCGTGGTTGTTTTGTTTGGGGCGCGTGTGTGTTCCGTCTTGCGGCCCAGGGGGATGCTGGGGTATATGGGGAAACAGTATCTCTACATCGGGGAGGCCTACTGTGATGGGGTGATGGACGGAGAGATCGTTGGTCAGCGGTGGGAGGAGACGTTTTACCTAGTATAATGGTTGGAGATGTAGGTTGTCAGCGACTGCTTGGTGTTGTACATGCCTAGTTACCTGGTACCTGGTACCTTACACAGTTTCGTTGGAGGACGGAGGCAAGGTTGTCAAAAGGTCACGAAGCAGGTCTTGCAACTCTGACTGTGTGTATTGTCCCAACAGTTACTCGTGAATGAGACATTCCAGGTCATGGGCTTGAAGAACTCCGGCTCTCACCGCTCCCCTGGCAACATCCGCCAAAGCATCCGAGGGCTCCACCACCGCAACGTCGAACGCCGCTCCGACACGCAGCTTGACTTGCTTTACAAGATCCTCCGACAGTGACAATTCGCCAGTGAGGAGGATGGTCTAAGTGACATTGTTGGTTAGCCTCAAGGTCATTGCAGGACATATTCCTTGCCAGACGCGACGTTCTGTCAACGCAAGGTACCTGCTACCTACCTTCACCCGCGTCCTTGGATAGTACTTCGCCGTACCCGTCAATCGGTTCGATATCAACTCGGATAACCCTTTCGCAAAGGTACGTGCAGCCATTCCGGGTCCGATGCGGTCGTAAACCATCAGATTTTTATCCCTCTCCCGCAGAAGTTTACCAATGTTTCGCGTCGATCTGCCGATGATGGTCAGTTACGCCCCGGCTCGACTCATTGGGAGTACACTTACCCACACAACTCATCATCTGATGGAACAGGTAGTGCTCTCAAGGCCAGAGGATGCCCGTTAATCGCTTCATAGACTTCCAAGGCCAGTGTTACCTTGCCGGCAACCACAACCAGCAACGCGTCGGATGGCTGAGGGTTAAAAAGAAGGATTTTGCAACAGTGCAAGACGTATGCCACGGGCTCGGCGACGAAGGAGATTGTGTCATCATGACCACCCCGGATAAAGCCGGCCACGAGTGCTGGACCGCGGAGAGAAGTTTGTGCAGTGCTGCCCCAGTCAGGCGGGATCGCAAACCACCACCGGATGTGTATTTCTTCCATGTCAAACGAACTCTGAAGGACCGAGTAAATAGCATCGCGGAGTTTGGACAGGTAGTCGGCGATCGAATCGTGGTAAGATTTCCCCCTTAGGTGAGGTACTAGGGCATTCAGGTTTTCGAGGTGCATCCGTTGTGAGCTCGTCAAGCCCAGCATAAAGTACTCCAATCTAACCTGCACAAAGGCGTTAGTTTGGAGGAGGAAGAGGGTGTGTGTGATCATCATGTTAGTTTAGGGGCCTACTATGCTGTACTTTAAATGGCCAGAAGGCCTGCGCACATCCTCTGCGTCATGACCCCAACCGACCATTCGGTCGTCGAGGTCGTAGTAGAGAGTGCTGGGAGTCTGTGAAGTGTCAGTTTCAACTTCCGAAACTGAATCCATGACCAATTCGCCCATGCCGAGGTTAAACATACCGTAGAGTCGATGATGGTCCTCTTCCCGCATCGCCACTCACTGATGATCGCCTCTTCTACACCAACATGTGTAGCCAGCGCATAAGACACGGCTGTCTTTGCCACTCCAAAGTGTACGCCCACGATCAGGTTCCGGGATTGCGAGACCTGGGTGGTTGATGGTGTGGCTGTCTGGGGAATTGTCGGTGGCGGTCGTGGCTCCTTTGTTCCATGTCCACCAAGGTAAGCCAGGGGGTCGACGTGCAGCACTGGTTGGTATGACGCGGGAATGAAGGTCCGATGGGCCTTAGCCTCCTCCGTTTCACCTCGTGCTTCGCAGATACGGGAGAGCAAAGCCAACGTTTCCCAGCACGAAGGATTCTCCTTCCCCAAAATCTTTCGCTTGCCCCACAGTGCCCGTTTGCAGCACCGCTCAGCCCTTGAAAAGTCGAAGTTGTGCATGTGGGCAAGACCCAGGGCGTGGAGAGCGCCATAGACCGCCATATTAGCCAGCTGCCGTTCCATAGCGATGGGGAGGATGATGGCCTCTGCGTCGGCCCATTTCCTCTGCCGTAAGCATGCGTAGGCTAGACCGACCCTGTCCTGAACTAGATCTTGAGGATCATAGTTCGAATCGCTGGCCGCGGAGCGGCTGATGACGTTCCGGTAGAAGTTCTCGGCCTTGGCGTACTCTCCCTGCTGCTGGCTTCTAACGGCAAGCTCTCTGAGCCTTTTGTGGAGAGCCTTGACGATATCGTCGTCCGAATCCGAATGGTGCGACTGATCGACAACAGTGTCGGATGATGTGGTCCCACCTTAGCTGTTGCTCGGCGGGGGGATCCAGCGCTCGATGTTGGAGAACTGCTTCGTCGTCAAGGGGTCGCCCAAAACGCTGCCTCCCCAAACGGTTGACCTTGGGCCCTCTCTCGTAATCGCGCTTGCATTGGAGTGAAAAGCTTCGGCGACACGCACCAGCTGTCGAAGATTTCGTGTGACTTGGTTGCCGTCCGCATCCTGGCTTGGGCCGGCCGGCCCGGGAATTGGTTCCGTCCCTGAATTTGGTCCCGTCCCTTGATGCAAAGCACTCTCGACGCGTCCAATTTGGGACTTGAGCCCATGAAGCACGTTGAATATGGCATTTTGAGCAGAGTTGCTGTGAATCATGACACAACTACAAAGACGATTTAGCGAGCAACGCTGGGTGTTTGGGGAAGATCTCACCACTTACACGTTGATCATTTGCAAGGTGCTCGCCAAGGCGGTATTGTAGGATTGAACCCTGTCCTTGTACGTGGCAATCTCCTTGGAGCGAAGGCCAAACTTGATCTGCTTTGTTGGCTTTTTCAGAAAGCCTCGAATGAAGACGCTGCTGCTTTTTTGCACTTCTTGCAAGAGCTGGCTCAGTTTTGCGAGTGTGTTGTTGATGTCGCCCAAGGTCGCCTCGACCACGGCCCACAGGCTCCCATCAGGGTCAATCTCTGCCATGACGGGACGGGGGACCGACGTAGAGGCACTGCTGATGGACTCGAGCACTCGTGTGAGGGCCTTGATCTCTTCACACAGACTGGCAACGTTGTCATCGACGGCGATGGTGTCATCTATCCAGGTGTAAAGAGTGGCAACAATCTTGACGCATCCTGTCGCGAGGCCTGCAACGCTGGCCGCGATCGAGAGAGGATCCATGCTGCCCGTGGTGATGAGACGACACCGATCCCGTGCGGTTTCGCTAATGTCCTGATGTGTTTGAGGCTCAGCTTCAGCCCTCAGCTTCCCCGCTTGCCCAAGCTGCCCAGGGCTCCGATGCACGGATCCGCGAACCAATGAGCCCAAATGGGAGCCCGCTAAGCGCCGGACGCAATGTGCCACAGCCACCTCCTGTGGCTGTGAGTGGCAGCTCCCAGGAGCTTGGCATCACCTGACGGAGCATGTTAGGCTTCATATCATAGGAGCCCGTCAATGCACTTTGTTGCCTCTCTCTCACACACACTTGTCAAACCTCCATCTGCAGGAGCGCCACAGAGCAGGTCTTGATCAATGTCTCCAGGGCTCTGATCAGGGAGACGTGCAGTTGCCCGCTTCGCTTAGTCGCTGCGCCGCCTCAATAAAATCTTGTGTCTGTGTGTGCCTGTGCTAGAGTTACACGGGAGGATGCCGCATGAGTCATGGGTTAATATCATGCTTGGCAATAAGCAGCCAAAGAGATAGATAAATCCAAGGCCTTGAAACCAACCACTGCAGCAGTGCAGATATTCTCTTCTCCAACCACCAACAGAACCACCGCCCATCAATCCAACGCATCGCCTCCCACACAAATCAACGACACCAACCCGCCCTCCTCAATTTGCAGTCGATTTTCATTTCCTTCTCTCCGCACCCCATCCCACCAACAACAAGCGCAGTCACCATGGGCCGGTACAGCTGGTATTATTCGCGTTGGAGCCAAGAGGCGGTTCGCGCAAAGCGGGAGGCGTGCGAGCGCGTGCGCATGGAAAACGCAGCCAAGCGAAATAAGTCGTTGCCGAAGGTCTACAGAAAGATCATGATGGCGAAGGAGGCCGAGGCTAAGGAGAATAAAGTAGGTTCCAAACTCGAGTCTCCGTACGAATATTGAGGGCTTGGTGGCTGACGAGCCGGGCAAGTGTGATGAGAGGACGCCAGTTGAGGTTGACAGTGACACGGAGTACATGACGGACACTACGGCGGAGATGGGGGAGGCAGAAGTGTCGCCGATGCCCGCCGGATCCATGCCAACGCCGAAACCGAAACTCCACGAGGTCGGCGCAAAGAAAGCGCACCCGCGACAAGCAAAATCATGCGCCGGACCAAAGGACATGATTAATGAGGGCGTCGGTCTCGCATCTGACGACGGCGACGTTGCAAGGATACATGCCGCGAACTGGAAAGCGTGGCCTCGGGGCCAGGAGCCCATTGCAGTTGATGCCACCGCCGAGGACAGGGAGATTGCAGAGCTTGTTCGTCAGGGATTTATTGGCGTCGAGGACCTTCAAGTGGATTACGATGTCTTTGAGGAGGATGTGTGTCCGTACACTGTTCGGTTTGTGGAAGCGAGGAAGAAGGGGAGGAAGGGGAATGATCGTCGGCGACAAGGGGCCCAAGGTGCAGATCCTGCGCCGTCAGACGCAGAGACAGACTGGTGGTATCTTGACGACGAGGCGTATTCTCAGCTTCTGAGCGACGGGGAGGCCGAATTGGTGGACTGGAGCGAAGCGTCATCGTTTGCGCATGTGGAATGACGCAAGCGGGCGGATGCCGCCAAGGGACTTGAGGACGGCGCAGACACGTACGGATTCATGATTATCCTGTGGACGCAAAAACGTTTTGGCATTATTTCCTTCACCAATACGTCCTCGATGGATGCCGATCCAGCAATTTGTGGAGTTACCAGAATATAGGAAAGGAGGACTGGAGGTCCAGCCGGATAAAACAACCATCCCGATCTCTTGAGCTCAGAGTTCAAGACTCCGTCGTGCTACATGTGAAAGAAAGCTGCCCCTGACACACTTCTTGCATTCCTTCGTTCTGGTCGGCAGCCCCCTAGCCCGGCCAGAGCTGCACCAACCGGGCTGTACCAACTCCCATCGCCAACGGTCAACTTTCCTTCCTCACATCTCTTGCAGGCTCCTCCTGAACTCTAACGATCTCTGGAGCGTATTTGATACTATCTGATGACGATCCTGTGGCCGCGACGTAAGGTTCTCGGAGTTTTTGAGGCTCGCTCGATGACACTTTTCAAGACGGACTGGACTAGTTCCGTCATCTCCCATCCACCGTCGTCCAACTGAAGGCATTTATCCTCTGAGCAAGAGCGGCCCAACCCGGCATCGGAGACTTGCCCTTCGGCGTCTTGGGAGAGGATCACAGGCGCGTGTCAGTCTGGCTCGACCAGCTCAACGGACTCCCATCACGGCACCTATGTTCTTCTCTTCCTTTGAGATTGGGTTTAATTAGCAATTGATTGAAGCGAAGCTTCCATTCGAGTTTGGTGCTGTATTACTGTGTACAGTAGCAAACGAAGAAGGAACGCTTCGTTTTAGTTAAATTGGCTTTTCCTCGAGAGTTGTCGGGGGAGCGATTGGATGCTACAGTGGGTTTGTGGCTTGACGTGCATAGGTCATCGAGGGCATTCGCAAGGAAGGAGGGCCGTGTGAATTCGTGGAGGCATGAGCAGTACTAGTGCGAGGTATTTTAAAGCCCGAAATTGTACCTAGCTAGACATGCCAGGAAGCTGGAGATCATTAAATGTATCCTGTTTTTTGTAATGTGTCAGGCGTGGACGACGAGGTTGAAGATGCAAGAGGGTATAGCGTTGCAGTTCTATTGATCTTATAAGCAGATGCGAACCTTGGGCCTGCCGAACCCAGTGCTGTTGAATCCAACGCTGTTGAGCCCAGTGCCGTTGAACCCAGTGTCGTCGAACCCAGTGTCGTCGAACCGACTGTCGTTGAACCCAGTGTCGGAAAGGTGAAATGGCCTTGACGGTACTGGCCAGCAACCTGTAAGTAGAAAAAAGCCTGGCTGGGACGGAGTTGTCACTAGTTGACGTAGCCAAGGCCAGCAGCAGCCAGCAGCCCAACGAGGCCCTGGCTTGGCCTGGCTGCTGGGCTGGTTACGTCAACAGCGATAGCAACAGACCTGTCCAACCTCGCTTCCCCTTACGGGGGTTTGCCAGGCCGAGACTCAGACCAGCGTCAAGGTATTTTAACCTCGAAACGCTGTCTGCCAAGCCACATCTCCAAGTCCCACCGCAATCCAACTCACTGCCAGCCATGTATAGAGGTAAGTTAACCCTTACCTTAGAGACGACCTCCGCGGGCCGGACTGCCGCGGTGATTTCAGAAAAGACGTGCTGGAAGTCAAGACAAGTCGAAACCGGACCTGACACTGCCAATGGCTGATCGAACCCTGCGAACATTCGCGGCAGTGCAGACAGAACGGTATGACGCAACATTCGCGGGAGTGCTGTATGGCAAAACACTCCAGTCTTCGAAACCAGACCGGCGAGACACCGATGACGCTAAGTGGGCTGCCGTTTGTTCGGCACACTAAGGTCGAGATCCGTTATGCTGCGGACGTGCGGGTTGGAAAGCTCCGCGCCTGCCCACGATGGGCCACGCGTTTCCCAGCCGAAGTCCGAAGGGAACGAAATATCATGCCCAATGATGGGCTGGTCCGTTAGAGTGGCGAACATGTCAGAGAAACAAGGATAGCCCGTCACACCAGTGCGCGCCATGCTTTCGGTCGAAGGCGCAGAGTAGGGCAGCCGCAGACGAATGTCGCCGCGTTCCGGGAAGGAGGTTTGGGTGTGCGGGAACGGCAGGAAGTCTTGGAGCAACCATGGGTCACCCGCTTCGTAGTGCCCAAACTGCAGTAGACTCGGAGACTGATACTGAGGCGTGCTCATGAGCTGAAAAAACGGCGGGGAAGGTTGGTTGGAAGGCGGCAACAGTCGGCCGCCGGGAGCCAGCTTGTCGGAGGCGAGAAAGGAAAGATCCTCCTGCGTGCACACTGCACGAGATACTCGCTGCCAAATGCTTGGTTCCAGCAGCTCGAACGTCATTCTCACAGCCATGTCGGGGTTAGAGGGCTCAGAGGCACCCTGGCCTGACTGGAGCGGCGGTAACAACTCTGCCAAAGAGCGTTCACGAATGAAGGCGGCCAGCGCGCGTCGGTAAAGCTAGGGAACCAGACAGTCAGCCAGAGAAGCAAACAAGGAGTGATGAGTGAAACATACTCCTAATATCTCCTCAACCTCACTTCCGACATACGGAGAGTCTGGCTGGGGACTACCGGGAAACGCGATGTCCCACACAGCGAACCAACGCTGCTCCTCGTTGAGATGCCGCCGTGGCTTCCTGAGTTCAGCCTGTTGGTCCTGTGTGAGACCCGGGTACTCAAACGCCCTTCTTTCACATGAGCCTGTCTTAGTGTGGCTGTCACATTCGTCGTGCGAGCGGAACGCCTCGCCGCAGACCAGACAATGGATCGGCTGCAACTCGTGACTCCTCAGGACGTGTTGCACCACAAACGGCAAGTCTTTAAGTCGATTCCGAAGCATACATTCCATGTGCCGAATCGGGTTGAATTTGAAGAACGGACAGGCAAGGAGTCGCCCGCCCTCGAGGTTGGTTTTGCGTCGCTTCATGGGAATCTTCTTGTCGTTTTTGTCCTCGCCCTTATCCGCCGGCTTTTCTTTGTCTCTTCGTGACTGTGTGCGCTTGTGTGGCTCGTGACCTTGCTTGCTGGGCCTGTGTAGGTGCTTCTTGCCCCTGGCCATACTGCCCCTGGTTGTACCAAACGACGGACCTGGTGAACGGTTTTTCTTTTGTCCAGAGGTGCAGTCACGAATTGCGGTACTCCGGTGCGGAGGCCCCGATTCCGGCCCCAACGCGTGCTTCAAGTTTGATGCGATCTTGTCGGGTTAGAATGACAGGAAGAGAGACCCAAGGCATCAGGTACGCACAATGGAGTTGGAGGAACTTGGATGAGTGATGGCGGATTCAAACAGGAAGCTGACAGTCCAAGGCAATTGCGGAAAGCGCATGGAAAGTCATTGGCCGGCCAGCGATTTGGGTGCTCGCGTTTTCGATTGGTGCTGGGCCAGCAGCCCACCACAGCCCGCCACGTATTGAACCGCAGAGGACTGCGGTTCGGCAAGCCACCACTCGGGAGCTCTCGAAAATTACGGGAATTGTTCATACGTGAAAAAATTTTCAGGGGATGAATCTCCTGATGTTGTTTGAGTGTTCCGTCATACCAGGGGCGTGTAGTTGCCCACGGGAATCATCAAGGGGTTAGAGAGGAGACTTGACTCAAACTGCCAATGAGTAAATCCAAATTTGCGACGTGTCGCGCTCCAGAAAGGGCGTTATTAAGCGTATTAGGGTAGGAGGTAGGAGGTAACAGAGTGCATCTTATGGGGAAGCAGTGGAACGAGCACGACACACACACAGAGAGAGGCCCCAAGTGCTCCGATTGCCTCCCGGCCCCTGAGAGCTTAACCGCCGCGTAATCATCAAGCTACCTTCTGTAGATTGGGAGACAACTGAGACTCACCGCCTTAAAAGAAGGTCCGGCTTGCTCCGGCCGGTGCCAACGCCAATGCCGGAAGGCAGCGGCCTGCGTTTGCCATTGCGAGAGCTACGCCAAACCCACCCCCTCGAAACCCCGGGTTTCCCTTTCGCCTTCGCATTTTCCTTCTCTCACCTCCACTCTTCCGTCGCCGCCAGTCTTGTGCCACTGCATTTGTCTCGATCCCGACCATTTGCATTGCTCCAGTGCAAGAAAACGAGTTGTGACCACCGAGTCCCGAGCTACCACTTTTCCCCGTCTTGTCCGCCTTTCCCAGTCTTGTCCGCCTTTCCCAGTCTTGTCCGCCTTTCCCAGTCTGGTCCGCCTTTCCCAGTCTCGCCTGCCATGGGACGAGTTCGCACCACCACCGTCCGAGCCCGTACGGCTACGGCCACGACCGCCCAGGCGCGTGCCGCCACGACCGGCCGAGCCGGCGCGTCCAACGCCGCCCGGGTTCACCCCACCACCGCTCAACCTCCCACCACCCCCGATGACCAAAGCTTTTTTGCTTGCCCCTTTTACCGACGCCACCCCGGCACCTACGCGCGATGTCGCCGCCGCAACTTCAAACGGGTTCGGGACATGAAGCCACACCTCTATGAGCATCACCTCCGCCCGGAGCATTACTGCCCGACGTGCGGCGATCAATCGTTTGCCAACGAGGCAGACCTGAACCGCCACCTCGACGAGAAGCAATGCGAAGCGCCGCCTGAGGGTGTCATGGTGGACGGCATCGACGCGTGCCAGAGGGCCCAGATCGAGAAGCTCTCCCAGCGCGGCCAGGGGGATGTGGAAACGTGGAGGCGGTTCTGGGCGATTCTGTTTCCCGGTGTGCCTTGCCACGCTTCGCCGATTTTCGGCGACATGTTCGAGGTCGGCGAGGTGCTCGGCTCGATCAAGGCGCACTGGGGCGACCGTGGGCAGGGCGTCATGGGCGAGGCCGCCGCTGCCCACGGTCTGGCCGACGAGCTCGGGCGGCTGGCGCCCCTCATTGAAGACGTCGTTGAGCGCCTGTTCTCCGAGTTCCTCGGCATTCGAGCGGTTGCTGATGGCGGCGCTGCCGATGGTGCCGCTGTCGATAGCGTCGCTGTCGATGGCCCTACTGCGCCGGCCTTCAGTCTGAACTTGGCCGCTGGAGGCGCCGTCTCATTCTCTGGTATGCATGAAGCCGCTAATGCTTTCAACAACCCTAGCTCTCAGGTCGACGGCGACGACTTGCGGCTTTTTCCCGGCCTGCAGCACTCTACCGTCGACCCGCGGCATATAATGCTCGCTCCCAGCGGGGACCCGAATGTCCTTGCCAGCCCGAGTACGGCCTTCTTCAATCCCAATTTTAGGAACGACGGCTCCAACTTTGACGACTTCATCGATCCTCTGTTGCGGCAGTTTTGACCAGAAGAGCCGGCGTCGGGGGCTGCGCTTGCAGCTGCCTTCGACTCCATCGGTCTCACGGTCCCCAGCATTTCAGGAGCTCCCTGACAAGGTCGGAGCAGGGCACATCGGTATGTGATTCCGTACGTGGAAGGACGCTTTGTCGTGGGGATGGTGTCATTATATTTCATATCTTTTCTTGTCCCGTTTCTCTCTTCCTCTTGTTCCCAGTCAATGCTTTTCGGTTTGGAAAAAGAATAAAAAAAGAGAAAAAGAAAAAAAAAGCAGAAAAGAAAAAAAGACAAAAAAGGAGGGCGAGACAGCTTGTCGGGGCGGGTCAACACAGCACAAAACGGGCTGTACGTTTATATCTCCCACCGCCTGCCTGGGATTTTTCTGTATTACTAGTTACTATTAGATCCCAACGATAAGTTGTTTTTTCCCTTCCATCTCTTACACCCAGCCGGCAGTCTGTGTGTGAAGTGAACTTCGTTCAACAACGCAGCGCCCCCGCCAACCCAGCCTGCTCGACCATCTCCCCCAACACCGACCCCGCCACGGCCTCCCGCGTGTCTCTATCCGCCCCTCCTCCTTCAAACCGCAACAAATCCTTGACCACTTGCGGCCCAACCCTCCTCCAAAACCTCCTGAGCGCCACAGCCCCCATCTCCGCCGGCTTCGCCAGGTATCCCGTCTTGGGCCTCGGCACTCCAGGAAACAACACCTCCCACATCCGGAACCAGCTCTCCTCATCGTCATCGTCGCCGTCGCCACTCACCTTCCTCCGCCTCCTCTTCCTCCGTCCAGGCGCAACTGACGACGCCCCCGGCTCGTCCCGCCGCATCAACCAATCAACCTGGGCCTCCGTAGCGCCCTCAAGCTCCCCGGACAATGGCTCTCGCCGCACGCAGGCACGTGCCCGCACGTGGTTGTCGCGGGCGACGGCCGACGGGAACTGTGCAGCACAGACGGGGCACGCGATGGGCGCGTGGTGGTGGACGATGACGTGCTGCTTCACGCTGTGCACGCTGGGGAGGGCGTCGGTCCATACGCAGGCTGCGTGGCGGGAAGGGTTGACTTTGTAGTAGGGGCAGGCGAAGTGTGCTGCTGGTGGTGGTGGTATGGCTCTGGCGGTTAATGTTCTGACCCGGTGGTGGTGGTGGTGGTGTCGGGTTGCGGTGATGGTGTGTCGGCATGGCTGCTGTTTGGGGCGGAGGGAGAACTGTTGCCGAGCAAGGGGTTGTGGTGGTGCCCTCGCTTCTGATGCGAATCGCCTCAAACACTGGGCTGCGCAGACGCGCACGGATGCCTGGAGAGCATGTCCTTCTGCCAGACAGGGGTACCGGTACGACAGGTCGGCAAACAAGAGCATGCGCTCGTCGAAGTCACGTGAGCTGCATTGGGGTTGGGACATCGCTGCGATGTGGTGATCAGTGCGGTCGGTCAGCTGAGGACGAGGAAGCATTGGGCATTATATATACATAGGTACACTTTAACACTGAGGCCACTGTCGGGATCCGAGGAAACTCGGTCGGAATTCCAAACGCACAGCGCTGCGTGTTTGTCCCACAGTTGTGGAGAGTCTTGCCCACAGTTGTGGGCTTGCAATGCGGTGTGGCAGAAGCCTCTCGGCCAATGAATGGAATCCAAATCCCTGCCGTTCCCGCACTTGCCGACAAGCGCAGTTTCCTGCGCCGCTGAGCATGCCGCCCGACAGAGCACAGCACCGCTCGTCTCGCATCATTTGCAAACCGGCCGCAGAATGCCTGAATCGGCGGCGCAGTAGCCCCGCTTTTAGGCAGCCGATTTGTTTGATTGCCATCGGGTTGTTGAGAATTCCCGGGCAGTGGCGGGCATTTCATCATTTTGCGGGAATGACCAAGAGAGTGATTCGTTAGAAATTGAACCAGCGTGAGGGCCTACTCATTGTGGCGCGTTGACTTCGGGCCTCCCGTCTGACAACGCCACCTGGCGCAGATGTCCGCGTCATCTGTGTGTCGAGCGAGGGACACAGTTTGGCCCCCAAGGGCGGCATCCTTCTTGAAGAGCTGAAGGGGCCCTGCGAGGACATTGTGAGTGGTTTCGGGCGCGGGAACAAAGAAGCTGACTGACAACTTTCTTAGAGATATTACCAGCGTTATGGCCAGAGCAAAGCTGCACTTATCGGCTTTGCTCGGGAACTTGCCGAGCGGCATCTCCGGCTCAAGGTGGTTGCCATGCATCCGGGTCGTATAGACAATCACGGGAATGGCTCGGGGTCTGCAGGTAGAGAGTCTCCTTTTCCGAGTCATGGCACCCATATCTCCTGCCTTTTGCGTCCATCCCTCGATTGGTGTGAGAAACCATCTTTGGGCAGCCACAGCGGCCGACGGCCAGAGTGGCAAGTAGGTACTAATATGAGCTGGCCGCCGTTCCGGATAAAGAGACGGCAATAGCCAAGGACCGGACTCTATCGAGGAGGTTGTAGGAATGGACGGAGGAGGAGCTCGAGAGTGTCGAGGATCAATAACCGCCAGCTGGGGGGCGTGCGCCCCGGGTTTGTATTTTAATGCCTGCATCTTGCTGAGGAGAGAGGAGGACCTGCCGGATTCGCTTGCTTACAGGCTGGCCTCCGCGATGGGAGGTCAGCTTCGTGGAGTGTAGGGGCTTAGGGGATAATCACAATTTCCAAGCAATGGCATCCAGTGACCCTTCCTTCGCCTCCTCTCTCAGTCTGCGCCGGGGTTAGCCATGCCAGCAAGGCTGTCCAAGTCAAGTAACAGCGTTGGCGTACTCGCTCGGGCCGAGGTCCCGCACCTGATCGTGGCCTTTCTGCACGGTCAAGGCCTCAGCCTGCCAATCGTTGCATACCTCGACGCTTCCCATGGAGAAAACGACCCCGACATCCAATCCATCCTCTGGTGTGTTGACGTAACGCCAAGCAGTGCCTCGTCCACCGCAACACCGAACAGAAAGGCTATGACAAGGCGGGCTAGTAGGTGACCAGCCAAGGCGGCTATCCGCCCCGAACTTTCTTGTTACAAGCCTCGTGGAGGGGCTTGTTCAAACGGGGTGAAGTTGATAGACTGCTTGCGTGTGCATTCATGCGATGTTGCGCAGAATTTGTCGGACATATCCCACAAATCCCACAAAGGTCCGGTCTTCGGATGACCAATAGGGGTTAAGCTCAGTTGCGACCCGGCACTACAGCAAGAGACACTGTTGCCGACCCCGGCGCGGTTGTGGTATAGCCATCTACGCGGGAGTAAGCCTGGGGCAACAAATATTCCGGCTCTGCTGAGCTCGGTCCAATTCTGCGTTCTTGAGTGGTAAGCGCTATGACTAGCCCCGGTTTGCCTACCATCCACTCTGCAACTTCGATCATATCAGATCCGGAGCAGAGCTTCCGATTCCGAACATGGTTGTTGAGTGCGCATCCTAGTAGTCCGACAACTGAAGCCCTGGATTTGGGTTGAAGTTGCATCGCACAGATGCTAAGAAGACTCTGTTTGATGAGCTGGCGTCCTGAGCGGTGACAGGGACGGCGTTTAGTATAAAGGGAGGCCAGGTTCTTCATGCAGGACTTCACTTGCAACATCCAAACACCACATCACAACATCGATACTCAACTCTTTCCCTCTCTCAAGACAAAAACCACCCAATACCACCAAAATGAAGGTCACCTCCATCGCCACCCTCTTCACTCTCGTGCTCGGCGCCGTGGCCATGCCGGAGAACATTGCCGAGCGGAACGCCGGCCTGGAAGGCAGTACGTGCACCCCCTGCATGGACTCAGACCTCGGAAGACGTCCGACTCTAAACCTGAGCGCAAAAAACTGACATCTCAATTCCAGGAGCCGGCTGCGCCACCAGCGGCGCGTCGATCGCCTGCGGCCAGCTGTGCGAGGGCGTCGTGAGCAGGGCCTGTGCCGCCTGCACGACCAGCAGCTGCAAGACGGCCTGCGAGCACGGCGCCCGTATGACCAAGTGCCTCGACTGCTGCAGCTCGAGGTGCGTGACTTGTTAGATCACCCTGGGGAAGTTGTCGACTTGTGGTGGCAGAGGGGAGATGCAAAGGAGATCGGGCTCGGCAACGCCGCAAATGGGGTGTATGTTCTCAAGGACGACGTTGGATCGCTGTCTTGTCCTGTATATGCTTTCCTAACGGAGACAAATAAGATATTACGACCTGTGTTTGGTACATTCTGAGCCCCTTCAACAATTGGTTGGCTTCGCAGGTGGTGGCCCCCGCGGTAAATCTCGGGGCCTGTCCCCAGATGAACTGGGCGGCTATGGCAGCGCCAGCACCTCTCTTGGCATCATTGTCTCAAGCTTTGGGCTTTTCCTGTTATATTTTGCTGTTCGGAGCTCCCTTGAGAGCGTTGTTTGGGATCCTTCTTGTTGTTGACGACGCCGTGGCAGTCGTACTTGATGCGGGTTAGTTAGCCCTGGAGTAGTGGCAGAACGCAGCCGAGATGGCGCGAATGAGAGAGGTCAAGTACGTAGGATGAGTCCGTGGGAGCGCGCCTCGGTGGTTGGGGGCTACCCGGGCTTTCGCCCTCAGAAGCTGATTTCGCTGGCCCGGTTGACATGTTGGAGGCTTGAGTGAGGATAGCAGGTGGATTAAGAAGACCAGAGAGAGATATCCGATGGGGAGGCGAGTGATGCTCCAAACTCTCCTGCTCGATAGAAATCCGGCATGACCAGGTGAGAGCTCAACCCAGAACATCAGGAGGGGTACCCTGTGGTTATAACCCCCGAGTCAGGCTGCCTCTCCTCTGGCAGCAAGTGAACGGCGGCGGCCGGGAACGGGCTCGGCTGGGGGTCTGGACGCAGCCATGCGTGAACGTTGGGTGCTCGTTTCAGCGCGTGAGGCGCGACACAGGATCTGCGACATCCACGAGCGACGCCCAAAAAAGAGGCCACCGCCCGAAAAAGAGGCCATCGCCTGGGTAAAGAGGCCCGATAAGGTGTGTTGAATCTCACAATCTTCGGCCAAGTCACAAAATGGCTTGCGGCTTGGGGGCCTGTTGGCTACAGACACTGTCGCTCAAGGGGACAGACTCGGCGTTGCATTCTCAGCGAGGCGGGATGGGTGCCCGTTGGCCCCGAAGAAGGGCGAATCACCTTCCGCCGTGCCACGACATGGTTGACTGAGCATTTGGCATGCAGCACAGTGTGGCTTGTACTGTCTTGGGCCCGAGAACAGGTGAGCCGAGAACAAAAATAAAACCCCAACTCAATCAGGCGATTCGCATTTTCTCGCCCCGCTTTCCTCCATCCTGCCCCTTCATCTCCCGCCATTGAATTGAGCAAATACACAGTTTCTTCCTACCTCTCCTTGCATCATGGCGACAAAAGTTGATCTTGGGGATTTGAGGGAGCCCGACACGCCCCAAGTCCAAGAAGATTTCCTCCGAATTTTCGAGGAAGCCTTGAGCTCGAGCGACGATCCTGCGACCGCGGCGGCCAAGCTGGCTGACGACCTCCGACAATTCTTGATCTCGAGCGAGTCGGAAAACGCTGCCGATACATCGCTCTGGAATCTCTGGATGATCCTCTTGGGCGTGGTGATGACCGTGCCTGTCGAACACCCATGGCAAGCTGCCCTTGTTGCCACCGTCGAGGGATTGCGATCGACAGGCGGGCCAGTGGTCAAACACGAGGTGGGCGAATATTCCCCTATTTACTCTGCCTTGCCATGCAAAGCGCCGACTAACGATGGGATCTGTCTAGGGCAGCATGCTGGAGTGGGCCGACCTGCCCAATCTGAACGAGTACGCCCTCGACAAGTGGGCTGGTAAGTCAGCCACCTGATACCTGGTCTACATTCATGGAGGACCGGGGTTGAGGCAGTAGCGTTGGAACCGGAGCTAACCATGTGCCTGCAAAAGATCCCACAGAGCTCCCTGACGAGTTTACTTCTGAGGACTTCGAGGCGTGGAAACGGTTCAACTCCTTTGCATCCCAGCTCCTGAGCGCCAATGTCGTGCCCTGGCTCATGTTCCCTTACTGGAAGATACGCACGGGTTTGGAAACGCCGCTGCCGCAGGACCCAGCTGCGTTTGAGTGCGTGGTCTGGGTCCGACCGAGTGGCTGACGCAATGCGGGCAGCTCCTGCGCAAAGACCTGGCCTCCGCGGAACCATTGAGCGAGCGGGATAAGGCCTCACTCCGCCCCGGCCCGCTGTGCGAGGGCATTCCTGTGCAGGGCCTCGAGAGATGGGAGTTCTGGCGATCGAGGCTTGCCGAACTTGCGAGCGCGGAGCCTCGGGCGGGAGAGGATGGCGCAGGGCAGCCCACGCCCAGTGGTGCATCCCTGGCCCGCATCGCACAGGCGATCGCTGCGATGGATGCGGCGAGCAATAACGCATGAGGAGATAAGATAGACTATCGGTCTAGCAACGCTTGAATTGATCACGAGCCGGTTTTACCCCCGACCTTCAGGAGAGAACACGTCGTGTTGATAGGTAAGGTACCCTCGTCATCATCCCCGCACCAGAAACCACGTAGACCAGCAAGGTGACAAAACATGTATCGAGAGGAGCATTGTCACTTTGTCACGAGTATCCAGCCGTCCTATTCTCTCCATTCAGCCTCTTTCTTGTCTCTACCTCCAAGCAACAATGTATGGACAGAATACCATCACCAGTTCTACCCTGAGACAAAGTTGCAGCACCAAAAACCGACACATTACACTCGGGATTCGCTATTTATTGCCGACAACTACTGGTCCAGCCGTTGAAGGAATTACCTGCCTAACGTTTCAGGAGAGACAGGTGTGTCTTCTTCTCTTCTTATCGGTATTTGGTGCCGTCCGTTTTCAAGAATGCAGAGGCTGGCTGTGTCGCAATACTTTGCGAGTTTTGATGCTGCAGCACGGCGGGCAATCGAGCCCCCCCAGCGCTCACAACCCCCCTCTCACGCAGGATGAGAATGCTGTTTCAACAGGCTATGCTTGATTCGGGGCTGCGACACCCCTCCGCCATCGCGCCTCGCCAGCAAGTCCACCTCAAGGCTCCGCGGGCTAATTTCAAGAGCCTCGCCTCGAACACAAAAGGGCTTGATCTGCAGTGCTGCAAATGACGTTTGTTCATTTCTCTGCTCATCTCTCGAGCCAATGGGAACTTACCAAGTCGTTTCAGTTCGCTCTACCAAGCATCAGTGGTCCTTATTGGTTGGTCGTCGGCGACTGCCTGCTGGTGGAAATCACAAGCTTGCAATGCAACACATCAACTGGGCGAGAACGACAAACAGCTGGGCTGCAAGGGTGCATAGTTCTGGAAATACGTGCCGGCTTATAAGTCAGGCTTGTTTGCTCTTTGCCGAGCCCGTCTTTTCCTGTGTCCCGGACTTCCTGCCGCAGGTCTTCGGCAAGAAGTTCAACCAGTTCTCTCTGAATTTTGGCTTTTCTAATACCATCAAACCAGCGCAGGCAAGTATCCGCCTACGCCCCAAGTCCCGTACCTTCATGACGTAAATAGCGATCTCCACTAATCTCACAATTAGAGAGACGCCATGTGTCAACGAATGCATCCAAGGGTCAGGTACAGCTGCTTCCATGAGGTTGAGCAATTGCCATCCATCTTGAGGTGCCAGGAGGCAAAGGATAGGTAGAGACTCTGCTTGTGACGATCCCAAAGATAACTACAATCTGGACCTTTCATCTAAAAAGGGCAAATGTCCGGACTGCGCAGAGCGTTGAGCCAGTCAAAAGCTGCGAGATCTTGTAACAAGAATTGAGTTTGAGAGATAACCAGTTGCCGCATGCTCGGGTCCGTGCGGTTTTGTGCCGTCGCACAAGTGGTTGCCCCAGCGACACTCTTCTGTTGGCAGCGCTCCTCGCCGTTAAATGGCCTCCAACTTCCTGCCCTTCGCTGGTCAACGTTGTCCCAGCTTTCGCATCACGGCTCACCATGGCACCCCACCTCCGTATGCCATTTCCCTCGCTCTCTGCCGACAATTTCCTTTCGAGAGGTGCTGCCGGCCATGTCTTCCAAATCAGCTCCAATATCGTCCTCAAGTCTCCCACTCAGTTCGATGATCCCTTCCCGCAGCAGATCGAGGAAATGGAAGAGAGCGAAAAGAAAATAGAGGCCGAGAAGGCCGTCTACCGTGTCTTGATGAAACGGCCGCACCCAAACATCGTCCAATGCATCGTCTGCGCACCAGAGGGCATCTTCCTGCGCCGAATGGAATGCACCCTTCAGGATCGCTTGTCCCTGTCGCAGACGGCTTCGATTCCGCCCCATACCCAAGAAAGATGGGTGCGGCAGCTGACAAGCGCCGTGGCCTGGCTCGAAAGCCTCAACTTGGTCCATGGCGACCTCCGGCCAGCAAACATCCTTCTCGACGCGAACGAAGACATCAAACTCGGCGACTTTGACGCAACTGTCGAACCGGGTGCCGAACTCACGGTGGCGAGCGAGCCGTTCTGGAAGATGAACAAGGACTTCGAAACACCGCCTGCCGGCCCGGTGACCGAGCAGTACTCGCTTGCCTCGTGTATTTATACCATCCGCTTCGGGCACTAGCCGTGGCATGACCTCGAACCCCGGGTTAGAGCTCAGAAGATGGTCCGGAATGAGTTTCCGTTGGTCTCGTTAGATTTTCTTTTTGGTGACGTTACGAGAAGATTTTGGCTTGGCGAGTATAAATCGATCGCGGCTGTCGAGCAGGATGTTGTTTCCCGACTTGGATGCACGGTTGGCGGAGGCGAAGATCGGAGGCAGAACGCCTTGATCAAGAACGGTTGTGTGGAAGATCCTATGCTGATAGCTGAGTGTGAGGAATTTATAGCAAATCAGGCACGCGGCAGCAACTGCTAGAAAAAGGATGGTTGAATAAACCCCTTCGTTCAGTCACATGTGCGTTTTGCCTCCCTTGCCAGCGGGGCACTGCTGCGACGGCGATGCGACCAGACGAGTGGCACTGAGCCGATGTTATGTCGAAGACTGATGCGGCCAAGGCACGCGTTCTGAGAGCCGTAAAATCGCTGCTATGATATCTAGGGAGCGCGATGGTGCACGTGAATGACATGTAGGCAAGGACCGCGGGAAGACGGCGAGAAGGACAGCGAGAAGGACAGCGAGAAGGACAGCGAGAAATGGAAACACTAATTGCATGAAACAAGGGAACAAGCAAGGAGGCGAGGGAGAGCTGCCATGCCAGTTTGGGGTCAAGAAAAAACTGCTTGTGCGCCAGAATTGAAACACCGGGGAAATCTGGGGAGCCCTTTGTAGCTTGATCCGAATCCACAGCCCCGGGCCTCACTCCGCCTCCTGATCTTCAGTTACCATAGCAAAAATCCGATCTCCTTTCCCATCAAGCCTGACCTCCCACTTGACACCCTCCATTCCCTTCCTCACTGTGACCTCCACCTCAACATCCACATCAGGCTGCATGACGACGGCAGCAACATTAGTATTGTTGCTCGTCGGCATCTCCCATTCCCCGACAGGCTTCAGATCCAGTCTGGCAACAAACACCGCCACGACAGCCAGAACCTCATTCGTCGCGAAGTGCCGGCCCGGGCAGAGGGTCTTGCCACCACCAAAGGCCCGGAAACACACATCCTTTGCGCGGTTCTCTTTGTTCTCGGCCAAAAAGCGCCGCGGGTCGAAATCCGCCGCATCGCTTCCCCAGAGCGCCGGGTCCTGATGCAGAACCCGGCTCGGCATCTGCACCATGGCTCCCTTCTTCAGCAGCCACCCGTCGAGGAACGTGTCCTCCATCACCTCCCGGATGGAGGTCCCCATGGAGCGATGGCGCAGCACCTCCTGGTATGCCGACAGCAGGAGCGGGCAGGAGGACTTGAGGGTGGTGATGTCGACGGTTTTTGTGTTTCCGTCTGTCTCCACGCAGGCATCGATTTCTGTGCGGACCTCGTCCAGCAGACCAAGGTGCGAGAACAGCAGGAAGAGCATCCAGAACGCGGCCGGCGCCGTGTTGACCATGATGGCGATCGATCCTCCAACCTCGTACCGCGCGATGTCCTCGATGGGAACCCCGTTGTTGATCTCGGCTTGGTAGCGAAGTCTGGCCAGGGCAGATGCCTTCTCTACGCCACCGGCGCGGTAGTAGGCTTCGAATGCTTTGGCGACCTTAGTGCGTGCGGCGATGGGCTTGCGTGCGGTGATAGAGGGGAGGAAGCCGACCAAGATGGACATCAGGCCGCTTTCGAATTCCCAGAAGGCGTCGGCGATGGCCTTGTCATCGTAGGGATTCATAGGCCCGTACACGGAGCGCGTAGTCGCTATAGTGATGGCGTCGCGGAGCCAGGCGTACATGCCAATGGTTTTGGTCTCTCCCTCGCCTGGGGAAGGCTGGAGCGCGTTGAGGACCTCGGCGATCTCTTGGATCATGTGGCGGTTCATGTCGTCCAGCTGGGCGCCAGGCTTGAGCGCGTCGCGCATGGCCGCGTAGGATTCCATCGACAGACCGTGCTCGCCATCGTCGCCGTTGACGTTCTTGGCCAAGATAGCCTGGGCTTCTTTGCTGGCGCCGCAGATGGTCGATGCAAATTTTGCCTCGATGGGTGGGAAGGCGAGGATTTTGTGTTGTTTTTGGATCGTCTGGACGAGTTCGGGCTTTGTTACGACGTACATCGTCTGGCCAGGGAGGGACATGGTAAAGATCGGAGCACCGGTTGATTCGCTGAGCTCGACATAGTAGTTGAATTTGCTGCGAGAGAGCCCAACCAGGTGGCCGATGATGGGGATGGAGGAGGGAGCCAGAGGTGGCTCGCGGGAGTCACGGCCAAACATTTTGCGGTTTGCAAAGTAACCGAGAGTGACAAGACCGGTAACAATAGCGAGGAGAAGAGTGGGATCAGTGGCGGTTGTTGATGACATGACAGCGATGGTGGGAATGTTGGGATGATTTTTATTTTGACAACTTCAGTTGAAGCCTGGGAGCTCCGCGAGCTGCAAGCGGGGGCGGCGAAGCGATATGGGATCAGTCACCAACCAACAGACAATAATACATGCAGGGGCGAGTTGGTGTCACGACGCTGTGAGTGGCTGCGTGAGTTCTGGCGCCTGGGCGTTTCCCGCTGCATGCAAGCACGCGATTGGTTTGACTTGGCTGTCCTGCATGTTCGCCCTGCAAGAAGACGGCGCAGGCGGCCGCGTCGCAGCCAGGAAGATCAACAGCAGACGAATACGAATACGGAGTACGGATGCGACCATCTTCGTGCAGTCCAGGATATTTCGTCCATGATCCATCTGCAACAAACGGTAGCATGCGAATTGGTTCATTATTATCAATGAGAATCGAATACAAGCGAAAAGGGAAAACAAGCCTCAACCATTCATACAAGCCCTCTTCTTACTGGGACCCAACAGCCTGGTCGTTCTCGGGCAACCGCAACTGGAATTGTCGCCCTCGCCCACCGGCTTCAGCCGCACCTCAAACCCTTTCTGAAAAAAATCCCATAACACCGACTCACCCACGGGTGGTACGGGTTGCCCACCGTGGTCTCAAAGTTCCTGAACAGCTCAAAAACAACCTTTGTAATCTCCATGACAGCCATGCTCGCCCCAAGACACTTGTCGTGCCATGCCCAAAAATCAGCGGATGAGTCTGGTACATGGCATGCAGCCGGTCCGCATCGTCCGTCAGCCACTGCTCCGGACAAAACACGACTGCGTCTGCGCTGTAGACGTCCTTGTTGAGCTGCACGCTCCCACGTGTCGAGCCCAACGAATTTGCCGGCCGGGACGTGATACGCGCCGAGGGTGTCGCTGCGGGCCGGGACGACACGTTCGCGGGGCTGGGACAGGGGCGGAAATTTGCGGAGGCCTTCCATCACCCACGCTTGGAGGTAGGCGAGCTGTTTGGATTCGCTGTCTTGGATGGGCGTGGAGACGCGGCCGGATGCTCGTGGACGATCTTCAAGACATTAGCCTTTGGTTGGAGATTGGGGCATGTCACCTCCGCCAGTGACCGGGTCCAATGCGACAGGAGCGTCGTCTGATGTGATAAATGATGTGGTCGGGGAGACGCGAGCCCAACATTTGATTTCGGAAGGGCAGGTCGCATTGAGCCGGCTCGCTCTGGGCCGCAGACTTGCACCCTTCAGACTCTGCGCGACCAACAACCCGCCAACGGTCGCAATGACTCCCAGCCGTGCCACTGTTTAATTTTGAAATCTGAGGGATCCAAGTTTACGAACGAAGGATGTGAAGGCCGCAGTCAAACCAACAGCAGTTAATTATGCCTGACGGTTGAGAAAATTGCAATTGAGCAGAAGCCGCGGAACCGAGCGTGGGGTGTCTGTTGGCTCCTCGCTTTTCAAATCAGAACATATCGTGATGTCGGCGACAGGATGGGTATAGCTCAGGTACATATTGTTGGGCGTCAAAACCCGGGGGTTGTTTTGCCCTCCAAATACCAGGCTTTCCACCGGCTTCTTCTCACTTAGCCTGTGCCTGGTGTGCCTCGACTCCTTCTATCACAATGCGGCCGAGTCCCTCGTTCTGTTCTGCGCTCTTGGGTGCTTTGTCTGGTCTTCAGTCTCTTGCTAGCCTTGCCAGCGCTGTCCCTCCCTCGCGTGGAGATCTTCATCAAGGTCCGGAGGCCTTCCACTCCCCGCGGGCGACGCTTCCCCTGTCTTTCACTGCCGAGAATGCGTCCCTCAATGACATCCAAGCGGCCTGGCAGATTGTGAAGAATGCCATCGCCAAATTGTCCGAGCTCAATAAAGCACGCCTCGCGAGGCCATCCCCAAACAACTTCAAGCTGAAGCCTGGCACGAAGCTGTCCCAACTGACGGCAATGCTCTTCTTCACCCCCCATCCCTGATTGAACATCACGGACGAAATAGCGCGAGCTGCTGCCTTGGTTGCCAAGGTGGACACCAACCCTCCCTCAAATACGACGCTAAACACTCATTCTGCTGTCGACATAAACGCGAAGCGGCGGACGACTACAAACGCAGGGCCAAGTTCAACCTGGCCAGCATGGGGATGGGCACACGAGAGCTGGGGTTTCCCGGAGAATGGGTCAGCGTGGCCCTGGTCGTCACGGGCAGCGAGCTGAAGGCAAGGGCGAGGCTATTTTGCAGGGTTCCAGCTTACCCCCCTAATAAACCTGCCCTTAAAACCTTATGTTTTGGGAGAAGAGGTGTCAAAAAACAGGGGGCCCTGGGACCCAAAAAAGGGCGTCTCTTTTCCTCTGTTAGTGTTGTCCGTTTTGAGAAGACGGTGAAGCCCGGTGCCGCAGGACCGTTCAGGCGTCGGCCATTCGAGCACTACCATTCCGCACAGGCCCTCCTCTGCAGGGGAAAGACGAGCTGAGAACGCCCTGCGACTCGCTCCGCGACACGTCGGCGTCGGGTAAGGCCCACCGTCGCCGCCGAAGCTAATCCCGGGACGGTCAAGGTCGAAAATCGTTCCGACAGAAGAGCTCTCGACAAGAGGAAAACATTGCTCCAAGGTTGCGAGCGGCGTCCACACCGAGACATCCTGCCCAGTCTACGCCGACAGCGGAACCCAAACCGAGCCCCTAAGGTCTGCTGAAACGACGAAAACACTGCCACAACTCTCTCCATTTCCACCAGAGATTGACCTTGACGGGCTTCCGAACCCGTCTGACTTTCCAGTATGGGTGAACGGAGTTCCCACGACCGTGGGGGGGTCATCTCCTAGTATTCAGAACCGCCGTCCAATGAGGGAACAATTGGAGAAGATCATGACAATTTTGAAGATTCCGGCGTCCGAGGAAGTACTATGGACAATGAACGAAGTAGAGGAAAGGATAAAGAAACATCTGGGGTCTTCTACGTTCTCGTCGATTTAGGTAAGGTAATTTACCTAGTTAGTTAGGTAGGTAATGAATACTACCGTAACCACCAGGCAGTTCCTAAATCAGGTGCCAAGGGGAGGGTTCATTCGGCTGTGCGTTGGGATAGAGAAATAGAAAATTACATGACCGAATGACATTCTGTTTTATCCTGTATAAAGAGAGCATTCAGTTTCGAATAGACGCTGCTAAGGCCTTCCCGCTACGAAGTCTCTTGGATGCCCTGGTCCCAGATGGAAGCGACTCATCGAAACTCCTCCCAGCCCATAGGGGCCCGGCATCTATCTCCCTGCCTCTCTCCAGAACGTCGTCGTTGCAGCTCTGTGTAGTATCCTCCGTCAGGCGGTCTGTTGACTGGGTTGCATCAGAATTGACCGTATCTTACTTGCGGAATTTTTTGGTAGGAATGGACATACCTGGGTGCTAAACGACTGACTGACGGAGAAGGAGTAGTGAGGGTCATCGTTGTCACCACCGTTTCTCTTTCGCTTTTTCGCACAAGAGCTCGGCCTTGACGAGCGCCGTTTTCGTGCCGGTTCCGATTCTTCGCAGTTTGATCCAGGCTTAGGATCTTCAGATGCACTGCTGGGGGTGCATCGTCCTGTCACTAGCGCCTCCTCCTTGAGGTCAGGGTAGCTCCAGTTGACCGCGTGGGCATTTCCGGCCAGGATGTGGACAAACCACAGGGCCAGGTTCACCGTCAGATCCGCGTAGTTATTAGGGTTGCCATCGTTGTGGTTCGCCCAGGGAATGGAAACGTATTCCATCAACCCATCTGTCTTGAGAATCTGCTTCAATGCCTGGATGCTGCTGGAACGCCCGTCGGCGGTGGCTGAGGCTTGATTGTGTCAGCTCTTTCGTTGAGAAGCCGTATACTCGTGTCAGCAACGGGAAAGCCGCACCTCGTTCCGTAGTTCGTGGCTTGATTCGAAAAATGAAAGCTTCATCAGTTGTGAGGATGCAGCCATACCGGCACCCTCGTTGAACACAATAGGTATAAGCCTGCCGGATTGGCATGGCTTCTTGTTTGTGGACTTCTCCCCGTCTCCACTCCCCAGCTTCATCCGTCAGCTGTCCGCCGAAAAGGGGCGAACTATTCCACTTCGACGCCGTCTTGTAGTCCTTGGGTAGTCTCTCGGGCGCTGAAGACATGTCCTGGGAGCCGCGACACACCTTACACAACGAGACAGCACCCGCATCGGCTTTCAAGCGGGTGGAATTCTTGTCGGCCTTGTCAGTCGAGTCGTCCTGTCCCATCTTTGCCCTCCAGATGCATGGGTGAAACAGTTTCCGGACGGTGTCCTCTTCGAGAGCTGCATTCACAATGGTGTGGTTCCATTTCGTGAGAACGCATATCGTAGTGGGCTCGTCGTTGACGACACAGTCAGATTCGGCCGAGATTCGAGGGTAGTCCAAAGACAAACAGCTCTTCCGGCGAGCTTCAGTGATGAGACGGCCTCCATACACGACCTTCAGGGTAGAAAAGGTGAACTCCGTCCAGACTTTCAATTGTTTTGGCCAGAGGTAATCCGATCGTGCCGTGAGCTTCCTGCTCGTTGGGGCTGGGTAATCGATTTTGGGATTTTTTGCTGTAAGAAACTCGAAGATTGATGCTGCTCTCGCCTTTTCTCCCATAGTGATTAGTAGTGTAAGTTGTAGGCTGGAATCCGGCTGATGGTGCGTCTGGAAATCGGAGTGCTGGATTTTTGAAACGGGAAGATGAAGTGTGTCTTCAAATGTGTTCACTCGGGGCCGGACAAGAGCTGCTAATGCCGAATCCATCACCCGATGACCAACATCCTTCCCCCAGGGTCCACCTTCCTACAGATACCACACCATAACCTCCATCCACTGGTTATGAATCACAAATCAGCTTGCAGGATCGGATATGCTGTGTAGCAACATCTAGGCCAGCGATTGGCTGCAAGCCCCTCACTTTCATGCGCGTGACCATCGAGCTGCAGACGCCTCAGAGGGCAGGATGGCAATGCAACGTTACCCTGCCTGTGGTAGATAAGGGATGTGCAAAGACACGGCGAGCGGCCCCGAAGGCACGCACAACATTTTTACTTGACAGGAAATGAGTCATCCTAGGACAACCAACCTGAACTTTCCCACCGTCGCTGCAGCAGCTCGGGGCGATGAGCAATGGCTGGCAATCAGAAAAGCCGAAAAGCCCATCGTCTGTTACCACTCCCCCGTTGTGACGGCCCAAAGTTACACGCCTTTGAACACAACGAGGCATCAATAGAATGGCTGGAGAGACTCGATGGGGACCGTGAAAGTCAGTCTGGGGCAGAAGGCTGTGTCTTCAAAGTAAAGATTGACTCCCGATTCTATGCTCTGAAGGTGGTGAGTAAACTCTGCAGAACCCGATAGGTTTTAAAGGCAGGAGTGACGTTAACACAAAGCTGAGCGCTGTAGTTCAAGTTCTTTAATCCATTGACCGCTCGCGACGACTGGGACCCCAGATTGGACGACTCGGTTCCTCTGGAAACGGTGATCTTCCACACGGATCCTTTTTATGCCGAATGTCGGGCGTACGGCAGGATCAAGCAAGCCCAAGTCGAACGGCGACTGAAACGAGATGTCGCAGTCCCATGTCACGGGTACTTTTTTTTGCAGGAGCAGGATGCGCAGCTTCTCCGAGAAAACGGCGTCGATTTGAACGGTGGCGCTGTTGACGACGAGCTGCTCCGAGTCAATGGAGAAGACGGCCGAGTCAGAGCCATTGTCAAGGACTTCGTCCCTGCAGACGCGGGAGTCAATACCAGAAGCTTGCGCAAGATTCTACGAGATATACGCTCACTGAACAAGCTTGGCGTCTACATTCGGGACATCCGGGCCGACAATTTTAAGGCTGGGCAGCTTGTCGACTTTGGCTTGTCCCGCACGGAGCCCCACTGTGTTCTGGACTCGTTGGACGAGGTGGCAGCATGGCATTCCAACGTTGAAGATCTGGTGATGTTTGACAACATGGTTGCCGAAGAAGGGCTGGTCACAAATGTCAGGGCTATGCCGAACACAGCATATTGCCTAAAGCTACGGTCTTGGTCCAAGTAACGTCCTAGGTACCTAGATGTTGGGGTCGAGAGACTTTTGTGGAACAGAGTTGATCAATTGTACCTTGCCAAATTCATAAGAGAATACAAAACAAAGCCTACCTCCCAATCTCATTATGGCAGGCTGGCATGGCAGCAAGATACTTTGCCGCTGCAGTTATCCAGCTTCGCGGTTCACTTGCGTTATCTGAACAATTCACGAGGCAGAGACAGGGGAGCCGTCGCCAGAAGTGCTTCTTTAAGTGGGCTCAACCAAGGAACTTCCGCTCCTCTTCTAACTTAGGACTTGCTTTCTTCTTATCGTCGATTTCAATAGCTACGAACCGCCTAGTATTTTCGAGCCATTATCATTGTCTTTGTAGCGAGCTGGGTAGTTTGTCGATAACAATACCGTGGCGCTGGGACAGAGACACTATTAGGACAGCCTAGGATATAGGATAATGAGAAATAGGGAGACGGAACGATGGTAACTCACTTGACTCGACCATTATAGCGTAAGCGGGGGCCAGTACCTTCTGGCGGGCCTGTTCCGAGACAAACTGTGCCGCCTTATAGACAAGGCCAACGAGGCACTAAGTAGCTGTTGTCGTGCTGTACGATTTGGCAAGGGCCGTCGTATTCTTCGTCGAGGAAGGTCCAGGCTGCTACAGACTCAGTAGTGGTAACGCAGATCCAGCCGACCGTGTATTTCTGGGGGTCTGACATGGCTAGCGTTCGATCCCGAGGCACAGGCAGCCCCGCTTCTAGGCTGCAAAACGCCCTGCTTAGCGTTGCCCACGCCTGCTCATCCCTTGCTCAACCCGCTGGCGTGGTCTGGCTTATCTCCCTCTTGGTCAGTTGGCGCAGGAGTCAAAGAAGCAATAGGGCCCTGCAGATGTCCTTTGAACAGGGATTCCTGAATCGGTGCCTTGCTGTAAGTTGGGCGTTGGTGATATCGAACGTGGGATTCGACTTTCGTGATCGTAGTTTTCCAGCGCAGGGCGCCGCCCGCAGACTCGCAGCCGCTCCAATCACACTCTTTTGGGTGCTGTTCTGGATCTGCATTCACTTCGACGGGCCAAAGAAGGAGAGACTCGTTTCACCGTTCGACAAGTGGAACTACGTCGATACGGACGAGCGTGCGGCGACCTCCTTGCGGCCTCCAGAGGAAGCGCCCTGGAGAGTGTTGCCGTACCGGCCAGCCTGTGCATTAACAGCTGACTAACGTTGATGGGGAGGCATCGAAGTAGCCAGGAAAGTGAATTCGATTTCCTATACCACTCTTGATATGACTCTTCACCCAACTTCTCGCCTCGCCCGTTTAACACACGCTGCATTTTCGAGATCCGAGCCTTCCAGCTCGTGAAGCCGCCTCTTGCCCCTTGGCTTGGACTTTCTACCCTGGCTACCCCGACAAGCATCGGCACCTGGTTCTTGGCCCCCTTCCTGCTGACGGCTCGAGGACTGCGTGAAAAGTAGCGGCTGTGGTATATCGACTTCATCGCTGGGAGGATCTGGCGGCCTTGTGGGCGTAGTTTGGGACGCTGTGAGTGAGGGACAAGCGTCGCTAGGGGATGGTGGCAAAGCAGGGTCCGTTGGAGAACCGTTGACGGACTGTCCAATGGTCTTGTGGTACAGCTAGTACATTCCCTGGATATTATCATGACGCCGTGCGGCTTTGGGAGCCCAGGCTTTCGACTTCGTTCGTACGGCGTGGAAGATGTCGTTATGACGGCGCATGAACTCGCCAGCCCACCGTCGGGTAGCAGTTGACTCACGACTGTTGGCTTCAAGGAGGGTATTTGCGATAAGGGTGATCTCGACATCGGTAAGCTGCGTTCCTAGAATCGAGGTTTGCCCTGGCAATGCGGCTCAACGCCGTCATCCTCATTTTGAGCCGGAGCGGCTCTACGGAAATACCACCCTCAAAACCAAAAGGGTGGCTACATCTGCAATGGGTACCTACGTACATAGGCGAACAACTTCGATCGCGAGGAGACTCAAATCACACCTGGCAAGTCGCCAAGGTTCAACGCCTCCATCCTCATCCCAACCAACACACCTCCCACTTCTTCATTGCCTCCTCCCTCTCACTCCAAAACCTCAGAACCCCCAAAACCACTACCCCGGATGAAACGAACAAATAAAAACTCCCAGCCCAGAAACCAATCCCTCCCCCCTTTCGCTTCCCTCCCCAAACCAAACCAACACCCCCCCAAACCACACAATTAAACCAGCCCAGGCACGCACACAAACTCCGTACCTAGCCAAAGTCCCCCAAGCCCAAATCCCCCTTCCGTAACCCCTCTACCGCTCTGCTCCAAGCAAAAGTCGCCTCGCAGTCCGGTATGATTAATGGGAGATAGACAGTATAAAACAAGATCGGAAGACAACTGTAGGAGACGTTGACGTTGTACTAGTACACCACCCCTAAACCTTCGAGGTACTCCCGAAGGTAGTTGACTACGCCCAGCTCGGCAGCTAGCAAGAGCGTTGCGTAGGAGATGCATTCGCTACGTTTGTGATACGAACATAGAGGAGCGGTGGATGCCAACTGCCCCGCTAAAAAAGGGGCGCAGCGTGACGGCTATCCTATCTCTAACAATTGACAGCGAGGTCGAGGCCGTTTTGCGGCGTTTCCGCTTATCCCTTAGATAAGCCTACTATTACAACTTTATTTAGAGGAGAGCGGGCGGGATCCCAAGTCGTCTTGCAGGTCTTATGACCGGTCGTATGTGGTGGTTGAGTGCTGGTGTTACCCCTGAAATAGAGGCAAACACCATTGTTGTTACACCAGACATCGCACGAAAGGGAGAAAAAAAAACACAACACCACGAATTTGTTGGTCGTCACAGACTCAACTGCTGGTCTGACCTTTGAGAGAAAACGGGTTAAAAAACAGGGGGCCTCGGGACCTAGAAACCGGCGCCTGTTTTCCTCTGTTAAGACTGTCCGTTTCAAGAAAACGGCGAACCAAATTAATTGTGTGGTAGATCCGTGCAGGCTTACGCTGCAGGGTGCTGCAGGAGCATTTCCAGATTGGGAATAGCGACGTGCTATTTCGCGGCCGTGTGCTTACACCATGCCGTGAATGTGGTGGCCGTGTGCCCTGCCATGGCCGTCAGCGATGGAACTCGGAGTTCCCCAAATTTATCTTCACCCATTGCCCCGCTGCGGTTTGCTCTTCCTGCGGGGATTAAGCTGACATCTTCTCCTACGTCGTCGTTTTTCTGATTGACCGGTCCTTTTCTTCTTCTTCGCAGATTCTCACACGTGTATCGAAGTCAACTGCGCTACAACATTCCGCAATGGTCAACATCGCCGGCGTCTGGAACCTCGTTTCCTTCAACTACTTGCTCAATGGCACGTCCGTGCTTCAACCCAATGGACCGCATCCGCTCGGGAAGATTACCATCATGGCCGAGGGCTACCTCAGCGTTCAGATCACGACCCCGGAGGCAGCAGTGCCCATTCCCGGCGGAGTGAGGTGGGGAGATGCATCGGATGCGGAGATTGCTGCCATTGCGAGGCCGTACGTCGCGTACTCGGGCAAGTACGTGACGTCTTACGTCGGAGACCAGTTGGTGTTGACGACCACCGTCGATGTTTCGCTGAATCCTGCGTGGATGACCCTTCCCCAGCGGCGCAACGCGACCTTGTTCAACAAGAATGGAAAGGATTACATGATTCTGAGACCCGTGGGAACTTCTCCCCTGACATTGCCTGTAAGTCTCAGCTTTTTATTCCGCCCAAGGAGGCCGGGGCAAAGACATTGGTGTCTCGCCGACTTCTAATCCGCAATAGGGCAATATCACTGGAGATATTGTATCCGAGTTGGTGTGGGAGAAGGAAATCGCTACCTGCCGTAAAGGAAGCGTGCCGACTGCCTGATCAGCTCTATCGACCCCGCAAACACTGTAGAGAACTACCTAAGTACTTTGCAGGGCGAGTAGATACTAGTCGGGGCTCAAGGAGACAGATAGCTAGGAGCACAGCGGTTAGGGGTACGCGGTCGAGGTTGGTCGAGGGCCTCCACAGGGCTCAACTAGCTAGAATCAGCGCTCTCAAGAACAAAAACAATCCAACTCCGCGCCTTTATTTGCCTCGATCTGTCACAGCTGTGACCAGGAGCCTGGGGGTTGTGACGGCTCACGCTAGGGGCCACGTTGGGGCTCGCTGTTGCCGTTGTCCTCTGTTGGACCTGTGGTGAATCCGGCAGGGTTTCGTCGAAAAATAGGTCTGGGCCAGCGCACCTAACTTCTTCACCAACCCAACTACTAGTTTGGCTCTTACTACGTCAGTTTATTTTGCGGAGAGCGGTCGTGCGATTGGGGACGTGGAACATCGCGATGGTGGGCCAATCTAGTGCCGTAGACGCGAGCGGCATGGAGCAGCTCTTCGACGGCTCGATCGATCGTACCAGTGCCTAGGTACTGAGAACCAAGAATGCCGCATTGTCCGCGGCACAGGGAGGGGACTCGGGAGCTCTCCGATGGCTCATTCGATCCTGCCATTGCCCATTGGGGGCCAGAAGTGCCGCGTTGTCCGCGGGGTTAATTCAGCCCATGGGGTCCGCCGATTAAGTCCGCGGATATTTGCAACTGACCGCCCGAGGAGCTCTCGGGCGCCGTAATTCACGATGGCCCGTCATGTGCGTAACCATTAATTACCAGGGAGTGGACAGTATAGGTCATCACGCCTGACACTGACTGAAGGGCCAAACCTGGAGGATGCCACCCTAGAGCCAGAGTCCGGAACAGCTCGGCTTGGCCGCCAAACTCCTTCACAGAGTTCGACCAAGGACGTGACGAAACCGTGCCAAGCACCGACAAGCACCGACAAACTCTGATGATCAGGTGTAAACACTACCACCTCGTCTCAAACAACCTGCCCAATAATGGAGAAACAAGTGTACCTGTCGTCAGCCTCCAAATCCTCTCACAAACAGCGCGGGGAGGCTGTCGACAACGACGTGTTAGAAAGGGCCGTGACGGCATCGAGAGGAGATGGCTTGGACTCGACGACTGAGCCGCGGCTTGAAACGCAAGCGGAACGCTTGACGGGATTCAGGCTGTTCCTGGTCATGTTCAACTTGACGTTGGCCGTGTTCCTGATGTTGCTGGATTCCTCCGTCGTGGCCACGGTCCGTCAGCACCCCGTCGGTAGCTCGTTGTCGGAGAGGGTAGCTAACCTTTGCGACAGGCGACTCCCAAAATCACGGGCGACTTTCATTCCCTCGATGACATTGGGTGGTACGGGACAGCATATCTTTTGGCGAAGTAAGTCTCCGACCCGACGTGGACCCCCTCCGCATACCGTCGTTGATATCGGTTTGCCCAGTTGTGCATTCCAGCCGCTCAGCGGGAAGATCTACAGCTACTTTAACGTCAAATGGACTTTCTTGGCCTTCTTCGCCATCTTCGAAATCGGCTCGGCCTTGTGTGGTGCCGCCGTTTCGTCGACAATGCTGATCGTCGGCCGCGCGGTGGCCGGTTTGGGTGGCTCGGGACTCCTCAACGGAGGTTACACCATGATTGCGCTGGCCGTGCCGGTTGCCAAGCAAGCGGGTCAGCACTCCAATCCCCGCGGGCGGACGAAGACGCCAGCGGCTGATAAACGAGGAGCTACAGGGTATCGGGGCGTCATGATGAGCTTGTCATTCTTCGGCTTGGTGAGCGGACCGCTCATTGGCGGCGCTCTGACCCAATTCACAACGTGGCGGTGGTGTAAGCGGCCCCCCCCCCCAACACGATATTTCATCTAGCATACAGCAGAAGACTCTCCTGAGCGTGCACTAATACCTACCTTAGGCTTTTATATCAACTTGCCCTGTGGGGCTGTGATCGCCCTTTTCCTCGCCCTCGTCTCGATCCCCGACTACCGCGTCGTTGGCGACGGGACGCAGACCCTCTCGCAGCGACTCGGAAAGCTGGACCTCATTGGCTTCGTCCTTTTTACCCCCAGCGTCACCATGTTTATCTTGGCGTTGCAATGGGGTGGGGGCAGCTATCCCTGGAAGAGCGCTACCATTGTCGGCCTGTTCTGCGGCGCGTTCGCCAATCTGCTTGGCTTCTTGGTTTGGGAATACCGCGTTGGCGCCGAGGCTATGATCCCCCTATCCCTTCTCCGCCGGCGCGTCATCTGGAGCAGTTGCTGCAACATGATATGTTTCATCGGATGCACCTTCACGACAGCTTACTACTTTCCCGTTTACTTCCAGGCGTCACGGGACGCATCCCCGGTGCAGAGTGGCGTGAACATGCTACCACAGATTACTACAAACATGATCGTTACTATCGCGACAGGTGGATTAAGTAGGTTGCACTGCCCGCCGCTGCTCCCCATCCTCGATGCCAACAGCGCCGGGTTCTGACCGTTTGCATAGTCGGCCGGGTCGCTCACTACCTCCCATTCGCCCTTGCCAGCGCTATGTTCATGTCCGTCGGGGCGGCCCTGGTCACAACACTCACGCCCACCTCATCGACGGGCAGGTGGGTGGGATACCAGATCCTCCAGGGCTTTCAGGGCCTGGGCTTCCAGATCCCGATTCTTGCCGTGCAGAACAGCGTGAGCAAGGAAGAAGTCTCGGTAGCCACTGCGCTGGTGGTGTTTTCCCAAAACCTGGGCGGCGCTGTTTTTCTTTGCATCGCCGAGGTCATATTCAGTACCCAGCTGCGGCACTTTCTGTCCATCGACGCGCACGGCGCGGACGCGGCCGCTGTCATCGCTGCTGGCGCGTCGGCGGCCGATGTCAGGGGTGCAGTGCCGGCCGAGCTGTTACCGGCTGTGCGATTGGCTTACAGCGACGCGTTCAACCATGTCATGTATCTCGCCACGGGTTCGGCGTGCGGCGTCTTCTTGTTTGCCACGGCAATGGGCTGGGTGCGTATTGATACGCAGAAGGCCAACTGAGGGAATCATGGATTGCGGCTTGCTGTCCTGGGGACGGGAGCTTTGTAACATCTCCGACAAATACATCATGATGCCTTCATCGATGGGAGACTGGTATCGGTGGGGATGACCTAAGGTTACCCCTAGGTACTTTCGACATGTTTGCCAATCCCCGTTGTTAGCCGGGCAACCATCCTGAGATGCCTCCCCTGGCCAATGGCCTGCTGTTGGCCTTGAGATCGGGTGCGGATGTGATGGACAGAACTGTGAAACGTTGGGTACATATCAAGTAACGTTATCCCATCCAAAGCAGCACAACTACCTAAATTAAGCGGTTACCACGAAAATAGGAAAGACAAATGAGAGGAAGAATACAAGAATAAAGACCTCTCCTCGCCCGTCACTGCAGGTTTTGCAGGACACCCGGCTGCAGCCTCTCCAGCT
>FTCU01003133.1_pt1 | contig 40592 bp, 50 predicted proteins | sample 1639521 | NCBI WGS metagenome assembly FTCU01 (sample SAMEA3914864, study PRJEB12502) | metagenome | biome: forest; material: soil | place: USA | collected 2012-03-12 | depth 0.3 m
GGAGGGCCTTCTCTTCTCGGCACGTCTTGTGCTGGGTCTCGGAAGGGGCTGGCGGTGGGCGGGAGGAGATCCCTTGTGGGTTTCTTCTCGCAATGGCTGCAAGACCAACTCCTCTGGGCCATCATAGTCCGCGTCTCTTGCTGCGTTTACGCGGGTTCCACAGAGGCGAGGCTCCAAGTTTCCCGACATGATGATGCGTAGTCAGCTTCTGCTCGAAAAAGTCACAGTGGTGGCGTGGCGTCTAGAGTCCTGCCCTGCTTAACGACGGGACGAGTCGCGGGTCTCCGGAACGGAACGTGTCAATTGCGGGGCTTTCAGTTACTTATCCGGGCTGATCGCAGGACGTTGCGTCATGCCCGGTCCCCAATCCCCAGAGCTGATGGTCCGATCTGATTTCTCTGGTTCTGGCCGAATGATCCCGGGCCGTCCATATTCTGTGATACCGTGCCCTTGCGTTTTGAAGCTACCCTGATTACTGCGTCACCTCGAGTCAACAGACCGAAGCTCCGACGATGCCTGCCCAAGCCAACCCCTCCAAGTTCGGGAATCTGCCCCTGAGCACCAGCGGCCCGCTGGAGTGTGCCTTCACGGGTACTGCCCTGCTGAACCATCCCTCGTTCAACAAGGGCTCCGCCTTCACCAAGGAAGAGCGCCGAGTCTTTGGGCTCACAGGCCTGCTGCCCCCGAGCATCCAGACCCTCGAGCAGCAGGTGCAGCGGGCGTACGAGCAGTATTCGGAGCGCGCCGACGATCTTGCCAAGAACACCTTTCTGACGTCCATGAAGGAGCAGAATGAGGTGCTCTACTTCAAGGTGAGATGCGGCAGGGTCGCAGGGTCACGCAGTTACACGGGAAACGTAGAGCGGGAGAGTGCGTGGCCGTTGACATGTGACTAGCTGCTGCTCGACAATCTCGACGAGATGTTCAGTATCGTGTACACGCCTACAGAGGGTGATGCCATCCAAAACTACTCGCGCCTCTTCCGCAGGCCGCAGGGCGTGTTTTTGAACATACACGATATTGACCGGGTGCACGCGGACCTGGCCAGGTGGGGGACAGCAGACGACATAGACTACATCGTGGTCACTGGTAAAGCGTGCTCACCTCTGCGTTCCAGACCTGCGGCTGATACGAAGCAGACGGCGAAGAGATCCTCGGGATTGGCGACCAGGGGTGCGGCGGCATCCTGATCTCCATCGCCAAGCTCGTTCTCACGACCATCTGCGGCGGGATACACCCGGGCCGCGTGTTGCCTGTGGTTCTGGACTGCGGCACCGACAACGAGACGCTCCTGAATGACCCCCTGTACCTGGGCCTCAGGGAGAGGCGGGTGAGGGGAGAGGAGTATGACAAGCTGGTTGGGACCTTCATTAGGTCCGCTCGAGAGCTGTATCCCAAGGCGTACATCCATTTTGAAGACTTTGGGCTCCACAACGGTGAGTGCTAGAACAGCGGGGACCGTACCATTTTGCCCAAGGCAAGGCTAAGCGGAGACAGCACGACGGATCCTCGACAAGTGGCGGCCAGAGATCCCCTGCTTCAACGACGATGTCCAGGGAACCGGCTGCGTGACCCTCGCGGCCATACTCGCTGGCATGCACGTTACAAAGCAGAAGCTGGGCGACCTTCGCATGGTCGTGTTCGGGGCGGGCACGGCCGGTGTGGGCATTGCAGACCAAGTCCGGGACGCCATCGCGACAGAGCGAGGCATCTCAAAGGAGGAGGCAGGGAAGCAGTTGTGGTGAGTTGAGTTCTCCAAGATGGCCCGCCCTGCCGACTAACCCGGAACCAGGCTCATCGACAAGCCGGGGCTCCTCACTACCCAAGTTGACGAGCTCTCCGAGGCCCAGAAAACCTACGCACGGTCAGAAGACTGGAGCGGAAAGAAGACAGGCCTGTTGGAAGTGGTCAAGGAGGTCAAGCCGAATGTCCTGGTCGGCACATCCACGGTACCCGGGGCCTTTACTGAAGAGATCGTCCGCGCAATGGCAGAGCACGTTGACCGGCCCATCATTCTCCCGCTCTCGAATCCGACGAAGCTGCATGAAGCGGTCCCCGCCGATTTGCTCTCGTGGACTGACGGCAAGGCCCTCGTCGCAACCGGCAGCCCGTTCAAGCCGGTCAAAGGGCCTTGGGGACGAGACGGCGGCGAGGTCGAGGTCGAGGTAGGCGAATGCAACAACAGCGTCGTCTTCCCGGGCATCGGCCTTGGCAGCGTCTTGTGCCGGGCCAGGCTTGTCACGGACAACATGCTCATCGCTGCGGTGAGCGGGGTGGCAGAACTGAGCCCGGCGCTGAAGGACGACACGGCGCCCTTGCTGCCAGGCGCCGACGCAGTGCGAAGGGTGAGCGTCAGGGTTGCGCGCAAGGTGATCCAAGCCGCCATCGAGGAGGGCGTGGCGACAGAGCAGGGAATCCCCGAAGACGAGGAAGAGCTGGATGAATGGATCAGGGAGCAGATGTGGGATCCCGTGTACAGGCCGCTCAAGCGCGTCGAGGCCAGCTGATTTTGTCTTTGGCTTCCCTTTTTGCACAGCGAGTTGGATGGTTAGGTCGTTGTTGGATCCTTGGCGCGCACCGCTGGATCCGAATCAAGTCTCCATTTCTCTAATCTGCATCTGCCCCGCATTTGGAGGGTTAGGGTCCTGTCATTTTCGGCCCGCCGCATGCACGTGACCGCTCACAATCCGGTAGGGTTTCCGGTCCACACCAAAAATTATCGCGATTTGCGGTCAATTTCCTGGTGCCTCTGCTGTTTCCCGAAATTTCGACTCCCCATCGTCAAGTCGCAGTTCCGCAACCCGACACTCACAATGGCCAAGATTTCGTGAGTGCATGCCGTCCTGTTGCTTCTTACGCATTTCTCAATCAGCCATCGCCAAATGCCGAACCGCGGCTCTCGAGTGCTCAGGGAAATTCGAGGAGGAGGGGAAGTTTGTGCGCATCCGACAACGAGCCGGGCAGAATCACCGAGAGAGCAGCGGCCGACGCATGCGGCAGCTATCGAGAAATTGCTGGCAAATTCGAGTTCCTTTCCGCTAACGTCTGCGTCACAGGCGTGGTGCCCCCGGTGGCAAGCTCAAGATGACCCTGGGTCTCCCAGTGTACGTGCGATCCCGTTCTGCCCGCCTGAGGACCGATCCCCGATCGATTTCCGCGACGCGAATGGGCGATACCGAATGTTGGAAGGCTTTGGAGGCTAACGGGCAGACAGCGGTGCCATCATGAACTGCGCTGACAACTCTGGCGCGCGGAACCTGTACATCATCTCCGTCAAGGGTATCGGTGCCCGCCTCAACAGGCTGCCCGCTGGCGGTGTCGGCGACATGGTGATGGCCACAGTCAAGAAGGGCAAGCCCGAGCTCCGGAAGAAGGTCCACCCCGCCGTCATCGTCCGCCAGTCCAAGCCGTGGAAGCGCTTCGACGGCGTCTTCCTCTACTTCGAGGACAACGCTGGTGTGGTACGTGGTTATTCGGGTGCTTGGGGACACGGAGAACTGCCAGTCTTTGGCGGTTGTCTGGGACCCCACGCCGTGCCGCTCCGCTTTCCGGCTGATGCTAACAAGTCGCCAGATCGTCAACCCCAAGGGTGAGATGAAGGGCTCTGCCATCACCGGCCCCGTCGGCAAGGAGGCGGCCGACCTCTGGCCCCGTATTGCCAGCAACTCCGGTGTTGTGATGTAAGCGGGTTTCTCAGGGAGCGATGGGTTTTTGGCATTCGGGATTCGAGGGACGAACGATTCTGTCAACCGGGAATAATCTTCCGCCTCAAAACGAGGGAGATAGGGAGGAGAGGCCGTAAAAGGCTCGGGCCGGATTGGCAGGCTTTGCATTTCTGGCTGCGGCGTGCTAGGGAGTCATACCACTGCATGATATACGGGTCAATTCAGAGTCAGTTCTTCGAACCCAGGTCCTCCTGGTCCGGCCTTTCTGGGCAGGTGAGCTTGCAGCAGTGCCGCAGGGGGCTGTCGACAGCCTCACGACAAAGCTCGAGGTCCCGGGAAACACTGCGAACGCTCCATCCAGGGACATCTCGATTCGAGCCAACGAGATTTGGAATGGTGTTTGTCCTCTGGTAATCCAGGGCTCCGCCCTCAGCGATCTGCAGCAGAGTCGACATCCTTGCTCTCACTCAAGACGCTTCGACCTGTCCTCCAGTCCTTTCGCTCCAGGACGCTGAGCTGAGCGGATACCCGGTCTGACAAAAGGCTCTCCCTTGCAGCATTGATGTTCTCCAACACGTCGACCGGCGCCTGGATAGTACCCTGCCGCCTTGGCCCCTGATACAGAGCCGTACTCGAAGCGCACGATGAGGACCCATCACCAGCCCTCCGCCGTCACGCTCTGCAGGCATGGTAGGGTCCATCACTGCGGAACCGCCACAGCGCGCCAGGTCAGTGGCCCGCTGTCGCCACGTCGCAGTCGCCCGAATCGGGGATTGGCAAGGTGTGAGGGCGGCCTGCCGGGTCGGGTATTGGGGGCTCATGGCTCATCAGTCTAGGAGCTTGGAGGGTTTTCTATGGGTGACACTGAGAGGTTTACCCCGACAAGTGATGTGCTGAAGCTTGAATCGGGGCCACGAGTGCCGTGGTACGGAACGTTTATCGGTAGCAAAGTACCCCCCTTATTGAGGGTGTCTTCGGAGGCGATCATCGACGTGCATAGGTAATTGAAATGGAAGGAGGAGAGCCGCTCGCTCTTGTAAACATCTCATCCTGGCACACTGCCATATCTTAGTGCTACGATAGTTTCAGGGATTCGGTTAGCAGCCAGGCTGCGACCGACAGGAGCGGCTATGTCGGTACTAACGTCTCGTGGTCTCAATTTTCGCTTGAACCTCCTCTTACTCGCCCGTACCAACCGTCTGAGAGAGCTGCTCAACCTCAGGTCCCTTCATCAGGTAGACACGGTCTGCCACAGCATTGATGACAAACTCAGCTCAATCACTCCCCTTTTCTTCCGCGCTACCTTAGCGTTGACCGTTCGCCGATACTCTCTCTCCCAATGCTCCGCAAACGTCACACTCTCAGCCACCTTGACTTCATGCCCTGGTTTTAATGACCACTCTTGCTCTCCGACGCCATGTTTCCACCCCATCTTCTGCTCCTGCTCCCCACCTGATGCTGGGTCGACAACCTCAACTTGTATCGTGCTCCTCCCCTCCGAACTCCCCTTGAGGCCTGGCACACTAACCTCCACCACCCCGGGATTCTCCCACACCCTCTTTGCCTCCTCAACCAACAACCCCTCCCCTTCCCCATCTACCCTCGCCCGCTGCAGCACCGCCGGCACTGGCACCAAATCCACAAACACGACCTTCGACACCCCTTCCACCAAAACCCTCATCACAAACCCACAGCCCGCGTGCCCATTCCATATTGTCACCACTGCGAGCTGCCACAGCACTCCACATCTTCTCCTCATATTCTTGTCCGGAGCATTCCAGACCACCCCAGACACCCTCAACATCCCCAGCTCCCCGTTCCACTGCACCTTCTCCGGCGGTCCCTGGATATCCACAACCGAATAACCCGGCGCCACCAGGTCTGGCATGCGAATCACCACTACCTCGTCATCGGAGAGGTCCCGAGAGACAGGGAGCTGTGACGGGGTGGCGGGGATGTAGATCCACGTTGGTTTTGGAGAGATGGCAGCGGAGAGGAGGGCTGTGGTAGTTGCGGTGCGCGTGCGGGTGCGGAGGAAGACGTTGGGCGTCTGAGTTGGCGTGAGAAGGAACGCAAGCCGGGTGTTTGGGTCGTGCGCGGGGTGGCAGTTGAGGATGGCGAGCTGGTGAGTCTGGGTTTGCGAAGGGGTGCTGGTGGTGCCATGGCTCGGGTTGGCGGTGGTGAGGGAGAGGCTGATGTGGAGGCCTTTGTTGGTAAGGGTATAGGCCGAGGCTTCTTCTTGCTGCCTTGTCGGGGGTGAAGCGACGATATGCTCCATGCCGAGAAAGTCCCGGTGAGATGTGGCGAGGATCCCGACTGTGCCGGTTGCATCTTCAGGGTCGAAGTCGTCGAGATCGGGAGGGTGAGACGCGTGACTGTGGTTGAGTGCGCCCCAAGCGAAGATGGAGTGGTCATCGGATCTCTTGATGATTTCCTCTTGAAGACGGAGGAATGCCGATTCTCCTTCGCCGTAGAGAATGGGCATGTTGACGCCGAAAAGGCCCATCAACGAGTAAGCCAGATCCTCCGTTCTTGTTGTTGCGCGCCGAGCGGCCCAGGACATGCGTTGGGCCACGCTGGCCCTGTGAATGAGCCGTGGCTCAAGAAGGGTGAGCTCATCAATCCCCGTGATCTTCTCGACAACTCTGACAAGGGACGACTTTGTCCCTAGAAGCCTCCATCCCCTGGCATAGAAGACAACCTTCTTTGGGGCAAGCAGTTCCTGCAGTGTCCAGCCTCGAGTAAACCACCTGCTGTTGCTGAAATGATCTTTCCATGTCAAGTACCCTTCCGTGTAGTCGTCGAAATGCACATCTTCGAGAAACGCGTAGCAAACGGCGGCTCGTTGGTACCACGTGAACATGGAATTGATAGCCTCAGACACCTCGGCGCTGCTTTTTTGGTCGATGCAGCAAGTGTCCACCCAGAGATAGCGATACCCGTCCTTTTCTGCTTGGCCACAGGCACATGCGATCTTGGAGAAGCCCGCCTTGGCTTCAAAGTGGTGGGGTGAGCTCGCGGGGACGACGGGGTTGAAGCTGTAGCTGTGGTCGCTCTCCTCAGTCCCGTCGCCAGTCGTCAGTGCGAGCCGTGGCCTCTGCCTGCGGAAGGCCATGAGCATAGTGGACAGCAACATCAATTTCATGGCGTCGGGGTCGTGTGAGGAGCGCGGCACCATGTGCGTGGCAGATGCATGGTGAGGCGCATGATATCTAGAGATGGCCTCCATCTCATGCAAGGTGATCTCCTCTGGCCCCCATGTGTGTGATAAGATCGCGTACTGCGGGATGTTGCTTCCCTGGAACTCTTCGAACTCGCGTGTGAAGACATTGAGGAGTCTCATGCTGCCAACATGTGTAGGTAGGAAGGTTGTTATTGGTGAGCAATGATGTTTTGAAAAAACCAAATTCAACATGAAGTCTAACTAGGAACCCATTTAATTAGGTACTTACGTCTCATGCCCCCTCCGGCGTATTCTATCCCGTTTTATTCTTTAGAAGGTGGTGGGACATGTGGCCCAATAAGACTCGGCAGGACAACAAAGGCGCTCCACCCAAACGGCTCGGAGCGTTGTTGGGTGCAATCGGGCTCCAAAGACCCGCTTGGATGTTGGTTAACGGAGCTCTTCGGAGGCGGGTAACGGCCCAACCTCGACATGGTCAGGCTCAGGCTTGGTGATCAGGGGAGAGAAATAGCCAGAGTGAGGTAGGATTATCAGTCATCTTGACGACAGCCTACAACCATAACGAATCCGACCCCCTGAGACGGCTATGGTCATGAAATAAATGAGTTCCTATGCGGTGAATCTGACGTGCTCTGTTAATCAAGTAAAGTTCCAGAGAGTGAACCACAATGATTTTCACAACGACTTTCCAACCACCTCAGAGAGTAATCTAGAACAGGCCAAGTTTCGTCTAAAAACAACTTAAACGGACCTAGGGCCTTCAATTAATGAGATGAGCCTTGGCCGGTTGAGGAATCGGCTCTTTGCAGGATTCGCTAGTTGACACCAACTCCCAACAATGAGAGAATCGCCACTGATTGTCGTCAAGCTTCAGCAATATATGATGTATTTCCTGCCATTTGCGATGCCCAGCAGCAATACAAGGTATTACCTGCGTATGTACGAAAATGTAAATGCAACTCCACGACTCGCTCATGTCCCCAATGTCCATGATCCAGCCATGCACCGGTGCGCGCCATGCAAATGCAGCAGACATGCCCATCCTGATGCCCAGAGTACCTTATCCATGCTTTTCCTGGCAAACAAAGAACTCCATGCCGTGACGAGCCTTCCCTGATCCGCAACCAATACACGCTGCGTCAAGAAACGCTCATAGCAGAGAGAAACCATTCTCTATTTGTTACACGCCTCTTCTTTCATCCGTCCTCCATCCGAGTTCCGGCACCAAACGTCGCCCCTAATGCATCGGCCCCGGCGGCCCAGGGGGCATCGCGTATGGGTATTGAGGCTGTTGAAGATAGCCTGGTTGCATCGGTGGGGGGAACTGCGTCGGTATGGGCGGCCCCTGGGGAAAAGCGAGCGGCCCGGGGCCAGGATGTCCATACATGGACGCCGGCGTGGTCGGGTCTGACGGCCCCGCGGAGCCCGAATCTGTCATTTGGCCCATGGCGCCGAGATCGGCATCGTCTGGGCCCCCATTACCTGCCGCCTTCTCGGCCTTCTTAATGGCCAGTGTCGTGCGCCGCTTCTCGACGGCACCTTGCATCTCACCCGAGGCCCATCGCCCTGTCCTGTGTTAGCCGATCAAGCCCGCGCAGCTCAAAGTCAGGGATGCTGGGTACTTACTCCTCATGGACCAACTCATCTTTTCTGACTTGGTCATCTCAGCATACGGCTTGTCGAGGTCGCCGTCCCCATTCGCTGCGGCGGCTGCCTTGGCCTCGGCCGTCAACCTGGCCTTCTTGCCGCGCGACCGTTTCCCGCCGGCCTTGGGGCCAGGCGTTCCGTTGGCTGGCGTCGGTGCCCGCGACGACGCTTGCGACGAAGAACCGCCATTGTTCGTGATCTTGATCTTCGTCATCGGCTTCTTCGCCGCGGGCGGTGCGGGGGGCAGAGGAGGGTCTCCGGGAGGGAAGGCGGGGGCGGCGTTGAAGGTGTGCATGAACGGGCCAGCCGCGTGCGTCATCGGCACGGGCTGGACGCCGTTCCCCACGTCCACCATCATGGGGCCGGCCACGAAGTTGTGATAAAACTTGGTGGCCACGGGCTGCCGGAGGGGCGGCGGACTGGGCGGGGCAGGGAGAGGCGACGGAGCAGTTGCTGGGGCTGGGGGGGGTGGGAGGGCCGCCACCTCTTTCCGCCTCGGGCCGCGCTTCTTCGGTTCGGCGGCCTCCTGCTTTTGCGCCGCCGAGCCACGGGCCCGTCTCTGCGGTCGAGTCTCGAGCTCGGGGTCGTTCTCGAGCGCAAAGTTGCGCCTCCGCTTGTCCCGCAGGGAGTACGCCGACTCTACCGTCTCCGCCGTGTGGGCCGTGCTGCTGGACGAGGACGACGAGGGCCTCGAGTCCGGCTGCGTCGAGGGGTTGCTGTAGAAGGGCGAGGTCGCAATCTCGCCGCCCCCTTGGTAGAGGGCCTGGTGGCCCTTCCCTCCACGCAGCCGCTTGGTCTTGGGCACCTCGCCGCCCAGTCCAGCAGGGACCGAGGTCGGGGCCTCTGGGAGAGCAGCAGGGCCACGGCCACGTCGGCGCGAGACCTTGGGCTTCTCGTCCGCCTCCGCTTCCTCGTCTTCAGTCCCGTTATAGTCGCCTTCGGCGACAGCAGTCATCTGGTACGGCTCGTCCAGCAGCACCATGCCGCGCGCCCGTGCTGTGCGCGCTTTGCGAGGTGATTCGGAAAAGCTCTCGGCAAACTGAGTTTGTTCCGGCCCCTCGGGTTCGTCGCCTTTGGCGGCCCCCAAGCCCTTTCGTCTCTGCCGCCGCCCGGAAACAAGCACTGCCGCAGCGGCCGGTGTGCCAGCTCGGCTCGGGTCCTTGCTCTGGTCCGAGACGTGGCGAGGCTTCCTGGCTCGCTTCCCTTCGACGACGTTTTCCTCGGCGAGTTCTGCGCCCTTCTCGGTCCTCCTCCGGAGCCGGTTCTCCGGCATCTCCCAACGCTGCTCTTCCGGGTTTTGACGGCCGACTTGGGTGGGGTGGGTGTTGAGCTTGAACCCATACGCCTGTGCCATGATGCGGTCTTCCTCTTTCTGGTGCTCGAGAATCGGATCGTCGATGTAAGGCTTGGGGGCGCGAGCCCCGCGCACCTCAAAGGTGGGAGGGCCTTTGACTACGTCGTCGAAATGACGGCGAAAGGGCAGCGGCTCGTCCGCCTTTTGGCGGTTCTCCCAGTTGGCGACTGTTTTGTCGTTTGCCTGGCGGCGCTTCGCGTTCTCCTCATCGTCCAATAGTTTCTTCAGCTCGTTGTATTCTTGCTGGTAGGCGTGCAGGACCTCGACACCAGCAGCGACAACCTCGTAAAGGTGTTCGGTGGAAAAGTCTTGAAACCCCTCAAACGCCTCGGCAAAGTCGTTCGGGTCGCGGATCTTGGGGAACAGGTATTGTTTATGCGGATACCGTGTCACCTCGACGGGTTCACCGGGGCTGTCTGGCTTGACCTGGTCATCGGCAGGTTCATCCAGATCTTGCTCGTCCTCGGCCACGTCGTCCTGGGCGGCGGTATCGTCAATGGGAGCAGGTGACGGAGCAGCCGTGGGTACCCGAGAGTCCGCCGCCTGAAGATCCTGGGGAGTCTCTTCCTCGGCGGGCGGTATCGCCGGCGCAGCCGGTCCCTCGGCCACCACCGTGGAGCTGGCGGACGAGTCTGTGGTTGTTGAGGGCGCAGCTGAAGCTTCGTCGTCATTGCTGTGGGCGGCCTTGTACCGCTGGGCGCACTCGTTGTTGAAGTTCTGCATGGAGATGGGGGGTTCACCCTTCTCCTTCCGTCGCTTCGCTTCTTTTCTGTAAAGGGCAAAGAACTCGCTGGTTTTCAGAGGATGGCGCATATCCCATTCCAGCTCGATGGGCTTTCTCTCGATCAGAGAAGGAGCGGGGGTAGGCGCCGGAATTGGAGTGGATTGGTCCTTCACGGGCGCGACCGAGTGCACCCACTCTGTGTAGGGGCCGGGGAGGGTGATGGTCACGCTTTCGTAGGGAGAGAGGTTGTGGTGGGAGGCGAATGGGGTATCCAACGAGTCGTAGATTCGCTCCATCTTTGTGAAACGAGCAGGCCCGGCTGTCTCTCCTCCCCGTTGCGATGAAGTGCGAGGCATTGCGGGCCCGGACATCGTGTCTTGAGAAATGAGAGATGCTGTAGATCCCCCTACCGACTTTTGTTCGGAAGCAGAAGCAGTGGTTGAGGTGGGAATTTCAAGTGCGGCTTCTGACGCGGCTGCGGGCTGCGGTGGCTCACTCTCCGCCTGATGGATCTGCTCCTCGGCACCAGCGCCGGTCATTGGCACTTCAAAATTCCGAGGGCTGATGGATTCGGGCTCTTGAACGATGGTGGATACAATGAAGTTGGCACTCGTATTGTCGTCTTCAGGAGCCGGATAGGTTTGATTTGTCTCGGTGGTTGGTGTCGGGGAAAGACGTGCGGGCCCAACCTGGGGCTGGTTGTGCAGCGACCCCGTAATCAATTGGTTCCCGATGGCCGTGTCATCTCGAGCTGCAAGAGGCACGACTTCCTCCGTTGCTCGCACTGGTTGCTGCGCATGCGGTGAAGGCGGCTGCAGCTGGATGCGGGCAGCTTCACTATCATCTGATGATGTCGGCCGCGACTCGGTTTCCCGGGACGACGAGTGTTCCGACCCTGCCTCGGATGCAGCAACCAGGCCAGCAGGTACACTGACGAGTATCGTGTCCTGTACCTCATTGTCGGACAACTGGTCGACGTAGGTGCTGAGGTCTACCGACAGCTTCTTGGACGGGTTGCGGCGCCGCGGGGGCAGTGCGCGAGCCGGTGCCGGAGACTTGTCAATGCGGTGGCGCTTGAGGTGGGAAGTGAAGTCCTCGGACTCCTCTTCGGAATCCTCGTGGCCGACTTTCCTCTTGCGGCCGCGGGCAGTGGGAGTGGGGGCGGTCTTGACGGCAGCCGGGTCGTTCTTTGCCGCGGGCAGGCCGAGGTCGTCGTCGATCATCTCTTGGGTGTAATCAATGCGAGCCCGCTTCCTCAGCGAATGGCCACCCTTGGAATGACCCTCGTCGTCGGCAGCGCCGTCGTACGAAGCCTCAAAGGTCCTCGACCTCTTGCGAGCAGGGCCCGCGGCAGCCATGATGGAGCCGGATGCCGACGGCGACTCGAAGCTGAAGGACGACGATGGGTGAAATGTTAGGCTCCGGGTGGGCCGGTCGGCCCGGGCACTGGCGGCGGTGACACGCAATGCCTGGTCGGCAGCGGGAGATGAGGCGCGATGGGGTGTCATGGTGCTGGCGTGGCGGGCTTTGCCGCCTCGCTGGGGCGCCGTGTATGCCATCCTGTGAGCCAGAGGGAGGGCGGAGGGCTCGGGAGTGCTCGGGCCGGCCGAGTCTGAAAACGGATGGCTCTGGAGAGAAGAGGACTGTGAGAGAGCCTGCGGCAGGAGCGGAGGCTGGGAGTGAGACTGAGAGTGCGAGTGAGAGTGAGCGTGCCCGTGGTGAGAGGGGACCGGGAGGGTGGCACGCTTCCTTGCGCCGCGCCCGCGAGAGAGGCTGCCGCGGCCGCGGTCCATCGGGACGGGCTGTAATTCAATCTGCACTCCAGCGCCGCTTGCACTGTCGGCCTCGACGGGCTGCTGCATGCAGGCGGGCGCGGGTGATGAAGCCGCGTTGGTGCGTGTCGGGTGTAAGAGAGGCGGGATGGCTGATGCGAAAAACGGGCTTTCGCACTAGGCGGGCTGATCCAACGTGTCAGGGTCGAGGGCGGAACGCTGCCACTTGGTCGCTCGACGCTAACCTTGGCTGAAGCGAGAGCCGTGGTTATTTGCGAGGTGCAGCGAGGGAAAACGCAGCCGCGGGATGGGGAAAAATAAAAAGAGATGGCCGAGGCGATGAATGGTGCATTGGAGATGCGCTCTCTATTGTCGGGAGGCAACAATAGCAATGCTGGAGCGTGAATATCAGGCCCGGGGTGCGGCGTGTCAAGCCCTCTTTGCCGTGTTAGATTTCTTCTCACGTCAATTTCTGGAGGTTCCCGAATAAGCCAGGCCCAATCGCACTCCGCCAGCCGCCACCCCCGGCTCCGCCCCACCGCTCCAGCTGGCACCGGCTGCTTCCTCGACCGCAAGCAAGGTCTTAGAGGTTCCCCTGAGGCTGCCGGTTCGCGTTGTGGCTAAGAGAATGCTGACGCTAAGCTAACCCCAACCCGGGCTGCTCCCGCTTGCAAGCAAGCCAGCCAGCCGCCGCCCGTGACGCAAGGCTGCCGCTTTCACACCAGCTCAGCTCAGCTGCCGAGTGGGCTGGTGTCTCTGCTGCCTCTTGTTCCCCACCTCTTTCCACAAGCCACTGCAGCTCGACTCGCATCGCTTCCCGGTTTGGACGCAATCGCTGGCACCGCGCCATCCCATATCCTCTGCTTTCATTTCCGCTTCAGACGCGCCTCTCCCGCCCCTGGTGCAACATGGCCGGCAAGCGGGCAAAAGCAGCGCCGACCGATGACGAGCTGGGCAACCTCTTCGAGGGCATCGGCGACGACACGGCCATCAAGAAACCCACCAAGGCCAAGCCAACAACGGCCAAGGCCAAGGCTGAAGCTGCCGAGCGAGACATTCTGGCCGAGCTCGAGAACCAGCTCGGCGAGAAGGCCCCTGAGCGCCCGCACACCCCGCGCATTCGCGAAGTCAAGCGCACATCCACAAACACCCCGCCGCCTCCGGCTGCCGACACCGCCCGCAAGTCCGCCGAGAGCACTGCGTCCCACCATGCCGCCCAGACCCCGAGCGCAACAAGCTCCGATCCCCGCGAGAGCGAGAAGAAGGCGTCCGCTCAGCCGACACAGGCAGCAAGCGGGGGCGGCTGGTGGGGAGGGATCCTGTCCACCGCCACGGCTGCCATGAAACAAGCCGAGGCGGCCGTCAAGGAGATTCAACAAAACGAGGAGGCTAAGAAGTGGGCAGATCAGGTGCGCGGGAACGTGGGCGCCTGGAGGGGTTTCGGTTCGTGTCTCTCGGGCTTTCTCCCCTCGCGGCTCATGGCCAAACACTAACATCATCTTCCGCCGCCAGGCGACGAGCTCCGACACCGCGCCCTCCCCACCTTCACCAACATCTTGCACACCCTCGCGCCGCCCATCTCGTCGCACGAGCGCCTCCTGATTCACATCGCCCACGACCTCGTCGGCTACCCCTCCCTCGATCCGCTCATCTACGGCGTCTTCAACCGCGTCATGTCCCAGGTCGAGGGCGGCGACTTGCTGGTGATCCAGCGCGGCCAAGAATCCACACTCCGCAGCCCGGCGGCCGAGAAATCCGCCGCCTCCATCTTCACCCAGCAATCCGCCGCCGGCTGGCGCGACGGGCCCTGGTGGCGCCAGACCGACGTCCCGCGCGATCTGGGCATCGTGCAGGGCCTGGTAGAGGGCAGCAAGCTGTGCCGCGCGAGCGCCGAGGGCTACGCCGTCGAATACTTTTCGGCGCACGGCGGGATCGAGCAGGCCAAGCAGCGGGCGGTGGAGCCCGTGAGCGAGTCGAACCCCGTGCGCAGCTCGGATCTCTTCCTGTCGGTGCAGGCGATCAACGTGACCTCGGACGAGGCGCTGTTTGCCGGCTCGACCGCGGTCGAGAAGGAAAAGGAGGAGTCGGTCGTCGCGGAGGAGGACGACGACGCCGACGGCGAGGTGTGCTTTGCCGTCTTCATTCTGGATCCCGTCCACGAGATCCAGTACTCGGCTGTCAGCCAGCGGGTGCCAGCGAGGTGGATTCACTGGCTGGACGCTCCCGCCACGCCGCTCACGCCGGCCAGTGACGACGATGACTTCCAGGCCGAGTTTGGGCGGGTGCCCGACGAGATCCGGGAGATCATCGAGAGCGGCGGCGTGGATCCCCGCGAGTGGGTTGCCGAGTGGGTTGAGGAGGCCCTGGGGCTGGCGGTCGGCGTCGTCGCACAAAAGTACGTGGCGCGGCGGATGGGCGTCGGCGAGGGCGGCATCGGCAAGGGCAAGCAAAAGGTGGAGAGCGTCTTGCAGGATGGTGGCAACGAGGCTGCCCGGGCCGGTCTTTGATTAGCGGGTTGGACAAGGGGTATCGAATTCATTGCCATAGGAGGGAGCGGATGACTTGGAGTGAAACATCCGTGGCGTCGAACGAGGTTTTATCTGGCGTTGGGGATTGGAACTGGAACTCTTGCTGTATCTTTCGTCCTTGTGTGGCTCAATTCCAGCACCGTTTGAGATCTCTGTTGCTGAGTTTTTGAGAGCGCCTGAAACATGTCTTTATTTTTCAAGTCCAACATATTACCTAGGTAGTTTGGGGCAAGCCGGCGTTGTCGAGTCATGTATCAGTATCCGAGGTCAACAGGAGGATGGTTTGAATCAACCCCGGCTTGATTCAAGTTCCAGAACTTCAATCGTGCCTGAATACATCGAGATTCGAGTCAAAGAGCCAGACCTACCATAATTGCTGATCGGTCACAAAGGCTTCAGCAGCCAGTGTGTTTTTCTGCGGTTGACGCTAATTAATACGTGGAGTTAAACAACATAAGGATCGTATCTGACCAACTCTGACCGTCCGAGAGGCTCCCACTGACAGTTCGTGTCGCTCGTCCCACCTCTATCTCCCCTGCTCATGCATCGCCTCATACTCCCTCCTCATCCGCAAAAAGTCGGCCGGATCCCTCTTCACCTCCCCGCCGCCCACAAGAGCCTGCCACTTGGGATCCGCTGGGTGCAGCCCCTGCCCAACGTCTTTGTACACCTGGATGCTCACCAGCGTCTTGCCGCGCGCCAACTTGCACGTTAGGACCGTCTCGGTGCAACACTTCCCACAATACACCGCCTCGCCGTCTCCCTCAGCGCTCGTCTCCGACTCCCACCGCCCCTCCACCTCCTGCCCATCGTCCAGCACTATGGTAAACGCTACGCCGGCCGTGCGCAGCCCGTCTCGTCCCTCACCCCAGTGCGACGTAAACCCCAGCCTGGTATGCCCGCACAGCCGAAAATCACGATACCCGGGTCCGATCAGCGCGTGTCTTGCCGCGGCCCGCCCGCTCGATCCCTCTGTCCAACTCCCTAGGTCCGGCTCGAGAAGAAACACCAGGGCCTGCTCAACCAGTAGGGTGCTCTCGGCCGTGACCAGTGGCGCGACGACCCAGCTCAGAAGGGGGTTGCGACCCGTGTTGGCGACGCAGTTGAGCAGGGCGAGGTGGGACGCGTCGAGCGTGCCGTTGCGGTGGTGGGCGAGCAGGTAGTGGACGTGGTAGAAGGAGAGGGAGAAAGGGGCCGAGGGGTGGATCAGTGGGAGTATGGTCAGGCAGCCGAGGGAGGGGTCCTGCGAAAGGGAGCTGGAGAGAGAGGGAATGGAATATGTTGTCGGGGTATCTGGGTCAAGGAGGTTGGCAGTGGGCTGGATTCTGCGGGCGGTGGAGTCGAGAAGGGAGGGATTGAAGTGAACGGGGTGTCGGCGTGGGTTGTGGCTGTTGCAGCCATCGAGAGGCCCGTGGACGCAGGGGAGGTTTCCTTGCCAGGGGTCGTTGAGGAGGAATTCTGTGGAGGTCGAGGGGAGAGCTTGCGGCTGGTTGGTGCTCTCGCCGTGCTTGTGGCGGTGGAAGAAGCCCCTGAGTTTGTCCATTTCGAAGCGCGACTCGCGGTCCGGTCTCCAATGCTCCCGGGCTTCTGTTGCCAGGCTCGCGGCCGTCTTATTCCTTTTGATCATGAACAGAGGCGCCGGATTGTGGCTTGGTACAGCCCAAGCACGGCAGGACACGCGAGAATGAGCCCGCCAAGGAGGTCCAGAACATCTGTGTGGTGCTGCGCCCGGGGCCAAGCGAGCTGCTCTGAAGCTCTTGGTGAACTAAGGACACCACACAGCCTCAATCCCCGAAATGGTCTTCATCGCGTCGGAATAGCGGAGCCTTTCAAAGCCTCTATGGCAACATGGGAGATGACCGCAGGCGAACGTGAGAAGAGGAAAGGCTTAGAAAGGGGATCGAGGGGGAAAAAAATGAAAAAGGGAACCAATCACGGCCCACGAGCCATTGGTTTCAATCGGAACGAAGACTGGGCAACCATCCGAATTCATCCCGGGCTTGCCCGTTCAGGCCTCCCACCCGCCGAGATAGCTGTGGCAATGCGAGTTTCTGTCAAGTGTACACAATGCCATTGCGCGTCACGTGAGAATAGCTTCGGCCGCCTTGTGCGCAGAGTTGACGATGGAGCGAGCGGCAGGGCTCGCCAGCTTAGACTGCTGCTCCTGTTCGGTGCCCCTGAGCCCGTGTTAGCAGAAGCAGGAAGGAAACAAACGGTTCAGAGGGCGCACTCGCATTATCAGGAGTTGCGTGCCCAGGGCAAAGAGTCTCATGTATGCCATCACGAAAACTTCGGACCTGGTGATGGTGTCGGCACCGACTCCTCCGGACACTGGGTCCGAGTCCAACTTGGTCGACACGGTCTCCAGGGTGGCTTGACACTCAGCAAGAGAGGATGTCAACATATCTCCGAGCTGTGGGTGAACGGTTGAGGCGTCAAACACGCAATGCCCGAGTTGGCCGACGTGCTGGCGAAATTGGCGGAGCCTTGCAGCTAGGAGAGACAGCTGCTTCTGGAGTGCATCTTCAGCAACGGCCCCGGCCTCAACCAGTTCTTGAATCCTGGAGGCCGTTCCCTGTGCTGTGCTGGACAGGGCCGAGCACACGGATGCTGCGCTAGACTGCGAGAAATGGTCCATGGCGTGGATGGCTTGATGCGAAGAGTAGGCGCTGGAATGAGCGGCACAAAGTACAGGTGTACAATCCACGGAATGACGAACTCCAGAATCCCGGCCCAGAAAGAGGTGTCACGGGAAGATGAAGCGACGGGATGCTCTCAAGGTGGCCAACCCAAATCCGGACAGGTGCACGCGGGATGTTGGGGGTCGGGGGATCATCAGTGCGGGGTTGCGTCCGGCACATCACGTCCCGAAACGTGGGGAAGTGCCAGGTGGTTTCTGTCTTCTCCAGGGTTGTAAACTTGTACAGTATTTTGCTGTCTCTGCTGTCAAAACACCGACAGCCGGTTTGGTGTCTTCCGCGTGCCAACACCAATTTGCCAAGGTCTAGCAGCTCTAGGAGCGAGAGGATTGCCCCCCCAAAAGTGCCGAGATCTTCACTAACAGTTGTCGTTCAACTGGCATTTAACTTGTTCAATCCGTGTTGGAACCCGCTTTCTACCAACTTTGCAGCTCTTCAGGTAAGCTAATACCTGATTAGAGATTAACAAGATGGATATTTGGAACTTGAGCTAGTCCGCCGGGTCACTACCTCTGGGTTTTCTCCATTGGTTCTGTTGCCGATGCTCTTGGCAGCTTACGACGCAAGACTGCTCTTTAACATCCCGTCAGACGGTCAGATACGAAGGTACTAGCAGGCACTCAGCAAGATTCTGAGGTCCCTTGTTGAAAGCTGCGCCCCGGGGCTCAAAGCTGCGCCCCGGGGCTCTCCAGGGCTGCTTGGACAAGAGGAACTATCCTCTTCCATGGCCTCGCTCTTGAAACCATACTCTGGCCCTCTGATGATACGAGGCTCAACGAGGCACGAGAGTCGAGCCTTGCCCTAACCGGAGCAGCACCACGCTCGGCACCCGGACTGGATACGACCAGCTCGCCTCCAAACCCGAACCGTCCGTGGCCCAAAAAGTCAGGTCAGAATAAAGGAGGGGCCTGTTGGGGGACTCACAAGGCTTTGGTAGCACATCGACGCTGCCCGAGGGGCAAGTATTTCCCTAGCGATGCCGCCTCCTGTGCCATTGAGCTGCGACTCTAGCTTCCGACCTCGAGTTCTTCCCCTCTGCCCCCATTTCCCATCCGAAAATTGGTGATTATCCCCTGCCCGAGGAGGCCGCGGTATCTGAACATTGACCAGTTAACACCGGCGGTATTGATTACATCTCGCCGACACCCGGCTGACACCGGCCCGGTTCGTCCACGGTCTCCTGTCTCTCCTCGTCCATTACATGGATTGCGGTAATCAAGCTCCATAGACCTTATTACCAAACGGCATACAAGCAGGTCTTGAGTGTCTCTCCCATGGACATAGTCGCGTAGGAGCTGCTCCTAGGAAGCTACTTGTATGTCCCGGAACGAGCCGAGCCTAGACAAGTCTTGGAATCCTGAGCTAGGCCTTGAATAGGCGACGGCACCAGTCTCCCTTGCACCAGAAACACCCATCGTCTAAACTATGGCAGAGGAAAGAAGCTGGGGCGCCGACGGTGCGCGTTTGTGTTACATTGAAGTGAATTGTCCGGGCCAAACCGCTGTGCTTCAGGCTAAGATACCATGGCGGGATTCAGCTATATGGCCGTTTATAACACCACACATGTGCCAGGGCCGCTCTCCCCACGCATGGCGATAGTATCCTGTACATCTAAATTTATCCGGAATGGGATCTCCTTTACATGAATGAAGACCATAGATAGAATCCGGATCCCTTTGCCGTCCCAGTTGGGTAACCCGGAGTCTGGGCCGCGCCCGCGCACCCCCTTTACAACTCGCGGCATCTAATATAGGCTTACTATCAGCGCCTCTTCCTTCTTGGCCGTCTAGAAGCTCTCAGCCTTCTACTGCCAAGAGTTTTGTCTCCAACACCATGCACTCTTTCTCCAACCTCATCTCCCTCCTCCTGCTGCTGCTGCTGAGCAGCCAGGAGGGCCTTGCGTCCCCGGCCTCCCTCGAGAAGCGCCAGAGTACGGCCACCACAAGCAAGTACTGCAACTCCAAGTCCATCTGCTACCTCCAGTACTCGTGGGGCACCACCATTCCCGTCTTCCGCGTCGCCATCCCCGACAGCGCAACAACCAATACGGCCTTCGACACCCTCTTGCAAATTGTCTCGCCCGTTTCCCTCAACTGGGTCGGCTTTTCGTGGGGCGGGGGCATGACGTTGAACCCGCTGACGGTGCTCTGGCCAAACGGAAACGGCGCGACTGTGTCCTCGCGGTGGGCGACGTACGTGAATTTGATGTCTTATTCTCGCTTCCCCTCCCAACCCAACTCTCACCCGACACTCCCTTGTTCTGCTGCTTCCGAGCTGCACTAACCCAAAGCCGGCACGTCACGGCGTGTGAGATGCAGCGGCCGCACCCTCCCCTCGACCTACTCCTCGGCGACGTACCGCACCATCGCAGCGTCGCGCAACACCACGCACTGGACCGTCGAAGTGGCTTGCACGGGCTGCAGCAAGTGGAACGGCGGCGCGTTGAGCACAACGGACATCAACACCTTTGCGTGGGCAGTCAGCAAGACGCCGGTTTCGCAGCCCAGCAGCAGCTCGAGCAGCTTTCAGATCCATTCCAACATCGGCATGTTCTCCGAGTCGCTGAGCGTGGGCAAGGTGCCGAAGGCTATTTTTGACGCGTATGCGAAGGGCGGGAAGTGATCAGGAGGGAGAAAAGGGGCAGTAGAGATGGATGGCATCTGGGGGTGGTGAGCGTGAGAAGCGCTGGGGGAAGCAGAATAAGATGTCCTGTAACGAACCTCGATGCAAAGCCTAAACGCCAACCCCTATCTACAGAAAATACATACCGCCTATGCACATGTATACAAACCCACTAACACACACCCATCACATTATCTCGTGCTCATGCGAATGCCCCGACGGCGGCCATCAACACCGCCCCGCCCAGCACAGCCAGGAACGCATTCACTCTCCGCCGCCCCTTGAGCATCTTGTAGCTCTTCTCGGACAGGAAATCCTCGGCCAGCAGCTGCACCAGGCCGGCAAACAGCAGCAGGCCGCTCGAGATGGCATTCATGAAGCCCACCATCAGCAGGCCCGTCTGGCTCATGGGATCGTAGAAGCGGTGCACAAACAGGCCGATGGCCTGGCCGATCGGGGTGGTGGCCCCAAAGGCGAGCACCATCAGCCAAGGGCGTGGTGAAGAGCGCGGGAAGTGCAGGGCGGCGATGCGCGTGCCGAGGGCGAGGCCTTCAAAGGATTCTGCGTGGTTGTCAACCAGTCAGTCACCGGTGGAGATTATTGAGTGGGAAGAACCGAGTCAGGCTTACGGTGAAAGGAGATGGCGATGAGGAATACTGCGAAGGTCGGCCCCGTCGCCACAGAAAGCGCCATGCCAATGAAGATGCTGTGGAACAGGATGCCGGCCTCGAGGAGCACGCACTGCAGCATCATGCGTTTTTGCTCCTCCGGGCCCGGGACGTGTTGGAGAGCCGTCAACCCAGGCTCGTGCTTGTGTGTCTGTGAGGATGACCCACCGCCGGCGTGTTCGCGGAGCTCCTCGAAGCTGAGCTCGAGATCCAGGGACTCTCTGTCAGAGTCTTCGTGGCCATCGTCGCCCCGGGCCTTGAGCAGGCCTTCCCTCGGAGGCGGCATGGTCGGTGTCGACCCAGGGAGAGGGGAAGCCCCTGACACCAGCCCTTCGGTCGCCTCTAGGTCGTCCAGAGCGATGCCTGTCGGGCGGTCGCGCCGCGCGTGCCGACTGGTGGAGCCTAGAGCATGCGTATCGTCCCTTTCCACCCCATCGCTGTCGCCGTTGTCCTCCTCCTCCCACACATGATGCGAATGCGAGTGACTCGCGCCCCGGGTGGTCAGGTACGACTCCAGGGCCACGACAACCAACGCCGACACCATGGCAATGAGGCCGGCGAGGGGCCTGTAGCGCTTGCTGAAGAAATGCGGGAGGCAGGGGTCGGTGAGGGACGTGAAGGCAGTCGGGAGGAGGTGGACAAAGGCGGTGGCCATCAAAACGCCGGTTCCGAAATGCTGGCAGAGAAAGATGATATTGCGCTGTCGTTTGCTACCCGTGGTCAGGCGCTGGGAGAAAAGGGGGAACCCGCATGCTGTCGCACAACCCCGTTAGCACGCAGAGCACGGGCAAGGCGGGAGGCCCGGGCCGCGACATACCCAGAGTGCTTAAAGTGAGGATCAGGAACAGGGCAAAGACGTGGATGCCCGTGTCGTACGACCCCTTGTTGCCGGAGCCGCATTCTGGCCGGCTGGTGGTGTCATCTCGCCTCGAGAGCTCGGCGAGGAGCAGGTCCGTCGGGATCGAGGACCAAGCGTGGGGATCTGCGCAATGCAAAAGTCGGGTTAGTTGATTTGAGACTCCCGAAAGGACGGGGATAAGACAGCGGCATCGCCGGCTGCAGGCGGTGGACACCCGGGGCCACGAATGCTCGCTCTCTGCCTCACAGAGCCTAGACTCGGACTGACTGACCATTGGCCCGCAGGCGGAGCGTCTCCATTCTCAAGGGAACGCGGAAACCGTGCGTTGGCGATCACTGCATCGTGGCGTTGGGCAGAGGGGAACGGCGAGGTGGTTCTTTGAGACACAGAGATGCGCCGCGAGGACTTGGGCGGGTTGGTCGAATTCGGCCTTGGTTTCCGTGCCTGCCGAGACAGCTTCGGCTGGCCCGCGCTGCTGTCGCTGCGCCCCGGCACAGGAGGCGGCCCAGAACCCCCAAACCCAATAAACACCCCTGCACGGCTGTGGGCCCGCCTAATTTTAGCTGCCCCTCAGTGACGTCGCCCTCTCGATCCCACGGAGGAGGTTGTCGCCGTCAATCGGCATCTTCAGCTTCATTTGGCATCAAAACAAACATCAGAAAGCATGGTCCAGCGAGACCACTATCGCAATTGCCATGTCCGAGACTTCCAATCGCTTTCATTGACCGAAGGCCGTGGCCCAAGAAACGGTGTAGCTCTCGCGCATCCAATTTCACAACCCGCTCCCCCGTTTCGAGTCCCTCTTCCCTTGTCACTGGCGAGATTGGCTCATTCACGCACAGGCATGGTTTGCCTCTTCTTGATCTGGTCATCACCGATCTCCATCCCTCAACTTTAAGCTGCCTTTGGCACAGCCGTCGCCCACGGAAATGCCGTCGTCACGGGCGACCCGTACGTGCCCAGGTCGTTGTAGTTCTTGGTGGTGGCCGTGCCGAAAAAGATCTTTTGCACGTACGGCAGGATGGAGGTGCTGTCCGGGTCATGTTAGTCGTTCCCCTTCTCATCTAAACGGGAACTTGGGATCACCATCATCACGGGTCGCCGCGTCGGTCACTCACAATCCGCTCATATCACAGTGCCCGCCCGAGCGCACGCTCATGGCGATCTTGTCCCCAGCCCCGAGCCAGTCATAGACGACCTTTGCCGCAGGGTAAATGATGACGGCCGTGGCCTTGCTGTTGGTGTACGCGTCGCCCGTGCCCTGGTCGATGACCACCGCCCGGGGCGCGATGGCCGCCACGATGGTGTGCGCGTCGAACGGCAGGTACTCGGAGTGGTTGACAAAGGTGCTCAGCTTGCTGTTGGTCCACCACCCGGCCCCCGACTTGCTGTTCTCGAGGTTCTCGCCCTGCCCGCTCATGGTGTAGTAGCGGTATGGGCCCGCCCCCTGCACCCCGGACGACATGGGCATCGTCAACGTGATGCGCGTGTCGAACAGCCCGGCCGCCAGCGCCCCCTTGCCCAGCCGCGAGCACCCTGTCACGCCCACGCGCGTGGGGTCGATCTCAGGGACTGTCATGTTGATGGCGTCGAGCGTGCGGTGGAAGCCCCAGGCCCACGCGGTGAGGACGCCTAATAAGCAATCACGCGGTCAGTGACCGAGAGAACTCGATTCATGACGTCCAAACAGCCGCCGCCGGCCGGAATATGGGGAGAAAGATCAACACACCGATGTCGCGCCCGTTGTAGATGCTCCAGAAGGCCCCCGTCTTGGAGTTGCTATCCGGTGCCACCGAGGTGTAATCAAACTGCGCAATGGCGATGCCCGCGCTCAGATACGGCTGGTTCTGCATCCCGCCGATGTTGATCACCACGGGCGCGGGCTTGGACGCCGACGCGCCCGACGGCAACGTGATGGTGGCCTTGAACTTGCCCGTCTTGCCGCCCGCCGTCACCTCGATGTTGAGCGTCGTCCCGCTGCGCGTGGCCACGACCTTCTCCTGGCTATGATCCGGGTAGTAGCCGAACTGGTACTCCTGCAGCAGCTGCAGGATCTCGGGCTGCCGGCACTGGTACCACTCGGCCGGCGTCTGCACCCGGCCCTGGCCCTTGCCCGCCATCACGTCCTTGGCATTGTCCGGCGTCGTGTACTTGAGCGGCAGAAAGGGGTCAGGCAGCGTGGACTGCTGCGGGAGCTGCTGCCAGGTCGGGAAGGGCGAGGGGATTGCGGCACACTGGACCGGGCCTTGACGAGCATCCAGGGGCACAGCTGCGGCGCTGCCGACCGCAACCGCGATGAGAGTGTATGAAACCGCCCGCATTTGGAGGTTTTCAGTTGCTTCTTCGGGTTTTCTTTCACGGGGCTCCTAGCTTGGAAAAAAGGGGCACGGCTGCTCTGGGGGCGCGGGGGATCTGTCGGTATATACCCGGCCGATCATCTGTGAGCCGCCTTCCCCGTGGAGAAGGCTATATTCGCTAGAATAACCTCCGAGGCTTGAGCATCCTGTCACCCGGGTCAGTCTGGGCATTGAATCTCCATGTTGCCTCGTGTGGGGTGGGGATCTGGGTTGATTGATTGAACCTGGCACAGTCGGTATTAGCCATATTGGATCGGCGCCCAATTGCCGGACGCCAACACCTCTAGCAGTACCAAAGAGTCCCAAGGCGCTGGGTAGTAGCTATTATCTCATGGCTGGCACGGTACCTGCAAGAGCGCAGAGAGCTCTGAGCTCGCGCTGGCGTAGTTCCAAGTTGCATGCCAAAGAATGGTTTGATCGTATTGACAACGGAATCCCTTCCAGCATCTTATCAAGAACTGAGAAATGAAAATCGCCGATGACCGATTCGGGAAAATATGAGAGTAGATTTCAACTCAAGAAGCAAGAAAAAGACTCAGACCGTTGGCCGAGGACTTAGATAGTACAGCAGGTTGAAACGTCGCTGGCGTGGGTCAAAGCTCGCCCTCAATCCTCGGGTCATCTACCTAAGGTCGTTGATGATTCGGGGGCAAAGAGAAGCATGATCCAACTCGATAAGTCCTTTCTACCCGAAGTGGAAATTACCTATGAGGAAATCTAGAGTTGGAAGCCCACCCAATCTCTCCAAGTAGGTCGTTTCCGCAAACTTGTGTGAGAGCAAGCCACACGATCCCTGCTTGAACACGCCATGTTCAGATTTTAGCATGCCAGGGCCAGTTCAGGCCTGGGCTCTTCGTACTGTACATTGTGGCGTGCGGGTGTGCCTGGGAAGTGGAAAAACTCAGGATGAAGCCCCCAAACAGGAATCAGGTGTACGTAGATTGTCTTTCTCTTCGTCTCCCATGAACTGCAGCACAGTTGTCGATATTTGATACCGAGTCACCTACTAGGTACTACTACTACTTAGGCTATCTCGAGGACGATAATTCTTCGGTGCCTAGCATACATAGAGATCACTTATTATCGCGTGCCTAGAGATGGAGACAAAAAGGATGCCGATTGAGCAAAAGGGAATGACAAGGGCGAGATTCGAACTCGCGCCCCTTTCGAGACCACGGATTCTCGGAGAGAAGAGGATTAAGGGTGGACCTTAACGTGGCGCCTTGGACCGCTCGGCCACCTTGCCTGGGGAAGTGTTGATGGCGGTGGCGAAACGCCGCTTGGGTCTATCCATGCGGCATGCGCAGCGCACGCGACTCGAAGAGAGTCCTCGGTCGGGGCCGCACAACTGCGACAAGGGCCGGGACCGCGTCGAGATTCTCGACTCGAGAATTGGCAGATGCCCGGGCCTACTTCAATTGACATTGCCGACAAGAAAAACGAGCCAAGGGATGCAAACATGATCGCGTGGCGGTGATGGTCAGGGGAAGCGGCAGGGGAAAGAAAGAAAGCGTCGGGGCAGAACAGGACAACAGGCGACGCCGAGAGGGCGCCGTGTTTGCTCCAGCAACCGCGTCCGTCCCAATTTGACGACCAACAAGCACACCGGCGCACGCAGAATGAAGATGAAAAAAAGTGATGAAAAGTGACAAGGCTGCGGGGCAGACGCGGAGGAATACCGGCCATACCGTGATCTGCGTGTTGCGCCATGCCTGCATCGCAGATGGCCGGAAAGGGGCAGGAAAGCAAACGGCAAGCCTGGAAAACGTGCGGTTCTTCGACCCAGTCGGCAGACTCGCGAGCTCGAGCAGCAAGATGAGCAAAAGGAGCCTGGAGCGAGAAGAGCGACCACTCTTGACTCGTGTGCCTGACCTTCTCGGCAGATGCCGCGCCAGCCGGCATCGGGTAACGTATGGAAACCTGGAACATTGCGGTGGAAAGAGCCCAGGAGGTGCCCGTTTCCACACGGCAATCTTCGTTGCGGCAACCATTCAGTCTCTCGTCACATTTCTTGTGCGCCCGTGGCGTGCGTGTGAGCGACACACAGCAGCCAGCCCGACACCTGCGCAACTTCCGGTTGGCGACCGAGACTCGTGACTCGTCCGAGCCGAGCTTGTCACATTTCGCATTCCTCCGTCGCCCGTCCAGTCCCACTAGGTACGGTCCTCACAGGAGGCCCCTCTACTCTCTCTCGCGCGGCCGTTCCACCACCACACCTGCATCTACACGCCGACGTTTTTCTTTTGCTGGACTCTGCGCCGACATTACGTCATGTCGGCGAGAACCTGGGTACTAAGTACCAGGTGGCAAGCAGACGCGGGCACTACTGCATGGCGAGAGAGGCTGCTGCGGCTTGGGCCGTTGCAGGAAGGAGATGGGCAAAAGGAAGAAGCGGCATGGGAGAGAGACAGTCCGCAGGGCGAGCCGCAGGTCGGCCGGAAGCAAGCTGAGACGTGGCGCCGATCATGGAAACGTTTTTTCTTTTTTCGCTCACCAGCGACCCAACAAGGCTCGCCCGACTTCGCTGCAACGGTGCGACCCTGGTCGGCATTGCTGTTGGTTGCCGAGGTCCCAGTGCGTCAATTGCAAGTCCACTGAGGGCTGGGGGGGATTATCGCTCCGAGCAGTCAAGCAGGTGGCTCCGGCTCGACCTGACCGGCCCCCCGGGATGCAGCGTCAGCAGACGAGGGCGGGAGTTTGGGCAAGTGGCCTATCGTTATTATCACCTTGGTGTTACGGCCCACGGCCCATGGATGACCTGATCCACCTGCCGATCTCGATGCCCCACGCGCTCCGGGTTGCTGTGATGTCGGTAGTCAGTCTCTCAGATGGGAGATGGGACGGAAGCACGAACGTCTGAACAAGGTTGAAGTCGGGGTCCCAATTTGGGAGCCGTCTCTGACTGCGAGTGCGAGCGCCCAAGCGCGGCTTGTCCTCTTTCCGTCGGCACAGCGCCGCGGAACCGCATCAACCAGCCGTACCAGCAGCACCCAGGAGGACCCGGGCGGGTGAGACCCTTGCCAGATGGAGATCGGCAACAGCTGTGCCCGCTGCTGTGCCGGCCGGCCATGGCATGACATGGGGGCGGCAGCCTTAACCTTATTCGCCCGTTCCCTGGCTTTCCGCGCCCGGCTGCATCCGACGCGCACTGGCGCAGTCTTCAGTGAACGCGAGGCACGCACTACGTATTACACAAGTGCTCCTCCGTCCGTACGGACAGCACATGGACGTCTCGCAACACCCCTCGGCAGTCGAGGATGAGAGGGGGTCTCAGAGAACAAACACGGGCCTCACTTTCACAAGCCGGTCGTCTCCCATGGTTCTGGGTGTGCCAACCAGCCAATCGAGGCCGGTTCCCCCCAACCCCCGACGCACATCGGAAACGCCCAAACATGAACCCAGCACGTGGGATTCACATCGTTTTGGGCAGTGGGGGGTTTCGAAACTCACTTCATGATCGGCCATAGCCACCCCAAACTTCGGCCCGTAGATCTTCCCACATGTCCGAATCAGAGAGCTCGCAGCTCACTCCCCAGGCCATGGCAGGACCGTGAGGGGGAGGCGGCTGGGGACGCCATTGGCCGGCATGCATCTGTCCCTGTGAGTATCCAGGGCTGCCGGCACGAAAAGCACCGCGCCCGCTCCGCTGCATGCTTGCTTGCCCCATCCATGCCCACATCCATGCCCAGACATCGGCGGCCCAGAGACTGGGGACCGGGTGCATCACAGCGTGACGACCGGAGGATGCCATTGGATCGGCACGCACCACTCGCCTCTCCGCGCAGTCCCAGATCGCGAGTGCAACCGCACTAGCACTCCCCGATGTCACCACTTGGCTGCCACGGATCTTCCTCCCACCCCCTTGCTTGCTTCTTGGGCCGGGCCATCCTGAGTTACACAGTGCCTACTATTTTCATAGGCCGACAGCTGGAGAGTCGTCCGATTCCCCTGGTACATCATCTCCTCCCGTGCGCTCAAGCCCACCCCGGCCAGGTCTGATGGGGCGGTGGTCTCAGTCCCATGCGCCGAGTGCGTGCCGTTCATAGCAACTCATAACATAAACCCCTCCGCCCCCGTCGAGCTGCAAGCCATACCACTCCTTTCCCACGCTTGCGGTTTCAGGACAGGAACCAAGCAGTCCCACAGTCTCGGTGTCGACCCTTCACGCTGACATCCCGACCCAACCATGATCTTACCACGCGCGGCCGGGGCGGCCACCTCGGCGGTGGGGTCCGAGTTCGGCACGACACCCGACACCAAACCCGAGGCACGCCTCGACGCCGTCGGCATCTGGTGGATAACCTTCGGCGCCGTGTGGACCTTGCTGCTGGCCACCGGCATGACGTTCCTTTACAAGAAGCGCAACACACCAACCCTCCGGCTGCGTTCGCTCTCGTTGACCTTTGCGGGCATCATCCTGCTCCACCTCTACTGGGCCACCGTCCAGATCGGCTACAGCGTCGGCCCGCTTGCTCCCGAGGTCGCCGAGTTCTGGATCATGAGCATCTGGTACCCCTTCGGCATCGCCCTCTTCCAAGCCGGCAACAGCCAGTTCCTCCACGTCGCGAAGGCTCAGAGCCGCTTCGCCCAGCCCCCGAGCCAGATGAAAACGCGCTACGACGAGAAGCGGCTGTCCCAGAAGGCGACTCTACTTCGACGACTCCGCCAGATGGACTACTCCAAGCGCATGTTTCTATTTGTGACGCTCGGCATGGCTGTGCAGGTACGCTGTCCAGGCTTGTCGCCTCTCCTGCCGTTTCGTGTGGCCCGGACACTAACAAGCTGATTGATAGCTCATCGTGGTGGTCATCATCTACATGGTCTCGCGCAAATTCCACGCCGACTTTGGCATTCCCGGTACTGAGGTGTCAGGCGACTCGCCTATGGAGATTGCCATGCAGCAGGGCAGGGGTTGGGAGTGGTCAGTCCCTCCTTTTTCAGCTGATGTGAGCTCGACACTGATCCTCCGTCGTTCCTAGGTGGCCGTCTATTGTCTGGCAGTTTGTTTGGGCCTGGATTGTTGCGCCCATCATTCTCTGGCAGTCCCGGGGCATCCACGACACCCACGGTTGGCAGCTGCAGACGATCGCTTGCTGCCTCGCCGGGTAAGACCTTGTGTGGTATGTCCGCGGCATCGCGGGATAGTGCTAATCCTCGAATAGACTCCCGGCAGCCCCGATGTGGCTCATCGCTCTATATGTTCCCGGAATGGCACCCGTGAACCAGTACTTTGTGCCGCCACAGTGGTGCGTTTATAGATTCTTCCGCATCCTGAAACCAAAGCTGACAGAACCAGGATCGCCCTCTCCATCTTCGTCATTGAAATCTTCACCGTCTTCGTCCCCTGCTGGCAGGTCCGGAAGCACCAAAATCTCCGACAGGAGACGCTCGAATCCATCGCCAACTGGGAGTCCAAGAAGCGCTTCGGCGCCAGGACGGAGACGTCGAGCGACAAGAGCAGCGCGCCGCCCCTGAGCCCGACGTCGACCAAGGTCGGAGACTACAGCGGCTTTGATTCCTGGAAGAAGTTACCCAATCTCGAATCCAACACCAGCCAACCCAACCTGGGCGGCATCCCCGACGAGAGCGTCCTCACTATGGCCGCTCTCGAGCACGTCCTGGACAAGAACCCTGAGCCGCTCCGCCAGTTCTCAGCTCGCCGCGACTTCTCGGGCGAGAACATTGCCTTCTTGACTGCCGTTGCCGAGTGGAAAGCTGCACTCCCGGCCGACTTTGTCCACGGCCGACACGGCGCCTCCCCTGACCTCCTCCGGGCGCAATTCACCCGCGCCCTGCGCATCTACGCGGAATTTATCTCTCCCCGCGACGCCGAGTTCCCCATCAACATCGCGTGGCACGACCTGCGCAAGCTCCAGGGCATCTTCGAGCGCGCCGCCCGCAGCACCGCCGCTGCGTCCCCGGCTTCCTCCATCGACGCGGCAACCCCCTTTGCCGACGGCCCCGCCACCTACCACCACGATCAACAACAGCAACAGCCCACTCCCACCCGTACCTCCCGCGACTCGCAACTCGCCATCCTCGAACCGACCCTCACCCCAGGCGACATCGCCCTGACCATGACGCCCGCCACCGCTCCCGCCGTCTCCACCACCACAGACGACACCACCACCGCCCCCTACCACCACTACGAAGGCGATATCCCCGCGGCCTTCGACGCTCTCGTCTTCGACGCCGCCCAGGCCAGCATCAAATACCTGGTGCTGACCAACACGTGGCCCAAGTACGTGCGCGAGCGGCGAGGCTCCGAGAGCAGCAGCTCGTCGTCGGCGTCTGCGGCGGCGGCCTCTTCTGCTGGCGGTGCTGGGGCAGGGCGGAGTACGCGCACCGGGAAGAGTGGTGGCGCGAGCACCCTTGGGGGGAGGAGCGTCGAGAGCAAGGTGAGTTTCAGGGGGGCCTTGGAGTTCTTGAAGGGGGTGATCCATTAGATTCGGTGACGTTCTCCCTTCCGACGACTATACCGTGCTCCTGGTTGGGGTGTTGGGGGCGTTGGAGGGTGTTTTAGCCAGTCGGCTCTGTTTCATTCCCTTGTACTCCCTTACTCTGCTTCTCGTCTTTCGTTCACATGCTGGCTCTGTAGTGGGCCGAATATTAATTGGGGGAGGGTGGAAAGTGTTATGCGATGACACCGGGACAAGGTGCGAGGCGAAAAGCCTCGAGGAGCCGACGAGAGGAACAACGCCATGTTCAGATTCTGTTTGTGCACTATACCCCTATCCGCTGTACAATATCCTAGTCCTAGTCGTAATACCCTCGTTTTCTGCCGTGGAACTTGCACAGCATCAATTTCAACACACGAAAATCATCCGAGTACAGCAAAACGTGGGCTTGCACCACTGGGCCACGCCGCAACACTGTCGAAGTGAAGGTCCTGCAGCACATCGTTGTACATACGGGTTCAAGATCAAGGCTAAATACTCCGCAAAGACAGTCCGTATCCGTCCTATGTTTGACTGGGTGAGATACAGCTCCACAACACTGGGCGGTCGGTACCAGGCCCGTTCAGAGGGAGAGCGAACGCCTCCGCCTTCGGACCTTGCGGCAATTCGCAGTCCCCCACGCTCTGATGGGCACCCAAACAGGCAGGCCGCAGCTGATCGGCACCCAAAGGATCTGCACACCAAATCGTATCCCAGCGAGCCCAGATTACTCCAACCCCCTGGCCTAGGTCCGATCTCTCACATGACGAAAAGCAAATCGGTATCTAGCGGCCAGCAAAATTGACACCGATCAGCACTTGCGAAAATCCAGAAGGGAGGGGAGACGGGGAAATAACCCACCGAGCGGATGGCTGCACGACAGCTGGGGCTTCTGCGTGTACTTGGTCTGCAGCACGTCGCGGATGCTGTTGAGCAGCTGCACGTAGCTCTGCTGCGGGTTCTGCTTGAGGGCCGAGATGAAGGCCCATGACATGGCGCCCGTCGCCTGGGACGCGATGGTGGCATCGGCGCTGCAAGGTCGGTCAGTTACCTCCCTCTGGACCTGGGGCAAGAGTCGAAACTTACGATGTCTGGTCGTCCTTGCTGCCGCTCCACATGATGACATCGGCGGGCGAGGTCTTGGTCCGCTTGGTCTGCTCGTAGGCGTCGTTGCCGCGGAAGGCCGACTTGGCAAAGCCGAAGACGGAGCTGGCGACGCCGCTCATGTCGCCGCGGGCGTAGGAGCTGACGGCGGCGAGCAGGCCCTGGCCGGCCTCCTTGGCGAGGTTGGGCTCCTTGAGCACGCCCTTGGTGCTGTAGATGTAGGGCAGGTCCATGACGGAACCCGAGTGGCAGCTGTCGAAGATGGCGGTCAGGCGCACGCCGGCCTGCAGCGGCTTGACGACGCGGATGTGGATCTCGTCGTCGACGATGTGGCCGGCCGTCTTAAAGTCGACGGGGTAGATGACCTCGTCGGTGCCGTCCTCCTCGTCGCCGTCGAGGTCCTCGGTCTGGCCGCCGTGGCCCGAGTAGTGCAGGAACAGGGCGTCGTTGGGCTGGGCGCCCGTCACCAGCCAGTCCATGGCGCGGAGGATGTTGGCCTTGGTCGGCTGCATGGCGGGGTTCTGCTGGTCGTCGGTCAGGATGACCATGTCCTCGCGGCGGTAGCCGTGCTTCTCGGAGAGGAAGGCCGAGACGTTCTTAACGTCGTTGATGCACCCGCGCAGCTCGCCGTTCTGGCCAAAGTAGTTGATGCCGATCAGTAGGGCGCGGCGCTTGCCGGTGCAGTTAGAGTACTGGAAGTTGTAGCCCTGCGGCGCGCCGTGGCCGAACGCCTGGGTGCCCGAGGGCGGCGGCGGGGCGGCCCGGGATGGCCCGTGTCCGCCATATCCCGGCGTATGGCCGGCCGGGTAGCCGTAGCTATCGTAACCCTGCGGAGGAGGCCCCGAGGGCGGCTGGTGGTAACGCTGCTGCGGGGGGTACTGCTGCTGCGGGGGAGGGTACTGCTGCTGCTGAGGCGGATAGTGCTGCTGGTGCTGCTGCGAGTACTGCGGCTGCTGGTACTGCTGAGGAGGGGGATACTGGCCGTAGCCGTGCTGCTGCGGAGGGGGCTGCTGTCCGTAGCCCGGACCCGGCGGGGGATACTGGCCGTAGCCGCCATACTGAGGGGGAGGGGCAGGAGGCTGTCCTCCGCCGTAGCCTTGGCCGGGGTATCCGTACGACATGGTGTTGCGGCGCTCCGGAAATGGAACTGTGTGAGCGGAGAAGACGGAAGGGAGAGAGTTCGGGCTCGGGAAGCGGTTGGTTAGTTGTACTTCTTTCCTCTCTCTTTTTTTTTTTTTTACTCTGTCTTGAACCGGGCTGACGCGTGCCGCGTGCTTGACGGCAGTTGAACTGGAACAGGCGGCTGCCTCAGTGCGTGCTGTGCCTCCAACCCGGGACTGGAGAGCGGGGGCAACAAGGTGGGGCGGGCTCGGGCTGACGGTTGGGCAAAAAAGTTCGGGCGGCGTTTGTCTGACAATGGCGGGGCACAGCAGCTGAAAACCCTCACACCCTGCTGGAAGGTGGGGACGAGGGGCTGGGACGGACATGGCGTTAGCGGGGCGCCACGCCTGGCGCTAACTGGCGCGGGACCCTGGACCCTGAAAGATGGCGCTGCTATCGGACGCCAAGAGACGCGCCTGGACTGCTGGGTTGCATCTTCTTCCCTCAGACAAAACTTTGTCCCCCATGATCCGTCCAAGGCTCGCTGCTTGGCTTGCATGTCTTTGAAGCGCGCCACGAGCGAGGAGGGCTGAAGATGGCTCTCCAGGTTGCGCCGGAGGCTTCCTTGACCCACACCCTCGACGTGACAGGCTCTCGTCTGTTCCGGCCCCAACAAAGGTCGCGACGGGCCGCTCTTGGCGTCGTGAGGTGGGGAGAGGGCTCGGAGGGCTGCCCCGCCAGCTCCCGCTCTTTGCTCACTGGCGTGTTGGCAGCCGAAAGAGGGAGCCAGCGATGGCGGAAGCACAGCATGGGCAATAGGTAATAATCAAGCGCCTCTCTCGCAAGCCACTGGTAGCATCGTTTCCCGGCCTCTTTTTGCCTGGTTGGATGTTTCTTCCCTCGGTCGCCACACTTTTGCCCACACCCCGAAAAGTGCACAGCCAGCCATGTCCTTCCTCAAGAGCCTGAGCGACGATCTCGGCCGTCTGGGTCTTGGCCCCGACAAGAAGGACAATGAGCGCAAGGAGGAGTCGCATGCTTCTTCCCGCGACGGACCCAGCGGTGGCCAGTACCCGGGATATCAGGGATATGGCCAGTCAAGTCCTCAGCCCTACCCGCCGGGCCAGTACCAATCCCCACCCGAGGCCGGCTTTCGCCCGCCGCCGCCGTACACCCCGCCGGCCGACAAACCCCCGATCCCCGCCGGCTGGACCCCGCGCTGGGATGACCACCACCAGCGCTGGTACTGTGCGTTTACTTGAGTCGACGTTTTTGATCTTGAGCGGAAGGATCGGGCAAGCTAACCCCGACGGCAGACGTCGAGGAGGCCACGGGTCGCTCGCAGTGGGAAGCTCCCGGCTACGATCACTCCGGCGGCGGTGGCGGGAACGACAATCGCGGGCATGGCTCCGCCCCAAGCGGATATCCCCCGTCTGGCTATGGCAGCCAGCAATCAGGAGGCTACGGCGAATATCGCGACGACCACAAGGAGAAGGGCAAGGAGAAGAAGAGCAAGAGCGGCAAGGGCGGCCTGCTCCTTGGTGCGGCCGGCGGTCTGGCTGTGGGTGCCGTTGCGGGCGCCGTGATTGCTCACAAACTCGGTGAGACTCGCTCCCTTCCTCCTTTGAAACCTGACAGCAGTGGAAATGCTGACTTCTCATTCCCACAGACGACTCCTCCTCGGACGACGAACATCATGGGCACAAGACAAGCAGCAGCCACGCAGCCTACGCCTCTTATCATCCTGTCTCGTATCATGCAGCCCCGGCCGCTGCGCCCATCATCTACGAGACCAACAACTACTACTCCAACGACCCGGCGCCCGAAGCCCCGCTGCCCGGCGTCATCCCCACCTACAACGCCTACGGGGAGGAAATCGACAGCAGCGACCGCGAGTCGCTCCAAGAGGCCCGCGATGACTACGAGGAGGCTCTCGAAGACGCCGCCAGCTCGTCGGCCAGCAGCAGTGACCGTGAAGAGGTCGAAGAGGCTCGCGAGGAGTACGAGGAGGAGTATGAGGAGGCGTATTATGATGAGTAACACCGGGGCGTTTTCATCATGGGGTGTCAATTCTCAGCAATGGTGCCTTGTTCGGCACTGCAATCAGATGACAGGAGTGGTCCAGACCATCATTGACTTCCAGGTCAAAGTCAGGGATTGAATTCTACGCTGAAAACCGTTACTGATGCCCGCCCTGAGCTCTACAACGACGTTTGAATATGTGGCTGAGAGAATGGCAATCATTGATTCTTCCTCAAGTCAGCGAACAAGCCATGGCCCATGGCCGGCCCATGGCCGGCCCGGGTAAACAAAGGTTGTCCTTCACATGCGGGTAATTCCAGCTCGGAACCATATGGACTGGGCATGAGGCTCCCTGCCGGCAATCTGGGTTGAGATGCTCCGCCAACTGCTTCAAATTAAATGACAATGTGGATCAATGTGTCTTGGTGTCAGTGACTCGTTCCCGACGAACAAGGGACACCAACTCCTGCGGCGGCGTTTCATTTGCCATTGACGGTACACAGCGCGCCGGTCCGCTCCCGAACAAGTCATCAAACTACCTAATAGTCACCACACGCCCCTTCGATTGTGATCAAGTAGCATGCAACTCTCCCCATGAAGCGTCAAAGCAACGGAGCAACAACAAATATGGCAGTACACGACCACAAGCACACCCACGGCCATGGTCATGGCCATGCGCACGAGCATTGCTTGAAGATGGCCAGGCGCGAAGACGGCACCCCATGGTGGACAGACTTCCCAGAGCCAAAGTCAGTCGCGGCCCAGGTCGAGCCGGCAGATGTCTTCCGGCTCCTCCAAGACCACGACGCCCAGGCTGGAAGGCCGCGCGATTTTCTCCTGGTGGATGCCCGCCGAAGCGACTGCACGGGAGGCACCGTCTGCGGGGCCATGAATCTCCCAGCGCACAGCTTTTATCCGACACGAAAGAGCTTGTACGATTTGTGCAAGCAGGCGGGTATTAAAAAGGTCATCTTTTATTGTGGTGAGTCTCGAGATCCTCGTACTGTTCGGCCCAGCGTAGTTCGGTGGGAAGTTGACATGGAGGGGTCTCGTCCCGCCAAACATGAAGGATCGTCTCTTGGCCGGGGTCCGCGGTGTGCTGCTTGGTTGCAAGACCACGTGCGCGACGTTGGGGGTGACGTCGAGTCCCTAGTCATGACGGGCGGCATCCGAGGCTGGGTTCAAGCCTACAGCGGCGGCGCGATGGATGGCTATGACGAGAAGGCGTGGAAGGCGGAGGGCAGGTAGCATGTGGACCATGGGTATCTTTGCGCCGAAGAACTGTCCTTCTCATCCTGTCCTCCTCGTCCCGTTTTATCTTGTGCCGAGCCTGAGCGCCATAACCCCCAAGACAATGTTCCCACAGTATCCCATCGCAAAACGTCGTAACACCGGGACGGACGCTGCTGTGCTTTGCCCATCCACTCCGCCGGCGAGGAGCGGCGCCGCTTCCAAGATTTAACGCCCTCCCCGCTCGTCGCCGCCAATCCTCTCTAGGGCCTCGAGCATAACGACCGAGTTGCCGCGAATGACCACCATGCCGAGCTTGGCCTTCTCGCCGTTGTCCTTCTCCTCGACAGCGTCGTCTAGCACAATGTTGAGGAAGACCTGGATCCAGCATACGTCAGCTGCCTGTCTCAACCATTCACGAATCCCGAAGGGGGCATGGGCGTACATCGTATCCGCGGAGGACACCGATGACCTTGCGGCTTCCGTTGAGTTGCACGAAGAGACGCTTGTCGAGGTACTGCACATGGCACGTTAGCACTCGAGCTGGAGCCAGCATGAGAGAGAGAACCACGGGCAACACACCTTCTTCAGTTCTGGTTGCGCGGGCGCCATCTTGTCGTGCTTGTGCGTCGCGGGCCTGGCACTGCTGCAAGGCGATTGTTGGCGGCGGACGGGTCTCAATCTCGATGCGGGTCTTCGAATGCACTGGCGCGTCGATGGCGTGGGAATTCTGAAGGGAAGTGATGTCACGTGGAGCACCCCACCCGGCAACCTTGCCGGCCAATGCCCGCGGAAGCTCCAAAGGCTCGCTCTTGACATTGCTTCTCGCATCCGCGGAACCCATTCAACCGCACCCCCTCCCGAAATCCGTTTACAATGAGCTCCTTTGGCGCCAAGCGAAAGCCGCGCATTATCCACACCTTCGACGACGAGGGCGACGACTCAGCACCAGCGCCAAACAACAGCAGCGACGAGCAAAGCGACCGTAAGTCTCAGACTACCACTGGCCGCGCACTTCTCGAGAGCCCTCCGTTGCTGATTACCGGACCGACAAAGAGCGAGCAAGCTGATACGCTGCCGGCAGAACCAGCGGCTCCAGAGCGCGTCAAGTTCGGCCGCAACAAACCCTCCAAATCGTCGGCCTTGCGCAAAAGCATCAACCTCGCCGATGACGGCGAGAGCGAAATAGGGTCGACCTCGGCTGCGGCACGGGATGGCGACGAAGATGGCAGATCCAGCGCGCCAGTCGTGGTCCGCCCGGCGCTGGGTCGCGCCGGCTCGACCAAAGTGAAGAAACGCCCCGCCTCGTCGCGACTCTCGTTCGGACCCGGCGAAACTGCAGCAGGGGAGGACGAGGACGACGACGCGACCACAAGAGGGGCCGTAAACAAGCCATCCACATCAAAAAAGCCGCTGGGGCAGCGCCTTCTCGAGAACAATGCGCTGCGACGGACGGCGTCCCTCCAGAACCTCGCGGGCAACATACCCATGCGTTTCGGCGGTCAGGACGAGGGACCGAAATACAACAAAGAGTACCTCGAGGAGCTGCAGAGTTCGACCCCCAACACACCACAAAATCTGGCCTCCCTACACATCCACGACGACGAGATGGACTTGGACCAGTCCGAGCTGGAGGGCGCGCTGGTAGTGCAGTCGGCCGATCTTGCGCCAGTGCATACCACGTCGGCCGCAGCAGCCCACATCCTCACCGAGGGCGAGATTCGCGAGCGCAAAGAGCGGCGGGCGCGGCTGGCCAAGGAGGCCGAGTTTATTTCTCTCGACGACGAGTCCGACGACGGAGCAGGAGCAGGAGCACCAGGGCAAGGCGGCCGGGTGACGGTGAACTTTGCCAAGAAGAAGAAAGATTCGCGTCTTATAGCCGAGGACGAAAATCTCGGCGAAGGGTATGACGAGTTTGTTTCCGACGGCGGGCTGGCGTTGGGCAAGAAGGCAGAGCGGGAAGCCACGCGCCGCCACAAGCAGGAGATGGCGGACTTGATCAAGGCCGCCGAGGCCGGGTCAGACGCGGAGAGCGACGACAGTGAGGCCGAGCGGCGCGCCGCGTACGAGGCTGCGCAGCGGCGCGCGGGCATGGATGGGCTGCACCGGCACGAGCCAGACCACGACGCAGACGGCGCCGCCGGGCCCGATGCCATCCCGCGCATGAAGCCGCTGCCGAAGCTGAATGAGGTGTTGCAGCGAATGCGGGAGATTGTGCAGGGGTTGGAGGACGAGGTGACCCGGAAGCGGGCCACGATTGGCGGGCTGGAGAAGGAGAAGGAGGAGATCCTCGCGCGGGAGAAGGAGGTGCAGGAGATCTTGAACCAGGCCGGCGCCAAGTACCAGGAAGCCGTCGCGAACGCTGGCGGTTCCATGGGCGATGTTGCAAAGCAGGTGGCGGGCCAGTCGCCGCTGAGGCCGCTCCCTCCCGGGCTGGCGGGCGACTTGCCGGTGGAACGGGGGCTCGAGAGTTTTGGTGCGACGCCAACCAGGCGACACGATGTCGAAGACACGGCCTGATCAGTGGGGGACCCCCCGATTTGCAACACGTTAGAGCGAACCAAAACTCCGTCCTAACTTGAACACTTACTGGCCTCGACCAAGTACAGACGTGTGGCTGGAGGACTGAACATCCGAATGACCATAACCAAGAATAACTGTATGCTGGAGGACTATCTAAAACATGAATCCGCACCCATCTCCCTGCTGACGCCGTGATATGATACACCGTGAGAGCCCGAAACAAGCCGAGCACTTTCCCCTCGGGCTACTTAGACCTGCTCACACCCGCACCAATGACACCGGGCAGCTGCTCCTCGCCGACACTGAAGAGCAAGCCAATGGCGAACGTGACGGCCCCGATAATCGTCACGGTGAAACCGGTGATTAACCAAAACGGCACGCTTACGTCCTCCTTCTGGCACATATTGCCGCCCCAGTAGGTCCTCTTTTGGCCCTTGGCCCGCTCGACGACCGTGGCCTTGCACACGCAGGCGAAGCAACTCGCGGCCAGGGTAGACGGGGACGTCGAGTTACCGCTGTCGCTGCCGTACTTGTTGACGCACTCACCGTGGCCGGAGCACGAGTTGGTCTGGGTCATGCAGCTGTTGGCCGAGGCGAAGCACTGCGGGATGGGTTTGGTGCCGCGCGCGGAGGAGGAGGACGCCGAGGTCGCGGCCGGTTTGGCCGTCGGGTGGGCGTTCCTGTTGCTATTTTCCTGATCCGAGATGACCGTCTCGGCGTCACGGCGGTGGCGAAGATCTGCGGTTCCTGCAGCGGCGACGCTCCAGTGGCTGAGCTTCGACGACCGGCTCGACTCGGGGAGGAGGGCGAGAACCACTTCGAGGTCGCCATTTCCAATAAACTTCTCGAGCCGGGACAGGTTATCAAGCAGTGACTCTAGAGCCTTGGGGGACTGTTGATTTCCATGTCAGCAAGCCGGTTTGGAAGCACGATGGGGGCTGGGGTTGGCGGACCGTTCGCAAGTCGTATTTGACAACCGATGAAGGACCGGTCCAGCAATCTGCCTCGAACGGGTTGATCATGGCCGGCAGCTCGCACTGATGTGATGACGCCACACCCATATTGCGAAAGAGCGCCATCAAATTGTTATTGGCGGTAGACGAGGGGGGGTCCGAGACTGTGAAGGCGGCATGTTGCCCCAACTTCTCCCCCAGCCGACTCGAGTCATCGGCCGTGGTGCCCTCGAAGATGACGACGAGTTGCGACGCAGCCCTAGGTTCAGGGTGCGCAAATAGGGGCGACGGGTTCTTGCCAAACCTCGCGATATGGGCAACGGCGGTCTCGGAATCGACGGAGCTGGGGATGTCGCGAAGGTCGCTGCCGTATCGTTGCCTCGATATCTGCGCGCACCTAGATCAGCATCGGAGCACAGGACAAAGGAGACGCGTGGGGTGCTTGCCCTTTGAAGCAGGATGTGGCGGGCGACTTCTTTGGGGATGCTCGGTGGGTCGGGGGAGCCTCTCGACGAAGATGACGACGACGGCAACACGAAGACGTCGGCGTTCTGCTGGGCTGCGGCAACAGCAAACCCAGACAGAGCCGCCGTGGTTAGGCCAGCAATGAGCCTCATCGCGCAGCCAGCCAACAATTGATTCCAGGCGCAAGTGGGGGGGGACGACAGCAAACGGCAAGGGCGGAGAAGGGCGATGATGGACGGTGGTGGTTGGTGTTGAGGGCGGGTTGTTGGCCGCTGCTGGACAACCCTTGCTCGAGGCGGCGCAGCTTGCAGGTTGCAGCCGCAGGCAGTGGAGGTGCTGCACGGGACGTCAACGTCGCTGGTCTGTGCGGAGGTAGCAGGCGGGGCGTGCCTGGACCCCCGTCGAGCCAGGCGCAAATCGGAAATCGGGGCGACATTTCGCGACGGGACAAGGCCCGGGGTCGGATGGATGAATGCATGTCCCAACTCGGCACAAACCCTCTTGTCGCCTCAACCACCAACACCACCAGCAGCACCCCCGCCGACGATCTCAAATTCCTTATCCTCGAACAGGACTACCGCTGTCGTCTGCCGCTCGAGATCCCGAACTCCACGTTGTATTTTGCGCGAGACACCACACCCCCCCCCCCCCCCCCCCCCCCCCCCCCCCCCCCCCCCC
>FTCU01000641.1_pt1 | contig 40082 bp, 29 predicted proteins | sample 1639521 | NCBI WGS metagenome assembly FTCU01 (sample SAMEA3914864, study PRJEB12502) | metagenome | biome: forest; material: soil | place: USA | collected 2012-03-12 | depth 0.3 m
AGACAAGAGGAATAAAAGACAAGAGGAATAAAAGACAAGAGGAATAAAAGACAAGAGGAATAAAAGACAAGAGGAATAAAAGACAAGAGGGATGAGAGGTAAGGATGAAAAACACCTGCTTGAGATGAAGATCTGCAAGCAACTTCGACACCATTTCTCACGGCCGATTGACTGGATCGCTGGATGTATTCCCAAGTCAAATAAGTACGGTACTCAAAGAAGCTGCCCTTTCTCCCAAGCTCTCGGCAGGGCCCAAAGTATCGAAAGCTTATCTTTGTAACAGCATGGTGTCGACGGGCAGTGATCTCTGTGAACTGCCATTGCTGGTGAGACAGAAGAAGCAAGAAACGGACCCAGAGCATACCAAGACAATGCATTGGATTGCTACCACCTAGAGATGGTGTTTCAAGAGTCTAGGTCGCTCGGTCCAACCGTCCGAGTCCGAGTCATTGCCCCCCGCCCATTCCAGATACCTGCTGGAGCGTTCATAGCGTAAGTCGAAGCCGACCATGGCCAGCTTTTTCTTCATCACGGCCCCGATGGCACCCTCCTCGTTTTCGGTGAGCTTGGCCTTTCCCCAGGCACGGTCCGACTCATCCTTCCCCTTGAACTTGCGGCAGCCAAAGTCAATCATGAAGACCTGGAACTTGCCATCCGGCTTGGGAGAGATGATGAAATTCTTCAAGTGGCGGTCTTCGTCTAGAATATTGTGGTCGCCGAGGAGATGGACGGCAGCGATGGCGTCGTCGACGATGGCTTGCCATACGGAGCGGGGCGCATGATCGGGAAGATTGGACAGGTCAAACCCGTCGATGTACTCGAGTAAGAGGCCCTTGGCGTGGAAGAGCTCGTGGTCTTCAACACCGGGCGGGGTGAGATTGAGATCCACGGCCGCGAGGAGGCGCTGGATCGCCTTGCCCTGGTGCTCGCGCAGCGCATCGTATGCAGTGGCCTCGTACAGGAAATCCTGGTGGCATTCATCGGCCAGGAAAGCTTCGCATTCCCAGTCGTCCCAGTCGTCCCCGGTCTCCGTTCTGAAATCCTCGTCGTGGTGAAGCTTGTGGAGGAACTGGTGGACTGCACCGGTCTGCACCGAGCGAATGTAGGCCTCCTCGAATTGAGGCACCCAGGGGTAGATTTCGTTGTCCCTTCGCGCAGCCTTGTTGTATCGTCGATCGTGGAGCTTGAGGAAGGCGGCTCTTACCGGTGAGCCGTCGACGTCGACAACCATGGCGCAGGCGACGCTCGGAGTGCGGACCTCCCGAATTCGGACCTGAATTGTGGGCGAAGTGAGATCGCCCTTGCAGGGCAGCGTGCTCAACGAGAGGGTCTCGCCGACGCTGTATTCTTGGAACGGGGAGGGCATGGTAGAGGTGACAAAAGTTGGGTTGACGGGTAAGACGTGGCCCACGTGGGTAGGCGTACAACGCGAGCGGGTTTGTGGTTGACAGGGTTGAGAGTATTCCTGTTTGACTGCGGCGGTGGTTGGTTGCAGAAAGAAACTGGAAAGACGTGGATGTGCGAGGTAGGAACTTAAAAGGTGTCGCACGCCAAACTCAAAACATTGTCGCGGGTTCGCGCCGGATCCGAGAGGGCTCCGTTAGGTTCTGTATTTCAGATCTCACTGTGACGACGAGCTGCATGTGATGCACCGTGACCACAGCCCAACAGGCCTACATACATAGAAAATACCTACATAGGAAGCCTGCACATCGTCTCCATCAAATACCACAATTACATACGTAGGTACCTACGTCGCTGCCTTTTGCCCTGACCCCTGAGCCCCTGAGCTCCTGAGCCCCTGAGCCCCTTATCCCTGGCTCACACAACCCTCACCAAGGCGTCCTCCCCCTTCCCAAGCAGGTTGTGCACCCAGCCCCAGAGCACCGGGCTCGGCGGGCCTCCAAAGATCTCGAGCATGGCGATGCGTTGGTACAAATGGCCGTCCTCGTGCTCGCCCCGACCCTGGCTTGCTGCGCTCCCCTGTTCGTCCTTGGGCACCCGCGTCAGCACCAAGCAGAGCACCTCCTTCCTGGGCAGCTTGCGTCCGACAAGCAGGCAGTACACCTGCGGCTGCTCGCCCTCGGCCGTCACCAACCCCCTACAGCCATCATCCGCCCAGAGATTCTTGACATGACCGTCCAAAATATCCAAATCAATCACGTTCCACGGCTGCGGGTCCTCGGGGTCCTTGAACCGCAGCCTCGCAGGGATCAGCCGCCCCTTTACCACCAACCAACTTCCCCTCTCCTTCAACTCTCCCATCACATCCGTCCCAACCGGCTCACACGCCACCTCGACAACCTCGCACGCAGCCTCCACCCCCTCGTCTCCACTCACAAACTCCACGGGCATTTTCACCGCCGCCCACGACCACGAAGGCGCCCTCCACCCCGACGGCCTGGCCCTAACCCGCCACTCCTCCTTGGACCCCTCCCCCAGAGTCTCAGCAGCCGCAACCGGCAGATCAACCCTCCAAACCAAATCCCCGACCATCAAACTCTCCTCCCAACAACCGGCAAGATACTTCGTCCCCCTGACCTTTCCCATCAGCCTCGCCATGCCCCCAATAGCAGGGAACACGTCCCCCTCGACCGTCAGCCCCAGCCGCGAGTAGTCCTCGACCAGCCGCCGCCAGCAGACCTGCAGCTCCCTCTCGGAGAGGGACCCGTCGCGCCAGCTGGCGTAGCTGTAATACTTCTTGGGGCTGGTCGTGCGGGTCAGGAGGTTGGTGTACCAAGCCGGCTGCGCCGCTTCTGCGGCCGCGGAGGTGGTGGTGGGCTCGGGTTGGGGTGTGCATTGGCAGGTTGTGCCGGCGAGGCACTCGAAGGAGAGTTCGTGTGGGCCAAAGTGGAGGAGGCGCGGGGAGAGGAAGCGCTCTTGGAGAACCCAGGCGCGAGTGAAGATGGGGAGGAGGGTGCTGGTTTGCGGGTGGTAAGGGGACAGGAGGCGGTGGGTGTGTATAAAAGAAGGGCGGAGGTGCAGGGTTTGAGGAGACTCGGAGGTCGAAGAGGGGTAGTTGTCGCCGTCATCATCGTAGTCGTCGTCGTCGTCACGCCGTCGATGCCCTGGGACAAAGGTAATGGTATGTGTCTTGTGCGTGTCCGGAACGTCGGCGTACAGCCCGCCATAAGCCCCATCCGATCGGGCCGCCGAGATGACGATCTCGGCCCCTTGGTAAACAGATGCCATCTTCGCGGCCTCGCGGCGCCAGTCGCGCTGGTCGTCTTGCACGATGCACAAGCTGTCGATCCAGAGGTAGCGGATGCCGAGCTGCCGAGTGAAGGCGATGGCGTCCTGGAACGACTGCGGCAGCTTCTCCCAGGTGATCTCGGACTTGTGAGCCTCGAGGCTGCCCGAAAGCGTTCGCAGGAAGGGCTTGTGGCCCCAGCAGTGGCTCAGCGCCGCGTACGGGGCCGTTTCGCCTCGGGAGACATACAGGCAGATGCCGTTGCCACCTTTGGCCGACACGTCTAACACGCGGCTGGGAAGTGTTGCAGGTGGGAAGCTGTTGCACTCTTTGTGATACTTCTGGCAGTGCTGGAGCTGCTGGATGGCCCAGGCCAGGCTCTCGTCTGAGGCCGTGGTTGGCGGGACCTCCTTTCCGACGGGGACATCGGGAAGATTGTCGGTGAGCCACGGAGTAGCTGGACTAGCGGTGTCAGTGCCTTTCCCCCTCTCCTCCTCTCAACCACAAATCTGATTCCAGTTAGACTCACCTTCGGAAACAAAAAAAGACAGCTTGACGGGGGTGTTCAACAACACCACCTCCAAGCTCCGCCTCGAGCCCGCCAGGTTAAAGTCGAGCTGCAGCGAGTCCACATCCTCCCTCGTCACGCCACAAGAGTTGTCCGTGAGAAAGGCGACAATGCCATCCGACAGGACCGCGCAGACCTCGCAACCAATGTACTTGGCGTTGGACAGCATGGTGCCCAAACTCGACCGGACGGACGCGTATCCGCCATTGTAGGGAGGCCGGGGATGGTCGCACCCTCTGCAGCGGGCCGAGACGCCAAAGGAGGGAAAGGAGAGCGCCGAGGAAAACATATCTTGTTCTCTCTTGCGTCGGGTCGTCGTTTGTGAAAAGAGATGGGCAGAAGTTGGAGGATTTCGAGACAACCGCGCTAATCCCGTCGCAGGGCCGTCATCCGGGCCAATGTTTCTTCCGATTTTGGAGCCTGGGCGCGGACTGCATCACGGAGCCGCGCGGGCTGGTGTCATGTCCAACGTTAAACGCGACGACAGTAAAGTACAAAAACACCCAACACCGTGGTCGGGGCCGTTTTCCTATCCAACCCGAGGCCCATCCAGTAACACCTAACCTGTCCTTCTACCCAGCCCAACCGTGTACCCTGGTTCGCCGCATGGCACATGGCTCATGGAGAATATATACAGGTATCAGATGATTTGCCAAACCCTATCCAACTCCATCCCGAATCCCAAAGACAGCACAATAGAAACCTCCTCAAGCGCCGTTCGTGCCATGTCTCGTGTGTTTTTGATTGTTAATGCCCTCGGCCAGACTCGCCCGAGCCGGCCACGCAGACGCCAACGCAAACCCATCCGCAGCCAATTCCGGATCGGCTTCATCCCCCTCCAACACTGGGGAGCACGCGCCTCCCCCGATCTGCGGGGAATGCTGCTGCTGCTGCTGCTGTTGCACACGCGGCACCAGAAGCGGTAGAGGCGGCAGAGAAAGCGAATGCGGTCGCTGCGGAAGCGGCGCGGTCACCCCATTGCCACTCGCCTTCGCACCGCCGCCATTCACTGCTGCACCGGCACTTCCTGGCCGCGGCGGCAGCATACCAGCAGTGGGAGCAGGAGAAGCAGCAGGAACAGCAGGAACAGCAGGAATAACCCCACCAGCCATGACGGGACTCCCTCTTCCGCTCCCTCCCCCTTCAGAGCAACTCCACATTGACAAAGCAGACCCAACTCTGACATGCCCATGCCCATGCACCAAATGCGCCGGCACAGTCCCATACCCATCCATAATAACCCTTTCTGATCGCGGACTCCCCTCCCTCGAGCTGTCCAAACTGCCCTGTCCCGACGGCCCAGCACCGCCACCACCGCCGCCGCCGCCACCCCACGCCTTACTCCGCAGCCGCATCAGCGCCTCAAAGCTCATATCCCCGCCCACCTCATCCTCAGGCAGCAGCGCAAGCTGCGCCAGGCCAGGGATAGGCGAGCTCAGCGAGTTGCGGCCACCGGGCCCGTCGCCGATGGCGGGCGGGAGAGTAAAGCTCATGACCGAGTTGCGGTTGGAGTACTCGGAGCGCTCGGTGATCGGGGTGAGGTTCGGCTCGCGGCAAACGATGCGGCCCGAGGTGCTGCGGTTGACGGCGGCAGCCGGGATGAAGTAACCGCCGGCCGAGTACTGGTAGATGTTCTCTGTTGCTGGGGTGGTGGTAGAGGACGAAGACGGGGGTTGGTGGTGCGGGGCCGGCGCCGGGGCCGAGTAGAAGCCGAATTCCTGGCCGTAGAAGCCGTCTGCGTCGTTGGCGAGGGCGCTGGCGTTGGCCTCGGCGATGAAATCGTCGTCAAAATCGAAATCGTCGAAGCCGCCGTCGTCGCCGTAGTCGTCGAAGTTGTTGGTGACAAAGTCATCCGAGTAGTCGTCGTAGCCGTTGGTTTCGGGCTCTGCAGATTCGAGAGGGTCGGCCGGGAACGCGTCTGCTGGCTCCTCGGGCGAGGCGCTCCTCAAGAACTTTCCTGAAGCGGCCGCGACTTGCGCCGCTGCTGCTAGCGCCGCTTGGTAGTCGAACTCTTGGCTTGGGATGTCCATCGCAGGTTCGGCAGGGGGGTTCTTGGATGAATGCTCCTCGGACGCGAGCTGGACGGGAGGCATCTGAGGCCCGACGCTGAGTGACGTGTCGCGCGTAGAGCGGGCGGTCCCCGAATGCCCCGATTCGCTTGAGATCACGTCGGAATCGCGTTTGGGCGGCTCTTGCTGCTCCTGCTTCTGGTTGTGATAAGCTGCACGCATGGCCTCCTTGGCCTGTGCAAAGGCGCCCGGAATGGGGCGTCCGTATTGGTCAGTGTCGTGATTGTCAAAGATGGATTCGTCGAAGTAGGCGTTGTCATGTTCAAAGTCCAACTCGTCGGCCAGGCCGTCATCAAAATAGATGTCGTCCCTTTCGGACCGCGCTGGCGGCTGCGGGCCGGTCGCCAGGGGAAAGCTGGGTCGATATACCGGGGCAAGAGAGTCGTCTGAGGACCCGGGTTCCTGCTCCTGAATGACAGGAACAGGGGTGTCATCTTGTGGGGGGCGTACGGGAAATGATAGAGACATGGGCGACTCGGCGCTTGCTGGATCTGGTGTGGTGTCCTTGGTCATGGCGAAGCCGATGGCGGCGCCATTCGCATCTCGCGGTGTCGCCAGAATGGCTGGTGTGTGTGGGCTGGCAAGCGACGAGGAAGGACCCGAGCGCTGGAACACAAAGCCAGCAAAGTTCTCCTGGTCGTTGTCGGGGTCCATGTCGGCGTCCAAGCCTTCCTCGTAGTCATGGTAGTCGTCGTAATTGTCGTCGTAGTCAGCATTGACACCGGGGATTCTCTCCTCGAGCCCATCGTCATCCATCATGGCCTCATAGTCAAAATCCTCATCGAAATCGTCAAACCTCGCGTCGGCGTCTGGGCCGTCCGATGTCTTTTTCTCTTGTTCGCGTTGCCTATGGCGTTCTTCCAGCAGCTTCTCCTGCTGGGCTGCACCACCCATGTCGAAGCTGAATCGCGAGGATGTGCTCTTCATATGCCTCGGGATAGCAGACGCGACGGAATCCTTCCGCGAGACGCTTGATGCGGATAGCTGGCGCGATGCAATTGTCCTCATTGACATTGAGGCAGCGGGCGGAAGAGCCGCCATCGGGGCGGATCTGGAGGCAGCCGAGGGCGAGGTGTGAATGCTGGTGGGCAAGTCATTATCTGGCGATGTAAGATGCGTCGGTTGATCTGGTAATACGGCGCTTGACGAGAGCTTTTCTTCGTATGTCCGATCGGCGTCGGCCCCAGGCTCGACTTGGTCAAGGGCACTTCGGCTTGGCTCTGGGAAAGACCGGTCCTTCCCGCCGATGAACGAATCCGGCGCGGACTCGCTGCGATCTGCCGACCTGGCCGCTGCCAATGGCGTGTCTTGTTTCGCTGCCGGGACGGCCTCGGGACTGGAGATAGTCTTCTTTGGCCGAGGGGCACTGAAGTCGTGGACTCTAGTGCCCTTGATGCGCGGGTCGTAGGTAGGGGGCGGAGGCTGTGTTTCCACAACGGTCTGCGGTGTCTTCCTCCTCGATAACAGCGAGGACATCGGGTTCTTGAGAAAGGGCAGGCCTTTCCTCCCTTTTTGTGGCTCCGAGGCAGCGACGGGCGCTGGTTCGGACGTCACGCGTGGCCCCGCTGGACGCTTGGCGGGCCCTCCAGGCGCCTGAAGGTCGGTGGGCGTCGAGAACCACGAAGACTTGGACTGCTTGGTCGGGGCAGCCGGGCGAGCGCCGGTGTTGATGGGAGGCGGGGCGGGTTTCGCTCTCGAGAGCTGGTTCTCGGGCAGGGGAGCGGTCATGGCTCGCGCGGGGCTGGCACGTTGTGGTTCTTGGGCTGCCTGGTACTTCCGCAAGGCCACGCCGCCAATGAAGCCTTGCTTGTTGCCGTCGTCGTATCCAGGGCGAGGCGGAGGCGGGGCGTTGTTGTCGAGTGGGGCAAACGAGGCATCGGACTCGGGTGACGCCACACGGACGATGGGGGGCAATGTCGGCGGCAGCTGCGAGGCGGTTGGAGAGCGTGGGCGCGAGTTGGGGTGCGGTGGGTGCGGTGGATGCGGTGAGACATCCCGAGTGTTGGGCGGGCGCTCGCGTTGCGCAGCAGGGTCCCAGACGGGGTTCTGGTCGGGCAGCGGCGAGGTGGGATTCGACGGGGCGCGTCGGTGGAATCGGAGGTGCGACAGCATCTTGTCCCGCAAGGTTGGGCCCTAGAGCCGGGGCGGTCGGGACGAGGTCGAGTGGTAAAAGGGCCCCGAACACGAGGCTGGCCGAAGCAGCATGGGCGATGAATGTGGATGGAGGGATGGGGGGTTGGAGAGCATCGAGTCGTCGCCAGTCGCAGCGAGGCGAGGGTGCCAGGGAGCGCAGGGAGCGCAGGGAGCGCAGGGGCGGGCGGGACACAGGCGCTGCGGGACACGGTGATGATCCCCGCCCGCGACGCGCAAAAACAGATCAGGCTTGCCCTCGTGGGACAATCGAGACAATTGACACGGCGAGCGCTTCGAGGTGGAATCGGGAGCGAGCAATGAGAAAAAAAGGCGACAAGGAAAGGCTGGTTCGCGGCGGAGGGTCGTCCGAAAAAATAAAGATCAGGCTTTGGGGCTTCGCGATCGAAACGAGCACCCCAGAAGGCCGCGCAGGCAGACCAGGGCAGAGCGACAGGGGCAGGCAGCCAATTGCGAGTCGGTGGGGGGAGGGTGGGGGCACATGTGGGTAAGTGGTCTGTGCGCCAGGCTGACTTACAGAACAATTAGGCTCCTCAGGCCAGGCTCAGCAGCGCTGACACGGGCGGCTGCTGCCGAATTCCATCAACGTTCAACTATCCCACTGCCTTGATAAGTCTGGCAGCCTGGCAGCCTGGCTCGAGTCCGAAGGCGGGTGCGGCCTGATTCGTAGCCATGGAATCTGAACGTTCTTCCTTCTGGATTTATTATTGTCATTCCGATCTCGCAGTCTCGGCAACAAGTCCTCGGCGCTGTCGAGTCTCGGGCAGTATGAGAGTCCAGGACAAGGAGGCGATGGGAATTGCTCTACTATCTATCTACCTTGGCCACCTGAGTAAAACAATGACATGTTCTCACCGTCTTTCTAGACCTTCCCACAAGTGCTATTCGCCGTTGGGGACGTGGCGACGTGGCGCGTGTACGCGGTCTTTGTCTGTGAGAATGTGATGCTTCTCCTGCAGACTCCTCACTCCACGCTCCCTGACGACATCACAGCTTTTCAGTTCATGGAACACGATGTCCACGATAACAGAGCTCCAAATCCAATCCATCCTCGGTTGGTCAACAATAACATCGACTCCGCGCTGGCGTCTCTATGCGTGGAAACAAATGGGAACAACACCCTCTCAGTCGCGACTGTTTCCCCCGCAACCGGTTGCTGAGGAGGCTACAAAAAACATGCTCTGCTTCTGCCTTGCATATAAGTAAAAAAACACTATGCAAGATGGATACTGCATTGCCGTTCAGGTTCCAAACCTTCACGCGGCGCGTAAACTAGAGCGATCGGGCCGTAAACCCCCTACCGACCTACCTTTTGATACCGCGTATTATCAGCCCCTGAGTGCGTGTTCCAACTGGTCTTCTACTTACATGAGGTCTGATATGCCTCGAATTGTATTGGAAGAGCTCGAGGAATAGTTGGAGATCTGAGCCGACAAGTAGAGCACAGTCAAGGTTCGAAAAGGACAACATCTCGGCTGCATCATGCAGCAAAATCGAGCTCAGAACTCGCTATCCACGCTTTTGTTATTCTGGGTTTATACACTGCATGATTGTTTTTCTGCCCGCGTCTTGCAGTCCCTCTCTTCCTGATTCTGTGTTGTTGATTCAAACCCGTGACGCGATGCTGGTGGTCGATCCTGAGTATATCTTGAGTGCCCATCTGTCTTCCCAGCTCCTCTCTTCCTTTCCTTCCCATCAAGCATCATTGTGTCTTTATCAAGTCTCCTCCTTTGGCCTGAAACAAAGACACAACTATATGCTCAACTTCCTATTCCCGCCAGAACACCGCACTCTTCTCTCGCTCGCTTGTGTCAGCACATGACGTAAGTGTTGTTATCCCCTTTCTGTTGTTTATTGTCTTTGGCGTGTTTTGCCCCCCTCGCGTCTTCCCCTTGGTGTTTCTGCCACGTTCCCGTCTTTCCTTTCGTGTTGTCTCGCTTTCCTACACGTCTCTTGATGTCTTCTATCCTTCTTCACCTTTCCTGCTATTGTTTTCTACCCCTTTTCGCATCTCCTCTTCGTCTTTTCTTTCCTCCCTCGCGTTCTCCCCTGCATTTCTTCCGCCCCTTTTTATATTTGCCCCTTGTCGTGTCATCAGCCATACCGTCGACCACGCCGTCGTCATTGTTGTCTTGCGTTCGACACATTTTCCCCTTTCGAAACATGTTGCTTCGCCATTGTTTTGCCGCTAGCTGACCTTACTTACAGACAACATCACAAAAAACAATTTTTCGATCTGGGTGTCACAATGACATCCCAGATCCTCCCCCCTGCGGCTTCGGCCGTCCTCAGCGAGGCTCTCACCGCCAGCCACCTCCTCGCCGAGGCCAAGATGCGCCTCGCCACCGCCCACGCCTCCTGTACGGAGAACCTGGCGGAGACCAGCCGGCTGTGGGCGACGGCAGCCAACTTCACCGGGCGGGGAAAGGCCACCGCCGCCGCCGCCGCCGCCAGGACATCCGCTCGGAACGCCGACAAGGCGCAAGAGCGCATGGAGGCCGAGCTTGCCGCTGCCGCCTCCGCGGTGGGATGTCTCTCGGCGATTGTGGCGGCCTTCGAGGCCCAGTTGGGGTGGTCGGTGCCGGAGGTGCGAGGGGGGGAGCAGTGGGGGCCGGAGCCCGAGGCGACCGGTCAAGAGGAGCAGACCGGCATGGGGATCTTTGTGGGAACGGCTGAGGGTGGCGTTTCTGTCCTCGGCGGGGACGTTTACGGGCGGGAAGAGTGGGCCTTCCCGCAGCCCGCACCCTCGGCCGCCGTTCGGGCCTGCGAGACCTTCCGCGAGCAGGTTCGCGCCGCCGCCGCTTCTGCCCGGTCCGTGTCGTCTTCCCCCTTGGCGTACACGGGCCGCGACTGGCCGGACGCCTACACCTCGTCGTCTTGCCAGTCGCCCATCTCGCCCTCGTCGCCACCGGCGGCGGTGCTGCGCTCGGTCCAGGAGAAGCGCAGCACGTTCAAAGAGATGGTCTGGCAGGCTGCCGAGGCGGCCAAGCCTCCCCCTCCGCCGACGTGTGAGGGGTACGAGGTGGCGGACGGGGACGACTACTGGACGGACGACGAAATCTTCATCCCGAACATCCTGCCACGCAGGGCTAAGGATGGGGTCCACTGTCGTCCGACCACGTGGGGTCCCAAAAAGGACGGTTTGGTCTCCAGAAATGCCGGCGGATAGTCCAGGCGCAGCATGTACTCGAGGTTCAGGGTCAGTACTGCTCGAACGTCTGGATGAAGGCCCACCCAGCATCAGTCCTCGGCGTCCCCGGCTCCAGTCACAACACCAGCGTTTCCGGCTTCCGTCCCACAAAGATCCCCATCTCCTCCCTCGGTCATCAACGTCGTCCACGGCTCCGGTCCCCCAAAATTGTTCCCTTTAAGCACAGATTGAATGAAGGTGGTCTTACAGGCACACGGGTGTTCTGTAAGACAGGAGAGAGGTTGTTGAAAGCGTTTGTATAAACATTCGGTGAGAGTGGCCGAGAGCCACGAGTCTCATGTACATAGTGTGATGTGTTTGGTCTAGGGCTGCGTCCCCGATCTCGCTTAATGAACCCGACTTTCTCTCCAACCTTGTCTCTGACTTGTAGCACGAAACGTGGTGAATTCCAACATAACATGACTGGCATGGCCGCCCTGCAATAGGATAGGTACTCCTACCTACCACACCCCACCCCCTCCAACCTCCTGACTCTCCCTCTTCGCCTTTTCCAACCACCCCTTCCCCACCGCCATCTCCCCCGCGGCAACCCACAACCTCCCCAATACCTCCCAATACCCGTCCATACTCGGCACCAAGCCCTTCTCCTCCTCCACAGCCGCCGCGACCTTCTCATACAACTCTGCCGCAGCCCTCAGAGATTTGCTGCTCCCTTGTTCCACCAGCTTCACCACTTTCTTTCCCAGCTTGTCGATCATCTCTCTACGTGCGTCTGACGCCGCTAGTACCTCGGGAGCCGAGGTGCAGAGAGGACAGGTGCAGGTAAACCCCCAGTTGTGCTGGAGGAGTGCGTGGCGGCGTTTGGAAGGGAGGCCAAAGGCCGAGTCTGGAAACATATGGTTTAGGACTGATGTGATCAGGAGAGAACTAAGTGGGCCGTACAGCTGAGAGTAATTTCTTGATCGGGGAGGATATCGTGGAAGGCGGTAAGCGTGTTGGACAATGTTGTGGAGTTGAAGTGGGTGAGTGCGCTGTGGGAAAAGGAGGGTTTAGTTTGGTTGTCCTGGGCTGAAGTAGGAAAATAGGGGCAAGGGGTGGTGAGTTGACCTACCTGGGTTGGCATGCGTGGTTTATTCTCTGGAGATGTAGAGAGTCAGTCATGTCCAAATCAACTCGAACTCTAGAAATTCTTGAGAGGCTTACAGCAATCTGTGGAAACAGGGCCATGTACCCCTTACCGGCAATCTCGACGTTGAACGAGTTTGTTTTCATCACGTCCTCGAATGCCGGAACATTGTCTGGATCGGAACTGCTCCGGGCGAGACTCAGAACTTGCTTTGCCGATGGGAGCCGGTGGATGGCTTCCTTGAGCAGCCGCCTTCCCTGCGCCCGCTTGATGCGGCTCGAGAACTCTTTGTCGGCGACGACGGCGGCGTAGTCCACCATGAATGCCTGACCGCGTAAGATCTTGCGGGTGGCCACCAAGCCCTTTCCCTTGCCGGCAATATCTCGTATTTCGTACGGCGGGGACTCGTCGCCGGTAGTTTCCGGGATAGGGAGGGAAGATAGTAACTGAGCGACGGAGTCGACTGCGGACGCGGCATTACTGGTGCTGGACGGCTGCACGTCGATGAGGCTCACGCCTCGGTCCGGACCCTGAAACCCGGCGTTGGTGAAGACGCAGTAGACGGTGTTCTCGGGGCAATAAGGGGGTGAGGTCCAGGGGTGCCACGAAACGGTATCGTCACCATCGCCAGCGCCGGCTGCCATACAAGCGGGATGGGCCTCCAGACTCAGGGGCCCAGGCAGGCAGTCCAATCTGAGTAGAGGGCGTTGTCCTCCATCTGTTGCTGAAGCGTATGGCACGAATTGCACGACACAAAACGCAGCCACCACGCTAAAATACTGCAAGAAAGCCATTGGTCATCCGTTGTGCTGTGCGCGTCAAACCAGAATTCTGGCTTCTTCACTTCCCCTGGAGTCGCGGAATCGTCCACTACTTGTACATAACATCTGGCCTTCAGACCTCCTGCAACATGTCCTTGTCTCGGTTGTCTCCACCAGCCATCCCGTCTTGTCGTTTGACGTTGACAGGCGCCAATGCTCTTTGCTGATTACCCGTTAGGACCATGAACTGTTGATCAACGGCTCAACACTTGGAACGGGAGACGCGGCACGGGTGCCAAGGGCTAGGCGCGGGCTTGGATGAGGTTATTGCGTAACGGAAACGATGCCCAACCGCGTAGGGATATTTTTCTTGGTTTCCCTCATCTCTAGAAGGCATCTTCGCTCCGGTTTACTTTTTCTGGCCATTTGTAGGGTTTCCGAGCTACTATCGACGCCACAGCAACTGACATATGTCTTGTACCGATTGTGCCTTTCAGAGGCAGCCAACAGGCTCTATTCAGGTTTCACCCCACCCGCGTTGCAACCTACCTAAGGTAACTCTTGAGTGCGGTGTGGATACATGTCTCTCGGGTTGGCATTGACCAAGGTACAAAAAATAAAAGGAAAGAAAATTAAAAGAAGAAAAAGAGAAGGAAAAAGAGAAAGAGGGAAGTGAGACCGTAGTCTGCCCCCTTCTCTGTACCGCAAGACTTATCTCTCCTTTTCAGCATCACGCAATGACCGAATCTTTTGCACATGTTCATTTAGAGTTCACCCCTGACGTTGTGGTGAATGTCTAGTACCTTGGCGTATTAAGAAAGACAAGCTGAACGAACACCTACCTACCTACCCAGCTTCAACCATAACATAGAGGCAAGCAAGGGCTAAACGCAGCCAGGAACATGCTATCAGCTAGCTACCTTAGGGTTGGGGTTGTGGAGACTAGGAGAGGGGTAATCCAGACCATTCCTATCCATGATCCACCGTTTTCTTCGTACATACCTTGGGCACTTGGCAACGTCAAACTCGGCCATCTTGGATAGTCCAAAGCCCCATCCGAACCTCTTACCATGGCCACCTACACACCAGAGCAGTCCCCCATCAACGTCCTCATCACGGGGGGCGCAGGCCTGATCGGCCCCCTGGTTGCAACCCGCCTGCTCAGCTCGCCTCAATACCGCGTGCTGCTCACCGACCTCGCCGACCCTCCCATCCCGGCAGGTGTCGCTTACCCACAGCACGCCGCCACCCTCCAAGGCGACATCACCTCGCCGGCCTTCATCTCCACCCTCCTCGCCCACCCCACAATCCAGCCCCTCCACGCCGTTTTCCTCTTCCACGGCATCATGTCGGCCGCCTCCGAAGCCAACCCAGACCTCTCTCTGCACGTCAACGTCGACTCAGTCCGGCACCTCACCACAGCCCTCCGCACACAGCACCCAAACGTGCCGCGGGTCATCTACGCCAGCTCCCTCGCCGTCTTCGGGCCCCCCTTCCCACCCGCAGGGGAGAAGGTGTCGCCGGCACGCTGGCCGCCCACCCCGCAGAGCACCTACGGCGCGCACAAGCTCATGGTCGAGACGTACCTCAATGACGCGCACCGCCGCGGCTGGCTGGACGTGATCGTCGCGCGGCTGCCGACCGTCTCGGTGCGGCCCGGCAAGCCCACGGGCGCTGCCTCGAGCTTCTTGAGCGGCATCATCCGCGAGCCGATGAGTGGCGTCGAGTGCGTGGTGCCGCTGCGGGACAGGGGGTATCGCGCTTGGTTGACGTCGCCGGGCACCGTTGCGGACAACTTGGTGAGAGTGCTGAGCTGGGAAAGCGGCGTGCTGCCGCCGCATGTGAGGCAGGTGCAGTTTCCGGGAATCGCAGTCAGTGTGCAGGGGTTGAGGGATGCGCTGGCAAAGTACGGAGGGGAGGAGAGGTTGGCATTGATTCGGGAGGAGCAGGATGAGGGGTTGGAGCGGATGTTGAGAAGCTGGGTTGAGGATTTTGACATTACCGAGTCTTTACGGTTGGGGCTGGTTGTGGATGCGTCGGGAGATGCGTTGGTAAGGGAGTACGTGGAGAGTTTGAAGAAGTGACCTCATGCCACGGGCCAAAGTTGGCCTGTGGGCTGACGTGGAGGGCGGTCGTGTTCCGCGAAAGACAGGTTATTGGCCAAAGGGAGAGCCGCGAGTGCCGCTCCAACTCCCGATATATTGCATACCTCATGGGGATTCTTGAACCCGATTAGTGTTGGCATCGGAAAGTTAGCCGCACCCGGCTTCCGGTTGAGGCCGCATAGACTTGAGTGCCGGCTAAGATCCCAATTCCCCCTGATGGGCAATCTGTGCGTGACTCGGACGCGCGGCTATAACTCTTGCCCCCGAATCGATATTACTCCAAGATGCTAGTTTGGTGAATGCCATCCTTATCGAGGAGATGCTCGGGGCCGGAGTGGTCAAAGACCGATCGGGACCTCCTCTCGGAACTGAACCTCCATTACGGGTATAGCACTGGAACCTTGGCAGCTTTGATGAGGACACTTGAGGCTTGCCCAGTGTCGAACCACTTCACGGCTAACTCGGCCGGAAGAAAGAGGAGGGAAATAGTTGGCTTGGCGCGACGTCCTGGATGGTAGACAACCGATGAGGTTCGTCGTCGTGTACCTATATAAACCCCACTGCGGCATCGCCTCATCCCCAGACTCGTTGACGCCATGACCCAGCAGCACGGAACGGTGTGCCCCAGCTGCCGCCCCCACAAAGCCCACACTTACACCACCCGATACAAGCGAGCAACCCGAATCCATCCCCACAATGGCTCTAAGCCGCAAATCCTCCCCCCCTTCCCCCGTGAAAACGCTCCTCACAACTCTCACAACCCTCAACCCCTTATCGCACCTCCACATCCTTCTCTCCAGCCCCATTTGGACCTTTCTCGAAAACCTCTACGCCCTGCCCTCTCCCCCACCACCACGCAAGCGCACCCAGCCCATGCAGGTCCTGTGCGTCGGCCTCCCGCGCACCGGCACCGAGTCCCTCCAGCAGGCTCTCATACATCTGGGCTACGAGCACACCTACCACGGTTGGGATATCGTCTACGATGAGAAATGCTACGCGCCGGGGTGGGTGAAGTTGGCGAGGCGGAAATGGTACTCCTCCAACAACCCCTCAGGGGGTGAGGGGCCCGAGGGGAAGCGCAAGGGGGCGGTGATTACTGCGGCTGACTTTGACGAGCTGCTGGGACACAGCGTGGCGGTGACGGACGCCGCGGCGAGCGTGTTTGCCGCCGAGATGGTGGCTGCGTACCCCGAGGCCAAGGTGGTGTTGAACATGCGGCGGGATCTGGACGCGTGGGAGAAGAGCTTGGATGGCACGCTCGTGCACGCGAATGAGAGCTGGGGGTTCTGGGTTGCCAGCTGGCTGAGCCGGGAGTGCTTCTGGGCGTGGCATGTGTATGAGCGGTTTCTGTGGCCGCTGCTGTTCCGCGCCGGAGATGGGGGGATGAAGAGGGCGATCAGGGGTAATGCGAGGTGGATCCAGAGGGGTGAGTGTGTTTTTCTCCACTTCGTGTGATTTTTGAAGGCAAGGCAAAAAGAAAATACTGACTGACAACGACAGAACACGCCAACATGGTCCGCGGCCTCGTCCATAAGGACCGCCTGCTCGAGTGGTACATCGAGGACGGCTGGGAGCCGCTCTGCAAGTTCCTGGGCAAGCCAGTCCCCCAAGTCGCCTTTCCGCACGCGAACGCCGCCACGGGCGGGTGGAAGGCCCGTGAGGAGCAGTGTAATAAGAGATGGGTCGAGCGCGCTTTTGGGAACTTGATCCTTCTTGCATTGGGCTTGGCGGTGGGCATCGTTGTGGCGAGGTCGTACCTATTCTGGGTTTTCCAGCGTTGGGTTGGATAAGTGGGCGTTAAAAAGGTGTGTAAAATCAAGTACATATTGCTCGGAACGTTCTGTGGTAATAACAAGCACGACCGCGAGGATAGAGTCAAATCTGGAATGCAATGTATGTACTGGCTATGGCTGGGTTGAACCCCCCAGCATGCATCAAGTTATCGACACGAAGTGAAGTCGTATATACAGGGCCCGATGACCCCTGAACTCTCAGGAACACGAGTATTATGTTCCCTTACAGGCATTGCGAGTACCAGTCGTTCGAGTACTTGCAAGTGTACGGCGCAGCGCACGTCTTGCAGCCGCTGTAGCCGATGCCGCCGCACTGCGACCACTGCGAGGCGGTGCACCCGCTGGCGGAGCTTGTTGCCGGGGCCGCGCTGGTCGTGCTGGTTGTGCTGGTCTTGGAGGTGATAGGGGTCGTCGTCGACACCTTGCTCGTGGTGGAGGTGACGAGCGTGGTGGACGAGGCAGGCTTGGTGGTAGTGCTGCTCACAGGCACGGCAGAGCTGCTGCTGCTGACGGGAGCGGAACCTGGAGAGGGAGCCGTTTAGTATTCATGCAAGTGGAAACTGGATGAGAGGGACAAAAGCGTACCAGGGCCGGCGACTGATGTGGTCAGGCTGCCGCTCTCAATGTAGACGCCCGACCAGTAGTAGTCCTCGTTAGTGTCCGAGTAGCCCGAGCGCGGGAGCTCGAGCACGCCGACGTGCCAATCGGCGCCGTTGCTGCTGGTGCTCGCGCTGGTTGGGGCAATGACCCGGGTCAGGGGGTCGCTACCGGTCGAATGCCAGAAGCCGACGGTGCTGGCATCGAAGTCGATCTCGTAGGCCACGTTGTGCCACACGCCCGCCACCCACTCGGTGCTCCACTGGGTGTTGCCGCCGATGCACCACCGCAGCAGCGGGTCCGACACTCCCGCGGCCCCCGAGATCCAGCCGGCCTTGAGCTCGGTGAAGTGGCTCTCAAAGAAGGCGATCTGGTGCTCCCGCGTCTGAGCCGGGGCGTTGGTATCCTTGCGCATCAGCGAGAAGTGGTAATACACCTTGCCCTTGTTGATGGCCGCCGTCGTCTGCGGGATCAGCTCGGTACGCCGCATGGTCTGCCCGTTCCAGTACGCCGTGTTGTCGAGCGTGATCTTGGCACCCTGCTTGGAACCCGAGTCGGCAGGGTTCTTGTAGTCAGGCGAAAGGTTGACATAGGCGCCAACGTCGGACGACCCGTGGATGTAGTACTCTTGACCAAGAGTGTGTTGTCAGCTTTGGTTTGCCTGCTTACCGGACTCTCTCACAACTAAAAGGGGAATCATACGGTACGGGCCAACTTGGTTGCTCCACGACCACTTGTTGAGGTCGGCCGACGAGGTGAACTCGTTGAAGCGGCCATCCCACAGGATGGTGCCAGCCGAAACGGACAGGGCCTGGGCGGCGATGGCAGACAAGACCGAGAACTTCATTTTGGCGGAGAGTTGAACAGAGATCGCTAGACGAGATTCCGTAAACCAGAGTCGCAAGACAAAACAATGAAGATAGGATATCGCCAGCCCTGTTATAAGGAGAAACCCGGTCAGGGGGTGGGCAGCCTTCTTCCGCCTTCGGCCCCCCACACTCGATATTTCATCCTGTTATTATCCTCGTTCGAAAACATGTATGTACGTATGTGCGACTTGTCGTCATCGGTCATCCTCATCTCGGCGCTTCCTACGGCCCCAGGCGAGGCCGTTTCTTGAAAAGTTGACTGCAAGAATGCGACATGGCCGGCCATAATTAGGCATTTCAGCCGGCGAGCACCGCAATGGCGGCCCGTTTCAAAAGCGGACCGGAGGGAGCATGGCATTCAGAGTTGCAATCTCGCGGAAGCAGAACGAAAACTGTCCCTTTTCGGTGCTGCTCCTGGTTTCAGCATGACCTCTCAGTGGAGACCCCGGCCGGTCCTGGTCCCGAAAACCGGGGTAGGTTGTATTGTGTCTGAACAAGTCGCGCCAATCACGGACTGCCGGAGGAGGATTCACTGGCGCCTGTCCCAGCCGCATCGTGGGATGTCCTTGAATTTCCATTTTCCAGGTTCCGCCTCGTTGCGGTCAGGTATATTGCAACCCACAAAACTGTCACCCTCCCCTTCGACTTGCCGCTCTTGATCCGGCAACACGCGTTCTGGACCCGGGTACGACTGCTCTGTTGTGGAAGATGGATGGTGCGAGGACGGCGTGGGATGATGTGCCCTGGCTGCTTGGCACATGACCGAAGGATCTAGACCATGACCATGACTCCAGTTACGGTCACGATCTGCGCGTCAACTTGGGATCGATAACATATTAAGCATCTATCTCAGGAATACAAACAACTTGAGTGAAGACCAGTGGGTGCAAAGGGATCCCTCAAGCTTGTTGGATTTAAGAACCCATCTCCCGTATGGCTCACTGGACGAGATCCTTCATCTTCTCATTGACCCTCGTTGGGGCTTTTTTGCCCCACGACTCTTGGCAGCTACCTCCCGGAACCCAAGAACGCCTCTTTCTTGGGGTTGGTAGTGTAGTCACGTTATTCAGTGAGCACCGTCGTTGCTGTTCTGTTTCAGGTTACTGAAGATAACAAGCAAAACCGAGAAAAGTTTATGGCAGACGTCAGGCTGCATGTGCCGAGCAGGGAATTTGCTCGGGCATGAACACTTGGCAGAAACAGGAGATCTGACCAGGGTTCGGTTCGGTTGCAATGAGCATATGCCGGGCGGGCTCGGTTCTGGCCGAGGACTACTTCTGTACCGATGCCGTACACGACTCGGGGGCTCAGCTCAGCACAAGATCACAAACTGAGAGGAATTTCAAAGTAATTACCTTTCTATCATGTACTTTTGTTTCGGATCTCTTCTACTGGAGCCTAGTCTGGCCCACATTTCCTTCGTTTTTCACGGTTACCACTGATGCTAGCAGCTCTGCTGGACATTTTTCTCCTTCTGAGGCCAAGTAAGGTTACTTCCAACCGCAACAAGGGTGTTGGTGATGAGAAACAGATTAGCGGCGCGACCCATGACTAGATTCTTGATCCCATGTACATATGAAATCAAATCCCAGTTCCTAAGATTGGTGAAAAGGGAGCGTCCAGAGCTAATACGGCAAAAACAACAATAATGAGTCCTTCTTCGAGATGCAGCGGCTGAACTTGAAGACTCTTAGGTGACTATGCAATCACACAAATATTTGCACTCGATCATTGTTCTCCAGCTGCAGGCTGCCATTGACAGCTTGTGCGATCGGGTCCTGTCGTGCATTCATGACCAGCGCGGGGCCCTCTTCTCGAGAAAGGCCGAAACACCCTCCACCTTGTCTCGGCTATCAAATGCAGAGTAGTAGAGGTTCTGCTCAAACTGGTCGTCTCGTCCGAGAAAGTCGGCTGGAACAACAGTAAGTACTTCAGAGCACCAAACGAGTTCCAGGAGCAAGGGGAAGCCATTGGGCGGAACTCAGACTCTCACCTTGACATATCGCTTCCTTTGCAAGGCACAACGCATAGTTGCTTTGCTGAGCGAGCTCGCTGGCTACCCTGATCGTGTTGTCAAGGACCGTCCCTGGCTCATAGAGTTCCGCGATCAGACCAATGGATTGTGCTTCTTGGGAGGAGATGGGCTGCCCCGACAGAATTATCCTCATTGCCTATAATTTGGGTAAGCAATTAGACTTAGCATATTGACGATGTTGTGGTCGTAAGTCAGGGAAGGGGTCAGTCACTCTGTATTTTCCCACGGCATTTGTCAAGCGTTGAGTTCCTCCGGCTCCTGGAATCAACCCAATTTTGACCTCGGGCAACCCAAACTTCGCCGAGGCGGATGCAAAGATCAAGTCACACTAAAATCGTCAGGGGGTTTGCTTCAAACCAAGGAGGAAGACGGAACGGGCCATGCGATTAGCTACCATCAGGGCAAGTTCGAATCCGCCGCCAAACTCGGGGGATTGTCAGCGTTTCAGAATTCAGCCAGAAGATCACCCATCGGGTACTTGGATTTAACTCACTGCAATACCCTCGACGGCGGCGAGCAACGGCTTTCTCACGCCTGTCATGCCATTGCACAAGTCCTGCAGATATTGACGTTGGATTACGGCCTCGGTGTCCAGCGCGGCGATCTCCTTGATGTCGGCGCCAGCTGCCGTCGTGGGGCGGGCCACAACATGTCAGCCAAGAAATAAAAGCCCATAAACACAGTCAGAAGCCACAGTGGGGGCCGTACCGCAGAAGAGGGTGTTGGTGCCCGTGATGATGATGACTCGCACACTCTCATCCTGAGATGCGTCCTTGAGTTCGTCAAGAAAGCAGTCAATGACTTCCTGGGAGAGCGCATTTCGCTTCTCTGGCCGGCTAATGGCCAGGACGCGGACGTGCTCGCAGGGGGTGCTACGGACAACGAGCTGAGGCGTCATGTCTGCCGCCGTGCTCTTAGCGACGTCAATGTTGTTGGTTGCCGGGGAGTTCAAGGTTTGGGTTCAACTTGCTGGTGGAGCTGTTGTTGAGAGTGCCCAGCGCAGCGATGACATGGTTTGGAAGTAAGAGCGGGCGAAATATCATGTATAGGTACGTGTATAATAGTTAATGATCCACTTGTAACTGGTCCATTCTTCGTATTCCGTCCTCCTCGACATATTGCCGAAGCCAAGACGCCTGCAGTCCTGGTACCGACAAGCCACTGCAACCACCAGACCTGTGTAACCGAGCAGGCCACACGGAATTGGCCGCGGACAACAAGGGAGACAGATGAATTGTTTGCAGCTTGGTAATCGGCTCGTAATACACATATTCCCTGCAGGAGAAACGCCGCCGCTTGACCTAAGCGGTAAACGCTGGAGAATAAGGGGAGCGAAGAAGGATGCAACTGTGCCACTTACCCGAGGAGGGGTGCCTTGCATGAGGGTAGCCCCGGGCCATAGGAAGCCGCTTCGGTGTGGCAGCGTCGCGCTAGGGCCGATTCATCTGCGAGCCGTCGAGCCGAACATCGAAATCGCGACGACGGTGGTATTAGTGGTCGTCTTGGCACCTCTCCTCCACACGTCGATTCGCGCGAGTATAATAACCGATGGAGGCGCAATGCGACATGGCGTTTGGAAGGCAGCGCAAGATATCGGGCAACGCTACACGACATGTCTGGATCCAACCTTGGTGGCTTGCCGTGCCTCCGAGGCTGAACCCCCTGATGCTTCGCGAGTCCCAGACGGGCCTCTTGCGTGCAGCGGGGTTTCCGGAAAGAACCGCAACGGACCAAGGAGCTTCTAGATTCGGAATCATCCTCCGGGTTTGTCTCCATACGCCGTACAGAATGATCAGGCAATCCACGTGGAGTGAGATGGTGGTTGTAGGGATGTAATGACTTACCAAGACAAGATGGAGTGTTTCCTTGCTCGCTTGGATCAGCTTAAAAGCTGTTCCTCGTTTACGGTTTGTTTACAGCCTTCGCATTGACTTGGAACACTCAACTTACTCAAGGCTCTCACCGTCTGACCCTCCCGACGCGCCGTCTTCTCCCAACATGACCCAAGAGACACTCGGGAACGGCAGGCCTGGGCCAGCGCAGTTCACTACCGGGCCCACAGCGTCGTGCCCCTTTCCCACCGTCACAGCGGCCATCCAGCAAGCAGCACGCAACTATCCAGACTCGCTCGCCGCTATTGATCTCTCACAAACTGTCCGACGAGAGCTCTCCTACAGCCAACTGGAGGTCCAGGCTCAATGGCTCTCTCGGCGTCTCCGGCTGGCTGGTGTTGGTCCGGGTGACCGGGTGCCACTGGTAGTAAGACGCGGAGTCGACATGTTAGTCGGCATCTACGGTATCCTTCTGTGCGGTGCCCAATACGTCCCACTGGATGGAGGGGTCGTCACAGAAGCCACACTGAAGACCGCTATCCTGCAATCTGCCGGGGGCCTGGTTGTCTGCACTCGGCCAGTGAAGAAACGTCTGCAGCAAGCCGACTCCGACCTGATTCGAAATTGCCCCTTGCTCTGTGTTGAGGATGAACCCGAAAATAGTGAGGGGAGCGGGGCGGTAGAGTCCATCAATCTCGCCACGCCCGAAAGTGGTTGCTATGTGATCTACACGTCAGGTACGTTGAACCATCTTTGAACTATCGGAAGGAGGTTGGCAATCAGCAAACTTATGTCAGATCAGGAACGACAGGAGCCCCTAAGGGCGTCGACGTGACACACTCCAGCGTCACCAACTTGGTATGTCTGTCGCCCGGTGATCTGGGAATCCGGCCAGGAATCAAAGTCGGCCAGGTTCTCAACATCAGCTTTGACATGGGTAAGCAAAGGCCAGTCTCTCTGGTGTGCGGACCCGACTAATCTCGGATCCCAACAACGCAATAGCTGCATGGGAGATTTTCGCTTGCCTCTGCAATGGCGGCACCCTGGTGATACGTGGCTCAGACTGGGTACCTACATTAAAAGAGGCGAGCATTCCTTGTAAACATGTTGGAGACTGTTTCTAACAAAGCCGGGTAGATCGACGTTCTGATATGCACCCCTTCCATCCTGTCACTCAAGACACCAGAGGAATTCCCCACCATCAAGGTTGTTGCGACAGCTGGGGAACGGAGTAACCAGCTGTGAGTCGGAGCCGCGTGCCTTAAAGAAGGCTTGAACTGACAACACCGCTCAGACTCGCAGACAAGTGGGCGACACGTGGTGTCTACTACAACTGCTGCGGGCCTACCGAGACCACCATCGTCAATACCATGCACCAGCACCAACCGGGGAAGCTTTTAACCATCGGCAAGCCCACTCCAAACAACTCGGTTTACATCCTTGACGATGAGATGCAGCCAGTTGCCGTCGGCCGGGTTGGCACTATGTGGGCCGGAGGGCGAGGGGTCTCACGGGGCTACGTCGGCTTGCTGGATGCAACAGCTGCAAAGTTCCGTCAGGATCCTTTTTCCAGAGACGGGTACGCTAAGGAGTCCATTCTCTCAGCAAGTCCGAATAGGTTTTATGTGTTGCTCACGCTCCTACAGGTCGATGATGTACAATACGGGCGACCTGGGCAGATGGCTGGACTCGGGTGAGATTGAAATTCTTGGCAGGACTGACGACCAAGTCAAGGTGAAGGTATGTCCTCGGCAGGAATGTTGTTGCGATCTTGAAACTCTTAGAGCTAATGGCTTCAGGGGTTCCGAGTCGAGCTAGATGGCGTCGCACATGTCGTGGCGGCAACGCCGGGTATCCAGAGCGCATATGCACTGCTTATCGACGGCGACATCCACGCCTTCCTTTACCCAGCAAGCTACGACACACAGCTGGTGAAGCGGGAATTGGAAAAGACGCTCCCGTATTACTCGCGCCCGTCACAACTGCACGGTCTCGACAGCATTCCCTTGACGCCGAACGGAAAGGTTGACAAGGCCGCGCTGAGGGCCTTTGTTGCTCTGAAGAACCAGACCGACACTCTCAACGCCCCGTCAGACGCTGATTCTGCATCAACAGCTGCCAACTCCGACGTGGAACAAGGAGTTGTCGATTCGCGCGCAGAGAAGCTCTCCATTAGCTCCACCGCGGAAGGAGATACGTCGACCTATGGCTTCGAGAAGCCAGAGCCAGAAGAAGCACAGATAGACTTCAACCTCGAAGGCGACCTCCCGGCCAAGCACCATCCAAAATTCTTCAGGAACCTCGTGCATCGAGCCTTCATTCCATACCGCTTCCTGCTCATGCTCGTGTACCTAGGCAACATCGGAGCTCTGGTTGCCATGTACGTCAACGGCATCCACCGCTCCTGGATTGGGAACCTGGTCGCCATCAACCTGCTCCTCGCGGTGCTCGTGCGCCAGGATATGGTCGTCAACGCGCTGTTTACGACCGCCTCCTCGGTCCCCAAGTCGTGGCCGCTCTGGATCCGGGCCTCGTGCGCCAAAGTCTACCACATGGGCGGCGTCCACGCTGCCGCGGCCACATGGTCCAGCTTTTGGCTCTTCGCGGCCAACGTCGGAGACGTCTACTGCTTCTCGAGCCATGCCTGCGGCGGCGGCTACCCTTCCCACTCCAAGGCCTTCCAGGTCATCTCCTGGATGCTGACCGCCCTCTTTGCCGCCGTGCTCGCCTTGGCTCTCCCGCCCTTCCGCGCCAAGCACCACGACTTTTTCGAACGCTCCCACCGCTTCCTCGGTTGGACCATGCTCGTCTTGTTCTGGGTGCAGACACTCCTCGGCATCTCCGACGCGGCGGCCGCCACCACTCCGCCCTCCTCCTACGGCTCGGCGCTGCTCTCCGCCCCGGGCTTCTGGCTCCTCGTCGCCGCGACGCTCAGTATCGCCAGCTCCTGGTTCTGGCTCCGCAAAGTCCCCGTCGTGTCGGAAGTCCTCTCCAGCCACGCCATTCGGCTGCACTTTGCCTACACGGTCCCCGTCAACGGCACCGCCACGCGGCTCTCCTTCCGCCCCCTCCTCGAGTGGCACTCCTTCGCGACAGTGCCCGCGCCCACACCAGAGCGCGGCTTCCCCGCCGGCTACTCCCTCGTGGTATCCAACGCGGGGGACTGGACGCGCGCGTGCATCCAAAAAGCGCCCACGCACATCTGGGTGCGCGGGTTGCCGGCGTGCGGGGTGATGCGGATCGCGACGCTGTTCAACCGGGTGGTGATCGTGGCGACGGGGTCCGGGATCGGCCCGCTGCTGGGCCACATCCGGGCGCCCTCGTGCACGACGGCGTGTCTGTGGAGCACCAAGGACCCGGTCAAGACATACGGGCGGGACGTGGTAGATATGGTGCGGCGGCAGATCCCCGGAGCCGTCATCTGGGATACGACGGCGCAGGGCCGGCCGGACATGGTGAAGCTGAGCTACAACATGGCGCGCAGCTTTGGGGCCGAGGCCGTGATTATCATTGCCAACCGCAAGATCACGACCAAGGTCGTCTATGGACTCGAGACGAGAGGGGTGCATGCGTACGGTGCCATCTGGGATAGTTGAGGGAGGAGGCCGAACGAGACGGACTCGGTCAGGCCTGAGGACGGATCGTGGCAATGTACGATAATGAGAGTTCGGCTCGCCAGATAAGATGAATTCTAGACAGACGTTAGCAAAGATTAAAGTAGCAAGTATCCACAATAAGGGGCTTTGAAAGTTGGTTGCGAGTACCTTACCGGCCTGGACTTACCCGTTCGAGAGCAACGTGGAGATTGCTGAGAGGGCCGCGAGAGATACCCGCAACCTGCATCGGTCGACAGAACGTGTCCTGTCAGTGGCATTTGATATATATATACTTGTTTATGTATCCTGAACTATGTACTGTCTAAACGCCTCCAGCCCGACCCAAACCGCTAAACAAACAACTTGAACCTGGCGACCAAAACATATTTTTGAGCCCGGGGGTATTAATTCCCTCTACCCTTTTCTTACCCATCTAACCCCTTACCACGACTTGATCTTCTGCATGCTGCCCTCCTCGCTGAGCGCGCGGTGCATATCAAAGGCGTTCCACAGCAGGTGCGGCTCGTGCCCCATGCCCTTGCGCAGGCACTCGCTCTCGGCCTTGTCAAAGTAGGCCGTCAGGATCGGCTTGTACAGATCGTGGGCGCACTTGTCGATGATGACGCGGGCCCTCTCGCGGGGGCTCAGGCCGCGGACGTCAGCCAGGCCGTTCTCGGTGACGATGATATCTAGGTCGTGCTCGGTCTGGTCCACGTGGGTGCACATGGGCACGATGCAGCTGACGCCGTGGGGGTCCGTCTTGGTCGGCCTGGTCGACGGGGTGTGCATAATACTGTATTTTGCGCTCCGCAAGAAGTCGGCCGACCCGCCCAGGCCGTTGAGCATGCGGCTGCCCATGACGCATGTCGAGTTGGCGTGCGCGTAGATGTCGACCTCGACGGGCGTGTTCATGCCGATGACGCCGAGCCGGCGGATGATCTCGGGCGAGTTGGACACGGCCTGCGACCGGAGGAGCAGCTTGTTGTGGTACGACTCCCAGTTGGTGTAGAAGCGCTCAAAGCCGGCGGGCGAGAAGCGAACCGAGGTGGCCGTGGCAAAGTCGAGGCGGCCCGAGTCGAACAGATCGAGGAAGGTGTCCTGGATGACCTCGGTCCAGACCTTGAGATTGCGGAAGTTGGAGTTGTCCAGGCCGCCAATGACGGCGTTGGCAATGTTGCCGATACCCGACTGCAGGGGCAGCAGGTTGGCGGGCAAGCGGCCATACTTGACTTCGTGCTCAAAGAACTCAATCAGGTGGGAGGCGATCTTCTGCGAGCCCTCGTCGGCCGGAGTGTTGGGGGAGGTCTGGTCCTGGTAGTCGGACTCAAGAATGCCGACCACCTTCTCAGGGTCGATGGGAATCGAGTTGGTGCCGATGCGGTCTTCAACGTCGGTGATCAGGTACGGCTTCCGGCGCGGGGGCAGATCGGTCATGGTGATGTCGTGCAGGCCGTCAAAGTTGGGCAGCGCCGTGTTGACCTCAATGACGATCTGAGGCTGTCAGCTTTCTTCCCTCCTATCGGTTGCGGGGTTCCTGTTTTCTCGTCCTCCTACCTTATCCGCGAGCTGCAGAAGCTCCGGGGTAGCGCCGACCGACGCACCCGGGACGATGCTGCCGTCCTCCTTGATCTCTGTTGCCTCCACCACCGCGACGTCGATCTTGTTGTTCGGCCTGTCCTTGGTGTAGAAACCCTGTTTCCGGTTGTTACAAGGTTGCCCAACTGCGGCTTTCGGGGAGGAGGTGTAGGCCTACGTATACGAGATCCACGGGGAACATGGACAAATGCTTGTCGAAGAACTTGATGCTGCCGTTGTTGATGCCCTTGGCGATGTTCTTGCCGACCTGATGGGGAGACCGCCTCTCAATCATATCCAGCGCCGCCCAGCGGTTCTCGGTCTCGGCTCCCGACGAGGCGCCGACAAACAGGCTGTATCGCAGCTGGCCCTGCAGGTTGTTCTTCTCGACGTGGTCGGCGAGAAAGGTGGGCATCTTCCTGTGGGCGATCAGTCAGCACCCGGCCAGCATTATTCCCTCAACTTCTTTTTCTATTCCTCGCCAGGGGGAGCATACTTGGGGTATCCGACGCCCGTGAATCCGGACCAGCCGATGTAGGCGCCGTTGGGGAAGTGCTGCAGGAGGTCTTCAGGATGGCACAGCTTCTTGAGCATCGAAGGGCGCTTGATGCGCGCCTTGAGCGCTGCGGACGCGATTGGTGACGCCATGTTGAGAAGTACGGGCTTGAAGGAAAGGAGAAGCAAAGCGCAAGGGAAAGAAAGGAGCGAGAGGAGAGGAGAGGGGAGACGGGAGAGGGGAGAGGGGAGAGGGAGCGAGGTCAAGGCGACGCAGCGGCGCAAGTCGAGGCTGGCGATCCGTCCGACGTCGAAGCAAACACAGGAGGTGGAAAATAAAAAGAGTTCCAGGAGAACGGGATCCCGTATTCTCGACGGCGACGGAGCCAGTTAAATTGTTGAGGCGGGCAACATCATGACCACAGGCCCAAGCACCCCGCTTCGAGTCGAGAACCCCTCCGTCGTCCCCGGTCAGGTCATTCAGTGCCCAGACAAGGGCCGGCAGGCACGGCACCCCCCTGTGCTGCCCCGCAAAACATCCACTGGAATGCGTCGACAAGTCGTTTGATTCCTGCACATCTCCAGATTCCAGTATTCCAGGTCTTCTCAATCCATATTCTGTTTGATGTGATGTTCAACCCGTCTAGCAACGCCAGACACAGCACCGAAAGAAAGAAAAAAGTAATGCGATGGCCGTGATGTCATCAAGACACGGTCAATTTTTGAGCCAATCAGAGCGCGCAATTGGGCTCAGCGGGCTCCGGGCCCCTGAGAGCGGCACGATCTCGCCTTCTCGGCGACCCGCTCCAAGGCTCCATCAAAGCTCCGTTCAGCCGCACCGGGAGCCTTAAGCTCGGCTATCCTGACTCGGGGCAGTGGAGCTTGTTCCGTTCGTCCTCGACGGAGCGCGAGGCGCTTCCAACGCCGCGGGTCGCGGATCGCGATGAGCGACGACGATATTTTCCGAGCGCCAGCGCTGGGCAGTTGGGCCGCTCCGTTCGATTTATTTTCCGAAGGGTGGGATTACGGGAGAGCCGAAAGACCACCGGGATGGCGCTGAGCTCAGCCGCTTCCATCGCGCCATGTCTGCCATGCTTGTCATGTTGGTCAATAATCACCGTCAGGAGATAGGCCACAGCGAGACAGCCCCGTGTCCGGGGCTTCCGTGCCGAGCATACTGCGATCACGATGGCTGGCGACGGTGCTGGCTGGCCGAGCCGCACCCCGGAGCTCCACATCCCCGGACCCCGCGGAGCGGTGCGGCCACCGCGGCTGGGGAACGCTGGGCCCAGCGATCGGCATCGGCTCGGCAGGGCTTCCGGTCGGGAGCAGGGGTCTCGCCGAGTTATCGCGGAGGCTGGGACGGCCTGCAAGTGTCCCCGTGGTACGCGCCCCACTCGGTGTCCCTCGGGGTTGAGGCAACCTCAGGCAAGCCAAGTGGATGCACCACATGAATCCACCAAGCCGCAGCCCGGAGCCCAATCTAGACTGGTGCGGTGCCCTGGCCGGCGTGGGCTGGATCCTGAGCGGTATCCTCGCAGGCGGGAAGGAGAAGGGTTGCGGCACCACACTATCACACCACTCCATATCTCCAACAAGGGTCCAGCGACAAGCTACCCAGCGGCCTGGAACCGGGGGCTCGGTTGGCGATGATATGAAGGGGCAGCCAGTAACAGGGTGCCCCCCCACCTGAACGGCAAACACCCACCCTCTTTACCTACACTAGGTTGCTGTGTTGGTGTTGGGCGGGACCAACACCAAGTCTGTCCCAGATGTAACCTAGACCCCGCCGCATCTGTCACTTGTATCGAGGCCGAATCTCGTGACACGCGACGAGAGGTTTCTGATTTCCGTCCCGCATGTCCGAGCCAGTTGTCTGGGGTTTTGACGGCTTTCACAGCGTTTGCTACCGCTCGCTCCGCTCGGTCGGCTCTCAGCTCTGGCCGAGGCAGCCACTGATTGAGGACCAGGAGATGGCTCGGAGGCTGCAGTCTACCGCTGTGCTCAACATCGGCTCCGTCCTGATACATGTACATAGTACGATGTTGAAGCAGAATCAGATTGCAGGGAACCACTGGCCAGAGCATGCGTGTAACATGACATGGCTGACCGACCCGGTAACCGGGTGCCCGCATCCCAAGACGCGCTAAACTTGCCCTTGAAACTCGATGCTCAAAGCATCAAGGCTGTCAGATGACTGTGCGCAGACAGACTAACTGTGGTTGGCCCGCCAAAGCCCGCAGCAGAATGCCTTTCCAAAAGCTTAACCTCGTCGCCAGTGGGTGCGGCCGAGCACACATGACCGGCGTCGACCCTTGCTAGACGGACAACTGGGCAGTGGGCAGTGGGCGACGAGGCGACGAGGCGACAACGGTCTGGTTGCAAGGGACCAGCAGGGTGGCAGTTAATCTAGGGAACGTTACATGAAGCCTCAGCGTCCGGGAGCCAAGCGGGGAACCCACTCCGAGCAAAAGTCCCCTCAAATCTCCCCTCTTGGCTTGGGGTCAGGTGGGGTCAGGCGGAGACCGTGGGGACCGTGGCTCGAGCTTTCTCGGCCACTTCCCTGTGAGCTCCTTCCTAAACGGATTCTCGACCCCCCTCCTGTCCAATCAGCGCGCTCTTTCTCATCGCTTCGTCCCACGACGATCGGGCCCAGCCTGGGGCAAAGTGGTCGGGGAAGGGGCGGACGGCTCCAATCAGCCAGGCCCCCAGCATGGATTCGGTCCGGTCTCAATCTCTCGAGGGAAGCCTGAAGTTACCTCTCCAGAGCCGTGGTTATCGCCGCCAGGCAATTGGCATTCGGGCTGCCGAAAGCGCCAGGAACAGGCGGCAGGAAGGGGAGGGAATGCCCTGGGGGAACAGAACACGAGCCGGAATGGAGTGTAGTGAATTTGGCTGTTCCCATCGCAATCAGTCAAACCTCCAGATCCCACAAACCCCATCATTCCAGGTCAGGCAAAAACACCAACCCGGATGCGCGACCCGAATGCGCACAGCTTGTTTCGTTTGTTTGCATCCCACCGGCCACTGACCGGTTCGACATAGACAACACATCCAGTCTCACCCGATTGTCCGTACCACGTTGGGTTGGCCCCCTGGCTTCAATCGGTGTCAACTCAACACAGCAACAACCAAGACACTTCCTCAGCTGCGGCGCAAACGGCTCTCGAACCACGAACCAGCGCCCGGCACATGCCAAAATAAAACCCCCGGCGGCCGTTGTTACGTTTGACGCGGCCCCGCCATTCGACGACACGAGCGTTGCGAGCAGCTGCAGCGTTGCATCCGCCGTGCAGGTGGTCGACACACACCGTTTACTCAGGGTTCCCTGTCCGGCCGTCACCGACCAATCTTGCGGGCGCATTTGCAGCGACAACCCCAGAGACATCCGACCTACTTTTAGTGCCCTGCAACCGTCCCATCCCATGCCGACCAAGCTTTACCCGTGCCGAAACCAAGCGATTGCAGGGGCTCCGGCAGTGCCTTATATCTGCCGTTAATCACCTTCCCGTTGATCGTCGCACCCTCCGAGTCTCCCCCCGCACCCGCTCTCTCCCTGCGACCCGGTCACCGGTCACTCCTCCGAGTCTTCAGTGGCCCTCAGCATCGTAGCTGTCGACACATCCGACAGTCCCGCTCTCGCCCGGATCCGATCCCGAAGTGCAGTACCCACCCCCACGGACACTCGGCATCTCCACCCCGAAGCCGCAATGGCCGACGAGAAACCAATCGAGACCACCGAGGTCACCACCTCCGGCCCCACCGAGCCGATCCAGCGGCCCGGCGGATGGATGTACAAGGGCTTCAAGATCGGCAAGAAGGAGCTCTGGTATGCGTCGCCCATCGTCCAGCTCCTCATGGTCGCCATGGTGTGCTTCCTGTGCCCGGGCATGTTCAACGCCCTTGGCGGCCTTGGCGGCGGTGGACAGGTGGACGCGACCGCCCAGAACGACGCCAGCACCGCTCTGTACTCGACCTTTGCCGTTGTCGGTTTCTTCTCTGGCACCATCGCCAACATGCTCGGCGTTAGGACGACGCTGGCCTTTGGCGGTCTCGGCTACTGCATCTACGCTGCCAGCTTCCTGTCCTACAACCACAACCAAAACCACGGCTTTGTCGTTTTCGCCGGCGCCTTTCTCGGTGTCTGCGCCGGCCTGCTGTGGACGGCCCAGGGCACCATCATGATGAGCTACCCGCCCGAGGACAGGAAGGGTCGCTACATTTCCTACTTCTGGGTCATCTTCAACTTCGGCGCCGTCATCGGCTCGCTGGTGCCTCTCGGCCAGAACGTCAACGCGACCGGCAGCACCAACGTCACCGACGGCACCTACATTGGCTTCATCGTGCTCATGTTGGCGGGCGCCTTCCTGGCCCTCGCCCTCTGCAACGCTGACAAGGTTCGCCGCGAAGACGGCAGCAAGGTCATCTTGATGAAGAACCCGAGCTGGAAGACCGAGCTTCTCGGCCTTGTCGAGACCATCACCTCGTCACCCTGGGTCATTCTGCTCTTTCCCATGTTCTTCGCCTCCAACGTCTTCTACACTTACCAGATGAACGATATGAACGGCGCCCACTTCAACACCCGCACCCGTACCCTCAACAACCTGCTGTACTGGACCAGTCAGATCGGCGGCGCCCTCATTTTCGGCTACGCCCTCGACATCGCCGGTGTCCGTCGCTCCGTCCGCGCCAAGGCCAGCTTTGTGGCGCTCTTCGCCTTGACTTTCGCCATCTGGGGCGGCGGCTATGCCTGGCAGAAGGACCAGGTCTCCCGCGAGGTGGCCGAGGACGCGGACTCGGGGTACGTTCGTATCGACTGGGCTGACGGCGGTAAGCTGTACATTGGACCCATGTTCCTGTACATGTTTTACGGATTCTACGACGCCGCGTGGCAGACGTGCATCTACTGGTATGGTCCCTCCCGCGCTCTTTGGTGTCTGGAAACTGCAGGAGCGACAGCTGACCGACTTGGCGAACAGGTACATGGGTGCGCTCAGCAACTCGGGCCGCAAGGCTGCCAACCTCGCCGGCTTCTACAAGGGCATCCAGTCGGCCGGTGCTGCCGTGTTCTGGCGCCTGGACGGCTTGAAGACCCCGTTCGACACCATGTTCGGTGCCACGGTATGTCCCGCGCTTTACCCATTCGTTTTTGTTATCTCCCTCAACTAACGAACTGATTCTTTGCAGTGGGGACTCGTCGCCGGCGCTCTTGTTATCGCCGCCCCTGTTATCTTCCTCCGCATCAAGGACACCATCTCCCTTGAGGAGGATCTCAAGTTTAGCGACGAGACGGCCGAGGATGTCGCCCCCGCGAAGGACGTGGCTGTGCTGAACAAGGAGGCTGCTGTTTAATTGACCGGGCTTGGTCATGGTCATCTGGCTCTGTGGCTATCGGGTCTTCCTGGTGGACTGCGGCGGATGAACAGGGCTAAACACCGTCTGTTGTCTGTTGGCATCGTGGCGGGATATCCAAGTCGGTTGTCTGCGAAGTTTTAATGTTGCTTGTGGTGGCTATGGATGATACCAGGGAACATGTGTTCCAGCGCTAATTTGACTCTCATCTTGAGTTCTGCTCTTGAACCGTATTGCTGTCTCCATGTCCTTGATTCTGTCCAATCTTACTTTCAGATGTTGCTATAATTTAGATTGCAACTCACTCTGCTACTATGATTAGACGTGCTCCTAAATGCGCAATAGTCAGACGCAGCAAGGTACCCGGTATCTAGGTTTCGGGCTTCCCTCTCAACTCCGACAACGAACCCTGTCTTTGTATTATTGATTGCTTACTCTGCTGACCAAACACTCTTCACCTCTACGCTTTTCTAAGCAAAGTCTCCGGTCCGTACTCAGGAGGCCTGAAGCTCTTTACAGCAAATGTGTGTTGTCACCCATTGCTCACCCGTCCCTGAGAGTTTGGGATTGGAGCGTAGGTGCGTTTGCTGTATATAACCAAGTATCACGTTAACTACAAAACTCCTTGTCTTTCGGGACAGAAGGACATTGCAGGTCATGCCTCGGGAGACCTTGGCGTGGTTGACGAGAGTCTGACCAACCTCACCTGCGACGTCGCTGAGCTTGCTCACCTAAACACTAGAACGAGTGGAACATCTCGTTGAAGACGCTCATAGAATAGTCATCCGAAGACGCTCATAGGATAGTCACCCAGAGACGCTCAGGTAACTCCGTCTTTGCGGCTTTTGAAGCCGCTTCGCAGTACTTAGGTGTTGAACGGCATGAAATGGTATCTCGCTCAGAGCAGCTCTGGGTGGTCATGGACATTCAGCGGCGGACAAGTACGTAACTATGCAGCCCCTTTTAGGTCTAATTGAAATGGAACCTTGAGTTTCGAATTGTGCCGAGTGCAGGATTAGAGCTGTTTACTCGATCCTGTGTGGGCTTAATTAATGATGCTCCATCTAAGCCACGCCCTTCCGCCGGCTCTAATTTCACTGTCACAGCTCGTTCATGCGCCTCGTCCAGCACGTCTCATGTTAAATATCCTCATTTTGTCCCATACGCATAGCAGATGAAAACAGCAAGCCAAAGCCCAGTATTACTCAAATTGAGGGTGCATGGCGAGCAACGCGGTTAATATATAGCCAAACCAGCCTAGGTATCTTCACGATTTAGGTACGACTCAGAGATTCTGACACAAGCATTGCCAAGGCCTGCAAGTTACGGAGTCTAATGAAATTTGCATCTTCTCAGTGCCGTTCACGTTAGTGATGCCGTAGACGAAAGACTATTGACGGAGCGAGAGAAAATATGCCAAAGGCCATGTCGCCGCAACATTCAGCGACCATGTCTCAACAGTCTAACTTAGCGCCACCGAGGTGACAAAATTTGGGCCGGCTGGGACAACTTGCTTCTTTCAAGAGGGGTGAAACCGATGAACCAAATCTAGTGACGCTGGGATAGATGGTGACATGGTGGTGACAATTTCACCCTCATGAGATATTCACAGCCCATTAGCTGCTACAACCCCCATCCGCTGATCAGCCTGCTGCGATGCTGGGAAACATCCACGCTCCAGGTCTGGCTACCACTTACTCACTAACTTGTATCTTAAGTACATCGGATTTCTGTGCGGAGGTGACTCTTCGGATAGCAGCACCATCGGTGTTCGGAGACCGGCAGCGTCTGTCTGTGATGTCGGAAGGAGACACGAATTTGTAACCCCTTGATGTTGCACAGGGCTGTCTATCCCCCCATTTTGCTGGCACCGGATCTCAAGCATCTGTAGATTGCAGTCTTGGTCGTTGATCATTGCTTTTGAATCTGACGAGACATTTCAACTCTGAAGTGTGTGGCGTAGGAAGATCAGAGTCTAGGGGCCGTTGCTGTCAGACTTCACATATCATACTCTCCTCTTCGAAGTTTCGCCCCGTGTTGCCCAATGTTTGAGGGAGGATTAACTGACCAAAACCCTGGAGGCCATGTGAAAATAGACATCAACCCTGGTTCCGGCCGTTTGGCTTAACCACGGGTCCGAGACATTGGCGCACGGACGATATGGTGGAAGCAAGGGAGCTGTTTCGGGTTGCAGTGCGCCTCATTCAGGGGGTCGGGGGGAGAATGAGCTCTGACATTTCCTCGCCAATGCTTGTGAAACCGGAGGTCGGCGGCGGCGGGGGGTGGCCAGTTTTGCATCATTCGGCACTCGGAGATCTTGAATCCGGGAGCGGGCGAGGCAGCTTTCATGTGTTGAGGAGAGTGTCACTCTTGCTTTTCCACTCCCGCGTCTCTGAAAGTAGGGAATTGGAATGCCTGTCCATTGAGAACCTCTCATTGAATCACCTTGAGGACGTGCACTGATCGCCCTGGAATAAACAATCCGAGTCTCGCTGCAACCCACGGGACTCAATGACAGGCTCACTCACATCTGTACAGAAGTACAGAATACACTCCCCACCTGCCGCGAGACTCCGTGATCCCGTCCGAGCCAAGGGCGTCAAGTCTCCCGAGTGCGGGTGCTCGGACCCCGTTGCATGGCGTCCCGTGGTTCGAGATCGACTGGAATATCGATAATATCGGCGCTATAGCTCTTGGATGGTGCTTGTTTCCACCCATTTGAGGAGCCGAGGAGATGTGCCGGCGGGACCACGGTGAAATAAAACAACCATCTTTGCAAATACTACGTCCTCTTCGTCTGATACTGCATCCCTGAGCGCCCAGGTCCATGAAGGGCACCGAGTCGAGAGTCGAGGACATGGAACCGCCAGGGGCGGGACAATGTGACAAGCGCAGACTGTCTGGTTGGCGGCTGGTATGTCAGGATGAGTCCGGTACCAGGAAACTTTGGTTGTGGTTGCCAACGGCAGCCAGGGAAAACGGCGTGGCGGCACTAATACCTGCTATTCTCGGTGCGTGATTTGCCCCCGTCGCTTACACAGTACACACAAGTTTTCTCCCGGGCAGGGGCGGAGACTCACCAAGTTGAATAGCCCTTCCCAGATTCACCCCGGGGCGTGGTGGCGGTGGGAATGAACATTATTGCCTAGGTACCAGTAGATCGCGTGGTACACTGGGACGCAGCTCGCGGATCATTCTTGTTTTTTTCAAGACGTTGTTGTTCTTGGTGAGCTGAAGGTTGACGACTCGTTCCTTAAAGACGAGCCTGAGGCGTAGTGCTTGAGAACAAGACCAAAGCTGTGGAAGAGCTAGGTAGACGAGGTGTATGCAAGAGACGGAGTTATTATGTAGAAACGAGACATAGCTTGGAAGTCAGAATCAACGGAGGATAATTAGACTAGGAATTCCTCATGATAGTATCATAGGAGCGATTTCGGGACCGGTACCACGTAGTTACTGGCAAGAGTCATAGTCCAGTCCGGCCGGTTGCCAGCCCTCTTGCACAGGCACGCCGAGATAACCGGCACGGGAGAAAGCTGCCACGCTCGGCTTTCTTCCGGTTCCCGAGCATCCCGCCCGGATGAGGGCCGGACAGAAGCGAAGGCCCACACAAATTCGGCAGCTTCCCCACAGCCCTACAGCAGCCGGTTCTTCACCACATGGCCCCGCGAAGCGCCGGCGTGGGGTGACATCGCGCCGGGATTGAGCTCCCTAACCGGGCACCGAGCATCGCCAGGTGATGCGCGAAGGCGAGCAAGCGACCGCGAACTGCTGTCGTCGCCTTCGCTACGCAAATCCTACGGATAGATTCCCTGCTTTGTTGGTGGTTTCCGACTCCAACCTCCAAACTAAACCAAAGAACCCCCTGCAGCCGAAAACGTGATTGAAGGCGTGGCCGAGAATGAGACGGTGATTGATGGGTTGGCGATTGATTCTGATGCGGGGGAACGCGCGACTTCCATGTGTTGTGCTTGACAACCGTTCATACCGAGGTAGTTAATGGTACATATTTATGGTGATGGCGCCCGGTTTAGGAACCAGCATCGTGTGGGCACCCCTCTTGTTTCACGGTAGCCAGTTGTTTCCTTCAATACTACGCACAGCATGAAGCCGTCACGGAGCCTCAACGCCGCTCTCACCACAGCTCTGCTGTTGGACGGGACCCTGGCGGCAACCTCCGGCCAGCTCAACGTCCTGTCTATGAACGTTGCGGGCCTGCCGGCCATCCTCAACAGCAACGACGTGCCGGGCGACAAGGCGACCAACGCAGCGACCATCGGCTCCAAGTTTGCCGCCTCCAACTACGAAGTCATTCACGTTCAGGAGGTCAGTCACGAAACAAACCTCCATCCACGTTTCAACCGCCTCCTCGGTTTCAGGCAAACCCCCACCCCCAGCTTGAAACAGCCCGCGCGCCACCCAAACAACTGACACACGCACCCAGGACTTCAACTACCACGCCTACCTGTACCAGACAGACACGCACCCCTACCGGACCCCCACGTCAGGCGGCGTGCCGTTTGGCTCCGGGCTCAACACGCTCTCCACCCTGCCCTACATCGCCTTCCGGCGCATCAAGTGGGCCACCTGCTCCGACGCCTCGGGCTCCGACTGCCTGACCCCCAAGGGCTTCACCTTCATGCGCGTGGCCCTGTCCACGTCCACGGACAACACCACCACCGCCTACGCCGACTTCTACAACCTGCACGCGGATGCGGGCACCGAGGCGGGCGACCTCACGGCGCGGCAGGCTAACATTGCCCAGGTTGCGGCGTACATTGCACAGTGGAGCGTGGGGAACGCCGTCGTCGTGTACGGCGACACGAACAGCCGGTACACGCGGGCCGGGGACACGGCCGTCCGGGGGCTCCTCTCGGCCGGGCTCGCGGACCCGTGGGTGGAGCTGCGCCGCGGCGGGGTGCTGCCGGCGGTCGAGGACGTGTGCGGCAACCCCGCCGACGCGAACAGCACGTGCGAGGGGGTGGACAAGGTGTTTTACCGGGGGAGCGCGCTGGTGAGCCTGCGGGCCGAGGCGTTTCGGTATGACGGGGGCAGGTTTCTGCAGGCGAACGGGTCGGTTTTGTCGGATCACAACCCTATATTTGTACAGTTTGCGTGGGAGGCCGGAGCGGGGTTGCGGCAGAGCGCGTTTTCGGGCGGGGAGGATGAGGGGGCGTGGTTTAGTGATGTGTCGGTGCTGGCGAGTGTGGTGAAGCCCCGGGTCGCGACGCTGACGTTTCGGGGCGGGGCGAGGTTGGATAGTGTCGGGGTGACGCTGACGGACGGGACGACGTTGAGACATGGCGGCACTGGCGGTACCGAGGTCGCGCTTCAGCTGGGCTCGGCCGAGTTCTGGACTGAGGCGCGGCTTTGCCGGGGAGACAAGTCCGGCAAGACCCGCAACTTCTACATCCAGGCCGCCACCTCGGCAGGGCGCACCCTGACGGCCGGGACAGCCACTGCCGATTGTGCAACTTTCGCGGCGCCAACTGGGTGGCAGATTGTGGGATTTGTGGGACAGGACGGCGACGAGATGGACCAGCTTGCCTTCGTGTATGCGCCGCGGTGATCCGTCGACCGTCCACGCGAGAGGAGCGGTCTGCGTGTCGAGGCCATGGTTAGCGGCGCCGATCTCTCAGCCTGTCGGGTCTGCTGCGGAGCTCATGTCGAGAAGGAGGTGAGCATAGCGAGGCTCGGTTCTGGCATGATAATCCTACTGGCAAAAGAAAACCCAGCCCTTGGTCTCGGCTTCGGCTTTCGAGTCCTGTTGCTTATGGAGGTTTCACCTCAAAGTGAGGCATTGTGCATGCTGGCCTTCCTCAGCAATGTCCACGTGGATCGCGGGCAGCGCTCTGGACCCTGTGATCTTCAGAGCCACATGGACGAGTGGCTGTGGCCAATTGCCTCGGCCTAGTGCTGATCCTCTACCGTGCCATGCCTATGGCAGCAGTGATCAGCGCTGTCGCGGTGAAGAGATGGCAGGCTCGCGGTGGTTCACGATGAGGAGTCTTGAGGGAGTGCACAACCCTGGGAGGAACGGTCGCGCTAACCCTCTGCCGAATCGTATTCCAGGACAAACCCTGGGTGACCCCCATGCTTCTCACTGTCGCAGAAGCTGTGTTGTCGCCACGTCGCGGTGGAACAACGGCTTGCGGATCATGTCGTCGCGGCTGGGCTGGAACTTGTTCGTCGCCAGAGCTCGGGTTGACGCGGTACTCCAAAAATTGCAGCACCAGCTTCTCCGTCAATCCCGGAAGAAGGAAATGGCTGATTGGGCGGCGCGGAGCCCAATGCCCGAAGGCCATTCATCGGGTGGGCCGCCGTTTTCAGGGCCGAGGCAGTGACACAAGAGCTCGTATGTGACTGTCCAATTGTTGACACAAAGCTCTCCCACATCGCCCTCCCGGACGGCCGAGTGATGATCGCCAACCATTGGCCCGGCTTTTTGGTGGCATCCGGGCTGACAAGCCCCTGGTGTGCGTGACGGTTCTGGCAAGACGTCCGCTGGAGCTGTCCGTCGTGCCGCGCTTTGAGAAGTGGTAGGCCCGATTTGGAGCTCCTCCCAGATTGAGTCTCATCAGGCTGATGTGGAGTTCCCGTGTGCGGCTCTCGCCAACGCAGGCGGAGCTTCCAGTGCGGGATAACGTCACCAGCGTCCTGATGGAATTGTGGCAGCAGACCGCCAAGTGCGGACATTGCAGCATCACGCACACAGCTCTACAGTTCAACCCTTAAAAACTTGTTAGCGCGGCACTCTTGACAGGGGTCCTGGCTTCAAGTTCAAACCCTTCTCTTTTGACAGCTAAACAACCGATTA
>FTCU01001169.1_pt1 | contig 39653 bp, 56 predicted proteins | sample 1639521 | NCBI WGS metagenome assembly FTCU01 (sample SAMEA3914864, study PRJEB12502) | metagenome | biome: forest; material: soil | place: USA | collected 2012-03-12 | depth 0.3 m
CCTCCGCACGGCCTTGCGCCCGCTAGGCCGCTTGCCGTCCTTCTTGTACGTGGCGAAGTAGAACGAGATGAAGAGGAGGAGGTACGAGCTGAGGATGACGATGCCCGAGACCGCAGCGAACTCCTCGCCGGCGCACTTGCCAGCATTGGGGAGCCACGACCAGTAGGTCGAGGTGAAGTAGGTCCAAGACGCGAAGTAAACAAAGCCTAGAACAGGACGTCAGCATGAAGATAGTCACAGGGCTAGGCAGAATGCTGTGTGTTGTCGGCTTACCGAGATCGATGACAAACTGGATGATCTGGAGACGGGTGATCCACTCCTTCCACCAGATCCTGACGCCACGGGCGCTCTGGAAGTAATACCAGTACATGACCACGTGCACCATCAGGTTCAGCGAGATGACGACCCACGAGACCGAGGTCGAGCCAATCAGCTGGGTGTAGCAGAGGAGAGCCGTCGCGCCGTGGTGGTAGCAGTGGAGGAAGGTCAGGGGCTTCTTCTTGAGGAACAGGAAGCAAGTATCCAGAAGTTCAAGGTACTTGGTGAGGTAGTTCAACTAGGGGCCCTTTGCGTCAGCGATCATGCAAAGATTGCGAGACACGCGTCAGGCTGCAAGAACAAAAGGCAACTCACGTAGTAGAGAACCACCATGGGCTGAGTCCAGCCGCCCTCCCGGGCGCAGATGGCGTGAAAGATGCCATGGCGGACAACAGTGGGTAGGACCTGCTCGATGAAGAGGGCGAGCAGAATGGCGCTGATGGCTGTGAGGTAGAAGTTGTGGATCAGGAAGAGGCTGCGCAGCTTGAAGGGCTCGCGGTTGCGCATCAATTCCCTGCCGCCAAAGATGACCGAGTAGTAGATGACGATGAAGATGCTCGTCTCCTTGAGGGTCGACATGGGCGTCGCGCCCGGCTGGAATGTGAAGTCATCGGCCGGGTAGCCGACGACAAGCTCGAAGGCCTTGTTGAAGATGGGCCACAGATGAATGCCGAACGGCCGATCCAGCGTCGGGATCGGCAGCTTGTCGAAAAGAGCCACGGGGTTGGCGCTCGCCATTGTCCGAACGTTCCGCGATGGCGGGTCAAATTAGTTCTGCGCGCGCCGAGCGTGTCAGCAGCAGCTCGAGTGTGTTGTTCCGCGTCGGGGCTTCAACTGGAGGCAAGAGACGGACGGATTGACGTACCTATGCGAGGATGGACGCGCGACAACACGTCGACAAGGGAGATGATGATGGGGATATTACGGGGCAACGTCGTAGCGACCAAAGAAGAAGAGATGGCAACGGCGGCTGCGTGTCAAGAAGGCGCCCCCCAAAAAATCAAAGGTGAAGCGAAGAAGAATGGGGATCAATCAAAAAACACCCTCGCAGCGGCGAACTGAAGACGAGAGAGAGAGAGAGCGCGGGGAGAGATGCCAGCGACAGGAAGACAACAGGAAGAAGGAAGGTGGTGTCGCTGTGAGGATCGCGCATCCAGGAGGTTTGCGGGACCAAGTGGCCAAATATTTTTCAGCAAGTCCACCCAAAAAAGGAGAAGCTACGCTGCGGGCGCGCTGCAAGCCTGGGCTGGCTTTCGAGTACCCCCGTTCCCCGTGCCCCCTGGGGCCCTCATTTCCTGGTTCCTGCATGTGAATTTTTGCCGCCCAATCAGCGCCGTCCCAGCGCAGCCCCAGCGCCGCCTCGGGGCTGCGTGCGATGGCCCCACAACAGGGGCACCCTGGGCCTCGGATCTCTTCGTTCGCTGCTTGTTCTCGACTGACCTCAACGGCTTTCCACCATTCCATTGTCTCTGGAGAGAGAAGCAGCGGGGTGCCTGCCAGCAAGGACAGCCTTGATTGTGGGCATGGAGAGCTCGGCCTGCTCGGCTCGGCCCCTTTCCTACTGGAAGGGATCCCAATCGGACATAATAGTAGGCACGTCCTTCGGTCAGCGAGAGGCCGACGCAGCCATGGAATAGGGGAAGGGGAGGCGGCATCCTCCGGCGGCATGCTTGCCGGAGTCAGCGTTGAGCAGCAGCGTCGAGTATCCTGCACTGGCTACTGGATACGGGCTGCCCATTGGCGCATTGCTGGTGTACTATGTATGCACAAGCAGCTACTGTGTAAGACCTGACACCGCTGGACTCGGCAAGGCCGGCTCGTGGGGGATGGATTTTGCCGTTCGGAGCGCCGGGGGGCCGATGCAAACCCGGCTCCGGGCTCCGCGGCCGCGCGAGATCAGATTGCCAGATTGCCTCAGCCATGACGTACTCGGTGCACGACGCAGAGCGGCATCATGAACAAATTTAGACTTGTCAACCTCCAGAGACCAGAGCCGAGGAGGAGTGTGGGATGTGCGATGGGATTCTGTAGCTGCACAAATATTCCTACAACTCTGTCTGAAGAGTCCTGTCGCGCATGGACTGTCCCGTCGGGTTGTCCGCGATGACACGGTACCGTGCCGCCATCAGCAGGCGATGATTTCTGGCTCGCGGGATTGCGCTGGATGCCATGGAACGTGCCAGCGATGGGTCGCTGCTGAGTCAGTGCAGACGACAGCCACGGTTCCAGCCCGTCTTCAGCCACATTCAAGACCACTCCGGCCACCAGCCACACTGCCTGGCTCGCCGGGGAAGTGGGAACGGCTGCCCAATGCGCTGCTCAGAAATGTCATTGGCGGGGCGGGCAAAAACCACGGCTAGTCGACTAAGCGAGCAGCGAGGCTCCCGCATAGCCGAGAGGTGGTTCGATGCCAGGCCATGCCAATAACCGTGAAAGTCCAGGATCAACACCAAACGCACACTGACTGGCCTCCGACTGCACTGCACCCAATTCAATTCTTGGTCTGCCAGCCCATCGTTGCCGACCACCCCCACTCCGCCCAATTGCCCGCCTCACCACTCCTCCCGGCTCGGGATCTGTATTTTTCGACCTCTCCTCTCCCCCAAACCCAAAAAAAAATGTCGGCCTCCCTCCTCCGCGTTGCCGTGCGCGGCCCCTCCAGCTTCCTGCGCGCCAACCTCGTCGCTGCTGCCCGGCCCCAGCCCATGGCCACGCGCGCCAGCCTCGCCGTCGCCAGGCCCAGCAGCTTCAGCACATCCACCCGCATGCGCTCCGAGCACCAGGAGGAGACCTTCGAGGAGTTTTCGGCCCGGTGAGTCGACAGCCAGCCCGTGCTCCGGCCTGGGACGGGAGCGAGACAGAGCTTTCCCGAGCTCCGCCAGCTGCGCTCTCATGACGTGACCCGTCTTGGTCCGCCGCACCCCGTCCCCAGCTACCCACCACAGCTGTCGCCGTCGATCAATTGCTGATTGCCGAGCTCCGGATAGCTACGAGAAGGAGTTTGACGGTGTCCAGGACGTTTTCGAGCTCCAGGTACGCCCTCGCCCTGGCCGCCCTCGCCCCCAGCCCATCCTCGTGTCCCGGCCCCGCTGACTCGCTCCCCCAACTACAGCGCAACCTGAACAACGCCTTCGCCTACGATCTCGTCCCCTCCCCCGCCGTCCTCTCCGCCGCCCTCAGGGCCGCCCGCAGAGTCAACGACTACCCCACCGCCGTGCGGGTCTTCGAGGGTACGACTCAGCCCCCTCCCATGCGGGAAATATTCTCGGCCCCAATACCACAGCCGGTTTGACTGACAACGTACCACGCAGGCATCAAGGCCAAGGTCGAAAACAAGGGACAGTACGAGCAGTACCTGAGCGAGCTCAAGCCCCTGCGCGAGGAGCTCGGCATCGTGCTCAAGGAGGACATGTACCCGGAGGAGTCCGCCTAAGTATCCAGTCCTTGCATGCTGGGAAAACCGCACCCCCCCACAGCACCGTGGATGATACCATAGCCACCGCTCTCCCAACGGGTTGTAGAGGGCGCCGCGAATCAATCTGTAAATGTTCTACTAGACTTCTTCTATACACTACACTGTAAGGGAAGACACCGGGGGCCTCGAGTGATCTAGAGTGAGGCGATGTTAGACTTGGGTGGCTGAGGCCAGGCGAGCTTGGATCTTGGAAATCCAGATATGAGAGAGACAGAGAGAGAATAACGGAGTAGAGCACGCTGTTAAGTTCACCTTCCCGTGAAGCTTTGCTCCCGCCGTCTTCGCAGGCTGACCTGACCCGATACGATCAGTCAGATACACATGCCCCAGCCTTATCTCCTCAGCACCAGATCAGACCACCCACCCCATCTCACGCATATCACACAAATCGTGCATGAAATGCCACTCACAACCTAACCCGTTTCGTCATCATCAAGCTAATTATTATATTCATCATGCTTTCTACCACGTACCAGAGCAAAGAAAAGCAAAGAAAAGAACGCCTCCATCCATTGGCCGGCCGGCTTCCAATCAGGCCCCTTGAGAAAGAAAACACACCGAAAACACCATAAGACCGAGCCGATGCAGCTGTGAGCGATATGAACCCGCCCCACCCCTCCAACCCCAACTTTCTCCTTTCCACGCCCTCGTATCAAGAGCTAGAAGAAAGTGGGAAACATGAAGGTGAACAAAACAAGAAAAGGAAAAAAAAAGCAGAAGGTGTCGTCCGAGCGAGAGCGCTCGCCGTGTCCTTCTCAACCTTGCCCACCAGTGCGAAGCATGAAATCATGCCGCTCCCGAGTCGAAAGGGCTTCTTCTTCACCAAGCACCCTGCCAATTTGATGACAACCCAAAGTCTCAAGACTAGATGGGGGTGAGCGTGATGCTGGATTTGGTGGTGGAGGACTTGGCCGTGGCCGGCTTCGTCGGGGCTGTAGGCTTCTTCAACTTGAGCTTGGGCGGTCGAACTGCCGGGAGAGGTTCCGCAAGCGAGGCCCGAGCCGGTTCGTCGAATCCTGAAGCACGCGTTCTCGGCTTCTCTCGCCCACGCGACGGCGATTCCTGCTCGTCGTCCGCTTCTCCTGCGGCAAGAGACAGCGTGCTGGAAGTCCTCTGCCCAGTACGCCGTCTCGACGATGTCCTTCCTCTCACTTCGCCACCAACGGACCCGGGCGATGCCGAGCTAGAGCTATCGCAGCTGCTGTCTCCGCGCTTCTTCTAGTCGCGAAGATGTCCCCAGCGGCCGCCATTCCCTGCGGGCGGAAGGAAAGTCATGCCCGGCACAGGTGTGCCGCCGCCGCCCATGCCTGGCCCGTCCGAGCTCAGCGGCGCCGGGCTGGTGCCTCTGCTGTTTGTGCCGCCTCCCATGCCGCGAGCCGGGCGAGGGCTGATGACGCCCGTCCGCGGGCTGCGCGGGACACTAGCCTGGCGCGTCTCGCGGCGTCCGTTCTTCAGGTACTTGAGCTCCTCCTTGGCGCGCTCCAGCTCGCGCTCCCGGTTCTCTAGCAACGCGTTCAGCCCATCGATTTGCCTGTTGACCTCGGTCATTTCGTTCTGGGCGTGAGTCTGATGAATCTTGAGTAGGTTCTCGCTTGCACGCCTCCCAAGCTCTGCCACCTGAGCCCTCAGCTCCTGAGTCTCCCGGTTGAGTTCGGTATGCGCGTTGGATGCGTCTTGATACGCCTTGCGGCTGTACTCCACTTCGTTCTGAACGCCGCGGAGTTTCTTCTCCAATTTTTCAACGGTTGCGAGAGCTTCTGCACGGTCCTTCTCGGCCTGTGCAACTTTCGCGATATCAGGTATGGTCGAGTTCGCCAGCACATCATTGGCTTCGGCAAGCTTCGATTCCAGAACTTTGTTCTTCTCCTTCAGGGCTTTCACCTCGCCCTTTTGAGCCTCAAGCCGCTCGGTAGCTGCATTCGCCTTGTCGACGGCCTTCTGGCATTCTTTCTCAAAAGTGCCGCGATCACGAAGGGCATCCATGTACTTGGGCTGGATCGTTTGGATGCTGCGCTCGTGTGACCGCAGTTGTGATTCCAGGCTTTTGACATGATCGCTCAGCTTTGTTTCCACAGCAAGTTGTGCGGCAAGCCGTGCTTCCAGTCCCGCAATCTAACAGGGCGAGTGAGCACTAAACCCAGGGGTTAGAAGGGACGTCTCCTTACCTTGCCCGACATCCTCTCGAGTTGTTCCACAGGCACTTCCACGACCTGCGTGGTGGCCCCAACGGCGTGGCTGGTCAGGGTTTGTTTCAGAAGGTCACTCATCCGGGCCGGCGTTGCGTTCCGAGAGGGCTGCTGCGATTCCAGAAGCCTTGGCCGTTTCGGGGTACCCTCGTCGGTGGTGTCCTATCGCCACATGATTAGCTGAGTCTGTCACTTGACTGCTCGAGGAATGAAAATATACCAAAGGTCGCTTGCGAATGGCAGGCCCGTTCAGGACATCTTCTTGGCGAGCCGGGGCTTGAGATGCCTGGGCGCGGTCCTGCGAGCTGAGCCAGATCTCAAAGAAATCGGCCGGGAGCGGGTGGGGTTCCCATTCCAAGCCACCATCTGGATGTCTCAAGAAGTTGGCAAACGTCTTGGCCGCTTCGTGTGGTGCAATGTGCTGAGACTCGGGATTCTTCAGGTAGTCCATTGCCTTGGCGGTTGCCAGATTGAGGGCTCCCCTCCTTTCAAAGCTGTCCAGGCTGTCCATGACCTGCTCGGCCTGCAGGAGCTGTTGACCGATATGATCCAAGGAGTAGGTGGCGACCAGAGAGAGGATCATCGGAGCCATGTTGTCATACCCCAAGGTCACCGGAAGCTCGATCGATCTGGCCGCATGGTCAAAAGCAATGACCACGTCGATGCCTCCCTCAACGATGGACAAGTCCTGGCCAGCCACAGCAAGGATGACAGAAATTCCTTCTGTCGGCTCCTGCCCCGTCGAATCCTCTTGCCCAAGGATGGTGTACGGGCAATCTGTTGCCGAGACGACGGCCTCCAGGTAATCAAAGGCACGACCTGGCGCCGAGAGGATCAGGATGCGGGCATTGATATCCCACAAGCCGTCCAGGAACTCGTAAACGAACGAAAACTTGCTGTTCGAGTTGGTGGCGTGCTTCATCATCTCCTCCTTTCCCAGATCCGGAAGATCATGGTCGTACGCGGGAAGGTCGCAGAGATTCAACAAGCGCTCAAAGATGGCATCTATCTTGACCACTAGCGACTCATCTGGGGCGGTCGAGTATGCATTCCCAAAGGCTGCGCCGAACCTGATCATGGTCGCCTTGTTTTCCTTGATGGTTTCGAGGTAAGTCGCCCGAGTGTTTGCTGCCATCGGAAGCGTAACGGTAAAATGCCTGCCATGGCTATCGTCGTCCTCTCCCTGCTCGTCGGTGCTCATGCCGGGGGAAAAGAGACCAGGGTCGACATCACCGGAAGTGGGAGCGGAGTCCTCCAAGGTCATGATGTCGAGCATCTGATGGCCGGGAGATGGATCATCATGTATGCTGGAGATATGCTCGACCGAGTGAGTCAAGTCCGCCGGCGCCACTGTCGCGGGCGGTTGCTCAAACTCGATGCCGTGTCCGCCACCGATGGGGCCTTCGAGGTGCACGCCGAAGTCCGTATTAATGCTCTGGTTGAGGTCTTGAGCAGCCACGGAAGGTTGCTCTTTTGAGGACGTATCTAGCGTGAGCGAAGAATCGTCTGTCGGTGCGGTAGATGCTTCCAGTTGTTGTGCAAAAGTCCCCAGCACGGGAATGACTGCCGATGGCGAGGCCAAGACGAGCTCCTGTCTGATTTCAGCAGGTGGCTTCGATTCCGGCCTTCTGCCAAATGCGTCTTCCCGCAGTCTGTGTATCATTTCGGCTGAGCCGTCCATGTTTTGGTTCTCAGGGACGACCGGCAGGGACGTGCTTCCGGATGTGCCGAAAACGTCTTCCCGTAACTTGCGCATCATCTCAAGCGCCGAGGGGCGCGGAGGCCCTTCCCCTGGGCCGTCCATGCTGTGGGTTTGTGAGGTGGGTGGCAGGGAAGTGTATCTCGTCGCTGCAGGAGGAGTGAGGGGCGAGCCTGTTCTGGTCTGAGGGCTGCTCGCGCTCCGGTTCGGGATTTGAGAAGGCAACCTCCTCGTGGGCGGTCTCTGGACGGTTTCCGGAACGACGTCCAGTGACGATGTTCCAGGAGGCTGCGATACTTGAGTGAGAATCTGCCCCGAGATGCTGTCCGACAATGAGACCCTTTGGGCGGCCTGAAAGTGAGTGTGTGACTGTGATTCGCTCACAAAGGAATGCCTCCTGAGAGCAGAAAGACCTTGCTCGTCGAGGTCGTGGTTCAATCCTCGACTGCTCGAAAGCGGCACTCCTGTTTGGAAGGACTCCGCTTCGCCCAAGGAAATGGGGAGTTCGTAGTCCGGCTGGGTCAAAAACCCTTCGCCCCAAGTCGAAGGAGATTCCTGCCCTCCGAGTTGCTGTCTTGGCCTGGAGCTGGAAGGGTTACCAAGCGAATCGTCGAGGGTGGTAGCCTGCGTCGGTTCGCGGGTCTCGAGCAAACCGAATGAGGGCCCGGGATCGGGATGCGACTCTTCAGGCTGGCGAGACGGTATGTCGAGATCGGCTTTGCTCGTCTGACCCCCACTGTCCTGCTGGTCCTTGCTCGCTTCCTGTGAGCTTCCCGAGTCCGGTTCCGGCTGGGAGACTCGCTGAGAAAGAACGGGGTTGACGAAGTTGCTGTTGACAGCGGACTGAGCCGTGGATTGGGTGTGCAAGGGCTCGGACAAGTCTTGCGAATCGGGAATAGTTCGCAAGCTGAACCGACTGCCGGGTTGCTGGTTGCTGTCGCCCTGCGATGCGACAAGGTCGGAGGGGAGGGCTTGCGAGGACGGCGCAGATTGCGATGAGGTAATCACTCGGTACTCGGAGGGGTCGAATCCCGGAGGGCGCTGGATCTCAAGCACGAGCTGGCCTTTGTCTTCCGGTGGCGACTGCGCGGGCGCCCAGCTAGAGGGGGCGTCCCCTTCGGTGGATGTGTACCCGGAATCGACGGATGCTCTGGGCCGCTTCGGCGGCCGGTCTTCCTCTTCGGGGTTCGAGCGATCCCGCTTGCGTTGTGCTCTCCAGTTGGGGGGCAGCACAGGCTGGCTGTCGGTTTCGACGGTAGGGTTGGAGTTGGAGCTGGGGGGCTCAACGCCCTGCCGTCGGTGCTTCTCCCTTACCCAATCGGCGACTGCGGCGGTGGTGACGTTGGCTGCCGGTTCCTGGAGGCGGCGGGGAATGGATGTTGTGGTTAGCAGAATGCGGGCGCATGTGCGGGTGCAGGGAACGGTAAAAGTGCAGGATAGACAGGTAGGTAGGTAATGTTGGTGGAAGGTGCTTGTAACATACCCAAGTGGGATCGTATCGCTCGCCGGTGGTGGGGTTGTCGGCCCAGTCGACGTGGTACTGCAGGATACCGTCGATGCGCCGCTCGTCGAGGATGTCCCGGATGGCGTAGAACTCCTCGTCGGGGGTGGGTTCCCGAGTGGATTGTCTCGAGGCTGCCGGTTTCGGGCGCTTTGGCTTGGTTGGCTTGGGTGGTTTGGATGCGGCGGCGCTCTTTCTCGTCATTGACGCGGCCCGTTGCTTCTGCACTTTGACGTGAACAGGAATCCGAGTCGGCGCGACGCACGCTCCCGCAAGAACAATGCAGCGGGCAGGTGGACCGAAATACACAAGCCTCCTCCTCTGGGAGCGCCTGCGAGCTGCGAGCTGCTGTTGTGGCCTCGGGAAACGCCCAGAACGGCTCGATCGCGCTCTTGGCAAGGAAGGGCGACGGCGAGCTCGCGAGTTCACGCGCAGCTGCTGCAAGGCTGACAACCTACCGACTCCCGTCTCCCGTCTCCTTCAGCGCTCGGCTCGCGCCAACGGTCAGCTTCGGCCCGCCTGGCTCGGGCCACCCCACACCACTCTTACCGCTGGTTGGTCAGCCTCGTGCTGGTTTCCTTTCCTTTAAGCTACACCGAAACGAAATGCCAGGGTCTGCTTCGGCCTGAGGCTCGGTCTGAGTCGCTGTCGTTGCGCAGAGGCGAGCTGGTGGAAGTCGAGTTGAGGTGGAAGTTTGGAAAGGGAGAGAGAAATGAAATTCGCTGTGCAGAGAGAAGTAGACCTAGTTGCTGTGGTTCTTGCTTTGTTGGCGCATTCCTTCTTGGTTCGGGTTCCTGCGTCGAGGGTTAGACGAGGCAAAAGCTGGCGGTTTTGAACTCGGAACGAGTTTGACGCAAACGCAGAGTGAGTTGCTCCCATTCACTGCTTAGGTATATTCATCGAGACAGCAATAGGTTAGGAAGGCAGCCTCGGTCTCTCTACAATAGCGTTTGTCCGCGCATTGTGCTGCGGTGGCGCAAGAATTGTGGCCAGACCATGGCAATTTGAATTCAATGGAACCTCCGTCCCTCCCTGACTTGACCATTGTGATAATTACCACTTGACGCTGGCCTGGTTCTCCAACAAACGGGGAGGCCCTATCTCCATTTCCAACCAATTTGCTCCTCCTGAAATTCACACTCCAATTTTCTCGCCTCCCTCCCATTTCCCACTCACACCCAGAACAGTCTCAACCAAGCTACAATACCATGATGCAACCGTGTTCCAAATCCGAAGACCGCAGGCGCATGATGCTGAACCTCGATGCTCGATGCAAAGGACAACGAGAAACCAGAGAGGAACCTCACGCGCCGTGACTGAAACAAATCGAATATGCCACTGAACCTCCCGTGAAAAAGAAAAGAAAATATTAACAACTTCTCTCCCGTCCGCTTGTCCCAACCCAGCCCCTTCCCGCCCGCCGATCCCATTAATCCATATCCCTCCCTTCACCAACCACCGACCCACTCTCTCATGACGTATCATACATTAGTTAACGCTCCCATGCCGATCGCTGTCCCTGCGAATTAGCCATTAGAGGATAGCACATTTTCTCGGCCGCCCCTAGGTCTCGAGAACGTCGCGGTCCTCTTCAGTCGGCAGCGCAGGCGTCTCAAAGGTGGGGTAATCCTCGCCTTTCTCGAAGGCCGCACCGGGGCCCTGATAGCTCGGGGAGGCGATGATCCCCTGAGCGTGGTGGTGCTGTGCCACCGCCGTGGTTTTCGCAGCCTCCTGCGGCGCCATGTCCAGCTCGGGCGCCGCCGCCAGGATCCGGTTCACCGGGCTCGCTCCCGTGAGCGGCTTGACTGGCTTCGGGCTGAAGACGGGCGGGCCCGGCGCGACGTACGTCGGGGACCGCGCGTCCTCGGACCCGAACGGCAGCGACCGCGCGGGGATCTCCCGCCGCTCCCCGCCGTACCTGGCATCACCATCACCACCGTCACCCAACCGCTGAAACAACAACTCCGACTGCGCCTTGGCCAGCTTCTGCAGCTGCGCAGCAGGGTCCTTGTAGTACCGAAGGAGGTTAGTCAGATCACAGAGGCAGTCTGCAGGACTCCACCAGATTCCATGCACACATACCCATTCAGCCTGCGCGGGCACGCCCTCGGCGCCCGCCAGCTGCTCCTCATCCTCGTCCTCGACGCCGGGGCCACCACTGCCCCAGCGCCGCGGCCTACGGATCGGCGCGGGTGTGACAGGCAGGCTGGGCCGATCGACCTCGCTCGGGAAGTCGGTCACCCTCGACCCCCGCCTGTCGACGCCCCAGCCAGGCTCTGCCTCCCCGGGGAGAGCCTTGCCACCACCCAAGACCAGGTTGCGACTCCGCGTGCGGCGGTGCTTCTCCAGCTTGTCGACATACCGGTTGATTTCCGGCACCGTGTCCCAGGCATTGGTCCGCGGGAAGGAGGACCAGATGTCCGAGGGAGCGACGACGGCGGGGTGCGAGGCGGAGCCCGGGGGTGTTTGCGTTCGGCTCGTTTGATCCGTCAAAGGCGACCCGAACGAGGTTGGTTCGGCCTGCGTCTGCGAGCCCGACGAGGTGGGATCCTCGCCGGGACTAGCATGCGCCGGTGCACTCGCGGGAGCGTGAGACGGAAACACTCGAGTCGGCCGTGGCTGGTGAGTTTCCCAAGGGAAAAGCGGCTTAGGCTTTTCTGTGGGGGGCGCCGGCGGCTGCTTGGGCACTTCGTACCACATGTTCTTCGGAGGGCTTGGATACCGCTCCGGTGGCACGAAGGGAGCCGCGTCAGACGACATATCGTAGTGCATTTGCGGAAAGTTCAGGGCCTCGGGTTTTGAGTCGGACGGCGGAGGGTCTCTGGAGAGCGCGTTTGTTAGATTTCTTGCTCCGATCTGAGGTCAATTGTTGATGAGAGGACTAACCGTTGAGCATCCCAGCTTGGTGTCATATCGGGCTGGGGCTGAGCTGGAGGCTCGGGCTTGTGCTCCGACGGCGCTGGCGGTTGATGATCCCATTGCTGGTGACCCGATGCCTGGTCTTCTCGAGCCTCAGTATGGGTCCCTTCTTCAGAGCGAGAGGGCACGCTGGGAAGGTTGGGATCACTGAAAGGGGGGGCAGAATGCGAGGACGACTCGGTTTGGGGTGGTGGTGGTTGAGGATGAGGGTGATATGGATGTTGCTCTGATTCATGGTGGTGATGATGTGATGATTCATGGTGGTGGTCATGGTGGTGGTGGTGGTGGTGATGATCATGATCATGATGATGGGTATGCTGCTCAGGAGGGGGATAAGACTGCTGGGAGTGATGCTGGTGCTGGGGATATTGCCCATCGACATTTGAAGGGGCTAATGCTGTTTGATATTGCTGACCGTAAAAGCTGCCGGCTTCATTGCTGGCGGGCTCGCCAACAGGGACAACATAACGGATCGTGGGCTGGAATTCGCCCTTGACGAAATACTGGACAATCTCGGGGATTTCGGGAACTTGTCCCTCTGGGTGAGAGGGCCTGGTCTGGGGTGTCTGGGTGGACAGGTTAGCAGCTGCGCTTCTGTCTCGGCCAGAGGCATATAACGCACCTCCTTGCGGTAGTGCCGATCATAGACAGCCCACCACCTGCCCACCATTTGGTCAAACGGCGAGCTTCCGGTGCTCCTGTCTCGGCCCTGCACCCATGGCTTCTCGGAGCCGATAAAATGAACCATATTGATGCTCGACTGAAAATGCTTGAAGGCGGGCACGTATTGGTAGTGGGCCGAAGGCGTGACGTTGTACGTGAAGCTGAGGCGGTTGAAGTTGGTCTTGAAGTACATGTTCAAGAGACCCTGGTCGGCACCGTCAAACGAGATGCCTCTCTGGGCCATAGCCATCATGGCATAGTAGTCGCCCATGTTCGGGGTCAAAACCATGAGACCCGTGTTGAACAAGTCGGGCCAGCCAATGTCGGGCGCCGCCGAGAAGGCGTGGGGGAGGTCAAAGAGCTCGTCAGGGGCCCTGTAGGCCACAATATCGGCGTCCACATAGACGATCTTGCGGAACTGGGTCTGCCTCCAGAGGTTGATCTTGGTGAAGGCCGAGTGCAAGTCCGGGCGGTTCATAAGGTCCAGGTTTGCGGGATGTTCATTCCTGATGCGGGTGGTGGGGATCACATAGTCGTAGACGGCCTGAAACACCAGTCAGCCAGCGTTCACAAATCAAAGGGTGTGGTTGCCGTGGGGAGGAAAAAAAAAGCCTGCCTTGAGTTGGGTGACGACATCGGCTGACACGGTATCGAGGGTGACCAGGATGGCCAACTTCTTGGTGGTGCCGGCATCGCGGAGCGAATGCGCCAACACAAGGGCACCTGCAGAGCAGCATCAGCAACACGTCCCATGCCGCCGGAATCTGCAATTGGCGCTGCAAAACTCACCAGGAAGATACGTGTCTGTCAATAGAAGCTATTCCGGCGCCCGTGTCAGCACTCCAGGCGTGTCCAAAGCCCCTCTCGCCTGTCGCGATGTCCAAGCGCGGCCACGATGATGCGGCCCACTGAGGCCAAAAGCAGGAAAGGTTTCCGTGTGAAAGTGCACTCACACTGGCATACACATCCTCCTGCTCCCCTGGCACAGCCATCGCGGTGTGCAAAGGCTCCTCACTAGCGACGTCAAATCGGAGATGGGGCGCAAGAAGAACCCGGGGAGGAGCAACGGAGGTTTCTGCGTCGTGAAAGAAAAATAATGCAATGCGGCAGAGGGTCAAGGTGAGAAGAGAAGTTGGAATCGACGGAGCAGAGGCACAATCCAGATTCCAGGCGAGAGGGAGAGGCAAGGGTTGGTAGGCGAGATCGGGAAGTTTGTGCCGCCCGCTAAATCAGCGCATGTCCCTTGGGCGCTCAACGGGACCCCTGGCCTGGCCTGCCGGTCGAGAATGGCAGTTCCAGGTTCACTGTTTACACTGCGTAAAGTTCGCTATCGCAGAGAGCCGTCGAGCATTTTTCCGTGCAACCGCCAATGGTGTGATGCAAGCCTGGTTTAGTTGGCGAGGGAAACAAGGATCAATTGAGACCACCATCCTCGCCAGGCCAGTCCTTTATCACCGTTCCCAATTTCCCCCTCGAGAGCATGTCGGCAACTCCACCACTGCCTGGCTGCTTTTCACTGTCTACATAGACCATGGATATACCTGTAGACTCGACAAGAGCAGGTGGTCTGAGCCCCCGCGGAAAAGGCCCTCGTGGACGACAGATGAGCGGGCGCCTTCGAGCCTTCGAGACTTTGAGAGACGACAGCCGGAGCCACTGAGAACAGTGCTGGGTCGCACCAGGAGGTCCATTTCGCTGCGGGGCACACCAGTTAGAACTTTAGGTGCCCGTCCCTTCTTGCAGCATGCACGACTCGTTGTGTAGCAGCAGGCTAATAACAGGCTGGGGGCGGGAACTGGACGCATTCACCGGCATCCAGTGTGGTGGCCTTGGTGGGTGGCACAACACCCTCAGGAGACGCGCGCCGCGGTCGAGGTTCACAGTCTGAGGTTGCCGGGCTGCTCGTGTTGCACCCTGCATGTTGCCTTTCTGGGCGCGCCTCGCAGATAAGCCCCGAAATCCCTGCCAGCCAGAAATTGGACTCGAGGTCTTTGTCGTCGTTGCCAAGCACTTGATGCACACCGAGCCTCAAACGGTTCCTTCGAGGCGTGCAGAACGAGGGGATTGACCGGGCATCTCAAATTTGTCCCGCTTTCGCACCACGCACTCGAATAAATCAGGTACCTGCCATACCTGGAGAAGCCGCCCAACCCTCGAGATGCTCGAGGAGTCGAGAACCGTGTCACGGCATCGGAAAACAGGGGACAACAGTCAGCACAGCATCCATCCTGGGCTGGAAAAAACATCAGGGGCCAGCGGAGCCGTGGCAGGCCTGGGCCTTGCAAACGCGCTGATCCACAAAAGTGACAGATCCAAACTCGGCGCCTCTTCTAGCGTGGTGGAGCTGCCAGATCCCAGCCCACCGAGCGGGGCCATTACATCATCGCCTGCCCAACCAACCGCAGATGCTGCCCCCGCAATGCAACAGTTCGATGTCATGCGCAGAACACCTGTGTCCAGACAGGACCCTGACAGACCTCGAGACTCCGGGGTCGAAGGGACGTGACGCCGGAAGGGAAACCGTCGAGCAATTCCAGATAATACCTCTTGCTACAGAGTATCCTGAGTCGAGCTCTGGGCGGCCCGGGGTCCTGGCCATCACCTAGTTTCAAGACCCCGGGAAAAGCCCAGGCCCGGAGCTGTCCCTCCTTCAAAAGAAGGAAGGAAAAAATTCGCTACTCTCCTTGTCAGAATTGCTAAAAAATCATGGATTTTATTTAGCTGCTTGTCTTCCACCCCAGGTTCTCTCCATCGACAAGGAACCAAGAGATCAAGGCGACATCAAGTAAAGCATGAACAATCCAGCACAACCGAAATACCTAGACATGTCCTGGCAACCAATGGACGCACAGCCCAGAGCAGAGTATCATACAGCCAAGTCTTCCCCCAGCACACATTCCATTCTAATGCATACCCGATACCTCCCCTCTCACAAGTCCTTCTTGTACCCATGCTCCGGCTTATGCGTCGTCTCATAATCCACATGGACATACGCCCGCTCGACATCCGGCAGCTGCTCCAGCTTGATCTGCAGCTCTTCGGCAATGTCGTGCGTTTCCATGAGCGTGGCCTCGGGGTCCATGACAACGTCGACCTCGGCGATCAGCCGCGGGCCCGAGTGGTAGGCGCGGACGGTGTCGATCTGCTTGATGGCGGGCGAGTGGGTGACGCACACGTACGTGATGAGCTGCTGGATCTCGACGGGCGCGACGACGCCGACGAGCAGCATGAACTCGGCGAAGGCGGTGCGCAGCCACAGGCTCGACACGACCACCGACAGCAGGATGGCGCCCGCCGGGTCGAGCCACCACACCAGCTTGCTGCCGCCGACCGACGTGAGGATACCGAAGCCGTTGACGAGCAGGTCGTTGCGGTGGTCCTGCCAGAGGATGCGCACCTGCGAGTACTTATCCTTGATGGACCACGTGTAGAGGAAGAGCGAGAACTTGGTGCCGAAGGCCACGCACACCGAGATGATGGAGGGGAGGTGGAACGGCTTGAGCCCGTCGTCGCGCTCCGCGAGGTCGCGGGCCGAAAAGGCGATGATGATGAGCGAAACGGACGTCATGAGGAAGCAAAAGACGATGTTGCCGATGGTTTCAAGGCGGGCCTTGCCCGAGGGAAAGCGGGCGGGGTCGACGCGGCGGACAGCGCGGTTCATGAGGATCAGGGTGACGTTGGAGAGCGGATCGAAGATGGCGTCGGCCATGGTGGTAAAGAGGGAGAGCGAGCCGGACGAGATGGCGGCGTAGAGCTGAAGGCCTGCAAGGACCACGTTGGCGACGAGGGAGCCCCAAATGGCAATCTTGAATTTGAGTTGGTCTTCACCCTGCTCCTGGCGCGCTTCGGCGCGGTGCTCGTCGACGCTCTTGAGCAGCCGCTCGATGGTCTCGTTTTGGGCCTGGTAAAAGCCCTCGAGGCGCCGTGCAGTGTTTGCTTTGCGCCCGAACGGCTTCAGGTACCGCGCGAGGTTGCTGGTCGTGGATGTGGAGGTAGGGTTTGCGGTGGCTGTGGGCTGCTGAGCGGCATCTCGTTTCCTGGACGTGTTTGCTTTGATCTCTGCGAGCTCCGAGGCCGTCTTGTATCGCTGGGAGAGGCCGTAGGGGTCATGTCCCGCGCCGACAAGCGGGAAGCGGCCTGCTCGCTGGCTCTCGACCTCGACGTCGTCCCCCGTTACCGTGTGGTGCCGGGAGACTGCGGCGTCGTCGCCTCCGTCCATGGCCTCAACAGCAGTGCTCGCGCCTCCTCTCGACATGGAAGCGGGGGACGGAGACCTTGCCATGCGACTGGCCGAGTCTGACTGCGTCCTGAAGGGATGCGGGTGCAGCGAGATGCTGCTGGAGAGATCCGGCGGTTCCATGGCGGGGTTTCGGGGCAAGATCGGATCCGAGCTGCGCGCGTGTGTCGTTGGTCAGAGAGGCACAGGACAGGACACGCGCCTAATGGAGCACTGCGGTCGCCGTCGCTGCTGTCAGCTTTGCGTCTGATGGTGATGGGATGAAATCTGATTGATTGATAAAATGGGATGAACCCAGGGAGGTAAAAGGAAGTGCCGAGCAAGATCCTGCGGAAACACGGCACCCACCTGCTTAGTAGCGTTTTTGAAAGAAGTAAATCTTTCTCTTGGCTCCCACCAACTAACTACCTAATAGCGCTGCCAAGGTCGGTGATGCGACCCGAGGAAAAACAAGGGTGCTGGAGTATATCCCCCGCCGAGGCGCAGTGTGTGTCGCGTCCTTCAGCAAGAGTTTCCGGGAGTGACCCGGGCTGTGCGCCCTGGCACACAGAGCTGCATGAGAGTGTTGCTCAAACAGCTGGGGAGCTCCTCGCTGTCAAACAGGACCATCGCGGTCGCGGCGGGGGCAGCCGTCCTTTGTCGCATCCAACCAGGGATCACAGCCCCAGCACGGGGCCGGGGTGGACTCCGCTGTCAAGCACTGCAGCAATCCCGGATAATTGGGTCTGCCGGCACTCGAAAGGACGTCGAACGCGCTAACCAGCGAGGAGCTCCATGTTGTCGACAAACATCGGCCAAGGCGAGGGAGGCAAGGCAGGACCCAAACATGAACGTCGAGGTTGTCATCAGTCCCATCAACGCTGTCGCAGGCGAGGCGCTGTCCTCTCTTCGAGGTCGTGCTGTTAGGCTCGGTTTCGGTCCCTGGCGGGTGGCACCGGCCTTTTCGCTCCGGCTGTTGCATGGCATGGTGATCGGCCCCAGGGGCTTCAGCGCTTGAATTCCAGTGGGCCTGCCGCGTGGCAGTGCTGTGCCAACAGCGGCGCCATTGTGCGATCTGGGGGCAAGTGACGTTTTGAGGCAGAAGCAAAACCCAGAAATCCAGAGATCCAGAATGAAGGGTCAAAGCAGATTCTCGAACGTCGATCCGATGGATTCTTATACTTTCGGGCTACGGAGTATATTGGGTGCTTTTCGGCGGGGAACAGCCAATGTTCGGCAGCTTCCGGAATGCGACGCGCCGGCAGCCGAATCTCTTCCGATGTCTGGGTCGGGCTCCCTGGTCCACCGTACAGAGGGAGGAGGAGCTTCATGGAAACAAAGTGCGAAGCAGTCGTTGTAACGGAAAATCAACAGCGATATCAAACAGGCACAAAAGACCAAGGTACAGTACAGAGCCAACTCCTAACCCGCCCAGCCAGGCATCGACAACAACACCACCTCTCTACAGCTTCGCCTCGGGGCTCGCCTCCACGTTCTCCGCCGGAGCCACCACGGCCGGGCTCTCCTCCGCGGCCTGCTCCTGCTGCCCCTTCTGCCCCTCGTCCTCCGCGGCCTTCTTCAGAATCCAATCCCCCACCTCCTTGTAAAACACCTCGCTGTCCGGCCCGTCTGCGTGCAGCTGGTGATACCACCCCTCGTACACCCTAAACTCCTTGTCCGCCACCTCCCCCGTGTACTCGTCAAAGTACTTCTTGCTCGCGGCAAACCAGGTCGTCTTGTCCTCGGTGCCGTGACCCACCCACAGGCTCCGCAGCGCGCCCCCCTTGAGTGGGCGGACCTGGCCCGCCGCCAGCGCCGCCGTCCGGTCCAGCAGGCCTGCCAGCCCCTCCAGCGTGCCAATGTTGTGCATCAGCGTGTCAGCCAGGATGCTCTCGCGCACGGCCAGGTCGCGGCTCAGGTGCTGCGGCATGATGGCGTGCTTGAGCTGGTGGTGCGGCAGCAGCTTGCCCGCGAGCCGGCCCGCAAACACCTTGACCGCGCTGGGTTGCTCCTCGGGCGAGAAGCTAATGAAGGGGCTCTCGAGCAGCCAGCCGCGCACGCGGCGCACCACGCTCTCCTGGTAGTCCGGGTGGCACGCCAGCGTCAGCACCTGCCCGCCGCCCATCGAGTGGCCCATGACGAACACGGGCGGGGCGCCGGCGTCCGATGACAGGTGCGGCGTGATGAAGGCCGCCATGTCGGCGAGCACCCGGGTGGTCGGCCCCGTGAGGCCCCGCTCGCCCGGCTTGCGCACCGAACGGCCCCAGCCACGCTGGTCCGCGCCGTGCACTGCGATGCCGCGACCCGCGAGGACAGTAAAGAAGCTGGAGTAGCGGTTTACATGGTCGCTGAAGCCGTGAAAGAAGATGAGCTTGGCCGTGGGCGGGCCGTCGGGCTGCGGCAGAAGAATCGTATTAGAACGTCATTCGTGGCCCGCAAGAGGCAGCATCATCACATGTAAGAGCCATGTAAGAGCTTGGTCAGGTACGTACCAGCCACGACTTGGTGTAGAGGCTATGGCCGTTGACCTCAAAGGTGCCTTCTTGTTCGACCGTCATGGTGGCAGTGGTGAGTTTCTGGCTGAAACGCAAATGAAAACAGCTTTGATGTCTGAAGTAACCTTGGCTTCCAGGTTGTTTGTGTTGCGTCGAGCCTCGGCAGTCAACAGAAGCGTCGCTCCTCTGTGTCACCTTCTCAACGTGATGGGCTCAGAATCGGCCAGGAGTGTTCCACGTCTGCCCAGCAATAACCGGTCTCAAAGGAAAGAGGAAACACCTGGACTGAAGTCGGAGCTCGTGTCTAGAAATTGAAAGAACGTGGCGTCAGCCCTCGGAAACGATGTGGGGCAAACATTACTTATACCACAACCTGATTGATCCCAGGACTCGTTCACGTGCCAACGACTGCCTTCAAACACATTGGTCGTTTTCGCTGTGCCTCAGGTACGGAGGCTGGGAGGGACAATAGTTATCGTATCCCGGGACAATCCAATAAACGGGCATGGCCGGGGGCATCCTGACGTTCCATTCATGCAGCAGCGCTCAATGAATACCGTGGACAAGGTGCCGAGGCACGGCACAACTCGCAACCAGGCGCCGAACCCCGTATACAGACAAAAGCGCCAACCAACGCATCCGCCAATTGATCGGAGCAAGCCTCCCCTTTTCCCGATACATCACATCGAAAAACATTAATCAACATAGTCCAGACCCGCCGCAAACCCGATAGCAATCAAGAGCAATGATACCCGTTAGCCATGTCATCCCAATCGTCCCATCGTGACATCAGGGGCCAAGCCATTCCCCGCTGGTGTCTGACGCCGTAACTCCATCCCTAATAAGACAATCTCCAAAGAAACCGTAGGCCGGCGAGGTTACATATCCCCCAGGTCGTCCTGCAGCTCTGTGCCGGCAAACAGGTCTTGGGTGGTCGCGGGGGTGAGACTGAACTTCTCCCCTGGCAACTCCTCATCGGGCGTCCTGATCCCGATGCCGCTATCGTCGTGTGTCGTCTGCTGGCTGTTGGCCGCGGCAGCCGAAGGGAACGGCGCCCGATCCGGCTGGGGCTCCGGCATGCGGGACATGTTGAAATCATCACTCCCGCTGCTATACCGAGAGCCCTGGTGGCTCAGCTCTCGGCTTGCCGACTGCCGCTTTGCAACCGCGAAGGGGTTCTGGCTCGACTTCTGCTGCATGAAGCCGCCCTGCTCGGCCATAAACTGGATCATCTCGTCGACCCAGCACTTTGTTACCCACCACGATCCGAAGCTCTTTCCTTGCCCGATCGTGAGATCCCTCATCAGCGCCGTGCTCAGCCTTTGGACACACCAGACGAGATCCGTATCCGAGGCATAGGGGAACCGGTTCGGGAGGGAACGCAATAGATGGACCCAGTGGTCCAGCACGTTGGACGAGTCGGAATCGTCAGCATTCGCCTCCCGGGGTGGCCTGCCGCTCCGCATGGCAATTTCCCCCTGTACCGTCAAGCATTCCATCTCCCATGGGACGTTGACGGGGTTGAGCAGATCCCGCATTTCGTTGAGGAGAAGATTCACGACATCATCCATGCCGCGGGATGGGATGCTCTCGGCAAGCTTTCGCACGTTGATCATGGAGATCCACTCCATGTACATCAGGTCGCGGTTGGCTGGATTTGACAGCATGTTCGCGGCGGCGTGCGCAGTGAGGTTCACTCGCAATGCCCGGTCTAGCAATCCGGCAAATATGGTAGCCGGGCCCTCCTTGGCCCTGACTACATGCAGAGGTTGCCCTTGGAAGGAGTCCCGGATATGAGGTACCAGCCGCTCCGAGATGTTGCGTAGTGTGTCGAGGACCGGTTTGGGGACGACCTGAAGCGTTAGGCCTGAGACGATGCGCATCATCCGCTGGTACAGAACGAAGTCGCATTCTTCGATCCACGGTGAGATGGCCGGGTTGGCGAACAATTTTTGAACCGGCATGGTGAGAGTGCCCTGGAACGATGTGAAGAGGTGGAAGAAAGCCTTCTCCTTGCAGTACCTTATACACTCCACCAGAGATGTGCAATACGACCGGTAAAGAGCTACCAGAGACTTGGCCGCGTCCGGGTCCGTGCCGTTGGGGAGGTAGGGTTCGATACGGGGGAGATGGATCGGATCGGACTGCTTGAACGTCTCGCCGGTTTCTGTCGAAAAGCGAAGCTGTTGAGGTGTCTTGCCCATTGTCGACTGTAATTGATCGAAGCTGGCCACCTGCGGTTGGTTGTAGAGGCTGTGTCGGAACTCGTGTGCTCGCAGGGGTTGCGGCTCGGCTTGGTGTGTTACGGGAGGTGCAGAGAAGGGGGTGCGCTCAGGTCGCATCGCCGCGGACATTATGTTGGGGAGAGTGCTGGAGAAATGTTAGGACACGCTCGCAACCGACGCGGAGACAGATGCTTACTTGAACGTTTGCGACAAGGTCGGGTTCTCCCCCAGAGGCACCGCGGCATGGCCGGGGCTGTCGCGGAGGTCGGGTTGCTCCTCCTTCAGCTGAAAATTCACATAGTGATACTTGGACTCTCCACGAACACCCAGACGGCGCGTCTTCAGACCCGGGAACAGCACGCGCACCAGCTTGCCAAAGCTCGCCGGGTTCAGGACGGTGATCCTCTCGGTGGCGCACCGAGAAGCATAGTTGGCATAGACCCGGCCTCTCGGTACCGATCCCTTGCCCGTCGAGCAGACCAAGTTAATCCTGCGCGCGCGTCAGCATCATGGCATCATGTAATTTAGACGCTCATCGTCCTACCAGAGCATGGCAAAAACCTGGCGGGCGCGCTCCGAGTTTGGACCGCGATCATTGCCGAGCAACTCATGGGCAACCTCCTCGAGATTACGGTGTTTGTTGCACTGGAACAGCTGCCGCATCTCGATCTCGTTGTTTGCGTTGGAACGCGCCCCAGACTTGGTCGGTGCGGGAAGTCCATGGAACGAGTCGCCGTCGCCGTCGACATCTCGGTCTAGCATCTGGCTGTCGTCGGCGAAGCTCGTGTTTCCGGCGAACGAGTCGGCAGACAGCGACTGACGGCTCATGCTGTGGCTATGATGGTGGAAGGAAACGTTCTGTATGGGCGCGTTGACGGGGGGTTCCGTTCCAAAGTCGCGGCTTGCCTGCAGCTGGGACGCCAGCAACAGGTCCTCGGGGGTCATCTGGGCCGGTCCGTTGGCGAGATCTCGCTGGTGGCCGGCGTTGCTGGGCAGCCATTGTGCAGAATACACGTCTGCGGACTCGGCGAAACTGTGCTCCACGTTGGCCTGCGTTGTGGCGCTGTGAATCGAAGCCGTCGAGCCGCGAGATCGAGGTCGCTTCCTGGGCTTGGTGTGGGCTAATGCATCTACGACAACAACAATGAGTATGTTGCGAGACTCGACTCGACGTATGGCAGCTAAACAGGGCCCGGGCACCGGGGGAGGGGTGTTGGTGATGGTTGGGAAGTGGGATGCAGCCTTGTCCTTACCGTGGGTCGAGTCCATCGCCACTCGCGGTATGCAACCAACAGTGTGGACAAACAGTTGCCGCCAACAAAACACAGATGACGACGACGGCCGCTTGCGACAATGACCAAAAAGGCCACCCGCGCTGCAAGTAGAAAGATGAGGAGAAAAATTCACTGATCAATAGTTATACGGCACCGCCAGAGATTCGGCAATGGTGCATCCGCAGGCGCGTCGGGGGAGCGAGGTGGTGCGCTGTCTGCCCGCTGGACGTGGTCAATTCCGCATTTCCTGTGGAGGAGGAGGGAGGAAGAAATCAACAAACACGGGAGGCGGTACCGGGGCAATGCGCTCCCCGCACGTACCAAGAGGAGCCCCACCTCGCACCGCCAGCGCGAGTCGATTGGCTCGCTTGGGTCGATTCCCGCGAAAGAGAGTTTGGTCGGGATTAAGCTTCATTGTTCACTACAAAAACACGCGCTGTTTGCTCCGTCGTGCGCCTGTCCGTGTCTTGTTCTGCCATCCGGTTGCGGGCATGGCGAGAAGGCTTGGTGTGCTATTGCATTGCTGCATTCTCGACGGACGATGTGCATGTGCCTGCCGCACGAACAGCTGCCGGTCAGCCAGGGTTGCCGACGCCCTGCATGCTCACGTCAACATCGAAGTTAGCTGTTGGTTGTTGCCCAATGCCAGCAACGCACAAAAGCCAACAACCTCACAGGGTAACTAGGTACTCTGTATAGAAGACATTATAAATTTCTACGCCCTATGTTTCTTGTTTATTGTTTTCAGGTTGCCTGTTCTTGATCTCTTTACCCCTGAGCAGTTGATGTTTCTCGGCATGTTGCCTTGTGCCAGCGAGCAGAGCGCCGCCTGTACCTCCTCGACATGGTCCAAACAGGTCCAAACAAAAAGGCAGCATGACGAAGCCAAATCGCATCACCCAACAAAAGCATAAGCTGATCCGATCCAGGTTTGAACTGGAGACCTTCAGTGTGTTAGACTGACGTGATAACCAACTACACCATCGGACCTTTGCTTGGCGTTGTTTTTGCTCTCCGAGCTTCACTCCACGAACTCCGCCGGCTCAGACAGACCACGTGACTTTCTCCCTTGCTCCGTCTCGTGTGTCTTGTGTCGTTTTCGTCATGCGCTAAAACCAGGAGCTGTCGGGGGTTGGAGCTTACTGTATGGGGCTGTTATGGGTGACTGGGGGCTTTCGTGCACACGTTGCAGTCGTCATTGCTTCACAGCTCCTGCATCCACTTCCCCCTGCTGCCCACACCGAGCTCTCCGTATCTTATTCGCACCGCTTCGCACCATTTCGCACAACATTTCCCCATTTCCATCGTCGCCGACCACAGCTCCCGGGTCTATCGCCAGCTCAAATCTTCTACACCCTCCAGACCTTTGCCGTGAGTGCTCCAGAAAGCGATTCCCAGCTTCCTTATCGGTTTGCCTAGCGCCTTTGCTAGCGCAAGGAGCCAGTCCACGCCCCGCCGAAGCTACCGAAAGCTTTCGAGCGAGCACACACCCAGTCCCTCCACTGCTTTCACTGCTTCTGCTTGCTTCCAATGTGGTGAGCTTTTCTTCTTCTGACAAACCCATCTTCTAGATCGCCTCGTAGCTACGACTCCAGCTCCCCGACACAGCCATGTCTTCTCCTCAGGATCGCGTCCAGCACTACGTCGCGCAGCTCGACAAAGAGGTGCGCCCAACTGCCGGATCCGACCTCTCCCAGAGACCGGGCTTTATCCTGACTTAATGGTGTCGCAGCTTTCCAAATACCCCGCTCTCGCCAACCTCGAGAAGCAGACGTCGGTGCCCAAGGCCTATGCTGTGCTTGGCCTCGGCGCCCTCTACTTCTTTCTGATCGTCTTGAACCTCGGCGGCTCCCTCCTGACCAACATTGCCGGCTTTGTTATCCCCGGATACTACTCGCTCGCTGCGTTGTTTACGGCTAGCAAGTCGGATGACACCCAGTGGCTGACCGTGAGTGGCCGTGTCTGATTTTTGGTCGATAACAAGCGTGTGTATGCTGACCGCCTCGCAGTACTGGGTTGTGTTTGCCTTTTTCACGTGAGACCCGTCTGCGACTGTGCGGCCGTGGGCTGTCAACTAACCGAATGTATATCAGGGTCATTGAGAGCCTCATCAGCGTCGTCTACTGGGTTCCCTTCTACTACACCTTCAAGTTTGTGTTTCTCCTCTGGCTGTCTCTGCCGGCTTTCCGGTAAGTTGTTCCCTCTGGTGCCCCTTTTCGATGCAGGGGGGGGCTAACAGCGGCTCAGCGGTGCCGACATCATCTTCCGCTCCTTCCTGGCCCCCACCCTCGGCCGCTACTTCCAGAGCTCTGGCTCCACCGCCAGCGGCCTCCGCGCGAAGGCTGATGCCCTCCATACCGAGTAAATGACCCCCGGGTCCTCGAGTTCTCGATTCCCGGGCCCCTACGGTGAAAAGGAACGAAACACGTATCTTAAGGCGTGGCCCGGGCAAGACGGTGGAGTGATGGAGTGGTGGAGAGTGGTGGAGGGTAGGGGATGGATTACACACGGAATGCCGGTTTCCTTCTGACGTGGCACATGAACAATGGCATGACCGCGAATACCAACGACGGGAGTGGGGACCACTCGGACCAGCGTGGCGATGTGATGTTTTCTTATGGTTCAATGGGGATGTATACCTGGCGCGGATGTCTCTCGGATTCTCTCGGATTTCTCGGACAGGTCTATCTTCTTGGAGCAGGCCGAGACGTGGTTTCGTCGGTGGTGAGGGGGTATATGATGTGTTGTAGGAAGGACAGGCCAGTCCTTTTCTTCCTAGCGCAGTACTTTGTTTCCTTACTTTTGTCGCTGGATGCGTGTTGTGACCAAGATTCGTGCACCAAGGCCGCAGCAGCACAAGGGACTCCAGCTGACTGTGGACTCGGTCCTTACGCAGTTCAACGCATGGTTGATGCCGCATGCTGGCTGTGCAGCGGTTTCATGTGCTTGCCCGCCAAATCTTGGCATTTCGCATGTGTGGAAACCACGGGCAGCGGCCCCGCTGCAAGGGGCACAAGCCACGGCCCACCAGAGATGGCCACCCGTGGAGCCGACCCTTGCTGATCCGGAACACGGCTGCTTCAGCTCAGCGCTGCTCCCGGGCTGCATGCCACCACCGCTTGCTCAAGCCAAGAATTGCGATCGGCGACAACTCCAATGTTCCCAAGGACCTAACGAAGGCCACCTACTTGGTAACTTCTCATCATTATCCTGTAACTAGGAGTTTCCGGGAGCAAGAGGCGGATTCGCAAAGACCATGGTGCCCTAGTTGACCCGGCGGCCTCTTCCGTGGTCAGCGACAGGGGGCTTGTGGCTGAGCCAGCCAGCGAGCGATCGACAGGAACACGACGACGACAAGAACGGCGCACCGGAATACCCTGCAAAAGTACGAGCTTCGGATATCCGCAGTCCAGAGGAGCACCGGCGGATCTCCCCGGGCTCCCGACGACTTGTTTCCCAGGGCATCGACAACCGGCAGCCCAAGACCCGCCCGGGGGCATATCCTCACGATGCATCTCAGCCCTCTGCAGTCGCGGCTGGCGGCGTCTCTCTTTGCCTCGTGTCTACTGATTCTGCTCTATCTGGCCCTGTTCCCGCCAAACTTCGCCCTCGCCGCCGAGCTGAGTACAGGGCCGCCCATCGTTTTCGATGATCTCGACTTTTCGGCCGACGCGCCGGCGCGCACCCCGCTTGATCCGACATACGAACCCGAGTTTTCGCCGTTCGACAGGAGCATCATCGGCCGCGCGCCGGCGGGGGTTACAGCATTGACCAACAATGAAGCCATGCCCATGAACGTGGATAAGGGGACGACACAGTTTTTTGTGTTTGTGCTACCCGGGGTGACGGGGAGGGCAGACGGGGAACGGCTAGAGCTGAGGAGCGACCATGGTGCTTCTCAAGAACGAGACGCTGGCGCTGGCGCTGGCGCTGGCGCCGTGGAACACCGAGAGGAGGAGGGAGGGCAGAATCTGGCGAGGAGGCAATCCCAGCGCAGAGTCTACATATCGTCAAACACTTGTCAGCAGCCACAACCGATCGACGCGTCGAAGACGACCGCGGATCCTCCCCAGCTCACCCTGTTCGTCTCGACGTCGGACAAAAATCAGAACCCCGGTCCCCTGGCAGACCCCAAGTCTCAGGCTATGGTGGTGTTTAATGAGGGCGCTGCCATATACAACTTGACCACGGATAAGGAAGTTTACATCGGCGTCCACGCGCCGAATGTAACGGAGGCTTTCTCAGGCACCTACAACTTCAGGGTTGCGGCCTCGATCGACGACTACTACTACACTTTCAACGAGCGCGATGATGCCGACCTGATCTGGGTCGACAGCGACTCGCAAGGCGCCCTCTTGATCACTCACAACTTGACGGATAGCGCGGACCCGGCCACAGACCAACAGGTCATGAGCACGCAGCCATATGTGCTGTTTGCGCACAATAAGAAGGATCGCGCCATCAACGGACTCAAGTTTTCGTACTGTGGGCTGCAGAACTATGCGCAGATCGCGGCCATCAAGGACGGGCGGCAGACGAACATGGTCAGGACTGGTATGACGACGAGGGGGCAAGGAAACCTCCCAAAGCAACAGTTCTTCTTTAGCGGGCTCAACTCGAGCGCAGAGTATGTCGGCATCCTGGCGACCAACAGCGCCGGCGCTGGCAAGAGGCAGTTGACAACCACGCGAGGGACCACCGTGTTCAAGGCGACAAACTTCACCACCAAGTCTGGTAAGCCATCCCCCTTTCCATCCTCCCATTCCATCCTTCCAACCTTAAAACTCACCACTCTCAACCAGACCACGGCAACTGCGCCCTCATCGTCGACCTCACCTTCTGCGATCAAATCGCCTACTCAGTGCCGAGCAACCCCAGCTTCGGCAACTCGACCAAGCTGGCATCCTTCTACGACGACTACGCGGCGTCAGTCTACGCCAACTTTAACAAATCCCTCGCCCAGATCGCGTGCGAGGCGCCCTCCAGCCAGCGCTACTCGCTAGCACGCACCTGTACCGATTGCGCGGCCGCCTACAAGGACTGGCTGTGCTCCGTGACGATCCCCCGCTGCGAGGATTTCTCCAACACGGCCTCGTACCTCCAGCCACGCGCCGTCAGCCAACCCTTCCCGGACGGCACCATCCTGGACGCCCAAGCGCTCGCGAGCGCCGGCGTGCCCAACACCACGGCGTACAACTCGAGCCGCAACCCGCTGATCGACGAGTTTGTCCAGCCCGGGCCGTACAAGGAGCTGCTGCCGTGTGACGACCTGTGCTATAAGCTCGTGCAGAGCTGTCCTGCTGCCATGGGGTTCGGTTGTCCCTTGCCGGGGCAGATTGGGTTTGATGGGAACTATGCCAAGCACGAGCCCTCGGGGGATCTGACGTGTAATTTCCCCGGGTCAGCCCATGTGATCTCAGGGAGCGGAAGGGCAGTAGTGGGTGTTTTGGGCGTGTTGGCAGGGGCGGCGGTGGTTGGGTTATTGGTGATGTGAGGGGGGATTTTCATGAAGGGTTATGACATGGGCGGCCGGTGCTTAACTGGGTCTGGCGTTCGGGCTTTTCTGGGTGGGTTGGATTGCGGATCGTGGCTGGCTGTCATAGACCAAAACAATGGGGTTGGTGTCTCGGATCTGGTTGACGGTGACGGCGTCGGATCGCGTTGGAGGGTAATGGTTAGAGTCCTTGTACCATACATGGCGTGGTGACAGGCGCCGGGGTGATTGCTTCGTGGATGGAAGGGGTAGACAATTGGAACTCGTCAGGAACTTGGCTCCAGTCCAGTGTGTTTCAGTGTGCCCGGTGTGGCGGAGGAGCGAGACCCTGGTCTCCATCCCAACAGCCTGTCCGTGTTCCTTCCCGCAAGGCCGCCGATGCTATATGTACAAGTTCCCGCACGTACACAGTCACCGCCCCTCCCAATTAACGGACCACTCGAGTGGTCAAGAGGCTTTGGGAGGGGGTCAACGGGTGGAACAACAACCGAAATGGTCGCGGGTTCGACTCCCCACCAGCGAAGTAAAATCTCTCTTTAAAAATATATACAGAGGATTTTCGTACCCGATCACCTCTACTCGACCGGCGAGTAGAGTTGATCGGCGAGCTTTTTGGGTTGCCAGCGCAAGGTGCCGGTTGGTATGGAATCTTTTTGCGGCCGACAATTCAACACCTATGTCCTCTTTTGTGTAATTTATGTTGTTTGTCTCTCTGCTCGCCAAATTTGCGGACAAACTAGAGTTGTGTATTTGTCATTTTTCAGGCCTCGAGATTTCTCTATCTGATGACAATTTTTGGACCGGATGGATGTCATGAGTCTAAGTGATCTTGGAATTCAGAGATTTCCGAATGCTTTGGTTTACATATAATACAGATTTGCCGCTCGGCTGCTCCTCTTCTTGCTGGTCTTTGAACATCTTGGTAAATGCATGCTCACCCAATGAGGTCCGCATTGGTTCAGCCCCCTTCCTCCCACAGCCCGTGAGTGATATGTCCATCGCCGTCCACAGCAGCAACATCCATCACTTACCCATTGCCTCACCAAACCAAGCCTATCTCCACGGCCACCACGAACTCCTCTTCCCTTCTCCACCTTCTCTCCTGCTCTCATCCTTCACAGCAGCAGCCGCATCAGCAGCAGCAGCTTCCTCGGCCGCCTTGGCAGCCTGCAACGCCCGAACCTGAGTCTCAAGCCGCGCGATCTCGGCTACCCAAAAACAAGCCAGTCGTCCCAGTCAGCTCGAGACACACGCTTCTTCTTGTTTTTCCAAAAGAGCAGAGCTGACATTTACTCACCCCTCCGCTCTTCGCCAATCTCGTCGGCCTCAAGCTTGCGCCAGCCAAAGTAGGCGAGCTGGTAGACCAGCACGGCGAGGAGGGCGCACTTGGCCACGGGGCGAGTGAAGGCTTTGTAGAATGCGCCCTGGAATGTGGCGTGGGGGGTTAGTTTGAATAGACCTGTTGAAGAGTGGGGTGGGTGCTGAAGTACGGTTGGTGATGGCTGCTGTCGTTGTTGTTGCTGGGAGTAGCGTCTGAGGGTGGTGTGGGAGACAAGGGACGGAGCTGGCCGCCGTGAGGCTGCCCTGGCGAGGGCGGTTCGTAGGGGAAGCATGGTATGATTTGTTGTTACGGAGTATGTCTGTGGTGCTGGTGTTCGTGTGAGGTGTTAGTGTCTTGATAGTCGATTTCACGAAGTGGATCAGATGAATTCCACTTGCATGTGCTGTGCAGCAGCGAGCTCGACCGCTGCTGGCCCAGCTCGGCCCGCGATTGGCCCCTAACCGCCCGCGTCCCGTGGCACCCTTGTTGGCGGGGGATTGCCGCTTGCCGGAACCAGCAAGGGCCCCACCCGCCGCGCCCGGCTGCATGGATGGGTCGAACGCCAGATGGCCAAAAGCGCGAAGGGCACGAGCTTGCAATCTGTCCCATTTAACGTTGATGGAATTCAACAAGCCCGGCTTCTCTCCTGACCACCAACTCTCCGAGTCAATAACTCTCCCCCGACCCTTTCCAACCCTCCAACTCTCGACTCCTCAGTCCTCACGCCTGCCTTCTCCATCTCGCCCGACCACTGCTTTCCAGCATCAAGCCGCCCCCCCTGATCTGATCTCCCTCATCCCCTGACTTCCATCCCTTCAACGTCCCATCTCCGGACCAGACACTCCTCCTCCCTCATCACAATGGTACGTGCGCAATGCTACCCACTCCCCAGCCCGCTGCCGTCGACTAACCGTGCTGCCCACAGGCGCAAACACCCCAGCAAAGGAGGGCAAACCTCAAGTTCGCCAAGGACAACGAGTCGCGCATGGGCAAGTCGGAGGACCAGATCAAGAAGCGGGCCAAGGACGCGCCCAAGTCGCCCATCTCTCCCATCTGGCTCAGTACGTCTTACTCTTCCCATCCCGTGATGTCTTGAGTGTCTTTGGGGGGCCACCGCCGGCTGACACTGGGAATCTGCAGTCCTCCTCGGCTTCGTCGTCTTCGGCGGTCTCATCTTCGAGGTCATCTCACGCATTTTCCTGCGATGATCAACCAACTACCCGCACGGGAGGATAAAAAAACGGAAGGATATACACAAAAGTATGTCCGCGGACTGGCCGTGCGTGCCAGCGCAAGGAATGCTCGCCATGCACGCGTCGGCGGGGACACGTCCACTGCGTGGGCTGCACTCGTGGGGGGGCGAGCTAGCCAAGCCCGCCCTATCATGGACTACATACTGCTATTTGGCCTTGTTCGGGGAAGGATAAGGGTCTGCTTTTTACTAGCGTATACCATTTTTGCCGAAAGACTGCAGATGGCCGCCGCTGTTGGGAGGTTTCACTAATGATTTTGCTATCTTCTCCTGTGCCGTGTCGGCCGAGTTCACAAATCATCTAAATCTACGCGCTTCCTAACCCGGCTTCAAGCACCCAGCCCCTTGCGTTGCCCACCGGCGCCAAACTTCATGTGTATGCCCGCGTCGAACTGCTGCTCGAGTTCCTGGGAGACCTTACCGATGTCGAATCGCTTGCGAGCGCCCTCGGTTGCTCCGCTGGTGCCGGTGGTCACATCGGCACCTTGCTTCTTTCCGCCCAGGAGCCTCATGAATTTGCTCTGGCGTGAGGAGCCACCGCCGAGGCCGTTCACGTTCCACCGCTCCGAGAGGTCGGCGGCAGGGGCGGCGGCGGGAGCAGCAGCTGAGGCCTGCTCCTTGGGCGTTTCCTCGGATGCCCCCGAAACCTTTTGTTTCTTGGCCTTGTGTTTCGTTTCCGCCTTGTCCTTCTTTTCCTTTTTGTCCTTCTTCTCCGTCTTCTCCGTCTTCTCCTTCTTGTCCTTCTTCTCTTTCTTTCCCTTCTTGTCCTTCTTCTCCTTGTTCTTCTCCTTTTCCCCCTTCTCCTCAGGAACATCCATTTCGGCCCTGGGAGCAGCAGTGCTAGCATCAACCATTTCCACATCACCGTCCTGGTCCTTCTCCTTGCGCTTCTTCTTCTCTTTCTTCCCTGATTTTTGTGTCTCTTCGACCAAATCGGCTGTTTCCTTGGCCTTCTTTGACTTTTTCTTGTCCTTCTTGACTCCGGTGCTGACCTCCTCAACTTCCTCGCTTTCAGACGGGCCCTTCTCCTTCTTCTCCTTCTTCTCCTTCTTCTTCTTTTTCGGGCGCTCGGCTTCCTCCTCCACATTCACACCCTCAGCTTCGGCGTCGGTCGGCGCATCATCGACCCCATGTTTGCGCTTGGCGGCCTTCTTTTTCTCCTTCTTGGACTTCTTGTCGGCCGCGTTGGGTTGCTCCTCGGCCTCAAACACCGCAGAAGTGGGTGTGTCTGGGGGTAGTGTCGAGTCGGCCTTGGACTTTTTGGATTTTTTCTTCTTGTCCTTGACGGTTGTGTTTACAGCGCCTATCTGCTCGAGAACGGCAGCTTCGTCCTTGGGCTCCTTGGGCTCCTTGGGCTCCTTGGTCTTCCTCTTGGACTTTTCGCCCATCTTGTCGGCGGGATGAATTGGCGGGAGATTAAGACTGAAAAGTGCGCTGATGTAGTTCACAGGGTGGAACGTGGCTGATATCGCAAAGATTGTGATTTTTGGACTGGGTTTTGCCACGTTGGATGTGGGTTGGTTTTGGGGTCAAGATGAAAATGAGGTGAGGCCGTCAAGGTGCATGATGAAAATCAATCTCATCCAAAATAAATACTTGAGCCAGAGGACAACCCTAACCCTTGTCGCACCTGAGCCTAAGGGGGCTTCATCAGACTTCCCACTACCTAAACAGCACAAATAGATCACTCTCAGGAGCCTAGCAATAGGTGTACCGCTGTTATTGATCCATATACCCCCGGGTATCAAGACTAACCACCCATCTCCGCAATCCTCCTCACCCCAGAGGCAGCCGCACCACACACACACCCCATCTCCGCCTCGGCGCTCACCGACCCGGGCTGAGAGGACGGTTGAACCCACCGACACGGTTCATATACTGCCTGTACTCCGTCTTCGACTCCTTGCGCGTTGCGCCGGCGTTGTTACCCAGCACCTTTTTCCCCTTGGTCGTGCCGAACCCGCCGAATCCCATCATGGCCGCCATGTCGCCCATGCCGCCGTCCTCGACCTCGAGTTCCTCCTCTTCCTCCTCGTCTTCGTCCATGAGCTCGGGGTCAAACTGGGCGCTGGGTTGGTGTTGTCGGTCCCCGTCGCTGTCGTGGTGCTGGCGTTGCTGCTGTTCCTGGTTGTGGTGGCTGTCGTGCGGCTCGGGCCCGCGACTGTCATCGCGGGGCTTGACCTTGAAGGAGACGGGGGCTGCGGGGGCGGGCGTGCTTGTGGCGTTGGGTTTTGCGCGGGTGGGGAGTTGCGGGTGCTCGTCCGCGTCTCGCTCGGAGGTTCGTTTTGGGCTGGCGGAGCGGCGGAGTGGTTCTGGCGCGGCGCGGCCATCTTGCTCTCGGGGATCGCGAGATTTGTCGCGGCTGGGCTTGTCTGGGTAGGTTCCGGTCGTTAGCGACCGATCTCAACAGGCGGCAGGAAAAGGGGCGCAAATACCTCGCTCCAACCGCTCGCGCTCCCCTCTCGCGCTTCTGTCCCCGTGCTCCCGTTGGGGCTCTACCCGGTCGTCCTCGCGGCGGCGGTGGCCCCTGTCTCTCTGGCCATCCCTGTCGGCCTCGCGCCGGTCGTGGCCTCGATCGCGGCCGGGAGAGCGGGAGCGGCGGCGGTCACCTCTGTCCCTGGAGCGCGAGCGGTACCGCCGGTGGTCCCGCTCCCGATCTCTCTCCCTGCCGTGATCGCGGCCGCTGTTATGTCGCCTGCCGCCGTCGTCGCGATCCCGGGGCCCGTCGCGATCGCGTCGTCTATCGTTGTTGTCGTGGTAAGATCTGTCGCCTCCGCGGCGGGAGTACCCGTCTCGTCGGTCGGCCATGGTTGGGTGCTTCTCGTTTCTTGCGGTTGGAGGAGGTGCGCGCGAGGCTGGCTTTGCCAGATCCAATGACGTCTGAGTGCAAGGAAATTCACCGATTCAGTTAAGGTGCGGCTGAGACGAGGCGCTGCCAGGGGTTGTTGGGCGGGTGGGATGGAGCTTGGAGGCCCTGTAAGTTCTGGAACGTTTGTTTTGTGGGGCGGCGAGCTTCTTTTGGAGTGACAGTGAAAGCAGCGAAACACCAGGATAGGTATCCGGAGCCTGGATTTGGAGAATACGAAAAATGGTGGGATATGTTCTTAGTCTTAGGTTCTTAGAGCGCCGAATCCAAGAGTTCATGCAGCGGTATGGATTAGGTACTCCCACGTTGTCATGACCTATCTATCACATAAGGACCTTACCTTACCTAGGTAGCCGGGCTGATCATGTCGGAGTCTTGGAGGCTCGGGAGCAATGGTCCATCAGGCACTCCAAAGAGTCCATTCTCATGGTCCGAATCGGCTCTATGTGTCTCCTCCTTGGACCAGATAAACATCCCTAAATCTCATCCTCCTCCTCGTCAAAATCATCCTCCCTCCCCATGTCATACAAGATCCTCCCTCCCTCGCCGCCCCCGACCTCGGTCTGCGCATCGAAATACGGCAGCACCACACCCTCCCGATCCCGCCTCTGCTTCTCCGTCAGGCCCAAATCAAACGACGCCTCCATGCCCTCCCCCTCGGCGACCTCCTCCGCCGCCCTCTTCCTAAACTCGGGATGATCCCCCTTGACCATCACCACCACACCACCCTGCTGTTGCCCCTGCACGAGCACAAACTCCCCCACCACCGCCCTCCCACTCCGCCTCCGCATCTCCATCTCGACCACCACCCCGTCCTCACCACTGAGAGGCGGAGCATCACCGGCCTCCCCTGCCATCACCGTTGACGCCAACCCGAAAAGCACACCCTCGCGCCCCTCTCCCAGACCCCACCCCGGCTCCGGCCGACTTCTTTCCCGTGCCCGGCGCGCCGCGGCAGCGTGCGTGAGTCCCGTCACGCGGAGTACCGTTGTCGCCAGGTGGGTGAGGAGCGTCTGCGGGTGGGGGGCATACGGTGATGATTCCGAGTTGGTCAGAGGAAAAGGGAGCGTGGGCACGTCGGTGTGGTAGACGGCGACGAGGGAGGCGGTTGGGGTGATTATGGCGTTGAAGAACGCGGGAAGGAGGTGTGGGGTTTGAGAGGCGGGGTGGTTGAGGGTGTCGAGGAGGATTAAGGATTCTGTTTGTGTTATGAGGTTAGGGTTGTTTGTCTGGTGGGCGAGAGGTGGAAGATGGGAGCATACTCTGGGCTGGGACCGTGCTACTGCTGCTTCGGGGCTGCGGAGGGACGAGATGGGATGCGATTTCTGCGGCGAGGCCTTGGAGGGATTTCCCTCGGGCTTTGATGAAGATGTCTGCGGCGGCTGGCTGTTTTATTGTGCCGAAGGAGACGAAGATGATTTTTGCGCGTTCGATCTGCGAGTGTCAGTCGGTGTCTTCGGAACTGGGAGATCAGGGCCACTTCGTCAACTCACTTTGGCTCTCCTCATAAACTCATTCGTGAGAGGATTGGCGCTCTGCTCCAGGGTGTCGAGAACGAGAGTCAGGGGACTGGCCGTGTCCCGCAGGTTGAGCAGCTTCTCAAACAGGAGCAGGCTGTGAGCCCGCTTGTGCGCTTGAGCCGAAGGCGCCATGGTTTGACTTTTGAGTTGGGTGTCAGAGTGTCGAAGTTCTGTGATATCTTCCCATATGGTTTGTGGGTGGATATGGGATGTGTGTCTGAATCTTGGGGAGTTTTGGTGTGGTGTGCAGTGGTGAAGTGTGAAGTGTGAAGGACGCTTTGGTTGTGTTGAAAGAAGCCGGACACTCAACCCCCACTTCACAGCCCGCAGCTGCAACAATACAACAGCACCTTGGCTGCCTACTTACCTACCTTAGGTATCTATGCCACATTTTCACACGAGATGAAGAAAATTTGCATCGATTTTAAAGGCGCCAGTTCTCACTGCATTCAGCGAAGGGGTATCTCATACAAAACTCGTCCCACACTCCAACACCAAAAACTCTGTCGTGATTTCGTGCCCGCTCCGATCTTTCTGAAACCATGCAATGTACTGTGCCCCTCCTTTTTCTTCTTGACTTCTCACAAACTCCGTCTCGGCCGGGGGCACTGTTTCAGTTCCACGACCACCTCTCCCTTGGATCGCAGGATGGGGCCGGATACCGATCGAGGCTGAGACTTATCCTTCTCCGTCTTGACATGACGACGGAGAGAGTACCGGCCCACCTCTGGTCCTCTTCCCTTCGCCGGGCTTTGACCTTCTCCCAAGAATTTCTCAGACTTGTCCTTTGTCGCCTGTCCTTCCGAGGCCTAGTCGGAGGGAACTGTGATATTGGGCATGATTGCTTCCTGCATCTGTGAAATCTCGGGCGCAGTCGCCGGGCCGATGGTTGGTGGGCCGGTTGACGGGGTTTCCCTTGAGTTGCTCGTGATGATACAGGCCGGGTCGCGTTGTTCTGCTTCCGCTTCAAGATCCTTCTGCTTGGCCCCATCGTGCTTTGGTAGTTCCTGAGGTGAACCGTTTCCAGGAGCAGACTGTGACGATCGGGAGGACCGCCTCGAGGAAAGCTTCGGCGGGGTGATCTCCAGGGCTCCACGGCCAGACGTGTTCGCGGATTCCACCATGTCCGTCTTCGATTCGACCGGCTCAGAGTTCGTTTTTTTGCGCTCGTCAGGCAGCTCAGTGTCCCAATCTTCCTCAAACTGATCCCGGAGAAAGGCATCGAAATCGCCGCGCTTGTGCTTCTCGTGGGCGATCCACGCCTGGCTCAACCACTCCTCATCATGGCGGCCGAGCTCAATATTCTCACAGTAGCGAGCGCAATCGTGCCTGAAATTGTCGTCGTTCCGCAGCGACGCGGTGTTGGGGCGGGCGTTTGCGGTGCCCGCATCCAAAGTATGCGTCTCGTCTGGGAACAACGAGAGCACTTCTTGTTTCTCCTCCTGGGTCAGAACATCCCAGGCATCTGGATGAAGAAGAATCGCCTAAGAGAGGTCAGAAGCCACACATGGAGGGACAGGGAAAGGGGCACAGACTCTGAGGTCGGCGTCGGCCAGGCGGGATCGCGAGTCTGTGTAGACAAACGGAGCTTCCCACTTCTTGTCCTGGGCTGTTTTCTTGGGCGCGGCCACAACACGGCGCGGCTTCTTGGACGGGACGGGCTTGCAGGAGATGCTGGCTTTGCGCTTTTGGGTGCTGGACTGGGCGCCATCGTCCGAGTCCTGGGGGGTGGGCGGTTTGACCTCGTCTTCGGTCTTGGCCGTGGTTGGTCGAGTCGTGGCCACCTCGACTGTTTCATTTGCTATTGCCGACTGAGGACCCGAGGGGGGCGTCTTCGTGACGGTCTTGACGGGGCTGTTGACGACCACGTTGATGACGCTCCCGGGCGCCGAGGAGAGCGGGCTGCTCGCCGGCTCCTCTGCCATGGTGAATGCGGGGTCGGAGGCTGCTTGGAGGGTTTTCAACAAGTCGATTTACACCAGAAGACGAAAATCGCAGATGGAATAACCAGTCCCACGCATCACAATAAATTGAACAGTGTGTGTGAGGACAGGAGGAGCGGAGGAGGGGAGGAGGCCGTGTTGCGGGAATCCCGGGTTCTGTTTGGCACAGCAAACAAAGACATGTCAGGTCGTATTCAAACGCTGGATGCAAGAGCTAAGCGGATACCAACAACGCTCAACGGGAGGGGGTGGTTGAGGCAACCCGGACCAGCCCTCGATTAAGGTACAAGGCTGTGGCAAGGCCATTGTGTGTTGAGGGGTGAATTCAACAGGGACCAGGAGACAATAACTTGGTGTTACTGGCCACAGCGAGCAGACACCCCTGCTGTGAAAGGCTCAACCCGCAGCCTTGCCGGGTGCTGCAGCCCGTGGACCCACCCAGCAAACCGCTGCAGGGAAGCTCGCGAGGCCTGTGCTTGCTGCTTTCCGGGGTCGCATGCGCTGAAGCTTTGCAGAACCACATCCCGTCAGGAAACTTGCTTCATGTCAACTTCACTGTCCATGACAAGAGAAAGCCTGTAACCACTCTTTGTTCATTTAATCTACTTCATTCGTACATACCTACCTACTAGGTTGCTGAAACCTTGCCCCTCCCGGGTGCCTACCGGTTCCTTTGGATGACGACACCTGTGTCGGTCTAAAAGCCACGTTTTGCCGCGCTCTGCAGCACAGAATATATTCCAGGGCGGCCAGGCACAGCAGCTCCCAACACCCCAAACACCGAGCTCGACAACCGGAACCCGGCGAAACAGAGGAAAGAGCCCCAATCCACTCAAGATGATCCGCTCAACACAAATCGCAAGGCTAGATGGTGCGCCCTGCTCTCCCTCTCCTCCCACCCTGTCCTCTGGCCCCCCTTTCCCTGCCCATCTCCAACTAACGAAACCGCGCCCCTCTTAGGCCTCATGCTGTGCGCCTCGGTCGACGACTCGGAAACAGAACGCACCCTCTCCGAAGTAAAATCCCAAGTCAAGCTCATCCTACGACGGCTCAGCCGCACGTCGGAGCCGCAGGCGTCGATCGAGAGCGGGTCGTACACGCTGCACTACCTGATCGCCGCCGACATCGTGTACGTGGCCATCACGGACCGGACATACCCGCGCAAGCTGGCCTTCACGTACCTGTCGGACCTGGCCACCGAGTTCTCGACGACGTACCCGGCGCAGCAGCTGCTGAGCCCCGTCCTGCGGCCGTACGCCTTCATGGAGTTCGACACATTCATCAGCCGCACCAAGGCGACCTACAGCGACTCGCGCGCCACCCAGAACCTCGACAAGCTCAACGACGAGCTGCGCGACGTCACAAAGGTCATGACCAAGAACATCGAGGACCTGCTGTATCGCGGGGACAGCCTCGAGCGCATGGGCGAGCTGAGTAGCCGCCTGCGCGACGACAGCAAGAAGTACCGCAAGGCCGCCGTCAAGATCAATTGGGACTTGATGCTGAAGCAGTACGGGCCATTTGGCGCTCTGGGGCTGATTATACTCGTGTTTATGTGGTGGCGGTTCTTTTGAGTTGAGGGAGGGGAAGCATGGTGTTTATCTGCTTGGTTACGGTTCGGGCTCAGCATCGGAGTTTTGGGGGTGGGCGGTGGTTCTGGAATCCGACGGCCGGTTTGCGCCGTTGCTTGTGTATGCTTCTCTGATGTGGATGGACTTGATAGTTTGACGACGGGGCGCTCTCATGCCAACGATGCGTGGTATGTGTCGCAAATTCCAGGGCGCATCATCCCTGGGGTTTTGATACTCTGCTGGCAATAGACATAATAATACTGCGCAGCCGCGCCAAAATATCAAATCCCGAAACCCTTCGACGCCATCCGTCCTGAAACGCCGTGCTTTGTATCCCCAACTCCATCCTACCCAAGCCAAACTAAAGCACCGTACGCCTCTACATTACCACACAGTTCGACGCCGCCGCGGCTGGCAGCCCGGCCACCAAAGACGACACGGGCGGCACGGGCAACGCAGTGTGATACCACTCGAGATGCTGCCGAAACGCCTCCAAATCCGCAAACCCCCTCTCATCCCGCACGTATTTCAGCTCGGAGCTGTCCTCGCCCTCGTCGAGGTACGTCTCCTCCTCGCAGAACGGACAGATCAGCCCCGCCTGCCACTCCCCGGGCTCGGGCGGCATGTGGTTGGCTATCGCCAGCGGCGCGAACACGACGGTCTTGAGCTCGGCCGTCTCCTCGCTCACCCCGCCGGCCTGCCAGTGCGGGTACCC
>FTCU01003272.1_pt1 | contig 39380 bp, 19 predicted proteins | sample 1639521 | NCBI WGS metagenome assembly FTCU01 (sample SAMEA3914864, study PRJEB12502) | metagenome | biome: forest; material: soil | place: USA | collected 2012-03-12 | depth 0.3 m
CGATGGCTAGGCCCTGTCCGCGGTAGGACAAGCCGACTCGCTCATAGAGCAGGCCGTTGATGATGTAGTCGGGTTGTGTAGGACTGCCGCAGGAGCTGCGGATGAGGGTTTGGGCGCTGGTTTGTGAGCCGGTGTCTTGTGTTTGGGTTTCTGCTTGGGCGCCTCTTTCTTGTGGCCACCACGGTGTTTCTTCCCGTGGGCATGCGAGTCCTCGGTTCCCCGCCGGGTCCAAGTAGCTGATGAGACTTCCTGGCCCATAAGCAGACGAGCTGCGTGGTGCGTTTGTTCCGTTTCGACTGGGTCGCAGCTAGTCCACCGTGCGAACCACGCCATGTAATACCGCGCCCCGTAATACGACAACCCGCTCTCCTCGTCGCTCTCCTTGCTGGTAAAACCATGACGCTTCAGAGTTTCGGTCTGGCGCGCGGCGCAATATGTGGGCGCCCCGAACGGGCCATATTCCTCGTATGTGATGATCTGTGTCCGGTCAGCATTTATGAGCCGCTAACAGTTTATGGTCCGACTTTTAAGTCACTCACCTGAGCTTGATCGTCCAACTCGACTAGATCGGAGTTGATATAGTTGGCGGCTGGTACCGCGTAAGCTGCGATGGATTCTCATCCTCCTCTCCTGCTCTCGTCTCCGCCAGAGCAATCTTGTCGGCAACCAGAGCCACGAGAAGCGTCTCTCGCTCGAGCGTTTTAGTCTGGCCGTCGCCGGAATAGGTGCGGTAGAGCTCGCAACCCAAGACGTAGATCCTCTCCTTTAAAATTCTCGGACCCGGGTTTGCCTCGTCAATCTGCCGCTCCGTGACCTTGCGCACTCGGGCGACACTGCCGTCGTACGTGTAGTACGTTGTCTCCGGAATCCGGTCATAACTGGCTGCCTGCCGTGCCGTCGACCGCACCTGGTCATGGAAGTCCCACACAAGCTCGGCCTCGACATGTTGTTGCCATGCGCATCATGAGTGGAACTTTCAGTGACCCCGGGAGTTTCTGATGATTCCGGCCAATTGCCGTCACCGTGAGTAAGGTAGGGTAGTTTCGTGTCTATCCGGGTGTCTTCGCATTGCTGCTGCCGTGTTCCATGGAGAAGAGGATGTTGCCCAAGGCGGTCCACACGCACTGCTCGAGATACGTTCCGATGGCGCTGCTTTGGTTGGGGTAATCGACGGGGGGCAGCGGCGATGCTCTAGGGAAACGCTGTTTGCCGGCTTGTCCGAGCTGCTCCCGTCCCACGGTCTCGATCAAGCCGTACTTAGCGGAGTACAGGTAGTTGTTGCTGGGTTCGACCTGCTGGCTGGTTCAGGGCATCGAACCTGGTCGTGCTTGTGAGGCTGGGCGCGGCATCCAGTGTAACGTCCAGAGCCCAATCCAGGGTACCTACCCTTGTAACTCGCTGCCAGCTGCCGCTCGCTCTGGGTCTGGTATCCCTTGAAGTCATAACCCCTCGTGATAATCCCAGCCTGGTCGAAGACCTGAGCTACAAACTCGCGCCCCATGTTATTCCAGGGATAGCGCAGCGTGCCAGAAACAGTATGAAACATGATCCGCTCCCGGATGTCCAAGACAAACTCACGGATGGCCTTGCCCAATATGGTGATGGAGATCTCGAGTACCTAGGAAGCATTTTCTAATACCTCGCGCCCCCAAGAGTTCCCTGCCAAGGCCGAGCACCCCCTTCCCGGGCCCCTCTCAGCCTCGCCGGGCGACGAGCCAATAGTTTCATCAGCCCTATGGCTGCAATCGGTGCAATCGGCGCAATCAGGCAACGGTGTGATGGCACGACGTCCGGCTCACCTGCAGCCGGCGGTCGACGGCCTATCGGGATGCACACGGGTGACGCACAGAGTGGTTGCGGTGCCTGCCAGAGCGGGTCAAGTGACATTTGGCGGGGGAGTGGTGTGTGTGGTCTGGGAGATGGCTGTTCAGCTCCGACACCTTCCAAGCCCGAGGACGGCACGCCAGTGACCACCACGCCTGCAGCGACAACCCCTGCCAGCCCTTAAAAAGCTAAAAACCACCTCTCAACGCGTCTGCGCGCAGGGGCATGCGGGCGGGGAAACCCACCGGATTCTGCGCGTTGATTGGCCCACCCGAGCTGGAGCCTGGACCGCCCAGGCATGATTTTCGGGGTCTCGCCCGGGGAATGCTCAGCCCTAAACGCCATCTGCAGCCATCTGCAGCCCCGAATGCCGGTGATGGCCAGAACTGATCGACCAAGGCAATGCCGTGCCGTGCCATGCCATGCATTGCGTTTGCGCGTGCGCGTGCGTGTGGTCGTCGGCGCGGTCCGCGCGGTCGTCCCTTGCTGATGGAAACCCGGGCTGAACCGTCGGCGGCCAGTCGGCCACTGGCAATGTGAGACGGAAAAGGTGACGAGGTCGGTGGTGTGCCTCTTCTGGGTTACCACATCGACAGACACCCGCCCCCATTGGTTCTCTTACGCTCCCACACACCAGCCTCACCGGGCGCCGAGACCTGCAGGGCTGCGGTCACTGATCGGTTTAACTCGGGTTTGTGCCCGCCCACCCATCGATCGACACCATCAAGGTACGGACACCGACCATCTCCTGTTCGTCGGCTTGGAGTCAACGTTACCTGCCGACACCAGACACACTCCCTTGAGGACCTCTGCTCTCTTCCTGCCGGCCTACTTTACCTGGTGACCTCGGTCTTGGGCCCATTCGGAAGCTCACTTGCGGCTTGAAGGTTGATCAGCTTGGTCCCCGCTCGCTCAGAGAATGCCGGACCCGAATTACAATCTCTGAGCTCTGAGCCGCATTCGCTTCACCGTTAGCAGAATACAAGCACGCTGTTTCCAGGTCCCAGCTCCAACCCAGCCATGATCAACCTCGACCATCGTCTCGGGCTCCTCAAGGCCGTTGTCGCCGAGGAGCACGATCCGGTCGACGTGGATGCCCTCGCTGCCCACGTCCACGCCGCCGATGGCAACTTCTCCGAAACCCTCTCCGCTTGGGAGAGTGCGCCTGCTCCGGCCGGTGCTTCGCCCCGACCTCCTCTCCGCCTCATCAACTCTCTTCTGGACGTGACCGAAGACCATGTTGGGCTTGTTAATGCCATCAGAAAAAGCATGCCATGGGCTACAACCCTGCGCCAAGTGGCCCTGACCATCGGAAAGGCGGACTTGGACACCTTCGCACATTCGGTCGCCGATGCGAGCGCAGGAGATGCTGGCCAGACGGTCCATGCTGAGGTCGACAGCCCCGAACATGCGACTACAAGCCCGCCGAGCCCGCCAATATCGGGCCTGCAGTTGCGGCGGAATCTGTTCAAGCTGGAGCGGACCGCCGTAGTTCAAAAAATGGTGGCAGATGCCGAGATTCCTGTCGCCGGCGATACGAAGACGCACATCCACGCTGTCCTGGACGAGAACCCATCCTTCAACATTGCTGCGACTCCCGTTTCCGCCTTGCTCGCGAAGTCGGCCGTGTTCAAAGCCCTCGCCGAAAATGACAAAGCACCGGTCGAAACCGAGCTCAAGACGCTGCAGCGTGTCCAGGCTCTCGCACCCGTCCCGGACGCCATCCCGACCCTCTTTGCCCACAACCTGACCAGCGCCCTCCACATCTCGTCCATCCCCGAGGACTCGTTCGTGCGCGGGTTCCAGCGCGAGTTTGGTGATGCCTCCATCGCCACAAGCGTGCACCGCCATGCCACCGCCTCCCGCGCTCGCAACGAGCAGTTTCTCGTCTCGTCCTTGCAGACCGTCCGTGGGAGCGGTTTCCGCGTCATCGACGGTGGCAACGCCAAAGCCAACGTCGAGCGCCGCATTGCCTCGTTCAACGAGACCGCCAACACAGCCAAGACCCAGGTGGACCTGCAGAAGCTGTTCGGAACCATTGACTATTGCGAGTGCTCCGACTGCAACGCCGTCACCAGTCCGGCATCCTACTTCGTCGAACTAATGGAGTTCCTACGCCATGGGAATCTTCGGCCGGGCAACACCCACGCCGGCGCCAAGACGCTCAAAGGTACCCAGCTGGAGCAGCTTCTGCTGCGCCGGCCCGACTTGCAGTGCATCCAGTTGACGTGCGAGAACACCAACACGGTGTTACCCTACATCGACCTGGCCCTGGAGGTCATGGAGTCGTATGTCGTGCACGCCCCGCAGATCACCGCCTACAACGTCAACGGAGAGACGACCGGCGAGCTGCTCGCTGAGCCGCAGCATACCAACAGCGAAGCCTACGAATCTCTTCGCAAGGCCGTGTACCCACTGGCCCTCCCGTACAATTTTGCCGTCGACCGCATGAGAGTCTTCTTGTCCTTCTTGAAGACGTCTCGAGCCGAGCTTCTGCGCATCTTCCGGCCCCTCCCGGCGTCTCCGGCAGACCCGAACGCGCAGGAAGCCGTCCAGCGGGCCCTCGACGCCGAGTTCCTCCTCTTCATCCAGGAGGAGTACGTGATTCTTACGCACCAGGCCTTTGCACCGCCGGCCAAAACGGGATCGTGCGGCTCAGGCTGCCAGTGCAGCAAATGCCAGGCGTCCGCGTCCAAGTACAAGGATAAAATCGGCCTTCGTGACCCGTGGGAATACTACGGATACCAATCCCGCGACGAGCTCGTGAACGACGATCCTACCATAAAAACGGGCCTTACATGGGTAAAGGCGCAGTTTCTCCCCCGAACCGGCATCACTTACGTGGACCTTGTGACCCTGCTCAAGACCCGGACCATCAACCCGGACATGCCGACGGGGAAGGCCCTGGCAACCATGATGAAACTCCGCTTCAGCTACCGCTTCCTCATGTTTCTCGTCCACCCTAAGTTCAAGGACAACAAACGCCGCTTCGCAACTCTCGTCAAGTTTCTTAACATCGCGCAGGATCTGATCCCGCTCCTCGAGCAAGCCGCCGCTGCCATAGCATCGGACCCGTGCGCCGACAACGGTGACGGGTCCTCGTCGTCGTGCGGATGCGACAAGCACACAGATCACTGCTCTTGCCACTGCTCCTGCGACAGCGAGTGGAAGGACTGGGTGTATACCTGGTTTGAGAAAGTGGGCAAAATCATTGTTCTCGAATCCGGCGAGGGGCCGCAGCTGCCCATGGGAGGGAGACTTTGGGCTGAGCCCTATGAGGAGTCATTGGCCTCCCGAACCATATCCACCTCTGGAAATAATGGCACCAACGGGGGGAGCAGCGCGGTCTTTATTGGTGACTTGCGCACCGATGGAGGCGTTGTCAAGGATGGCGAGGCCGTGGCATTCGTGTCGCCGGATGGCAAGGTGATCGACACTAACACCGGCAAGAATATCATCGACACTTTCCAAGGGCTGGCCATTTCCCTCTACGCCTCAGATGAAGACAGATCGCAGGGCTTGGACATTGGCTACCTGAATGGAGAGACCGGTGTTCTCTATTACCGCAGTTTGCGCGAGAGACTCGTCAGGGCAAGTTATTCCTCAACTCAAGACACGTGTGACATTGAGAAGGTCCGCTTGTTGCATCTCGATGGGACGCCCGTCGAACCGGATGAGTACCAGCGGGTGATGCGCTTCATGCGGCTCTGGAGAAAGATGGGGTGGACCATTGAGGAGACCGACGCTGCCATCGTCGGTCTCAACAAAACTACGGCTGCACCAGCTGACGACGACGATGACGAAGACAACGAGACCGGGGCGGTCTACACCCAAGGCGGGACGTCTGGGACCGACGATAATGTTGACGACCCAAATCTCGGTGATATGGTCTCTCTCCTCCATCAACTTGTTGCCGTCAGAAAGCTCCTCGACCTTACTGGCTTCTCCGTGACCGTGCTCCTGACCTTTTGGGCCGACATGCCTTTTGCCGGCGAGAACTCCCTCTACGCGAAAACGTTCCTCACGCACAATCTCGTTCGCATGGATCCTGTGTTCCAACTCGACACAAATGGCAGCCCCCTGACCGCAGGCGCAAAGATCACCGACCATCTACCCATCTTGATGACAGTGCTCCGTCTGAAGGCAGATGAGATCGCATTGATCCGCCAAATCCGGAATCTCGCCGACGCACTCACGCTTCCCAACGTGTCCGAGCTTTACCGCTTCTCCCAACTCTTCCGGTTCATGGGCATCAAGTTGCAGTTCCTCCCGGATGTGCTCGCCATCTTTGGGGAGCCCTTTGCCAGTGCTGACGCCACCTTGACCTTGCTGCAGACGTGGCAAAAGGTGGTGGACAGCGGTTTCACCTTCGCACAGCTTAACTTCCTTGTCCGCGGCCAGGATAATCTGGCTCGGCCGCTGTCACCCACCATCCCACAAACCCTGACCCTCGCCAAGAAGATTACCGACGGCCTCCTGGATATCGACAAGCAGCATCCGGACGTGACCCAAGCTGATCTTGACAACCAGGTCGTGGTGCTGGCCGACTTCATCCCGCTTCAGCTGGGTCTCGTCTTCGCATCCGACTTGGCCTCAAAAGTCAACGACCTGATTTCGGGCAAGTACGTCTTCACGACCAACGCGCCATCGGGCATCACTCTCACTGGTACGCCGCCCGACAAGGTCAAGTATGTGGACCAGAAAACTGCGACGCCGCCCACGGCGCAGTTGACTGTTACGGGGATTCTGACTGATGACGAGTATGCGGCCACTCTGGCGCTGTCGGCACATCCACTGTGGCCCGCCGCCGTCGGGCGGATCAAGAAACAGGCTGTCACTTTCTACACTCAGAATCTTGCCATTATCTTCCCTCCTGACGGTGCCGACACCCTACTCAAGGGGGACACACCTGACACGGCCGTTAGCAAGGGGTTGTACTTCTTGCGGTACTATCTTCCCTTCCTCCGCTCTCGATTGGCCACGCTGCTGGTTCAAACCACTGTTTCAGACTCGATCGGGCTGGATCTGAAGCTCGCATCGTACCTTTTGGTGGTCGTCAACTCCAGCTCGGGCAAGAAGGCCCTCGATGAGTTGTTGGCGCTCAAGACTTCTTCGAGCAGTTCCAGCTCTTCCGGATGGCAGGGCTTCCTTATCCCGCCCTCAATCGATGCCTTCACCTTCCAGATTACCAGCGATACCCAACCCGCCCCCCTTGTGCTCGCTGGCAAGCCGGTCCCGTTCCCACACCAGTCCGAGGACCCGTCAAATATCTGGACCTCCGATCCTGTGAATCTGGTTGCTGGCACGCTGTACGACATCCAGCTGTCAGGAATCGGCCCTGAAAGCTTGTCTTGGCGAACAGCCACGTCCCCGCCTGCCCCGATTCCAGCAACGGCTCTGTTGCCAGCCCTGGCCACAGATTCCGTTCGAGACGTGCTCACCAAGCTGGCCCGGGCGTCTTTGCTCATCCAAGGTTTCAACCTGTCTCTGGACGAGGTCGCCTACTTTCATGAACATGGTAGCGACTTTGCCTCTGTTGAGGACGGCAAGGCACTGGAGGTCGACGCGATAACCCTCGGGACGTGGAAAAGGGTACAGGCGTACACGGATCTCCGCGCAAAGCTCCCCAAGCAACCCACGCAGCTCATCGACTTGTTCAGTTGGGCCGGCCTGCCGGACTCAGGCGATCCCATCGACCAGATCAACAAGGTCACACTGTGGGACAAGGACAAGACCCGCGCTATCCTGACGGGTTTCAACGCTCTCCCGGCAGCAAACTTCAAGAACGAGCAGGTCCTGGTTCGTGTGGCTGAGGCCCTCACCTTTGTCTCCAAGACGCAGATCGACATCCCCTCGCTCTTCACATGGGCCAAACCCGTCTCGCTTTCCGACACGGCATATGCAAAGCTCGAAGCGCAGGCTGACACCCTCAAGAAGGCGCTCCAGGCCCGCTACAGCGCGACCGATTGGGAGTCAGCAGCGCAGCCGCTCTTCGATACTCTCCGCAAGAACCAACGCGACGGGCTGGTAGCGTACCTGCTTGTTGAAGACTCGCTGCTGGCTACGGGGATGATTACCGACGCCGATAGCCTTTTTGAGTACTTCCTCATCGACTGCCAGATGAGCGCGTGTCTCCAGACGAGCCGCATCAAGCAGGCCATTGCAACCATCCAGGTGTACGTGCAGCGGTGCCTGCTGGGGCTCGAGGCTGAAGTGGGCACCAAGGATGAAGACCTACTTAGCCGCGAGCGGTGGGATTGGATGAAGCGATACCGCGTGTGGGAAGCCAACCGCCAGGTGTACCTGTACCCGGAGAATTGGATCGTTCCGAGCCTCAGGGATGACAAGTCGCCCTTCTATCTCGACTTTGAGTCGTCGATTCAGCAGAAGGATATCAGCTTGAGCAACGTCTCTGAGAGTTTGAAGGAGTACATTTACAACGTGGCTTACGTGGCCAACTTGAAGGTGTACGGCATGTTTGTGTTGAACCAGCCGAGCGACACCGTCGCTCCGGCTGTGTTGCTGGCCGCCAGGCGTATGAACGCGCCATTCGACTGGTACACGCGGGAGTACTCGGCAACGGGGACGTGGACTCCATGGGTGAAGATGCCAGTCGATATTCCCAACTACGATCCCGATGATGAGAACGGCAACAGTCAGGGGTCGGGCTCGTATGTCAGCCCGGCCATGTGGCACGGCCAGCCCATCATCTTCTTCCTACAGATGGTGCAGAAGCAAGTGCCGAGGGCCGACGACCACAGCAGGTCTTCCATGCAGCGGCTCAACGATGATGACCCCAGCGCCAGCAAGCCACAGCCCATGAACGAGCTGCGCCTTGGTTTTACCTTGTATCAAAACGGCAAGTGGTCATCGAAGCAACTGTCGCAGGATTCACTGCGGCACAAGGCGCGCCTCTTCCAGTCGCCGGATCCCAAGACGGCCAGCCTGCCCGTGGCCCAGCAGCGTACGATCCAGACATACCCGCCGCCGGACCAGTCGGGGTACCAGATGTACCCTCGAACCATCAGTGATACTGAGATCCGTGTTGACATTGTCCACCGCGACGCCCTTTTGAACTCAGGCGCCGGGCAGACCTCGCCCGAGAGCTACAACATTGGCTACTTCACCTTCAGCAATGGATCCGTCTCCAATGCGGTGAACGGCTCAGGTGGGGGCACCATCCCTGTGCAGACAAACTTCCAGTACACGCTCACGGGGGTCGGCAAGCTCGAGATGCACTCGTTCCAGGCTACCGACTACACCTCGCAGCCACCTCTCTCCTCCCTGATGCCCCTTGTCCGGTACGACCAGCAGCCCGGGCCCAGCTCCAAGTCTTCGATTGTGCTCACCACCAGCTCCTCATACGTCTTTAACCACACCTTTGTCGACCCGCTTCAAAAGTACATCGATCCTATCAACACCGCCAAGGCTGTAACGGATTTGTACGCGCAGTTCGCGACCCTATCAGCCGCCGCAGACACGGCCGGCGACGATCCTTTTGGCAAGTCGAGCGACGGATTCAATGAGCTCATGAGCCCGTACGCGCTGTACAACTGGGAACTGGGCCTGCACGCCCCCATGGCCCTGATTGACGGTCTGCTTCAAGCTCAGCAGTTCGACGACGCGCTGGCCATCGCGCACGTCGTCTTCGATCCAAGCGCCGTCGGCGCCGCCACGGACACCTCGGGCGACAACACCAAGTACTGGAAGTTTCAACCGTTCAAGGCGCTGGCCCAGACGGATGCCAAGGAGACGCTCGAGAAGATGTTCCTCCAACTTGACCCGCAGACCGCGGACTCGGCGATCACGGCATGGCGTGATGATCCCTTCTCGCCGCACGCCGTGGCACGCAACCGGCCCGTGGCCTATATGAAGTGGATTGCCATGAAATATATCGAGATCATGATCGCGTATGGTGATTACTACTTCCGGCAGAACAGCCTCGAGACGATCCCGGACGCCATCCAGTGTTACGTGGTGGCCTCCCATGTCTACGGGCCTCGCGGCCAGAAGATCCCCAAGCGCGGCAAGACCAAGGCCCAGACGTACGCATCGCTGCTGAACCGGTGGGATGCCTTCGGAAACGCCATTGTTCAGCTCGAGCTCGAGTTCCCCTTCTCGAACCAGACATCGCTCCCGATTGGCTCCAGCAACGGGCTTCAGGGCTTCGCCAACATCTTCGGCTTCGCCACCTCTCTCTACTTCTGCATCCCCGACAACCCAAAGCTCCGACAGCTGCGAGACACCATCGACGACCGTCTCTACAAGATCCGCAACTGCATGGACATCAACGGCGTCGTGCGTCACCTCGCCCTGTGGGATCCGCCCATTGACCCAGCCCTGCTGGTGGCCGCGACCGCCCAGGGCCTGAGCATCGACACAGTGCTCAACGACCTAAGCGGGCCGATGCCCAATTACCGGTTCCAACTGCTGCTCCAGAAGGCGAACGAGATGTGCGCCGAGCTCAAGAGCCTCGGCGGGGCACTGCTGGCGGCCAAGGAGAAGCGCGACGGCGAGTCGCTGGCTGTGCTGCGCGCCTCGCACGAGACCATCATGGCCGGCCTAGCGCTCGACGTGCGTAACCAACAGCTCGATGAAGCGAACGCCACGTTGGAGCAGCTGCAGAACTTGCGACTGGGGCCGACCTATAAGCTGCAATACTACAAATTTCTATTCGGGAACACGGACCCGGCGCCGGGAGAGGGAGATGACTTCAATGAGATTCCGAACCCAAGCTTGAAGGCGCCCAATGCGGAGGGGGAGTTGCTTCTTAACGACCAGGAGGTGAGTCACCATGCCCAGAAGACTTTCTGGAGCGGGATGTGCGCTAACACGTGTTTTCCTCCCCATAGCAAGAAGAAGTTCAGAAGGCCCTGGCCGCACAAAACTGGAACATTGCGGTCGGCGCTGTCGAGACACTGGCGGCCGTCTTCCATGCCTGGCCTTCGGCGGAGGTGGCAGGCAAGCCCATGGGGGTCGGTGCTGGCTTGTATTGGGGCGGTGTCAACATGGGCAACGCCACCTCTGCAGTGGCTAGGGGCATGCAGGTCTACGCGTCGTACCTCTCGAGCTCTGGGGCCAACGCTGGCAGGAAAGGAGGCCTGCTGCGGCAGCTGCAGGACCGCATCTTCCAGGCCAACTCGCTCGGGCTAGAGCTGAAGAACATCGACAAGCAAATTGCGACGCAGAAGCTACGGTTGGTGACGGCGCAGCAAGAGATTACGAACCAGGCAAAGTCACTGGAGCAGGCGAGTTCAACCTTCACCGGGGAGACAAATTGACGGCGTGCTAACCCATTTTCTTCACCGACAGATCACGGCAGTGGAAGAGTTTCTGAGAAGTAAATGGACCAATACAGAGTTATATACTTGGCTAGAGAGCCAAACCAAGAACCTCTATCAGCAATCGTACAACCTGGCGTACGACCTAGCCAAGCGCGCCGAGACAGCATTCCAGTTCGAACGCCCGCAGAACGCGTCCACCGAGTACATCCGGATGGGCTACTGGACCAACGCGCGAGACGGGTTGCTGGCAGGCGAGCAGCTGTTCCTCGGTCTCAAGCGTCTCGAAGCGGCGTACCAAGGTGCGTCTTCTGCTTCTTCCTCCCCCACAGCCCCTTTACCCCTGAATGACACTAACCCTGAATCTGCAGACGGACCCGGCCACGACTTTGAACTCACCAAGTCCGTCTCCATCCGCCAACACGCGCCCCTCGCCCTCGTCGACTTCCGCGAAACCGGCACCTTCGAAGTCACCCTCCCCGAGATCCTCTTCGACATGGACTGCCCCGGCCACTACATGCGGCGCATCGCCTCCGTGGCCGTGACCATCCCCTGCGTCGTCGGCCCCTACACCTCCGTCTCCTGCACCGTCCGCCTGCTAGAGCACTCGATCCGCACCACCCCGCGCGCGTCCAGCAAGTCCGACTACCCCAAGCAAGACGACGCCGACTCGGTCGACGGCGACGACCGCTTCACCGTGCTGCGCGTGCCCATTAGCGCCACGGCGCTCTCCTCGGGCCAGGCCGACATGGGCCGCCATGAGATTGCCCTGACGGACCGCTACCGCCCGTTTGAGGGCGCTGGAGTTATCAGCAAGTGGCGCTTCCAGCTGCCAGCCGACTTCCGCTCGTTTGACTACGGCACCATCTCCGATGTGGTCATGCAGATCCGCTACACGTCGCTTGATGGCGGCGATAAGTTGCGGGATGTGGCGGCGGGTGCGGTGGGCGATTATGTGGCCAAGCAAGAGGAGACGAGTGCCGCCGGGGAGGGGCTGTACATGTTTTTTGACCTGAGGGGGGATTTCGCGAGCGAGTGGTATGCTGCGTTTGGGTCGGCAGGAACCAGTGGCACGCAACAGCGCGAGTTGAAGCTGGATAACCTGTACACCCGGCTGCCTATTTTCACGCGGCACACGACCCCTAACAAGATTCTGGCGTTGTCGGCGGTGGTGTTGGGACGGGATCCGCTGTCGGCAGACGATGTGACGTTGGCGCAAATTGGGGCAGATGGGAGTGATCAGATCACGGCGACGTTTGGGCCGGGCAAGGGGGCTGGAGACGATTTGATCGGGGTGGTGAGCGATGACACGCATGGGATGCCGATGCCCATGACGAATTGGCGGTTGAGGGTCAAGGGGTCGAGCGCGAACACGGACAGGTTGTGGATGGTTGTGCGGTATGCGTTGACTGGACATTCTTGAGCCACGCTGCTGGACTCAGGGCGGGTGATCACGGATGCCTCTCATTGGAGCTAATTTCCTGCAGGCGTCACCGACATATTAGCGTAGAATCCATTCGGGTCCTCATGATACTCTCTTGTCAGATCATAGATGGAGTGCTGGTCCGATGCTCGTCGTTTACCGAGGTTTGTCGCATCGGCCTGCCCACTGCCGGTATTCTCACTGGCTGTAATGTTTTCTGTGTGACGAAAACGCCCCAAATCTGGCAAGAGCGGCAGCGCGCATGATCACACATCGTGCAGGATACGACCAAATCCAGAGTATGGCACCCATAACCACACCGTCACTGCAGGCCTAGCTTGTCAATTCATTTCTATGACATCGGGGACTGTCATTCGCGCTTACACAATGCCAGCACTCATGTTTGAAACTCGTCTTCCCCATGGTAGGCACACCGAGTTGATATCGAATCTCAACTCTGGGCATCACTCGGCGTTCTAGCAACAGAAAGGACCGCGACGAAGCGCGAGCTGAGTCGACCTTACTGGACCTCCGGCGGTGCGATTGAGGCTTGGGAGCCTCGGCAGTGATCATGTAAAGATACAGGCTACGGGACTCGCAAAAGCAAAATGGTAGAATCTCGAGACTCGACTCAGACGTGGGCGACCCGAATTTTGCCGAGCACAAATGTGCTGTTGCATGTGAGTGGTTCGGCAGCTGCCCGACCAAAAACTCCTCCTATTCTCGAAACCCATCAACGAAATAAGCCAACAACACCAAGCCAGGGTGTTTGTGCTCCGCGGTGACGGAAAACACGGCGGCGGCAATGCTTGCTATACCCGCTGCTGTGCTTAGTTTATGCCAAATGCTGAACTTCAGCGACGGAGTGTTGCGTTTTGGAGACTCGGTGCTTTAGGAACAACGCAGAATAGGGTCGTCGTGGTGCATAAAGGGGACTCTCTCTTTGATCGTGGGAAGCATGTGTAAACACTTGATGCTAGTTTCACAATAAAGAGGCTTTGCGCCTTGATAATCCTCTCGGTGCCTGAAGCTGACTTGGCAGAGTCCTGGCCGGCTCCCGATGTCCACACACGCCTCAGCACCCACCACAGGTGGCCATATGTAAGTCTACTCACTCATCCACCCGCTGATAATCGTCAGCTAACATCGGGGCAGCACCGACACGGAGACCCGGAAATTCGTCCTGGACAAGTATCTGGCCGACCAAGCCCTCACCGAAAGGCTGGCGTTTCCAGACTCAGCCATGGCGCCCCACGCCAAGGCGCAGGACATCGCGGAGTGGGTGGACGAATGGCAGGCGGCGTGGGAAAGGTTTGCCAAAGATTAGCTTCTCCGTGCCAGCGCTGAAAGGGGGTAGCGGTTTGGTTGCATCGTTGGCCCGCCCCACGTGGCTTGGCAGCTGATGTTGAAGAATGAAGGGTGAGGAGATCCGGTGTGGTGGGATGAGGTTGCAGGGCGGGGCACCTGACGGCCCGGGGCAGGCAGTGAGTGGCGCGTGACAGATGCTTGCAGGCCGCATGCGAGCTGGTTGAAGCACAGCCTGTGCGATGCCACTGGGGCCTGGGAGACGACACATGGTGGTGGGCTTGTCAAACAGAAAGCCCAATGAATGAATATATGCAAGTATGTATTCGGTAACTATAAGAGATACACGTTGCGGTACGCGTACACCGGACATGCTTGAGGTGTGGGGATCAAAGTCGAGATCCAGGATGTCCAGAGCTGGGCATCGCATGCAACTCGTCGTAGAGTTCATCAGAGGGTGCGTGATGTCCTTGTGCGGGATCGCATGCCCAGGCCCCAGCCCCAGTTGCGGACCATGGTCCCGGGTCGGGCTTCTGGTTGATCCATTGCGCTAGCGGCTCTGCCCCATATCCCTCACCTCCTACAGGGTCTGGGAAACTGACGGGCCATACTCCCTCGGCAGCCTGCTGAGAGTTACTCGCAAGCCGTTGTGCGCCCATCCCAACGCCGCTGTCCAACTTGGAGAGGTGAGTGAGCGGACCAGATCGCTCCGATGGCGTCCCGCTGTTGCTCTCCCTTTCATCGGAGGTCCTCTTCAACCACCAGCTGTCATACACGAGCCTAGGGCCATCGTGAATGAACCACTGGAAGATGTTTTTTCTTTCATCCTCGGGGACCGTCGAGAACCAGGGCCACGCACCAATCTCCATGTACTTCTGCGCTCCAGCCATCAACATGCTCTCGCTGTATTGACTGTAATACTGGCGGTACGACCGGAACTCCTCTACCCCATCGGACTCGTGGTATGGCGACTCAGGACGCGGAATGCCAGGGAAGATGATATCCCACATGGCAAACCATCCTTCTTCCTCCGCAAACCACGGGTTTTCCTTGGCAATCAGCTGTTGTTCTTTGGGAAGTCGATGCGCTGGGGTGAAAAGCGCCAATTGGCGGGCCGAGATGTATTCCGGAGATGTACAGGGAGGATTAACGGGCACGCAAGTGTGGCCGTGAAGAGTTTGGTCGTTGACGAAGAGGGCCAAGCAGCGGTCGCAGTAGAACTTCTGAAGGTGACGGCGGCGAAGATGTTGCTTGACGTCGCGAAGCCGGTGCAGGATGAGCGGAGAGCAGCCAGGGTGTTTGTTAGGGTCTGTTTTGTGGAGGGGACACGCGAACTTCCTCTTCGGCTGAGAGTCCGAACCAGGACCCTTGAGTGGCTTGTCATCAGGCGGTTTGGAGGGCCGTCGACCGTCATCCCCATCGTCATCGTCGTCGTCGTCGTCATCGCCGCTGCCGTCTGGGCGTCGCTGAGAGCTAGATCGTGAGGTCCATGGTGAGTTGACCGTGAGCAGTCCCCCGGGCCAGTTTGTTGACCTTGGTGCTCTGCCTCCCGCAGGCGCGTGGCTGACAAACGCTCGGTCGTCAGGCATGGGAACGTGACCCACGGCAGCCAGGGGTAATGGAATCGCCGGGTCCCCTTGATCAGGGATACTGATACTCTTGACTGGGTCGTATGAGGGGGGCACGTGGAGGTCCGAGGGCGTATCAACCAGACCCGGTGGCTGATCTGAACACGCCGGGTCAGCCTGGAATTTCCCCAGGGATGGCCTCTCATGGACTTGCTCCGGGGTTGGCACGTTGTCATGTAAATCCACACCGATATTCACAGCTCCATCGGTCCTGGCATCGAATGAGTCAGGCTCCTTCACTTCAGCCAGAGGTGTTCTGTTTCGACTTGTCAGTCCAGCGGAGAGCTAAAACAAAATTATCTTGGCCTCACCGGGGTTTGTGCATAGAGCGCAAGGGAACGTCTCGAGACATCCGCGCTAGGGGTTCGTGGTCCGCCTTGCTCCAAATGGCTCTGGTGACGTAGGGAAGAGCGCCTGGCAGGCCGCTGTGCCGCGTTAAGCCAATCGACCGTTCAAGCCTTCGCGCAATTGCGCTTTTGTGGGAACATCCGGCCTGGTCATTTTGAGCGTCGGATTGGGGGATGGCAATCCTCGCTGAGGATGCCGTGGTTCCGACGGCCTCATCCGGTCCACCAGGGTGGCCGGACCGCGCGGAAGACAAGGGCGGTTCATCGGCACACCTGCGACGAACATTCAAGGCCGGCAACAGTTGATCGGATGCTGAGACGTAACCAGAATCGGTCCTCGGGAGGGAAAACCCTGCAGTAAACACTGGGACAGGCTGCTGATGGTCTTCTAATGTCAAAGCCGCAAGCGACGGGGGGCTAGGAGCATTGGATGCGGATGGGGTCTCAGACGGGGTCGTGCTAGAGAGCTGTTGATCGCCGCTTGCGCCGGTCCGCGTCCCAAGGCGCCCCCGAGCGTCGGGCTTTTTTGGAGTTTGCCCATGGGAGACGTTCTCGCCGGCTACGGTGTCCTTGTCGCGCGAAAACAGTCGCGACGCAGTCCACCTGAGCTTCCTTGTCGCTCCACCGATCGCCGTGCCAATGGGCAGCAGATGGCGGCGTCCTGGACGTTGATGTGAGACCTGTGATTACCAGGGATTAGCACGGTCCTGGCGGCAGGACTTGGAGAGTAGCTGACCTTGCTGGAATGCATCGTCCGCGAATCCCCTCTACAGGAGCGGCCGCGGCGGTGTCGACACTCTGGACAGACGAGGTCGAATCCTGAGGAAGCTTCGCGGTTACCACACTGCGATGTCCTGATTGTTAGCTTCCCCTTAGGGAGGGGACGGCAGAAGTGTGCGATTTGCCCTGCGCACTTACACGGACAGGGGTCTCCACCACCACGGGACCAACACCACGCTGGGTATTCAGTGTTGGGGCCATTGGACTCGCTGGTTGCTTCCGGGCGGACTGTTCGGAGGAGATGGGAACGGACTGAAATGGTAGATGGGAATGTCTAACTGGGAGTGCGGGAATCACGACGCTCCGTGGGCGGGTGCAGAGCAGGCCCTTGCAGATATATATCTCAAGACCTCACCATGGCCGCGGGGCTTCGACAAAAAACTGCATTTGGCAATTGACTCCGACGCTCAATTGACCAACACCGAAGCTGGGAGGACCCGGGCACATTGTGCTGCCTATCCGGCGGTGCTTCAGGCTGCGAGTGGCCCACGGTTAGCCACAGACGCGCATGACGCCGGCGGCAGACTTCCCCGGGCCCAGCCTGCCATCCTGGCGTGCTGGTTGGACGCCACACCATGTAAGTCAAACCAGCAACGTTGGCCTTCCTGGGCCTCCATCCCACGTTGCGATGTGGGAACCCTTCGAGAGGCTGAGCCTGCCGGCGATTCGAGTTCTCTCCACGTCTCAACGGCGGCTGGCGGCCCACTCGACGCCGGGCCTGGTCCCGCGTTCAACTCGCAGAGAACAGGCCGATACCAGAGAAGTATTGAATCGAGAATTTCCCTGCACAAGGCTCGCGGTCGTTGACCGACCAGACTGCCACCGAAAGGCCAGGGTATCCAGACTCCGCCACGCCGTCCCAGGCCAAGGTTCACGACCCAACGGCGCGGGCACGAATGGCATGGAAGTCCAGCGGGAAATGCTCGGCGAAGCCTCACCTTGACGCTGACGCCCACGCCAACCTGGCCGGGTGCTGCCTGAAGCCCAGCTGTCGCCGGAGAGTTGCCGGAGAGTTGCGGGTTTTAGTCTTTCGATGGGTGAACATCGTAGCGTCAGCGTTGGGACAGTTGGCGCCCCACTGCGCCCAAGGCTTCCATGCTTCTTGTGACACCGGCTGCACGTGTCCGGGGGCGATGTTGGGCGAACAGGGCCGCCTTGCCTTGCGTCGAATATTCTGCACTGTCGTACTGGAGTCCGGACAGAAGATTCTGTACAGTGCGCCGCAAAGCGAGCGCAGGACTTGATGATTGAAGCCTGATGAAGGTGAAGGTGTGATGTGTGGCTCCCGCCGGATGAAGTCGTGCGTGGGCCATCTGACGTGGAGACAGTGCTTGGCTCCAGGTGGTGCTGGGAGACAGTGGAAAGCGGGGCACGCTCCAATGGCGGCTGTGGCCGCTGGACTAGCACACCTGTGCTCCAAGAAGCCAAGAGGGCCGCAAACTGGACCCCCAGGGCTGACGGGCCCACTCGGATGCCGGGTGGCCTGGTTGCAGCTCGCCCCCCCTTGCCCCGTGCGATGCAACCTTCCAGAGACGACCAGAAGACGCACGCATTGTCGTGGTCTTGTCAAAGCCCGAAGGCCACGGAGTTGTTTGTTGGCACATTGTACCCGGCACGCCTAACCAACCCAACCAAGTGTCTTTGTGTCGATTTCGATATTTCTTCCGCCGCCATCGCCCTTCCCAAGAGAGCACCACCGCTGCACGCAAGCCGACAATCCCCAGCACGACAGCCCCAGCCCCTCGCCGCCGCCGAGCTGCTGTGATCCGCCGCCGCAATCGACTGCGGGACCCGGGCTCGCGGCAGCTACCCGACACCATGGCCGACTCACCGTTTACGACCCCCAAGCGGAAGCGCGGCGACGTTCTCGGCAACGGCCTTGCCAAGCTCGATACGACGGCTCACTTCACCTTTGATGTCAATTCCAACCTCGACGACGGCGATGCGAGCCCGCGCACTCGGGTAGCACACAGGTTCCGGGGTCTGGCCCTTGGGGGCGGGGATGGGGCGGCTGGGCTTCCAACCGACCCGACGACGGTCGACGGCATGGACGACGAAGAGGGGGTGTCGCGGAAACGGGTCAAGCTCCCCGACGTCGAGATGCGCGATGCAGACAACCCGACCGCCACAGGCCCAGCAGATCCGGTAGTCCCAACATTACCCCGCCAACCCCTGTCCACGACCGGCCATAGCCCACCACGGTCATCCGGCAAATCCGTCCGCATCGCCCTCGACGACACCATCCTCCAGCAACCCGAAGCCTTAGCCACGCCGAGCAGCACCCCTCCAGCCGAACAAACCTCAGTCTTCTCCTTCGCCCCACCAACCCCTCCACACCCATCAGACTCGCCTCGCTCCTCCCCTCTCAACCGCACCTTCAAACGATCCGGCACCCCCCCGTTCCCAACACCAACACCCGCCACCGCAACAACTGCCTCGTCAACCCCACCCCCAACCGACCCCCTCCCCTCTTCCCTCACCTGGCACGACTCGGAAATCACAATCTACGACCCCGACGACTCAGACGACGACGGCACGGGCATCAACGGCATCGGCTTCAAGCCCACGCCCGCCATCGCCTACGCGCGCACCGTGCGCCGCCGCCAGCAGCTGGCCGAGTACCGCAAGCGGGAGGAGCGCGAGGCGCGCGCCAAGAGGAGTCTCCGGAGGCGGGGGGCCAGTCCGGCGCCGGGGCTGCTGGAGGGAACTGCTGGGGTGGGGAAGAAGACGAAGAGGAGGGTGCGGTTTTTGGAGGCGCAGGGTGTGGCGGGGGAGGTTGTTGTTTGATGGATGGGTTGTGGGAGCTTTTGGTTTTGTTTTTGGTTTTTAAGTGGGTTTTGAAATTGCTGTGATGAGGGATGACATGACTTGCTTGGTGGTTTCGGACGGATGGGGTTGTTTGGACACTGACTTGATGGCCCTCTCGCCCTTTTATTTTTGGCTCAGGACGGCGTTTACGGTTGGTTTGGCTGGATGGTTGTATCACTATGCGGACGGCGGACGGCGTTGGCAGGATACGGAGGCAGGCGCTGGCTCTTCTTTGTTTTGTATTCACGAGCTCCACGGTCTTGTCTCGTCAGGTTCAACCCAGGTTTCTTTGTCACACTGCCACCTTGGCCAAGCAACACATATAATAACAATATCAGAACATCCATCCATACACACACAATTTTGTTTTTCCAACTCTTTCCGCATCACCAAAACCTCCACCACCCCCTCCCCCTCTTCTCTCTCTCTTCCCTCTCCTGCGCCTCCTTTTCCCTCCTCTTCCTCTCCTCCTCCTCCCTCTCCCGAACCTGCTTCGCCTGATACACCTCCACAACTCGCTTCACCTTCTCCCGCTCCTGCCGTCTCCCGTACTGGCAGTACTCGTACTGGCCCACCGCCGCCAGCACCCCCGTGCCCACCGCCCAGTTGGCCGCCCGAGGGATGGGCAAGCCCATGACCCAGCGGAGAACGCCGAGCGCGGACCCGGCGCCGATGCCCGTTAGCAGACCGGTGCGGGCGCAGGGGGCCGTGTGGAAGGTTAGGAAGGAGGTGGGGGTTATTGTCGAGGCTGCCTCGCTGAGTGTTGGGTGGTGGGAACGGGAGGATTGTGGTGGTTGTGGTTGTTGTGGCGGGGGGTTGGAGATGGTCTCGGAGGAGGCGGTGGTGGTGGTTTGCTGCACCCAGGGGCGGGCTGGGTCCGCAGGGGCTTGGGAGCGGGTTGGTGGCTGAGGGGTAGACATGGTGAGTCTCGACAGTGTGTGCGCTCGTTGGTGTTGGATGCGCGACTCGGAGAGCGGGGGTTCGTGATCTCTGCGGTGGTGGAAACAGGATGGCCAGTTGGGCTCTGGAGAAGTTGAATCAGCAATTGAGTAACGTGTCAGCCTCACCGGGGCGGCAAGGGTGGGAGTGTGCGCACCTTGGACGGGCCAGAGTTGAAGCCCTGCTGTGCGGTGCTGCTGCGATGCAAGCTTGCCGTCTGATCTCCAGTCTTCGGTTCGGCCTGTGCTTTGCCGACTGCGAAGCAATTGGAAGTCAGTGGGGCTGATCATCCTCTGCTTGGCTTGCAGGGTTAGGGTAGAGCTGCCCCTGCTCAAGCCCTGCTCCCCTGTCAACATCCTCCCCTGCCCCTGACAACTGTGCCCCGCCGGTCGCGTCCAGTCGCGTGCCTCGTCGCGGTTTGGCGCGTCTGCAGCCAAGTTTAATGGGTTTTTGCCAGCTCACAGCGGACAAGCAACAAACGAACAGGGGGTTTCCAACCCGCAACAACATCACTGCTCCCAGCCCTGTCGACGACTTCTCAATGCCGGCTCTTTCCCGCGGAAACCTCCTTTTACGACCCGCGCACCATTTATCACAATCCGTCCTGGATCCACGACACCATCCGCAACAAAGAGACGAGGCCCAAGTCCCGAGCCGAGTCCAAACGGACACCCCACCTAACAATCTCTTGGAAACCCAGGGCAACGCCATCACACACCGACAATGCCCAACACATCCCTCCGACGGCCACAAAATGGCTACCGCCGTGGCCGTGGCGGCAAGGTTGCCTACCACGGCAAGCGAACCAAGACCTTCGCTGCCACGTCCAATGCCCGCGGCGAGGCAACCTCAACAGACGAGAAATGGGAACGGACGGCGCTCGCACACCAGATCGACGAGAACATGGGCTTCGGACGCTACGACGCTGGACGCAGGCGCGAGGGCTGGCTCGTCAACGTGCAGTCCACGTCCATAGATGACCCCCGCGTCGCCGGCGGCGGCGGCAGGGCCGCACTCGACTGCTACTTCATCGAGGAGGACGGGTCGACGTTCAAAGCGACGGTCGAGTACGAGCCATACTTCCTCATCGCCTGCCGAATCGGCCACGAAGGCGAGGTCGAGGAGTGGTGTAAGCGGGTACCCGGTGGTGGGGTGGTCAAGGGCATCAAGAGGGTGGAAAAGGAGGATCTCAAAATGCCGAACCACCTGCTAGGATATCGACGCACCTTCCTGGAGCTGAGGTTTCACAATGTGCAGGATCTGATGTCCGCGAGGAGAGATATCATGCCCATTGCCGAGAAGAATAAGAAGGGCATGGACGCCATGGACACATATGCCGAGGTCGCAACGTGAGTGGCCTGAGAGTTGGGAGAGACGGGGCCAACGGAACTGACGCGAGACAGCGCGAACGGCAACTTTGATCTTTTTGATGACGACCCACGAACTGACGAGCGACGAACTAATGCATCCTTTGCCGAGGCGAGCGATTTCATTGTGGATATCCGGGAATACGACGTCCCATACCATGTTAGAGTAATGATAGACTTAGGTGCGTTGGATCTGGACTTGGGAGGGAGGCCACACTGACAGAAGCAACAGACATCCGTGTGGGAACTTGGTATTTTGTCGAGGCCAAGAACGGCGTCACGACAGTCGTCCGCAACGCGGAGCATCTTGCACCCGCAGATCCCGTCGTCATGGCCTTCGACATCGAGACCTGCAAGGCGCCCCTGAAGTTCCCCGACGCCGCCGTTGACCAGATCATGATGATATCCTACATGATTGACGGCCAAGGATTCCTGATCACGAACCGCGAGATCGTGTCCGAGGACATTGCCGACTTCGACTACACGCCCAAGCCAGAGTACCCCGGCCCGTTCATGATCTTCAACGAGCCCGACGAGAAGACCCTCCTTGAGCGCTTCTTCCTCCACATCAAGGAGGCTCGGCCCACCGTCATCGCCACTTACAACGGCGACTTCTTCGATTGGCCGTATGTCGAAGCCCGCGCCAGTTTCAACGGCATCGACATGTACCACGAGATCGGCTGGAGGAAGGACAGCGAGGACCAGTACAAATGCAACTACAGCGTGCACATGGACTGCTTTCACTGGGTCAACCGTGACAGTTACCTGCCCCAGGGCAGTCGAGGTCTCAAAGCTGTCACCGTCGCGAAGCTTGGATACGACCCCGACGAACTCGACCCGGAGCTCATGACGCCGTACGCCAGCGAGCGCCCCCAGACGCTGGCGGAATATTCGGTCTCCGATGCCGTCGCCACCTACTACTTGTATATGAAATACGTCCACCCCTTCATCTTCTCGCTCTGCACCATCCTGCCTCTCGGTCCAGATGACACCCTGAGAAAGGGCACTGGAACGCTCTGCGAGATGCTTCTGATGGTGCAGGCCTACCAGAAAGAGATTGTCCTGCCAAACAAGCACATCGCCCCAAAGGAAGCCTTCTGGGAAGGCCATCTGTTGGACTCCGAGACCTACGTGGGCGGGCACGTCGAGAGTATCGAGGCCGGCGTCTTCCGAGCCGATATCCCGGTGAACTTTGCCGTCGACCCTGGGGCGGTGGACGAGTTGCTGCGCGACCTGGATGCGGCCCTGACTTTCAGCATCACGGTGGAAGAGAAGAAGTCGATGGACGATGTTACGAATTACGAAGAGATCAAGGAGCAAATCACCGCTAAGCTTCTGAACCTCAGAGAGACCCCCAACCGCAGCGAGAGGCCCCTGATCTACCATCTGGACGTGGCTTCCATGTATCCCAACATCATGACGACGAACCGCCTGCAGCCCGACTCCATGATTTCCGAGTCCGACTGTGCGGCATGCGATTTCAACCGCCCCGGGAAGACCTGCGACAGGAGACTGCCCTGGGCTTGGAGAGGCGAGTACCTACCAGCGAAGCGCGACGAGTACAACATGATCAGGCATGCCTTGGAGAACGAGCGGTTCCCGGGCAAGTGGCCAAACAGCCCCATGCGCTCATGGCCGGAGCTGAGTCTGGATGAACAGGCGGCCCTGACCAGGAAGAGGCTGCAGCTGTACTCGCAAAAGGTCTACCACAAGATTCACGACTCCACCACCATCGTCCGCGAGGCCATCATCTGCCAACGAGAGAATCCCTTCTACATCGACACGGTCCGCGACTTCCGAGATCGTCGTTACGATTACAAGGGCAAAGCCAAAGTCTGGAAGGGCAAGACCGACGCCTTGAAGAGCGAGGGCGCCTCGGCCTCGGACATCGACAAGGCCAAGAAGATGATTGTGCTCTTTGACTCTCTGCAGCTCGCACACAAGGTCATTCTGAACTCGTTCTATGGCTACGTCATGCGGAAAGGGTCGCGTTGGTACTCGATGGAAATGGCCGGCGTCACTTGTCTGACAGGCGCAACCATCATTCAGCTTGCCCGGTCTCTGGTGGAGCGGCTGGGCCGTCCCCTGGAGCTTGACACGGATGGTATCTGGTGCATGTTGCCGGCCACATTCCCAGAGAACTTTGCGTTCAAGCTCAAGAACGGCAAGAAGCTCACCATCTCGTACCCCTGCGTCATGTTGAACCATCTGGTCCATGCCAAATTTACCAATCCACAATACCAGACGCTGGTTGACCCCAAGACGTTCAAGTACGAAACCCACAGCGACAACTCCATCTTCTTCGAGGTCGACGGTCCATACAAGGCCATGATCCTGCCCACGTCCAAGGAGGAGGACAAAAATCTGAAGAAGCGATATGCCGTCTTCAACGACGACGGCAGTCTGGCAGAGCTGAAGGGCTTCGAAGTCAAGCGGAGAGGTGAACTCAAGCTCATCAAGATTTTCCAGCAGCAGATCTTCAAGTTCTTTTTGGATGGCACGACCCTGGCTGAGTGCTACACAGCCGTGGCCAAGGTTGCCAACCAGTGGCTGGACGTGCTGCATAGCAAGGGCGCGAGCCTCGCCGACGAGGAGCTGATGGAACTCATTTCCGAGAACCGCAGCATGAGCAAGACGTTGGAGGAGTACGGCACGCAAAAGTCGACCTCCATCACCACGGCCAAACGCCTGGCCGACTTCCTGGGTGAGGGGATGGTCAAGGACAAGGGCCTCAACTGCAAGTTCATCATCTGCGCCAGGCCCAAGAACGCCCCGGTCACCGAGCGTGCCATCCCAGTCGCAATCTTTTCCGCCGAGGAAGCAACCAAGCGCTTGTACTTGAAGAAGTGGCTGAAGGAGGAGCCTGCCGACACAGACCCGCGAGCCCTGCTCGACTGGGACTACTACCTCGAGCGTCTGGGGTCCGTCATTCAGAAGCTTATCACGATCCCGGCTGCTCTACAAAAAGTGCGCAATCCCGTACCACGCGTGCCGCATCCGGACTGGCTGCAGCGTCGGATCAACATCAAGGACGACAAGATGAAGCAGAAGAAGCTCACTGACTTGTTTGGCCCAACAACCAAGGGCGGCCCGCTAGGGGAGATCCCTTTCCCAAACAGCAGTCGCCTTGGTGATATGGAGGACATTGGAGACCTCCTGAAGCCTAAGACCGTCAGCTCGGCCATCTCGGCCTCTCAAAAGGTGTCAACCGTGTCTCAGAAACGCAAGTCACCCGATCCAGCCGAGAACCAAGACCCATTTGCCGCTCTTCCGAAAAAGATGCCCTCTCCCAGCGAGGATTACCCAGCGTTCTTAGAGTACCAGAAGCAAAAGTGGAGGTTGCAGAAACAGGCACGGGCCCGGCGAAGACACCTTTTCGGCGACAGGCGCGGGAATATCCAGAGCAACATCCAACAAACGATTCGGAATCAGGCTGGGGCCACGTTTAGGAACACTTGGCAGGTGCTCCAACTCAAGGCCACCGACACCCCTGGCACCGTGCTTGCCTACGTGCTCATCGACGCCAAGGTTCACACAGTCAAGATCAATGTCCCTCGGCAGGTCTTCATCAACCTAAAGAGCAAGGAGCTGCCGGATGTTGAGCTAGATGGCTGCCACGTCGAGCAAGTGAGCCACACGCTTCCCAACGGTCACTCGTCGGTGCATCTGTTCAAGCTCACTGTGCCCGAGGAGGTCTACTTTGCCGAGGCAGAGAAGTTCTCCTTGATGTTTAATCACCCCAGCGTCGAAGGCGTGTACGAGAAGCAACTTCCTCTCAATCTCCGGGCGGTCCTGCAGCTTGGGAACCGCTGCACCATCGACGAAAGCCAGGCTGGTGTTCTCGGAAAGGGCCTCGACCAAGGCTTTGATCTCGCCGGCCTGACCAAGCCGAGCAAGCCTAAGCCATACCTTGAAGGAACTCGCATGTCATACATTTACCTCTCGCACATCAGCGCGGGCGAGCGCCAGATCTTCGGGTTGTTCTCTACAACGGGCGATCAGGCTCACATTATCATCCAGCAGAAGAGCAAAGACGGCAGCCAGGATCTGCCAAACGTCGGCAAGCTATACTCGGACTTCCTCGCACGCAGGACCCGGGAGGAGGGCGCCGACTCTACCTGGCAGGAGTGTTTTACGTACCGAGAGAGGTTGGTGTTCAAAATCACTCAGGTGACGACGCGCCGCAAAGCCTTCCTCGAGGTGGGCGATGTCGTTCGGAAGATGAAGAAGGACGAAGCCGGGCCAACCATGATGGTCATCCAGTCCTCTCAGCGCAATCTCCTCGTCCACGACATTCCCGTCCTCGGCGAGTTCCCCGTCTTGCCGCTCAAATACGACCAAGCCGACAGCTCTTTGCCACCTCTGGGATGGCAAACCGTGGTGGCACGCCGCCTGGTCAACCACTACTTGAGCCTCGGCTCCTGGATCCACCACCTCACTGCTCTGGCGCAGTATGGGGACGTGCCTCTGTGCAACCTGGAAGGCGACGACCCCCGGTTCTTGATCGACGTCGCGTACGCCCGGCGTCTGCAAGCCAACAACGTCGTACTGTGGTGGTCGCCCAGCCCGCGGCCTGACCACGCGGGCTACGAGATGGACGACGTATCCGGGCCTCTCGACCAAGTCCAGATGCCATCGGTCAACAATCCCGGCACATTCGCCTCTGTCTGCATCGACTTAGAGGTCCGAAATCTCGCCATCAATACCATTTTGACCTCGTCGCTCATCAACGAACTCGAAGGCGCCGACAGCATCTCGTTCAACCCCGGGGGCGACAACGCAGGGGATGGTAACGACTCCCTGTTGTCGGAGAACACGTTTGCCAATGCCGGCGTGCAGGTCCTGCGAGAGATGGTCAAGTCGTGGTGGGCCGAAGCCTGCAAGGGGTCGACAATGGCCGATGTCATGGTTCAGCATCTGGTGCGCTGGGTCGAGTCTCCGACCTCGTGTCTGTACGACCGCGCTCTGCATTACTACGTGCAGATGATGAGCCGAAAGGCCCTCCTGCAGCTCATGGCCGACTTCCGCCGGGTCGGCTCGCAGGTCATTTACGCTAGCCCGAACCGCCTGCTGCTCCAGACCACCAAGTCCGAGGTCGGCAACGCGTACGCCTACGCGCAATACATTCTCAAGAGCATCAAGGGCAAGCCGCTCTTCCACTTCATCGATCTCGAGATCAAGGAATACTGGGACTACCTCGTCTGGTACGACGAGTTCAACTACGGCGGCAAAGCATGCCAACAGGTGGTCGAGCGAGACGAGCAAGACCTTCAGATGATCATGCACTGGCAGATGGCGACCTTCCTGCCCATCCGGCTGCAGCCCACCTTCCGCGACTGGGTCGTCGAGTTCATCGAGCTCATGCACGGCATCAAGCGGCCAGCCACCGGCTCCGATCCGACCGCCACCCCGCGACTCACCCAACTCCCACTTCGCAACACCGCGGCCGGCCTAGCCGAAGATGCGCCTGGGCAAATCATCCTTGGCAAAGCCTTCGAGAAGCCCCTCAAGAAAGAAATCACCGCCCTCATCACCACCCAAAAACGTGAGCTCCTCCACCCAGAGCTCGCAGCCGACTACTCCTTCCCCACCCTCCCGGGCTCCCACCTCGCCCACCTCACCCCTCCAACCACCAAAAAGCCCACATCCGCATCAACAGCAAACCCCGTCCTCGAGCTCGTCAAATCCCTCATGCAGATCCTCTCCCTCGACAAGAACATCACCCTCGAAGCGCGCCTGCTCCGCAAAGAACTCCTCGCCCTCTTCGACATCCGCGAGTTCGCCCGCCAGGGCACCTTTGTCAACCCCTCCGAGTCGCTGCGCCTAGCGCAGCTGAGCTGCGACAACTGCACCATGGCGCGCGACCTGGACCTCTGTCGGGACGAGGACGCGCTGGGTGCGGCGGCGGCCGAGGGGGGCGGCGGCGGGTGGCGGTGTGGGTTCTGTGAGCACGAGTTTGATCGGAATGCTGTGGAGGAGCGGTTGGTTGCTGAGGTGGAGGGGTTGGTGGTTAGCTGGTGTGGGCAGGATTTGAAGTGTGGGAGGTGTGGCGCGCTGAGGGTGAATGAGTTTATGGAGCATTGTACGTGCAGTGGGGAGTGGAGGGAGAGTGTGGAGAGGGGGGAGGTGATGAGGAGGTTGGCGGTGTATGGACGGGTGGCGGGGTTTTATGGGTTGAGGATGTTGGGGGATGTGGTGGAGGGGGTTTTGGGAGGGTTGTGAGGAGTGGCTTGGCTGGCGACAGTTGATTGCTTTTGAATGGTGTCCAGGCGTTGGTTGGGGTTGTTTTCTGCCTTCAAGTACAACAAATTCAGACTAGCAAGGTCTGTGTATGTACCAATGTCGAAGTCGGAATGATACATGTGTCCAATGTGTTCAGAGACACTGGGACATGAAGGTCAGTCCCTCGGCTTGTTCTTCTCTTCTGTGTGATGTCTCTGCACCGCCGCGCTGCGCTTGAGATATTGAAAGAAACTGATTCGAATTTTCGGTAATTTCGGCGAGATCGGCGCATTAATTAAGAGACAGTTTCAAGCTTTCAGCACAGCTGTTGACGTGCTGGAGAAAGGGAAACCCCTAACCCTAACTGCCACTGGCTTCTTTGGTCTTCTTTATTCCTCTCCCAAGCACCACCCCTCGGTCCGCTGAGAATAAACGTCACACAGTCGTGCGTTTGCTTTGCTGCATTCCTGCACGCATTCTTGTGCAAACCTGCTCTTTCACGGATGGGCAGCGGCGACTGCGACCTCATCAATCCGGAAACCACCTCAATTCTCACATTCACATCAGCTTTCAGATTGGTACGCAGTTTCTCTCTCTTCCCTATTTGCTCCTCGCGCAAGTGCTGTACCTGACCCCGGTGATGGCACCAGTTCCGGCAAACAGCGCCAGCAGCATGCTCGGCGACCACGAAATCGACCAGGCCGCGGCCCAGCTCGCCGAATTCAAGCGAGACGACACCCTTTCCAAATTGCTCGACCAATATTCGCATTTACTGGCCGGCTACAAGCGGCTCAAAAGCGATTATGAAGAGGAACGCGAGTCACGCGAGAAATACAAGCAAATGGCCAAGGACCAGGAGCGCAACCCATTCGTGCTGGTCCTGGTGGATGGCGACGGCTACGTCTTTCAGGACGCCTTTCTCTCCAAGCGGGCCGAGGGCGGGAGTGCCGCGGCCCAGGCGCTGAATGATGAGGTCCAGGCCAGCCTGCGGTCCAAAGGTCTGGAGCACTGCCAGGTCATGGTGCGCATCTACGCCAATGTCTTTGGTTTGTCCAAGGCACTCGCCAAAACCGGCGTAGTAGGCGGCGACAGCCGGTCCATTGCTCCCTTCATCGCCAGCTTCAACCGCTCCTACGGTCTGACTGAGTTTGTCGATGCCGGAGAGCTAAAGGAGAACGCAGACTCCAAGTTGCGCGCTCTGCTCCGTCTCTATGCCGCCAATACCCAGTGCAAGCACATCTACTTTGCCGGCTGCCACGATACCGGCTACATTACCGAGCTTACGCCCTTCATGGGCAACAGCTCCAAGTTCACCCTCGTGAAGACGCCCGGCATCCGATTCCACGACGAGTTCACAAAGCTGGGCATGTGTACTGAAGAGTTCCGTAGCGTTTTCCGCCATATGCCCCTCGACGGGGTAGCCTACCGGCCCATCACCACTACAGTCAGCGCCAGACCCCCCTCTAGGCCATCATACTCGCCTGCTAAGCAGTACTCGACCCCAGGATCTACCGCCTGCGATGACCAAAGGCCGGTCTGCTTGTTCTACTCGATAGGCAAGTGTCGCTACGGCAAATCCTGCAAGATGTTCCATGCCAATCCGCCCGACCGCCCGAGAAGTAGCGCGCAGCAGTTCACAGACTTGCCGTCATCCACCAGCCCACCGCCCACCAATAGGACAAACACTCTCACGGTCTTGGCCAATCTGCCCAAGAAACGCGAACTACTCCCCGGTTGTGTCGCGGTCAACGATACCGGCCACCGCCTCGATGCCTACCTGCCGCCGGCCAACCCCGATCTTATTGGCCGTCTCAAGGCCCGCATCGACAAGCGCCGCGTGTGCAACAGCTTCCAACTGCAAGGGTTCTGCGACGCAGGTGATCGATGCGATTTCGACCACGAGCCGCTCGAGCCGGAGTTGCTGGCGCCCCTTGAGTCGCTCGCCCAGTCTCAGCCGTGCCCGCGAAAAGGCGCATGCCGGTTGGAGGGATGCACTCACGGCCACATCTGCCAGAACCCCGAGTGCAGATACCGCAGCGGCAAGGCGTACTGCAAGCTACCGTATCTTTCCCACATTGAGAGTCTGACCGCTGTGCACTTTCCCCCCAGTGTTCCCAAGCAGGGCCGCAAAACCAACGGAGGCAGCCCAAGCAGCAGCACTGGTTAGACAACGGGTCGAGCAGCAGACGATACATGGATATCGTCAGCTTACTGTCGGAGCAGGCGATCCAGGTCATTAATTCGAAATCAGGATGGTGCCCACTCATGCCGACAGGAGAGCCAGCTTACAACAAGAGATGATCTCGGAAGCATTCTATCACCACAAGCAGCTCATAAGCTGGATACACGCGGCCAGATCTTGCGAGGGTTGGAGCGGAAGTGACCGGGGCAAGAGCTGCAGAAAATGAAGCCGGAGGGTGTGCGACGTTGGCAATGCGAGGCTGTCTTCTATCCGATATTGATCCACACAGCCTTACTACAAGAGGCAAGTTGTGGTTTCTTTGCCTCGGAAGTGGGTTTGGAGAAAAGTTGGCAGCGGTGGGTGAATGCCATATGCGCGATGGGCGAACATATCGTGCACTGTAGGTATCTAACAAGCTGTATTGCCCCAACATGTAGCTTAATCCCATGAAATCTTCAGACAGTCATTGATGAGGCGCATTAAGGGGAGTTCAAGCGAGAAGAAATGTATTGCAGACGACACACACCTGAGAAGATCAAAGCAGACACCACCAGCCAGCCCATCAACCAAACGCCAGCGCTTACGCCCCAGCTCCTCCTCAATAGCAACTCCTTAACGCCAAAGCATCAACATACCCAACTCCATGACTCCAACTACAACATCGCCACAGCACACCCCAGCGCCACAACCAACACCATCCCGCCGACCCCGCTCACACCCCCCTTCGCACCAACCTTCGCAGCACCACTCCCCTTAGCAGTGCCATTGATCGCCTCGCCAAGAGCCTTGAAAACTCCTTCCCAAGCCTCCTTATACATCCCATTCAATGCCTCAACCGTCTCATTCCGCTTCTTCTCATCCCCAGCGTCAATCCCCTCCACGGCCTTGCACACATCGGTCATCTTCCCAGCCTTGTACTCCCCCTTGCACTCATCCAGCACCTCTTCATCATCCCCATTCTTCTTGTTCTTGCTCTCCTCAACCGCCTGGTCGATTTCGGCGAAACAGGACTGCGTAGCGTTCTCCCAGGTCTTGCCGCCGTCGCCGCAGAAACAGGAGAGGGTGTCGTTGGTGGTGGAAGACGCGGACAGCTTGCCGGGGCAGGAGGCCTTCTTGACGTCGGAGAGGGCAAAAGCGGCGCAGCTGCGCGTACAGGTGGGGAGGGAGTTGATCAGACCGACGGGGTCGCCGAAGAAGCCCGTGATCGTGTCGGTGAATTTGGCGGTGGTGAGGGGGAGGAGGAAGAGGAGGGGGGTGGAGAAGTGCATTTTCGTGGTCGTTGTGGTTGACGAAGAAAATTCCAAGAGGATTTCGTTTTTCTTTCTGAGCAGCGGAGTTATTGAACAAAGACAAGATGGTTGTCGATCTGAAATCGTCTGATGCGGAGGAAAGTGGAAACAAGATCGGCGTGGTGGATTAAGTTGTCTTATAGTTCTAACGGAAACACTTCTTTGAACCAGCTGAGATGTTGAAACTAAACAGCCAGTTTTCGCGGCCCATTGGTGGTGGTGATACTTCAGACCAAAGCTGGCCGGCGTCGGCCGGAGTCGGCCCCAGGGGCATCGGGCTCGAGCATGCATCGGACGAGACCCGGCGCCAAGTCGTACACACAAACGGCCCTGAAACTCGGTCACAGAGCAACGGTCGGCAGCTTGGACGGGCCCACACCCGATCTGAGTGAGGCACAGAAAAGGGACATGTGGGTCGACGGAAACCAAGACCGGCGTTGGGCCCCGGCCACCAATGCGGCGTGCCGTGTGGGCCCCGGCCGGGCCTTGTCGGGGCTTGTTCTGATGCAGCCAACCAGAAGCCAGCATGCCCCCGGGCCGCGGTGAAACGGGCAAGTGGCCTGTGCAGAAATATGTCGTCTCAGGGTTGGGGTTCTTCTCCTTGGACTGGGAGACTGGACATCGCCGCATGCACTGTTAATTGCTATTAATTACAGAACTTGCCGTTGAGGGTGCCGATCTGGCAGAGTAGTACCGCTGTTTCAGGGATCTCGACAGCACGGTCACTTGGCACTCCCAGGCACGGAATAATGTTGCGGAATACTTGGTCCTGTGTCGCGCTTTGTTCGCTCTTTGCATCCTCCTGCTGGGATCAGCCGAGACATCCTGGCTGACGAAATGTTGGAGGACACAATGGTCACTGCTTGGTGGCCGACGAGCTCGCTGGCTGACCCGCCGGATCAAAATCAGGCTCCGCCAAGTCAATTCGTACTCGCCCCCAAACAGGTACTCGGTAAAACACCTACCCCAACCAGGTGGGGAGTATACACGCTGGCTTTATCGACATGTATCGGGGCCAACGTTCCTTGATCTCGGAGAATCGGTTGCGATCTTAGCTCTTGCCACGTGGCGCGAGAAAATGCGGGGTCTATTGCGCTCCAGGGAAGAGCAAAAAAGGAGGGCCCTGGATTGACCCCAATCGTGGTTGTGTCAGTGGTGTTTCTTGCGAAAAAGATATCGGAGAAGCTTTGCCGACTCGGGGTCCGGCTCCCGACCAGCATCTCCAACCTCCGGAAGCCGCGCGTCGCGTTCCACGAGCAACCCAGAATAGGTTATTAATCTTCTCCAAGTGTCCCCGCATTCACACCCTCGGGCGGATGAAACACCCCGGGCTCGACCATGCGCCCCTCACTGGGTCGGCATTCCCTCATACCTTCGTCTACCTGGATACCGTCTCTCAACGCCCAGAACAGAGACCTCACAGATGGTATCTTACCGCAGTGTTGACCAGATAAATAAGAACAGACGGACGCCCACCGGTCCGGAATATCAAGCCTCACAATCAAGACAAGGCCGACTCCCGAGTCACCAAGCAAACAGCTCCAATGGCGGTCGACGACAGCATTGAAGAAACCGTCAGCACCACGCAGACCAACCTCAACTACCTCCTCCCCGGCCCCGACATCAACCGCCGCTTCGTCTCGGCCGGCGTCGAGGTTAACACGGGCACCTACGGGCCCTACAAAACGACCATCCGCGACGGGCGCACTATCCGCGAGCACTTCTCGTTCGACCGGCATGGTTTCCGGCTAATCGACGCTCCCACACGCGTGGTAGACTTTCACGACAAGGCCGAAGTCGAGGCCGACTACCAGGACGAAGTCTGCGCGCACGTCAAGGAGGCCTATGGCGCGGACTTGGTCGTCGCTCAGGGCTGGATGCTGCGCACGTCGGGCGACATTCCCGACAAGCCCAAGCCCGCCGACGGGGCCAAGAAGACCGAGGGATACCGCCACTACGGCGGCCTGCAGCCCGCCGCCGGCGAGGTGCACGTCGACACGGAACCCTCGCGCCAGCTCCGCGCCGCGCAGCGCCTGTATGCCAAGGCCCGGCCCGACGGCCCCGGCTTCAAGCGCTTCATCATGTCCTCCTTCTGGCGCACCTTCACCCCGGGCCCGCAGGATTGCCCACTAGGGGTGTGCGACGCGCGTAGCGTGCGCGACGACGAGGGCACGCCCAACGTGCTGTGGGTGGTGGACCAGATCCCCGAGGGCGATGCCATGTTTGCGCCCATGGACGATGATGCACAGCTGGCTGCGGCTATCTTCCGGCATAGCCCTGACCACCGCTGGTGGTACTTTTCGAATATGAAGAAGGACGAGGCGCTGCTGTTCAAGTTCCATGATAGTGGGAATAGAGGTGCCGGTCTGGGATGGCGCGTGCCGCATTCGGCGTTTTGGGACGCGAGGTTCCCGGATGCGAAGCCACGGTCGAGCATCGAGTGCCGCACTATTTCTTTTTGGGAGTGATGTGGGAGGAATGGGCCTAGGGATGTAAGTAGACGCCTTAGAGTGTTCCATGCAACAGGTTTAAACCGCTGCTATCACTGCGTCTGCCGCAAGGTTCAATGGTGACTTCACGTGAAAGAATGATGTTGGGCAGCGTCAAATGTAACTGTCATGAATCATACTGGTCTCCCCATATGATGTTGCATACATTTCTGGGTTGGAGATGCTCGTTGCTAGACATCAACCATTCCGGCGATCTCGGCCATCTCGGCCATCCTCAACAGCAATTCATGTCCTGCCGAATTGACACTGGGGTTGATGAATTCGAATGGGCAGCATAGACTTCATCTAAAATTGAAAACGCCTCACACAAACTGGTATTATTCCAACACACAACCAACTCGGCCCGCCTATCCTTAAGTAACCTATCGTGCTACTCGGTCTGGCGGTCCCAATATCGCTTCGAGAGCAGGGCTGTTCGGCACAAACTCGTGCTTTCCTAGGGCCGGTTGTTGTTCTGGCGACTTTGAGTCGCAATCCGACAAGTGTTTGTTGTTGTCCGAATGCAATACCCCTTGCTCGCTATCGTCCTCCTGACTGCTGACGACCTCGTCGCTACTGATGGACTCCTCGCTGCTGATGGCCTCCTCGCTGCTGATGAGCTCCTCGCTGCTGATGAGCTCCTCGCTGCTGCTGATGACCTCTTCGTTGCTGCTGATGGCCTCTTCGCTGCTGCTGATGGCCTCTTCGCTGCTGATGCCCTCCTCGCTGCTGATGGCTTCCTCGCTAACGATGGACTCCTCGCTGCCGATGATCTCTTTGCTGGCGCATACCTGCTCACTAGTGTATACTTCATCGTTGAAGTGCTCCCGGCTCGCATTGACCGACTCCCTCATGGTGCTCGGCCCTGGGTCACCGTCGTCGAACTTTGGCTTCGGGGGGTCATAATCCACCACACGGATCACTTTGCCCCCGGGTTGGATGTAATACGCCACCACCCTCGCTTTCGGTATGGCTTCTTTCTCGTCATGACTGTCGTGTTCGCTTTCCAGGTCTTCTGTTTGCACCCCTTGCGATTGCCCCCTCGTGTGCAATTCTTGTAAGGTAATTTGCACACCGGTCGGTAATCCCCTCAATTGCTCCCGTGCGTCCGGCTGTTGTGGCTGGACGGTCGGCGACGGTTGCGATTGTTTCGAACCCGCGTATGTGCTCTCCGAGCTATGAAGCGACGATTTTGGACTGTAGAGAGGAGAGAATGTAAAGATTGGCGGGAGGCAGGTTACCGCTGACATCGAGCTGACCTCGGACTTGCCCTCGGACTTGGCTGGCATGGACGGAGGGGCTGGCACTGGCAAGGCCCGCGCTCCCTTGAGTTTGAACTTGGATTCGAGAAACTTGTCCATGCTATGCTTCCGAATGATCAAGCTGATGACAAACGAGGCAATCGCGGCTCCTGTGATCGTCCAGTAGACGCCATGGAACCCGGCAAGATCTTGAGATGATCAGTCGGCACGAAGCACTACTAGTATTTATGGAGGGGTGTATGCACTTACAGGCTTGCACGGCAGCGACACGCTCAGGATCCTTTGGGTCCATGGCGGCCAGTATCCTAACGTAGGCCTCGGAATTGTGCGCGATGCTGTGTGGCAGACCCAAAGTGTCAAGCTTGTTGATCATGACGTTCTGGAACACGGTCCCTCCAACGGCGACGCCAACCGACATGCCCAACGTGCGCATGAAGGCGTACATGGCCGCGGCCCGGCCAGCATCTTCCACGCGGCTCACCGCCTGGATTCCAATGTTAACGCTCGTTAGGAGCATCCCGTGGCCGATGCCAAAGATGGCAAGGATGACGGCCCAGACTGGTGTCTTGGTGTTTACATCTAAGAGTACGAGGAGGCCGCAGCCGAGTGCGGTGACCACCCAGCCACTCCAGATGGCCCACCGGTACCGGCCGAGCCGGGTAGTCATCAGCGAGATGACGATGCTGCCAGGGAGAAGGAAGCAAGTGACGGGGAAAATGTCCAGGCCCGACTGAGTGGGGTGTTGAAATCGGATGGCGGTGAAATAGAAGGGAATGTAGTAAAGCGCGCAAAAGAGCTGGAGCCGCGTTTTGGTGTCAGCGAAGCGTTTAGCGCGGGTTTCGGAGAAGATAAACGTACGATAAAACCCTGGAATAAGGCGCACGCATAGGTGGCCAGAGCTGAGACGGAACAGAAGAGCGATGGACGAAGGAAGGGTTCCTGGGCGCCGTAGATTTCCCAGATTATGGCAATGGTGACGCCAACGACGCCGATAATCATGGGCGTGATGGCTTGGGCACTCTTCCACTCGAATTGGATGCCAGCCCACGAGATGCCGACCAGGAAGCTTGTCAAGCCGCCAATGAAGAAGAAGCCACCCACCCAGTCGACACGACAAAGTTTGGAGACGAGCGACGTCTTGGCCGTCTTGAGCTTGACGTAGATCGGAACTAGGACAAGGCCCAGGGCGCAGAACGGGAACTGGAACACAACAGTGAAAGCCAAGGGTCAGCAGTAGATTTTGGCCGAAGAAACACAAGCGGGAACCAAGGAACTCACGTTGATGTAGAAGCACCACGGCCAAATGACATGTTCGACAAACAGCCCCCCAATCAGCGGACCGAGAACACTGCCCAGGGCCCATGCCGCCAGAACCAGCGAAAAGTATTTGGGCCGCTGCCGGAGCGGAACGATGTCAGCAAAGATGACCTGCCCCATGGTGATGATGCCACCACCTCCGATGCCCTGGATCGAGCGCCCGACGAAGAAGACAGTGAAGTCTTTGGCAATGGGCGCGCAGAGGAGAGTCCCGAGGGTGAAGAACAAGACCGAAACGACGAGCATCTCCTTGCGTCCAAAGATGTCCGACAGCGCCGCCGTGAACGGCTGGCACACCGCGCACGAGAGCAGGTACGACGTCCCTGCCCAGAATGCATCCGTTGCGGTGCCCCCCAGGTCGGTTGCTAGCCTCTGTCAGGCCATCAGCGCAGGCTCTTCTTCGCCAGTACCTGGCCAAAAGCCGAGATCCGTTACTCACCGGCAACACCGATACCAAGATTGTTGCGTCCAGCGCCACCATCAAGGAGATGAGGGCGAGCGTGAGCATTACGGCATACTCCTTCTTCCCCGGCTTCCACTCGACCTCCCCAATCGTCCCCTGCTCCAACCGGGATCCATTGACGCTTGACGACGCAGTGCTTCTGATCATCCCCGGGTGCACGTCGCAATTCCAAATTGTCGTCGTGTCGTGTTTCTGTCCTGTCGTCTCTAGCGGGGGATTAGTGAAGGATTGACCGCGATACATGGTAAATGGCCAACACAAGAAAAAACGGCTCGAGGTGCGATGCCGATGGTGTTGGCGAATCAGCAGGGCAGTGATGGCGATGCGCCGTACAAGGGATGGGCGATTAGAATGGAGAGAAGAGAGCCCGAGAACAACAAACGGCCCAAGGTACCTTATGTTTTTCGACAACCCCATTACATGAACCTGCTCTAATGTCTTCGACGTTTATTGTCCTGCGTACTTTGCGTGCCTCACATGCCATACTCTGTCATCCCGACAGAAGCCTGCTGGCTGGAGGACATACATGAACATGCGCCACATGCATACCTCTTGGAATGGTTGATAATAGACGTTCTTTTGTCGACACAACGCAGACATATTAGCCAAACACAACGCAGACATATTAGCCAAACACAACGCAGACATATTAGCCAAACACAACGCAGACATATTATCAAACACAAAGCTGCAACCTCAACAAACATCAAGACAATGTCACTGAACCCACACAAAAATGGCCAAACTACCAGGTACGGCCCTAAAAACATTGTTATCTATAAAGAAAGCAAACAAATCAAATCCGAGGAATGGCAACCACAGAGAACGGGAGTGGAAATACTTGTCTACCTAGGTACCTATGCACCAGTGCTGGTTTGCTCTGCTTGCTTTGGCTACTGTAGACTTGCTGCATGTTGGCTGAGGTCTCCGACGAGTCGCTTTTGAAACACACCAAGGCTGAAAATGACCTGCAGATTTCTCCGTCAGCATGTACTTGGCCGGTTTCACTGCCACATCATGGGGACATCTCGTCCGATCTTTCGAAAAGGGGCCCGCATATCCCCGACGGACGCTCGTTCTGCCGACTCCTGCATGCGGGGAGCATTTTGATGCGGTCAGAGCTTGTCACCCCTCCATCTTGCTTCTTGCAGACTTGCGGGGTGCAGCCCCTGAACAGCTGGTGGCCAGCGACCTGGAATAGGACCGGGCAGGTCTTCCGGTGCGCGTGCCGCCACGTGGAACTGCGTCACCTCAGCATCCAAGGGCGTCACGGTCATGCCACGAACCTCTGATGTTTGGTTGATTGAGAGTCAGTCAGGTACTTGGGCTTGGTGACGCCAATACTCCTCCCATCCAGGGATATATCGAGCACGCCACCGAGGCAAGCTCCCCGACATATTCAAGGACCATCCCTCCAAATGGCAATGGCCATCCATGCAAGATGGGGAACTCCCCGCAAAAGGCGGCGGCAGTCTAGGTCAGTAAGTCTCGGGTATCAACAAAAAAAACTGCCCGCCCAAGATCCGATCGCCACCGGCCTCCGTTAGCCGGCCCTTCAAATACGAACACTTCCAGTGATGATTCCCACCGTCTCCTGCTTGCGACGCCAGCCTACTCCATCGTATCAGGTGCGGGTGCGGCTCTATCGACCACCATGGCGGCGGATCCCGTATTCTTCGAGCTGAGCTGGTCAATCCTCAGCATGATCGGAGCGGCCAATGTTTTCTTTGGCCTCCTCGTCGTCACCGCCACGAGGTTCTCTCCGATTGCTGCGGTTCCCCTCATCACCTCGACCGCCTGTGCCGTCGCAAATGGCCTCTGTTTCTACGCTTACTACCTGATATCCCCACCGGTAGTGAACCAAGCTGTTGCTGCTGCCTTTGCGGATGTCCTATGGCTGGTACGCACTTCATCGACAACTCTTCAACACTGACACGGGACTCATGTCTAACCTGTTTTACTCTCCGTAGGTGCAAGAAGCGGGACTATCCTTTTACGGGTACATCATCCTGAGCCGCGTCCTGACCGACAGGCGATGGTACATCTTCGCCGGCCTGTTCTGGATCATCATGGTGGGCATCGTCGGCGTGCGGATCAACATCGCCATCGCCCGAGTCCGCTTCATCGTCGAGGGCGGGTCCGACGACAGGCTCCAAGTCACTATCGACCGCCTGCACATGGCTTACTTCCCCCTGATCGCCGGGCTCGAGTGCGTGAGCGCCTTTTTCCTTTTGTCGACCTTCGCCCAGGCTAAGAAAAACGCGCTCGCGCGGGCGGGGCTCTCGACGGGCCTCTTCCGGTACCTGATGCGCAGCACCGAGGTCCGCCTGACGCTCCTGGCCGTCATCGGCACGATGCGCGCCGTGACCTACTCGTTCCAGGTTTCGGCCCAGAGCGCGACGCATGTGGCCAGCCAGATCGACCGCTTCTGCTACACCATGGAGTGTCTCTTTC
>FTCU01002352.1_pt1 | contig 38877 bp, 35 predicted proteins | sample 1639521 | NCBI WGS metagenome assembly FTCU01 (sample SAMEA3914864, study PRJEB12502) | metagenome | biome: forest; material: soil | place: USA | collected 2012-03-12 | depth 0.3 m
AGCGACATACACGGACGGGGGGCTTCGTGAGGGATACGTACGCTGAGCATAGTAGGCGACATCAGAGCGGTTTGCTAGCTGGAGCTGGACCCCCCGCTTTTTGGAAAACTGGTTGACATTAGTCGAGTGGACGATGGGCAAGTGAATGCAGCCGAGGTCGTGTGTGGTTTGCTGGAGAGCAGCAGCATGGCGCCAGAACAGAGCTATAAGCAACACCGATGTCGACGAAAGAAAGGAAAGCGCCATTTCTGGCAATGGCTTTCAAGAACGGACTACCTCGATGACGTCTGCATGGGCAGAGGCGTCAATACCACCGGGGTAGGTTGGACAGGCGAACAGAAGGAGAGATGCTGGACAGCGACCAGCGGGTTCCGGGCACCAGACCGAGAAGAAGAGAATGAATAGACAGAATCACGGAGGCCGGGCTCCCAACAAGCTCGCCTGCGTTGTTGGACCGCTCCAGGTGCTCCGGTTCTGCAGCGAGGGGCAACAAGAAGAGAAGGAGAGGAAAGGAAAGGAAAGAATAAGAAACACCAAAAACAAGAACTGAGAAGGGAAGGGAAGCAGGCAGTCAACGACGAGCATGGAGCGAAAGACGAAACGAAAAGACGGATCTGACGGTGGACCACCGGTGAGCCGAAGATCAACTCTGGCCGCCAAGCTTGGGTGTAAGAGAAAGGAGAGGGGTGTGTAACCCCGTGCGCTGTCAGGGTGTCTCAGCCCAGGCCAAGACTCCGGACTTGCCCCCTTCCCCCGGACTGGGTAACGTTAAACTTAAAGCGTTGCCATGTGGCACGGAAAAGGGCACGCTCTTGAAGAGTTGGGGCCATGCGTTGCTTGAGGCGGCCAATGGGGCGAGGAAGCAGACGCGCGGCTGTTTCGTCCAATGTCAACAATCGCGACCCAGGGACAGACCGACAGCCCACGGCCGGGTAAGAGAGAGAGGCACGCATGAACAAGCTGCATCGACGCGCGCCACCGCGGGCCGTCGTTGGCCTGCAGACGCGCGCTGTCGCGGGCGCAGGCGGTGTCGGGCTCGGCTGGCACATGTCCGTTGCCCAGAAGAACCTGCGACGCCGCCAGAGATGTTTTCGGGGGGATCAAACACTTAGGGGTCCAAGGTTGAGGGAAAGTCCCTGCGTTGCGGTTGTTACAGGCTGCAAGGGAAGCCCCACCACCGCATCTGGGCGCTGCTTTGGGGGCAAGTTACCCCACAACCCTCCCTCGACCCAATCAGACCCCGCCTTGCCAGGGCTTCGAAACCGGCAGCTTGGCTGCGATCCCTCCGAGCCCAGGCCTCTGTCAAGTTCCTGCACCGCGCCAACTGCAGCCAGTCGCGGGATGCCATCTCGAGTCACTCAGAGGCCCAGGAAACACACATCAGCCCGCCGCGCGGCAATGGCGACAGTCCATGTTCAGGAATTCTCTCAGGATAACGTTACGGGCTACGGAATGCAGAATTTCCCAGAAATCACGCCTCGTCGCTGACCTTGATGACGATCTTGCCCTTGGCGTGGCCCGAGTCGAGCCTCGCAAACGCCTTCTCAAAGTCGGCAAACTCCCACACGCTGTCGACGACGGGCCGCACGTGGCCGGAATCGATCAGCTTGCCAATCTCGGCCAGGTTGCTCCCGAGCGGCTCGACGATGAAGAACAGGCCCTTGGAGAGCTCCTTCTTGAGCCCCGCGGGCTTGCCGTACTCGGGCGGCGTGTTGATGGTGATGATGGCGCCGCCCTCCTTGACCGCCGTCCAACACCCCGTCAGCGTCTTGCCGCCCACCATCTCAATCACGAGATCCACCTCCCGCGCCGCCGGGTCCGCCGCCACCCACTCCTCGATCGACGTCTTGGTGTAGTCGACCACCTCGGTAGCCCCCAGCTTCCGCACCGCCTCCTCCTTGCCCGCCCCGGCGACGGCCACAACCGCCTTGGCGCCCGCCAGCGCGGCCAGCTGCACCACCCAGCTGCCCACACCACCAGCCGCACCCGTGACCAGCACCCTCACCTTGCCGTTCTTCTCCCTGGCCGCGGCGTCCCCCTTGGTTCCAGCCGCGTCCAGCGTGCCCTGCACAAACAGCGCCTGCCACGCCGTCAGCGCGCTCAGCGGCGTAGCCGCCGCCTCGATCCAGCCCAGGCCCTGCGGGATCTTGGCGAGCTCGCTGGCGCGGGCGAGCGCGTAGTCGCGCGCGGCGCCGGGCCGGCCCGCCTCGAGGCGGCAGTAGACGCGGTCGCCCGGCGCGAACCCGCTGGTCGCCGGGGCCGTCACCACGGTGCCCGACAGGTCCTGGCACGGCACCAGCTCCTTGTCGGCCGGCACCGAGTCGGGGAAGTCGATCGCCCAGCGGAGCTCGCCTGCGCAGGGCGCCGTGGCGTGCACGCGGACGAGCACGTCGTCGGGGTGGGTCGGCGTGGGCACCGGGGAGGTGATGGAGATGACTTCGGTCTTTTGGCGGGAGGCCTGGAGGAGGGACTTCATGGTTTGGGGGAGGGTGGTTGCGGCGGCCATCTTGGTGGTGATGGAGAAGGTACGTCTAGTAGAAGTGTTGAAGTGGATGGTGGCGATGCCGAGGGGTTGTTTCGTGCGGAGAGGTAGGTTTGCTCGACGTAGGCCAGTCCAGAGGGTGCGAGATGCCATGGTTTGTGCGACTGTTCGCCTCCATCTCGAGGAGGAGCGTCATGGCATTTTATATCACGTCACGATGGTGACACGGCAGCCGTCCTGGTGGCCGCCCGTCTCAATCGACGGTGCGGCTCTACCGAGCAAGCGCAGTCCGACATCACGTAATGAGCGACAAAGGGCGGCCTCGTTTCTGCTTCGTATCACCGTTCTTGGGAGAGGTCGGCGAACAGAGGTCATGGTTGCGCGGGTTCCCGCGTCGCCAAGCACGTGGGGCGACTAAGCAGTGTTGCTTCGCATCGCCGTTTTGGGGTTCGCATTCGCATGCGAGGCTTAGTGCCACGACTGCTGTCGCAGTGCACAACTCAGACGGCGCTTTAGCTTCCCCGACGCCGCCAGGTCCTGGGCGGCGGGATACTGCGATGGCACGATGCCTTAATCAGCAGAAACAAGCAAATGCCTGCCGACATGTGTAAGTCCCGTCACGTCGTCGATGTCGATGTCGACCGTGTCCCGAGCTCCTGGCGGGGTTCGCAACATCGGGTTCACGGTTGCCTGCCAGGCCGTGTGAGTCGAAGCGGGGCATTCTGTCTCCGCCTTGGCCGGCTTCTTTCACCGTCCGTCGTACCCTCACCTGCACCAGACTTGTTGTCGTCGCCGAGAACCTCGAAGCTGTCTTCTGGATAATCCACCAGACCACAGTTCCCCGACATCACAAGCCGCCAAAACCACTCGGCAAAACAAGCCTATCACTCCCACCCATCTACCGCAGCGCCAAAGCTGCAGAGCCTAAACCATGCCCCCTCCCCTCCCTCCAGGCGGCATCGCTTTCACGCACCAACCCACCGTCGCCGCTCTCAACATCCCCGCCAAAGCCTTCGTCGCCGCCCACCCGCTCATCGCAGGCGCAGCCACCGGCGCGCTCGTCTTCTCCCGCGCCCCGGCCGGCGAGGACCGCGTGCTGCTCATCCAGCGGGCCCCGCACGACTCGATGCCCCTGCGCTGGGAGATCCCCGGCGGCGCGTGCGACTGGGACGACGAGACCATGCTGCACGGCCTGGCGCGGGAGCTGTGGGAGGAGGCGGGGCTGAGGCTGAGGGATGTCGTGCGGCAGGTCGGGGAGGAGAGGACGTTTCTGACGCGGAGGGGGCTGGGTGTGGTCAAGGTTGTTTTTGAGGTCGAGGTTGAGACCAGTGCTGAGGCCGGGCCGGGAGAGGAAGTGGTGCCCGAGGTGGTGCCCGAGGTGGTGCTCGATCCGAACGAGCATGTCCGCTTTCTGTGGGCGACCGAGGAGGAGTGCCGCGCGGGGAGGGTCGCGGTGCTCGGGAGCAGTGGGGAAAGCGAGGAGGTAGACATTGAGTTTACGACGGCGGATGAACGGGCTGTCATCCTCCTGGGCCTCCAGCTCCGGAGGGAGGCGAGGGAGTCGTTGACGACCGCAACATGAACATGGCCTTCGCTTAACCCTAACCCCAATTTATCCTTCATGCAAACGGAGACGACTTAATTGATTGGCCCGCGCTGTCAGCTGCCCACGCGACGCGCTGAAGGAGCCCTGAACATCTCGTCGGCCGCAAACAAAGCGCCGTTTGTTCCCACTCTCGTCCATCACCTTTCGCTGCTGCGACTCGACCGAGATGCAATGGCCACAACGCCGGGCTCCTTGGACGGCGACGAGTCGCTGTTTGACTCGGCCTGTCCCTTCAAGGGCGTCGTGGTCTGCTGCACCAGCGTGCCGACCGAGCTGAGGGTATGTGCGCTCGTTTCTCTTTTCGAATTGATCGCTGCAGGACGACTTGGTGTGTGATGCCGTCGATGCGATGCGACGGTTGCTGCTGGTGCCGGTGCCTGGCAACCCGGCAGAGACCACCGCCTCCTCCCCTTCCACCACCACCACGAACAACCCCTTCGCGCAACGAACCCCGCCGCTAACCTAACTGTCCCCTCCAGGCAGACATCGCAGCCAAGACGGCCGAGCTGGGTGGCCTACACAAGTACGACTTGACGCCGGACTGCACCCACCTGATCGTCGGCGACTACGACACCCCCAAATACCGCCATGTCGCCAAGGAACGTCCCGATGTCCGGGTCATGACCGCCGCCTGGGTCGAGGCCGTCCGCGACCTCTGGGTCCAAGACGCCGAGATCGACTTCCTCGCCCTCGAGAAGGAATGGCAGCTGCGCACCTTTGAGGCTGGCGGCGGCGAGCCCACGCCGGACGGCTCCGAACCCCACCGCCGGCAGCTACTCTGCTGCATGACTGGCTTTGAGGACCCGGACGAGCGCCAGCAAATCATCGACAAGATCGAAACCAACGGCGGCCTCTACACCGGCGACTTGACCAAGCGAGTCACCCACCTGATCGTCTACAAGCCCGAGGGCCGGAAGTTCCATGCCGCAAAGAGCTGGGGAGTCGTGACCGTCTCGGTCGAGTGGGTCTACGACAGCGTCGCCCGCGGCCTAATCCTGGACGAGAAGCTCTACGACCCATTTCTGCCACAAGAACAGAGAGGCGCGGGTGCTTGGAACAAGCAGCGCAGCCGCGTCTCGTCGCTCGGCAAGAGGCTCAGGGAAAACCACGCCACCCGCGAGGAAGGGAAGAGGAAGCTACGCAAGACTGCCAGCATGAAGCTGAACAGCCAGCGGGACAATCTTTGGGGTGACATTCTGGGTAAGCCGCAGACGTCAGAGCCGGCAGCCCCTGCGCCGACTACGGTTACCCAACAGGTCCCAACAAAGGCAGCAACTCTGCCACCCACACACACCACGCAGCCCACGCAGCCAGCTGCTGGCAGGTCGCTGGACACCCAGGGGTCCAAGCTCTCGTCGTTTGGCGTCCACGAAGACAGTGCCATCTTCGCCTCTTGCTGTTTCTATGTGCACGGCTTTTCGGCACAAAAGACCGAGATCCTGGTCAACATCGTCGCATCGCTGGGAGGGCTGAACTGCCATTCCCTCGATGAGGTGGTGTCCACCTCGGGAGCGCAGCTGGCCCACCGGTTCCTCATTGTACCGCAAACATCAGCCCCGGAAACCCATCCTCGACTCCCCGACAACGTCTACATCATAACCGAGTTTTACATTGAGAGGTGCATGCATAAGAAGTACTTCTTCGACCCCTCGCAACACGTCATTGGCCGGCCGTTCCCCTTGTTTCCAATCCCAGGCTTCGAAGAGCTGACGCTTTGCACCGCGGGGTTCACTGGAGTCGATCTCAACCAGGTTGACAAAGCCATCAGGCAGCTAGGCGCCAAGTATGAGGAAAGATTCACGGCCAACGTTTCTCTCCTAGTATGCACGTCCCTGTCCGCAGTTCGGAAGCAGAAACTTGAGCTGGCGTTGGCATGGAAAGTGCCAGTCGTTAGCGCCGAGTGGTTATGGGAGTGCATCTCGACCGGCTTCAACGCTCCAGTCAAACGGTTTCTGTTTTCAGAGATGAGGCAAGACCTCGACGGTCCGAAAGTGCTCGCCCAGGCCAAGGAGAAGGGGAAGGGTGTCGACCGCCCCAAAAGCAAACATGGGCGGCCGTCAAGCCGGGAAGGCATTGACGAAGATCTATTACCAAAGACTGCCGCCAGGTCAAGACAGGGTCGTGATTTAGACGAGTCGGCGTTCATAACCGCCAGGGAAGAGGTGCAGCAGCCAAGTCAGCGTCGCAAGGAGCCTCTGGCAACAGAACACAACTCGAACGTCACCACCGCTACGCACTTTGAAACAGCACCCACACACGCATTTCCAACCAACGAAGACGACGTCAGCTTTGCAAACATCAGCTTCGGCAACAAAACCCTGCCCTCGGGAGCTCCCCTCTCGGAAACCTCGTCCAACTCCCTCAACAAGAGCCCAACTTTTCCACAGAAACTCGGGCCCCCTGGGCCACGCAGGCCGATGAGCCGAATCACAAGCGAAGTGGCCGACTCGGACGCCACAGACGGCGATCTGGGCCAGCCCGACGACATTGTCCTCCAAGAAAACGAAGAAAACACGCCAAAGCTCGCAGAGCGGCAACAGGGCGCCGACCATCCGGACCCAGAAGATGAACACACCCGCCTTGAAGCGGAGAAAGCAGCAGCCGAACGCCTCGCCATTTCCACCAAACTCGTCACCTCCCTTTTGGACGCCACCACCGGTGCCACCATCTCCGCCCCGGCCGCTCCCGCTGCGGTGGCCACAGCACCCCTCCTTCCAGCTCCAGACAGTGGCGACGACACCGTCAGCAGCACAGTTCCCAAGATCAAGCGCCGCAAGCGAAATATTCTCGGCCGCGCCATCAGCAACGTGTCAGCCGCCAGCAGTACCAGCACCGGCGGCGAGTCCGCCACTGCCGCGCCGCTGGCCGGGGGTCCCTCAGCCGCAAACCCCATCGCCGCTCCCACGACGGCAGCCAACACGACCGCCGGCACCAAAGCCGACCCAGCGACAGCCGGCCCCCCCGCCGCGACTCAACTCGAGTACGAAGACCCCGAGGCCAAGCGGTACAAGGAGCAGCTGATGAGCAGGATGATGGGAGGGACGACCACGGCCGGTGTTGCGGGGAAGAATGGGAGGAACAGGGCTGCTTCCGAGAGGCCGCAGGAGAAATTGACGCTGGCGGCTATGGGAGGGTATGAGATGCAGGGACAGGGAAGGTATGAGGGTGGTGGAGGAGGGGAGAGGAGGAGTCGGCGGCGGTGAATGTTATTTTGCAGGGCCGGGGATATGGCGGCGTTTGCGGAGGGTAATAGATGGGTAACGGGGGCGCGGGTGGGATATCATGATACCGTGCTGGAGGTGGGGGAAGGGGGCTACAAGGGAAGCATATGGTCGAGCAGGCAAGCGTTGAACACCGCATCTTAGATTATCATGTGTACTTTTTTCCAAGTATGGCTAAGGCTGGCTCATTACGGCCTCGGTGCATCTAGGTGACGCCGTCCATCTTCATCATTCCTTTTCTCCTCGCATCTTCGCCATGATTTTGAAGTTATTCATGTACACAACAGGGACGGGCGAGTGCAGTTATTATGATGTTGTCTGTCAAGTCAGGGTCGTAGTGGAATCATCGGAGAAAAGTGAAACGCACCCATATCGTGATGCCCCTTTCCCAGCGCACAAAAATAGAGGGTCTCACTACACGCCCCAGGTTTTCAAGCAACCATAGTACAGTGACTCATGGACTTCAGGCTGCTTTGGGATTCCTGCTCTCTCACCCGACGCTCCCGAGAGACTGCGGCGAAAACACAAGTCCAAAGGCAACTTGGCTCCAGAGCGGTGCGGCAAAAATCTTTGAGAATTGGTGGGCCCATTTATTATCGACGCCCTTGACTCGACAAGAGTCATCCACCATCCCTCTCACCGCCCATCGCCCCTTGTCCGCGCCACCCATTGACGGCTGCTGCGATTCTTCAAGACCGACCGCTGCGGAGTTAGAGAGCTTGGACAACATATGTTATACATAATACTAGTATAGGTACCTGGTCATGCAGATTACCGCTGTGAGTCTCTTTGCCGTCTGCTCCAGCAACATCTTCTAACCCATGGGATAGCTCTATGTCTACCCCATCAAGGGCCTCCGCGGAATCGAGCTCAAGTCAGCCCAAATCGGGCCGCAAGGGATCAACCATGACCGACGGTTTATGCTCTTCGAGGCACATGAACCCACGGGCAAGCTGAAGAAGATACAGCTGGATACACATCCACTGTGCGCCTTGTTCGAGCAGGAGATTGTCACAGAATCTGGAGATGTCGAGTCTGCGATTGTCGTGCGGTACCGTGGCAGCCCAGTGCAGGATAATACCTCTGCAGCCGACGAGAAGGGAATGGCGCTCCGGGTGCCGCTCGAGCCCAACCTGGCCTCACTCGAGAAAATGGATGTGGACTTGCACGGCAGCCCGGCATCGGCCTACCGCATGGGCGACGCGTACGACGACTACTTCAGCGAGCGTTTCGGGATACCCACGATACTGGTTTACCTGGGCGACGGACGGCGAGCTGTCCTGGGCAAGACCCTGGTGCCCAAACCGGCCCACGAGGAGCAACAGCGGGGGGGATGGATCAAGTCCTTGACTTCCTACCTCACCGGGCCCCAGGAGTCAGTCGAGGTTGAGAATTCGACATGGCTAAGCTTCACCGACGTGGCACCTTTGATGGTGGCATCCGAATCATCGCTGCGGGACGTCAGAGACCGCCTTCTCAACGGCCTGCCCGTCGGGATGTACAAGTTCCGGCCCAACATCGTCGTCGACGGCCAGGGAGAGGACGCGTGGGCTGAGGACTTCTGGGCGGAGCTCCAAATCGGGGCTGGGAACGAAGACTCGACTCCGAGGAACACCCTGCAGTTGACGGGAAACTGCGTCAGATGTCTTAGCCTAAATGTGGATTACAAGACGGGAAAACCGGCCGAGAGCGAGGAGGGGAATGTCCTGAAGAAACTCATGAAGGACAGGAGGGTCGATACCGGGTCAAAGTGGTCGCCTGTCTTTGGACGCTACGCCTTCTTGGACAGCCATCACAGCGGTACGGTCTCGGTTTCTGTGGGTGATGCCGTCGACGTAACACGGCGGAACGCTGAACGGTCTGTTTGGGACTGGCCGGGGCTGTGAACCAAAAGATCGACTGCTTCCATCGAGTTGGGCTTCTGAAGAAGGGTTTCATACTAGAAACTTACCCAATTTAAGCACTCGCCCGTGGCCAAGCAATATCCCTCGCTCGGAATATCAAGGTCACAACAGCAGCAACACATGGGTTGAAGTAAACTTTGCGGGCCTAGAAGGGGGCTGAGAGAAAGCACAAATCCACAATTTGTACCCTTCTGCCAAACCAGATATTTGAGTGTTGAGTAACAATGTGAACAGGAACTGTCAATTGTTGAGCGTTTCGGTCCACCAAATCAAGGCCCGAGGACTTTAGGGCTGGCGTGCACATTTCGTGCCGTGATTATAACCGGATGTGTTGAATGAATTTGATTATGGTTTTCTAGGTTGGCATGCCTGGAAACCCACCTGGCAACATTAGGATGCTCCAATAAGCGGCCCACATGCTCGCCGTGACGTTCTCCCTCTGATTGCCATGGAGCGACTCGACCACATCACAAGTTCAAGGCCTGGGCCAAAGGCCCTTTGAGCCTTCGGAGCCTTCCTACCACGGATGCATCGACCACATTGCAAGCCTCACAAGCTCGAGAGCCGGGCTCATCACCATTCGCTCTCCCGGCTGCCAGTCCAACAACTCAGGCCCAGACCAAGGCTAGGCAGTGACGTCTGGTCCTCTCCAATTCACCGCCTGAGGCAGAGCACGTGTCTCGCCACCGAGTGATGGATTACACCGAAGCACCGCCACCCGCGCCGAGCTAAGTTGGGCTGGCGTGTTGACTGGCTCGAGACTGGCGAGACTGGCTCGAGACTGAACCCCCCTTCTCGTTATCCCTATTGGTGAGGGCCATGGGGCGATGTCGTTTCCGGGTTGCTATCTTTTGCCCCTGATCAGCGGCCACGGATGTCATGCTTGCACAGTGTCCGGATGTCGGGCGGATACGCTAGGAAAGTCAAGCGCCGATCTACACAGTCTCGACGGTAGTGTAAGCCTGGCACTAGATAACCACCTCCATTCGTGCACTCTAACTGGGATTGTCTTATGTGAAGTGCCAACCCTGGACTCATAAGCTTTACTAGATGAGTGCCGGGGGAGACTTGTTCGGCTGGATGGAGTGAGGGGCTGTCCGGCGGGTTCTGGAAGCTGACAGTTTCGTGGGGCAGGGCTCGGGGCCAGTGCCGAGGGCCGACATGCGGGGCCGGCACAGGTCCGGAACGGCGGCGGGTACCTGGCTGGCCCGCACCCGCGCAAGCACCTGCGCGGCGTCTCAACTGGGGCGAGTGCCCTGACTGCACATAGAACGCTCTTGGTGTCACAATCGGCTCCAGAGGTCATCTAGGGGCTCCTGGGAACGGTGGATGTGGGCTGCAATACCGGGCCTTTCGGAGCAAAGACCCTGCAGGATGTGCAGCCAATGGGTGGTGGTGAAGCCACACCACCCAGGCAAACCTCTCCGACACTAGCTCTAGATTTGCAGAGGCGTGGTAAAGTGTAGCCAATGCCGCCGAATGCAAGAGTCTCGCCATGCGGCCCTGCAGCGACACTGGCCCGGCGCTAGCGGTTCGGCGTTGGATTAACCGGCCTGATGAAGCACCAGCGGATGGTCAACTGCCTCCGTCCAGACCGGTAGATGCATCTCGTCCGAGGGCATGGCCCACGGCATTGTTCAAGATATTCCGCCTCTGCCAGACCCGTGGGCTTGTCTTACCGGTCGGATTCGAAGCTCCCGGGGTAGCATGCCGAGCCGAACCCATGTCTTAGCGAACTCAACACACCTCTCAAGGAGCAAGCAGGCCTCACAGGCTTACCCATATTGGTGGCGTCGTTGCCGGATGTCTATGGGGGTTGCAGCGTGGCTCTGGAAGAATTGGCACCGGCCACGCGGTCTCGGCCGCCGCCACACCGGCTGGCAGTCCACCTTGCTGGAGACAGTCGCCGTCCCGTACCGGCAAGCAATTTTCATTGAAGGGCCTCTGCTTCGCATGCGGGATGGCCAGATGCCTGCAGCAGAACCCGCCTCCGGTGGTCTTTTCCCCACTTATATTACGTGCAGCGGTCGGAGATTGCAGGCAGCGCTCTGCACGACCGCCGGACGGGATCCTTCTTTGTTGAAGATGCATCATGTTGGATGGTGGGGCTTCGCCGGCCAGAAAAGCACATCCCGTCTCGCGGCTCTGCGACCTCTTCCTCGTGTGGCTTTCGATTTTTGGCGCGTGTCTTCAGTCAGCAGCATAGGGGGTAGATACATAGTCTCGATAGTATAGCCCGCAGACAGGGCTGGAGCCTTCCCCAAAAAAAGATGGAGCGGTGTCGGGCAACCGCCGTCGGTGGACAGGCTGAAATACTGGGCAATTCGCTGGCATTTGGCCAGGCATTCTTCGGCCTGTCGCCGGCTGGAATGGTTGGAATGGAACGGGCGGGAAGCTCTGGCAGTCGCTGGAAAGACGTGGAAATTGGGGGCACCCTTCGCCTGCATTCTCCCTCTCCAAGAACGAGCTCGAGGATGAGGGAATTTGGAGTGAGTCGCAGACTCTCAAGTGTCGGTCGGGGTTTGTTGGTTCGATGCTGGTGTTGCAGATACGCGAGGACAAGATCCCGCCAGCGGCAGGCGGCTGGCGAATCCAAGACAGCACAGGGGCGCCGACCTGCATTGCTGCTGCTGCACCGCGGCGCCGTTCTGGGTGTCCTGCATCCGCCGGCCATCCGCCTGACCATGTCTGATTTCGGTTCCACTCCGTCTGCTCGTGTTTCGAGCATCAAAGGAGCTGGAAGCAAACCAAGAGCAGTCCCGCTCGCCGGAGCCTGATTGGAGATGTCGAAACCCGGAGCCAGCCTTGGATGTGGCACAGAGCAGGGAAACATGGGTACGGAGCACGATCCGAGGTTTCCGTGCATGTTTCGTCAGCCCAATAACTCCTGCGTGATACCGCTGCCAGACATGCCTCCGTCCCGCATTTTTGGGGAATTGGAGAAGCAATCTGGATCAAGTTGGGAAGCCGTGGCGGTTCTCGGCCCTGGAAGATCCATATTGGAATCCAATCCCGCCTGGCTTTTGAGATTTGTTGAGTGTCCCCGAGGGCGTGTTGAAGGATGGACGGGCGAGGTGGGATTGCATGGAGACGGGAGTGTGGTGGAGACTGGAGAGAGAGGCAAGGGCCCTGGAAAAGTGAAACACAGCGGGTTTGGATTGGAGCCTTCCAAGTCGCAAGGCATCCATTGGGCAGAGACGCTTCCCATTGAGAGAGCTTCGGAGCTTTGACCACTAGGAGCCCCGCGGTGGGCTTATCTGAATTTACCCCTCCAACCTTGGGCCTTATCGCCCTCGACTCGCCTCTGCCATGGCGGGGTAGAACCGAGGAGCCCGCTGCTCTGCTGCTGCTGCTGAGGTTGGCGCATTAGCAGACGCGAGGACTTTTAAATGTCAGGATGAGACCCTTCGCGAGTCTCACAGACAGATCAAAGACAATCAATACATGCTAGCACCCGGGTCCAGCTGCTCCTCTCACGGACCCCAGCAACGGACGCTGCTGCTGCTCCGTCTCGAGAGATCCGATCTCTCTCTCCATACTCGGCACCCACACTCGGACGACGACTTGGTTCATCCCATGAATTTGCTCCGTGGGGGTTGCTTTGTGGGTCTCCCATGTCAGTCGGCCACCACTCCGCCAACGCCTGGCTGTCGAGGGAGCAACCCGACGGGGGGAGCGTCGCGGCGACGTGCGGGAAGCGGTGCGCGCCATACCGAGGTCAGCCTGCCAAAGCTTGCTTGATTGGCCGTTTTAGATTTGCCGGCGGGTTATAAGCTCCCTGGACAAGCCCATCCTGGGCTTCTCGCATCCTGCGTCACGGCCAAGTTTCGTGCCCAAAGGGGCTTCCCCAACCAGGCATCATCTGGTGTGGTGGGCTTGGTGGGTTTGGTGCGCTTGTCGGTGGGCTCATGGATCAGGCCTTGGACGATGACACATGGCGGTCAAGCTCTCTGACCGCAGGAAGCCGAGCGTAGCCCACCCAGGTCAGGGATGCCCAGAACCCAGCATGGAACCCGTCGCCCGACTTTCTCGGTACTATGTACACAGAGAGACGTGGATTTGAGCCTTGTTGGGCAACAGGAAAATCGTTCCACCACTCTTCCCGCCACCCCCACCGGTGACAGAGCTGGCTGGTGGGGGGTAGGGGTCTCAGGTCTCAGAAGCCGGAGCCTGCTTGCACCAAGAAGGTACTTATGCACAGGATGCAGAATGCGGAATACGTAACACGCTGTGTCTTAGCGGTTCCAGCATCCACTCTCCACAAGTAGGCCCGCAGGCTCGCAGGCCAGGAGCAGGAACGGCTGTATTAATAGAATCGCCCGACTGTCGATCAAGAAACGCCCTGCTCGGCCTCCCAATTCCTGCATGCTCAGCTTGGCTCCTTGGGCGCCCGGAGGTTGCCACCCCAAAATCTGGCCGCCGTTGAGGGCAGGGCGAATTTTAGCCCTCGCCGCATCGGCGCGTTCAGGGCCGGCGATTTGTCAACCTGGAAACGCTGCCTGTCTGTCGTCTCGATCTCCAGAGCCCGGGGGCGTGGATCCCGACAAGGCACGTTGGGCAGTTAATACCACAGTGCAAGCAAGACGGACGGAATGATTGATGAACCGCCAGCCAGGGGAGCGTCAGACGGGCGGAAGACTTGACAGCCCCGTCTTCATTAGCCTTGCCCCCCTGATCCTAACTATCCAGGGCTAACCACCTTACCTACTTAGTAACGTTGAGGATGGAGACCGCAGGGATCACGATATCCGCTGGGCGCTTCGAGGGGGTAGTTCACCATGGATGTCTCTTCAGCCTTCCGGGTTGGAAACGGCGCACGATGCTCATCTCATGTGTTTGCGACGGGCGCTGCGTGTTGCAGTGTGCCATGCAGATGCCTCGCATCTCTCAACTCGCGGGCTTCCATGTCTGAAATGGAGCCGGCGGTTCCTCTGATGCGCGGTTTCCACCGTTGTCGATGGAGGGAAACCCTGCTTGAGTCGCTAGAGTCGATAGTTATCCGAGGACATGTGTGGAAGGCTACGGGGCACTGTGCCGGAAGGCCCAGATGGGAAAGGGGGACGGCGCTAAACGGCAACGAGGATAGCGCGCGGACTGCAGCCGAGCAATCAGGCTGCGCCGACCGCCATCAAATGAGAGCGCCTGAGGCGCTGAGGCAGGGGCCTGGTCGGTCGCCCGCTGCGAACATGCTGTGGGCACCCTGGCACCACACACAAGAAGAGCCTTGGAAGTTCACAGGAGAAACGGGCAAGTTGCATGTCAGACCCTTGGCCCGTTGACATGGGCAGGCCCGGACAGCACTGATTCGCAGCGGGCCGCTTGCTGCGTCCCGTCGCCGTTTCAAAACCAGATGCCGCCAGCGTCTACTCGGCGCACGAGTCGTCATCCGAACAGGAGATCCGTGGTCTGTATTCTGCACTTCTGCTGTCTTCGTCCTGGATCGTTTCGGTGGTGGCTGGTCCTGGCATGCTGACGGCAGCGAGAACACCTAACCCACCGGCTGAGAGGCACATGGCATTGACTGCCAGATGAGCCCGAGGATAATAGAGACCGGGATGTCCAGCACCTTCCAGGCCAGAACGTCGGCGGCCGAGCGATTGCGTCCTGATATCGCCGTTCTTAGACACGTGTATTCTGTTCTGGACCGGAATGCGAGAACGTGGATGCCGCCGTCCTGAGAGTCGCAATGCGAAATTGTCACGTCGGCGTCCAAAAAGCCCACCACTCCTGTGGAAGTACGCGGTTGATCGCCATGTATTCCGTACACTGCTGTTGTATTCTGTGCTCGTCGATGTTTGTGGATCTGTTCTGGTGCCAGGCAGAGCCAACATCTGACTCACAAGCTCCTCACCGCCCGCCAACCCGGGCAGGTGGTCTGCCGGCTTTCCATGCATGGCCTTTGCCCTCTGTCCTCCGTCCAGCCAGGCACACACACCCACACACACACACACACACACACACACACACACACACACACTCCTGGCGCTGCCCTGAGATGCGAGATGAACCAGGGCCCGTCGGGCGCGGAGCCATCCAACATGGATCGCCCGTTTTGCATTCGCAATCGAGGTATTGGCCCGGTGCCACGAGCTCGACGTGTGCGTGTGTCTGCGTGCGTCGGAGTGGTGTGTTGCACGCTCCGGCGGCTTGCCTGCCCTGTTCCGGCATGGCGCGGACGGGGTACGTACTGCTGCGGCGCACGGTTGCCGGCGGGCACAGTTGGCCCCGGGATGGCTGCCACTGTGCAACTGTTTACCGGCTCGCCATAGCCGCCCAGGCTTTGGCTGGCTTGCCCAAACCGGCGGGTTGCTGCGGATGGCGAAATTGGGTGCAAGGCCGCAACGAGACAAGGCCAGGAATACCAGCACGGCCCCAGGGAATCTTCAGGGGGGGCGGCCTAGGTACTGTGTAAGGTAGGGGTGGGCATGTGTGCGCGCCTCTGGCCGCGAGCGTGGTTCACAGCTCCCGCCTCCACAGACCCGACACAGGCACCAGTCGGTCCGGCCCTCTCGCTCTCTCTTCGCTCTTGCAACCACACAACGCGTTCGGGCAGGACGTGAGCATCTTCGAAGAGAGAAAAATCACTCCCAGCGCGAGCCATCCTGCAGCGAACTCGACAAGCGCAGAATCCGGCAATTGCATTCTGTATCCAAAGGAGCATGCCACAGTCGGACAGCTTGCCTGCGCGCCCCTCCCTCCCTCTCTCTCTCCAATAATCAGTTGCCTGGGCTTCCAGGGGACCCGCCCGCCGCCGCCGTTGTCGCTGCCTCCTGTCTGCCTCCCCACCTCCTTCGCTTCGCCTGCTTCCTGCTCTCCCGCCTCCCAACCTCACCCGCCGTCCTCGTGTTGCAATCGCACAAAGTCGCTCGGTCGCCCGAAAGACGCAAAATCCCGCCACCAGGACGATGACTGTATCAAACGACGCCGGCACCAAGCTCGACATGTCCAATTCGTCGTCGCCGTCCGTCGCGGCCGGCGGTGCGCCCCCGGGCGACGAAGCTGGTAGGTCCCGTCCCGCCCGACACCCGACGAGCACCACGGCTGCGCTGCATTCACCTCCTGCACTGCCCCGGCTCGCCGTGTTGCAATCAATCGCGGCTTCAAGTTCTCCCAGACGCTTCACATCCCCCGCTCCCCTGACTGTGCCGGGCCCGGGCTTTCGCTGACGAGCTGTTTTTTGCCGGTGCCAAAGCCTCGACCATCATGGTCAACACCAAGACCGCCGCCTTCCCGCCACCCAAGACCGACAAGCCGCGTCCGCACATCTGCAACACATGCCAGCGCTCATTCGCGCGGCTGGAGCATCTGAAGCGCCATGAGCGATCGCATACCAAGGAGAAACCGTTCGAGTGCCCCGAGTGCGCCCGGTGCTTTGCGCGCCGGGACCTGCTCCTGCGACACCAGCAGAAGCTCCACCAGACCACCACCCCGTCGTCCCGCCCGCGCAATCGCCGCGAGAGTGCCAGCGGGGCGACGCCGGGTGCCGGCCGGGTCCGGAAGAACAGCGTCGTGGGTCCCGGTGCTGCCGGTGTTGGTGCTGCCGTCGCCTCCATGAGGCCCAGGGCAAACACCATCAGCCATGTTGACGGCGCAGCCATGCAGATGATTGCTGCCGCCAATGCCCAGGCGGCTCGGATGGCCCCGGCCCACAGCCGCCACCCGAGCCTGATCGGGCTGCCGACCCACCACGGTCTCGAGGCCTTCGGCATGGCTTCGGCCCTGGCCCATCGCGGCGCGCCGCTGGGCCTGCCCAAACTAGAGACGCACGGGATTGCCGGTTTGGACTTCTCCAGCGGTCTCAGGACCGCCCCGGCCATGGCCTTCGGCTCAGAGTTTGAGCTCGACGGCTTGTTCTTTGGGTCTCCCGGCTCCACCATCAACCCCAACGCTCTTCACTACAACGACTCTCCGCCTTCCATGGCCATGGATCCGCTCTCGCCTTTTCCTCACGGGCTTCCCGACATGTCGGCCACCGGCCAGACGTTGGATGATGCCTTCGACTGGGTAACGGGCTTTGACCATCAGATGTCGTTTAGCAACGGGCCGACCGAGACCGCCGTCGACGGCTCCTCGCCCTCGGCGCTCAGCACCACAAGTCAGAGCGGCCTCAGCGACGTCATGGTGGACGGCTCGAACCACCACACCGTCTCGGCCGTGACGAGCTCCATGTGGCAGCCCTCCATCATGGGCCCCCCACAGCTGACCAATCCCTTCGCCCTCGACATGAGCGGCTCCGTCTTCCCAGACCTCCTGAACGGCGCACCCTTGTCTCCGCAGCCGACCTCGGCCAAGGCCATGGGGGATCACTACTTCTCGACCCCGCCACCCTCGCTCAGCTCCCTGAGCCCAGCCGTCATGTCGGGCTTGAACCCCCAGGGCTTGAACGCCCAGGCCCTGAACCAAGCCCTCGGCTTCGGCGCAGGCCCGGAGACGCCGTCCTCGATGAATGGTAGTAATCATGGCACCTTACCCCTCTCGACAATCACTGATTCAACAAGAAATGCCATCCTAGTTGCCCTGTCGGCCTCCCAGGCGCCCCAGTTTGGTGCGCCGAAATATTCCTTCGCAGCACAGCCGACCTCTCCTCTCGCCACACACCCAACATCCCACGCAACACACCCCACCCAACCACCCCCGATCACCAGCAGCGCCCCCGACCAGCCCACCAGCAGCGCACCGAGCACCCAAGATCTCCAGCGATACGTCGGCGCCTACATGCGGCATTTCCACCCGCACCTGCCGTTTGTCCACATACCGACGCTATCGTTCGAGATTCCTGCGGAACTGTTAGCTAACGGGCGAAGCAGCGGCATTGGGGGGGGCGGATCCTTGTCTTTGCTTCTCTCCATGGCGGCCATTGGCGCCTCTTATGAACTGGAGCACCAGGCGTCCATGGAGCTGTTTGGGATGGCTAAGAAGATGATCCAGCTGTATCTCGACGAGAGGAGGAGAGCGAACGTAAGAAAGGCAGAATCCATTCGGCGCACTCCCCTGGCGGCCCACAATTCACAACAGCAGGAACCCGCCGTCGAGACTCCGGTGTGGCTCGTCCAGGCGATGCTCCTGAACGTGGTCCTTGGCCATAACTGCGGGGACAAGCGGTCCGCAGAGATAGCCACGACTCATGCAGCCGCACTAGTAAGTCTTGCTCAGGGGGCAGAGCTGCTGCGGCCAATGCGAGTTGAGCCCTCGGCCGGGGACGTCGAGATGGCGGATGCCGACGCCTCTGCTGGTTGCTGGAGCGGCTCCGGGAGGCAGCATGCTGACGAGCACGCCGAGTGGCTACGCTGGAAGGTCATGGAGGAGCGGAAGCGGACGCTCTTTGCCATCTTCACAATCTCCAGCATCCTCGTCTCGGCCGCCGACCACTCGCCGGCGCTCACGAATTCCGAGATCCTGCTCGACCTGCCGTGCCATGAAGAGTTCTTCGCCGCCGAGAGCGCCGGCATCTTCCGATTGTGCGGCGGAGTGCCAGCAGCCAACCAGAACCGGGTAACCTTCCACGAGGCTCTCGGTCAACTACTCCGCACCAACGAGAAGCAACAACAGCGACGCCCCTCCGCCGACATGCACCAGCCGCTTGATTCCGCGGCGCTTGCCGGCGACCTGCCCAAGGGCGACCTGAAGCCGAGCAGCTTCGGGTGTCTTGTTTTGATCCACGCGCTGCACAACTACATCTGGGAGACGCGCCAGCGGCACCACAACTCGGTCTGGACAAACGAAGAAAACGACAAGATGCACCGCCACATCGAGCCGGCGCTTCGGGCCTGGCACGACGCCTGGGCAAGCGATCCCAAGCACAGCGCCGGACAACCAAACCCCCACGGCGCAGGGCCGCTCTCAGCCGACTGCCTCCCCATGTTTCATCTTGCCTACGTGCGGCTCTTTGTCAACCTGTCACGGGCGAAAGAGAAGTACTGGCAACGGGACTGGGATGGCATGGCCGAGGAGCTAGCCAAGGGCTCCGAAGTTGTCCAGCACGCCGAGCACTCGCCGGCCTCCAATGCCGACTCGGGAATGACGGATCCCTCCAGCACACCCGGCACAGGTGCCTTCACCACCGACACGCCCCCGACACAATCCTCATCTCCTGAGCTCAACGCCATGCCCAAGGTAGCAGCCGCCGTTGGCGGCATAATCAACCCTACCTCGACGCAGCCGACCCTCCAGGGTCAGACGCAAACCGCCAACAGCCGGTCTACGTCCCGGAGAGAGAAGCACCTGCGGAAGGCGGCTTTCTTCGCGGCCGAGTCTCTTTCGGTCACCGACAAGCTTGGCGTTTCGTTTGCCAACTTGACCAGCCGCGAGCTGCCGCTGCAGGCGATGATCTGTGCTCAAGACTGCGCTCAAGTCCTTGCCGAATGGGTTGGTACCCTACAGGACCGTGTAGGCCGCTACCTAGGAATCCTGGGCCGGGACCATGTGGATCTGTTGCAAGTTCCGGCCATCATGCTGCTCGAGGAAGAGGATGTGAAGCTGTTGGGCAAAGTTGACGAGATCATCCGCAGCGCCGAGGCGAAGATGAACACGAGCAGCAGGTCTCAGCTGGATGGGATAAGCCGCGGCAGCCATGGAATCGTATCTGGCATGGACGGCCGACTCCGGATGGACGACAGCGCGGGCTATGCGACAAGGCTCCTGAGGATCACGGCATACATGTTTGAGCAATCAACTGTATGGCCTGGTAAGTGCTAACGCGCAGAAGAGCTCCACCTTGTAACCAATGTGCTGACCCGACTCGCAGTGACCCGGCTGATTTCGGCCTGCCTGGAGACCCATGCGAATCATATGCGCGCCCGCGCAGAGAAGTCTGTCATGGCCCTTGACTGAGATCCGGCACATACGATGTGCATTGGAAATCGACCTCTGACTCGAGCCTCTCCTACAACCGGGGCTCGCCCAGCTTCAGGGTCACAGTCTGTCTGCATTGTTGGAGTTTATTTCTGGTCCATCAGGCTTTTGCGGCAACATGATACCCTTTTATGTCATTCGTTCTTCTTCGTTGTGGCCAATGGCCTTGCTACACAGACGCGGAATGTGGGACCTGCGACATATGGCTATCCTTTCGGCTGTGGCATGGCCGGCAACTCTCTCTCTTGCTTTTATGGGATCTGGTACGGTTACTGTTGGTTATACAGCCACGGACTTTGGCTGGGATGCCTTGGGATGCGCATCGACGCGGGGTGATTTCACGGTCGTTTACTGGGGGACCGGGGTGGGTCGTGGGAAAAGGCAGGGAACCGGACGGGGAAGGGTGTGGGCACGGAAGGCCACTCAATGCGGTGCTGGCCGGATTCCTGATTTTCTGCTTGCGGGTTTGGCGGGCACCCTGAGCGCGGTTGGCGAGTTGACGAGGGTACACAATATGCCGTGCTATTAAGCTCTTCCTTTCTCCTAGAGAGCGGTTTCTTCTCGCGGCGCCGAGGACTGGGGTCTGGAATGCCCTGATAGGCCTTGCGATGGGATGCCCCTTTTTGCTACGCACAAGGGGGAAAAGGAAAAAAACTGGCCGGGAGGCGACTGGACGGGAGGCGAAAAGCCGTTGTTGTATGTTTCTGCCGGAGCCGTAACGTTGGCGGAAGAGAAAAGCGTTGGATGCCACAAGGTGGACCACGATGTGGTGGTGCTTTCGTCTTGTGAAACAACCGAAACAACCCCCCGCGTCCAGAATGTCTTGTGGAACACATGGATGACCTGCATTCCGCATGGAGGCCACTCTGGACGAACCCAGGCCTCCCCCTGCCCCAATCATGGACCAGCCTGGACGTGCCGCCAAGCGCACCATGTGGCAGCCGATTGGCTCGCAGATTTTTACCCCCCCCGTTTCGCCATGCTGGACTGAGCTTAACTTACCCCTTTAGTGGATTTTGCCCTGGGAGAGGCGTCTGCTTGCTTGGGGAATGGGGCTTAGCGGCGCGCATCGCGTGGGGCCACAGGACCCCGAATTCACATGATGCTTGTGCGTCGGCAGCTTGATCCCGTCAACCACACCAGACTTTTTTTTTTTTTTGGTCAACATTCAGGCGTCTTCTCGGCTCACGACGCCGGTCTCGCACTCAATTGGGTACAAGGACGACAGCCCTTGCTGAGAGGAAGCTCAGGGCGTCAATTGTAATGACATTGTGTCCAATATGCGCAAAATAGGTGCCGTGTCCAGCTCGAGTCGCCGGCTGTCCCAGACGTAGCCGCAGCCGCAGCCACAGGTCAGCATGGAGACGGGCCAAGATCCATCCATCATCATTGATTCATCAATCACCCCATCCGCCGTGGCCCGTGGCCCTTGGCCCGTGTCCGTGTTGGGATCTGGGTGCAATCTTAATCCTGCCCCCAGCCAAGCAAGCATGGATATGGCTCGCTTGTTATCGAGCCCGTTGGCTGGGCCCCGTTCAATGTGGACATGGCCTGCGGCAGAAGCAGGGGGCGGTCAACAAAAAAAAATGGGAAAAAATGAGACCAGGGGATGAGGTCCCGCGTGCCTGGGACTCTTCTTAAGGATTTCCTTTCCTTCTCGTCCTCCCCCCGTTCTCACCACTCTCCCTCCCACCAGACCACCCTCGTTGCCAAGACGTCCATCATGGCGACCACCACGACCACCACGACAAGAAGCCGCAAGGCCAATGCCGAGGCCAAGACGGCCCCCATCACTCTCTCGGAGGGCCCCGTGTACCCCGACATCCAGACCATCCGCGACGCCATCCCCGCCCACTGCTTCGAGCCCTCCACCGTGCGCTCCCTGGCCTATGTCGTCCGCGACTTGAGCATGGTGGCGGCCCTCGGCTGGGCCGCCTTCACCTTCATCCCGCAGATCGAGAGCTTCGGCTGGCGCACCGCCGCCTGGATCGCCTACGGCTACATCCAGGGCCTCTTCTGCACGGGCGTCTGGATCCTGGCCCACGAGTGCGGCCACGGCGCCTTCTCGGTCCACCAGCGCCTGAACAACGTCGTCGGCTGGGCGCTGCACTCGGCGCTCATGGTCCCCTACTTCAGCTGGAAGTACTCGCACCACCGCCACCACCGCTTCACCGGCCACATGGAGAAGGACATGGCCTTCGTCCCGCACACCAAGGCCGACCGCGAGAAGCGCCGCCTGGCCGACCTGTACCTCGACCGCGAGCTGTTCGAGGACGTGCCCGTCGTCCAGATCGCCAAGCTGCTCATGCACCAGCTGGCCGGCTGGCAGGCGTACCTCCTCTTCAACGTCTCGGCGGGCCCCGACAGCCAGCAGAAGAAGGCCAGCTGGTGGCGCGTCAGCCACTTCGAGCCCACCAGCGGCGTCTTCCGCCCCAACGAGGCCATCTTCATCGCCATCTCGGATCTCGGCCTCGCCATTGTCGCCGGCCTTCTGTACCTTGCGTCCACCGTCGTCGGCTGGCAGACTGTCTTCCTGATGTATGGCGCGCCGTACTTCTGGGTCCACCACTGGCTGGGTATGTTTCTCCCTCTTGCTGTTTGTTGGACAAGAGCTAACGTGTGGCAGTCGCCATCACCTACCTGCACCACACCCACCCCGACGTCCCCCACTTTGAGGCTGAGAGCTGGACCTTTGTCAAGGGCGCTCTGGCCACCGTCGACCGTGACTTTGGCTTTGTCGGCCGCCACCTCTTCCACCACATTATCGAGGACCACGTGATCCACCATCTGTTCCCGTGAGTTGCCCGCAGTGTGTTGAAGCGAGAAGGCATTGTGTACTGACTCCAGACAACAGGAGAATCCCCTTCTACAAGGCCTCCGAGGCCACCGCGGCCATCCGGCCGCTGCTGGGCGACCTCTACCACCGCGAGGAGCGCTCGTTCCTCGGGCAGCTGTGGGCGTCCTTCACCCAGTGCAAGTATGTCGAGGCCGACCCCGCTGTGCCTGGCGCACTCCGGTGGGCCGGGCAGCAGAAGTAGACGCGACAGGAATGTCGGGCCACGCATGAGTGTGTTGTTGGAGTTTTGTTCTCCAAGGCATTACGCGACGATATGATAGAGTTAGACTTAGACGAGGGCCGGGCCGGTGCCTAAAAGTAGACGTTGAATACGAAGCCTGATACCTCTTGCTTGGTAATGAATTTGGTCGATTTGCTAGATGACGCCAAAATTGGGATCTCATGTGATGCCTTTTACCTGTTGTTAACAGCTGGGAAGACACTCAACTGGAAGACATACTTGGTGTTCCCGACTCTGAAGATGGCGTCGAAAGTCATCCTCCGACGCAAAATCATGGCCAAACTCCTGGCAGACTCGGTCGCGGCAAATTCAGGGCCAGTCATGGATGGAAGCGAGATCTGTCAACCAACAAGCAGCAACTCTACGTCGGGATTGAACATGGGTAATGAACAGAATTGCAACTGAACTACGGATATAAGTCTTCCAAGATTGCCGGCGGCAGCGGCGGCGTCGGGGGTACCGGAGAGAGGGAGGCGGGCTGGTGGGCAAGATGGTCTAATACCATTTTGGCTCATTCGATAAAAGGGTCAAAGGCGGGTTCGACGTTGACAATCTCACGTTGCATCTTAGCGAGCCCACAGGTTCGTGGAATACTCTGTCATCTCGACAGCCGACTAGTTGGCCCTCTGCTCTTAGAATTCCTCGTTATAGCAAGCGGGGACTGACGACGCAGATAACATAGGTGACACGCTAGTTCGTGCTGTAGGGTCATCGGGTGTCTTGTTCGCGGGTCCTTATCAGTCAAGAACCTTGTTGGACCATTCAGGTTGTTCGAGAGACCTTGACAGTGAAGGACCCTGTTCTGCCATTGTTTGTTTGATGGGACACACTTCCATCCGGTCTTAGAAGCCCTTGTGACAGTGTACAAGAACACATCATGGGTTAGGCAACGTCGGTAGCCGGTTGGTTTGCTCTAGTCTCATCGAAGATTTTGGTTGAGGCCCTCTACCGGGGAAGGACCTATTGGTTTCGTTGTTTGTTTCGCGGAAGGAGTATATTACATCGAATCTTCTGATCCCTCGTGATACTGTGATTGCATCTTAGGGTCCTTAGAGTTTCTGTATTGTCGGTGGGCCGAGAAACGTGTTGCGGTGCATGGAAGTTGGTGATGGGCAGTGCCATACTTGCTGGTTTCGTGTGAGAAAGCAAGATGCCAAGCCTGCGTGCTGCATCATCACCAAAGCACGAAAAGGGGCACACACATTGGACACGGAACCAAAGCTGTGGAAAGCGCTGGAACATTGCTAAGAGCTGGCTAGGCGGCTGCTTATTTTCAAGGCCAAGGACTCCGGCGAGACTGACGAAGCGTACTAAAAAGACACTGAATGCCGCTCTCCAATTTTGGCCCAGGTTCTGAAAAGTTTCGAGTCCACCACCTGCCTCCTGATTTCCTCGACAATAACCCGTTGACTTGACGGCATGACAAGCACTGGGCTTACTATCTGTCCTCCGAGAATATTAGAGCATGACCACAGACCAGACATATCTCGATCACCAAAGCTCTGTCGGCCCGACAAAGACCGCAAAACCAACTTGCCCCTTTCGCCGAAATTGGCAACACCGCTGCCCCTTTCATCTACGTTGGTCATACGATTGTCTAAGATATGGCCGCGATACAAGCCTGGAAGTTTATTGTCGTCTTGGTTCTACCAAGACTCCAGACTAATTAGGGAAGATTTTCCTCGGCTCTAGATCGTCTCTTTCATCGTGTCCACCACCATCACAAGTGTTTTCATGCGTATTACCGGACAAGAGTGGTTCTCCGGTTGTTTTCGAAGTCTCTTTGATCAACCTCCGTCATCATATTTTGTTATGAAATTATTATAGCCATGGAGTCATCAGAAAATAAGAAAAATATACACTCTGTGTAGTCCCCCGTTCCTTAAACATGCATTAATTACATGAGAATAAGGGGGTATCATGACACCTCCCGAAAAAAGATCCAAAAAAATAACGTTTTCTTTCTCCAACCCTCTCCCACCTCCTCAATACAAACAAGATCGGCCATTCTTCCTCATCACAAGTGCTGTGCCGCCTGGGTCAAGACCGACAGCAGCGTCGCGGCGGCGCCACCAACGCCAATGGCACCCGCCGCTTCCTTGAAGGTGGTCCTCCTCGACGGGCGGTTTTCGGCCCCATGCTGGTCGCGGTCGCGGTCGCGGTCACGGTCAGAGTGACGTTTTGAGGAGGAGCGGGGGTCTTGTTGGTCCCTGTCGCGATCTCTCTCCTTGTCTACAGCCCTCGACCTGTCCCTCGGCCGCTCTGGCGACTTGTCACGCCGGGGTCTGTCCCTGTCCCTATCTCGATCGCGGTCTCGCTCCCTGTCCCGGTCCCGGTCGCGATCCCTCTCGCGAGAAGGCCTGTCCCGCTCCCTGTCGCGGCGCTGTCGGTCCGAGGACGAGTACTGCCCCGGCGAAATCTCCTTGGGCCCGCTGCGGTCAAAGCGCACGTGGTTGGGGTTCTTGTTCTTGAGAATCGGCTTGGGCGCCACGGTGCTCGAGGGCGAGAGGCTGTCAGCGGCGCCGCCGCCGCCCACCACGCTCGCGGGCGGGGAGACGATGATCGGGTAGGCTTTTGTGCTGGCACTACCCCTCTCGTCGGCGTCATCGTCACTGTCGGGCTGTTGTTGCCTGTTTCGGTTCGCGTGGTAGTCCCGTGGTGTGTACCGGCCGCGATGTGCGGGGTCCCGGCGACGGGCCTCGTCGTTCGAGGAGGCGTCGCTGTCGCTCGCGTCGAACAGCCCCTCTGAGCTTTCGTTGTTTGTGGACTGACCTGCCCTCCTTCGGTAGTGGTCGCTGTATGTCTCCTGGCGGGTACGGTCGCGGCCCTGGCTCTCGACGTTTGTTCCGGCTCGAGTTGTCGGCGAGCTCCTTGCGTTGCGCACTTCAAAGCTCTTCCTCGCAAATTCCTCGATTTGCTCGCGCGTGAGGATGCCGAGGACGGCGACGAAGCTAGGCCGAGCCTCGTACCGCACGCCTGCCTGTTCTAGCACCTCTGGAGACACCAGCTTGCGGTCGACCTTGGTCCATGTGGCGTCCAACGGGATGGTCTGGCCCTTGCTGTCCGGGGCCAGGTGGCTGTGTTGCCGTGGTGAGTGCTGGTAGTGCAAGATATCGTTACCGGCGGCCGGAGCCGAGGCTGGCATGGTGGCGAGATCGAAAGCGGCACTGGAGGGTGAGATGGTCATGCTGGTGCCGTAAGGCGGTGGTGGTGACCCCGGAGACAACGCGTTGGAGTAGGCGGGAGGAAGAGCCACAGGATGGCCATCATAGAAGGGGATCTGCAGCGGCTGGGATCCGGGTGGTAGATATCTGGCATTTGGAGATGTGCCTGGGGAGATGACATGAATCTGGGGGGGGACGGGTGACAGAAGGGAGGAGCCTGTGAGGGCAGCGACCTTGTCGGCCAAATAACGATCAAGAGCCATGAGATCTCTGGTCGAGATGAGAGCCGTGTGAGACGACGGGCTGGCTTCTGTATCCGAGGACTCGGACGACGTGTACTGCTCGAAGCTCAGCCTGGGGGGCAGGTTGTACATGGCGGGAGAGCGAGGCTGTGGGCAAATGGGCAGGAAATCAGGCCTGTTGGGCGTCGGCGACCGTCTTCGTCCTTGGTTGCTGAGAGGGCCAGTGGCTAGATTGGGTCTCAACTCCCCATCGCGGGTTGGGTACGGCGCAGACGCGGCAGTCACTATCGGCTGGGCATTCCACTCGAGTAGTCCGCGAACAGAGGGCGAAGTCCCGCCACCCAGGGCTTGGTGAGACCCGAGCTCTCGAATGTAGGCCCGCAGAACTTCCTGTAATACCCGAATCAGTTCATGCTGTGGACGTCGTCTGATGCTGCAAAAGGGGGCTCGTGGACCCTACCTTATTCCTGCGTAACACCTCAGGCGAGAAGCCCTCCCTCTCCAGCTCAGACCTGAAGCTCCGCCATAGCTCGTCTTCGTCGCCTTCGGTCCAGGACTGCCCCTTCCTCTCGCGAAAGAGACGGGTGGCAACGGCGTCCACCTTGTTCTTGATCGTGTCCATCTTCTGGGCGTCGGCGTTCTCGAGCACACGCTGCGTGGTGGCGGGGCTGTGTAGTTGGACGGTATCGAGAAAGATGTCAATCTTTAGAGTCTGGGAGACGACATCTCCTCTGATGAGATCGGTCTTCCGCGCCCGCTCTGCCGAGTCCCGGCCGCTCCCGGGGCTCTCTCCGTGCTTCTCAAGGAGAGTGTTGGCCTGCTTGAGCGCAAAGTCGCTGTCCTCGACGAGTGACCTCAGCTGTCTCGCGTAAACAGAATCCCGGCTCTCGCTGCTCGGGCCGGACTGGCAAAGCAGCGAGTCGGGATCCTTGGCCTCGGCGTCCAAGTGCTTCAGGGCAGAATGCAAGTTGCGAAGGGCTATAGCCAAGTCGACGAAATCGGTTCCAGCATTGCGAGCGCGCCGAAACAGTTGTCGGGCGAGGGCATCAACAGACTCGATGCTGGTTGTCATGAGCGAGCCGCCCGCGAGCTTCCACGGCCTGTTTTGAGTGTTTGTCAACCCCCTCCGCAGAGGGTCGCTCGTCAGAGTCCACCTGATCCTTCTGAGGTGTGGCAGGATGCCAAGGGCGGAGCTCGTCAGCTCGGTGGCAGACTCGGACGCCGGACAAAGAGGCTCAGTTGGGAAAAGGTGTGGACGGGGTGGGGCGCAGCGGCGAATGGGAACAGCAAGCAGAGTTGTAAGAGGCAAAAAGGAGAATAAGACAAGACAAACAGGCCGTGGCAGCAAGAAAAATAAGTGGTCAGGCTGCAAGAAGACTGGGGAAGCAAGACGACAGGCACTGATCGCTGATCAACGATCACCGGGCGTTGCTTCGGGCTCGGAGCTGCTGACGAATGACGAGCGAGATGGAGCATGGCCTCCAGAGTCGCCAGGGGGTGTGAGTGGGTGTGGGAGACTGGGAGTGCTTGGGTGTGGGCGCGCCAGTGCCAACAATCCGGATCTGTCATCAAACGTGTGGCACTGGCGGGTGGCGTCGAGCAATTCACACGAGGCTTGACACGGGGCTGTTCCATCGACGACACATGGCAGCAGTTATCGCCAGAAAAATGATCATGGAACAAATGCATGCATTGCTGCCCTGTCTGACTGAGCCCGACCCAACGCCCGCCGGTAGCTCGTCGAGGAAAAGGCGGGAGGGAGGGAGCCGGAGACAGCGACCAACAACATGTCCGTCGAGCGTCTGGACGTCCCGGTTGACTGCTGCCTGACCTGCTGTTGTTGGTGGCAGCGTCGACTTGGTGGGCTCGAGGTAGGCAAGCGAGCAAAGACGAGGAGAGGGAGTGTGTGTGGGACAACGAGCCCAGGCCAGTGAGCGACGTCTGGTCGGTTGCAGCATGCAAGCTGCCCGTCATTTCCGGCCCAGGCTCGAGCCAGGTCGTCGACGGGGCAGAATGCCGGACAGAGCGAGCGTGGGGAATCCCAGCCTTCGCCCCCTTCACCTCGCGGGAGAGGGGGGTAGGGCTGGCCAATAACAGGGCGCGTGACCGCCGCCCTTGGCAAGTTTTGGGCGATGACGTCCAGCCACCAACCGACAGCTTCCGGCTTCTCAGGGCCGCAGGCGGGCTCAGGCGGGGCAGCATCATCGCCCCAAAAAGACCCTGTCTCTGAGACACTGCAGGCAGGCTGCGCCACCACACAGAAGAACGCCTTGCCCGCCCATCTCTCCGAGTCTCCTCCATCCCTTGCCGACTAATTACCTGGTACATAAGCTCATATGGCAGGACAACTCGTACTGTAGTACACCGGCCTGTCCCGGCAAAGTGCTCCTCACGCTGCCGGAGACCTCGTCTCACAGACCATCAGACAGGCCGAGACCGTGAGGCGCTCAGTTTCTTCAGTTCCCACCAGGCTCGGCGGAAACGACAAGACACTAGCAACGCAGTGCACCGTCGTATTCGGTCGACAAGATCTTGCCTCAATCGAGAAGCCGATGCGCCGGCTGTGCAGCCGTTGATCTAGCTCGTCTAGTCGCCATCGGACTAGCCTTCTGGCAAGGACAGGCAGAAACAAAAGCCCCGTCTGGCCTCCGAGCCTCTCTGTCGCCGCCGCCGGAGCCTTTCGAGCAGTAATCTGACATCCATCCACCAAGGGGGGGGCTGTGAAGGCGGGGCTCTCCGCCGGTCCCTCAGCTTGGCGCTGCCGCATTCCGGCTTCTGGAAGTCGTCTGGATGCTTCTGAGATCGTCGGTCTCCAGCTTCGCTTGTCTCGGCAAACACATTCCAGTGAGTCACCTCTCACCTCTCGGTATGGAATCCGGCCAAGGTGAAACAAAGGTCTTCAAGGTTGCACTGCATAATGTCGGGCTATCCTTTTCTAGGCCCTGGCCGCCTCATGACTCCTCACCCGGGAGTAGCAGAGAGGGTCGCTTGACGACTTTGAGGACAGCCATTGGCGGAGTGGCGTCTTGTTGGTCGTGCCCGTGGCGGATTTCAAGACCGGTGAACGTAGAATTGCATGCTCCAACACGGGTTGAGACCGCCTCAGGAGCATAGCGGTGAGAAGGAAACCGTTGTCGGGCGTGGATTCGCCTGGGCTACCGAACAGAGCCGCCGACAGGCAGGGCATGCATGTTGCTGAGGCTCGGGCGGGCCGCCCCATGTATCCCGTCAGTGATTATGCGGCCGTCCCGCCAACAGCACGAAATCGCCGCTTTGCATCACGCATCCTGGGCCAAACATGCACCAACAAAACATTAGTATAGCGCAGGTATGTACTGTACATGCATCAGCGCTCAACGAGCCTCCTGGACAACCGTAGGACCAGCTGCCCCGAGCAGGGCCTCCTCCGAGATCCGATGCACCGAGTAAATGCTCCTCTTATGGCCAGCGAAGTGCCCCATTTGTCTGGCGCTCCGGGTAACAATCTCGCCGCCCGACCTGACCCTCTCGGTCGAGATCCTGCTGTCCGTCTTGAGCCCCAGCGGCAGTTCCTCCGACAGGTGCAGCGACACGGCCTTGCCCTTTGCCGAATCCGCGAGCGCCTTTTTGGCCCTCTTTGCATAGTTGACCGCCTCGGCCAACGCCCCTTGAAGGCGCACGGCCTCCATGATGCCTTCGAGCGCCACGCTGATCTCAGCCTGGAACTGGCTGAAGAAGTCGGCCGAGTCTTCCTGGCTGCGCGAGAGCATCGTGTCCGAGGCCATCCAGCCCCCCAAACCCACCGAGTCGATGCAGCGGGACATCAAATCGGCAATTAGCTGGATGCTCCCGTCGGGAGGGGACTCGATATCCTGATCGGCACCTGTCCTGTCGAGGTAGCGCGTTGTCCAGCCGTCTTTGATGAGCTCGGCGCGCAGGACGTTCATGAGACCAATCGTCTCCTCGGGCTTGAAAAGACGGCGCAGGCTCTGGACCGTTGCAATCGGAGGGCAAGCCGCGAGTTTGCTGAAAGCGACGCCCAGACCCCTAGTCCGGTGCCCGCCCAGATAGTGCTCCGTGATCTGCAATTCCACCTCTGCCTGCTCCAGCTCCATGTTGATCGCCTCATTATCCTGGTCATGCCCCTCCTCCCCATTCTCCGTGAGCCGCATTTGAAGGATCTTTGACGAATCCTCAAAGAGGCCGAGGCTGCGGAGGAGTAGTTTGATGGACGACACCAGTTCCGTTGATCCGAGCTGCGTCCCGGACAGGTAACCCACAAGGAGCTCCATTGTCGGGTCAACCTGGGCCAAGAGAATAGGAATCTCCTTTCCAATCACCTCATCTGCCTCATCCACCTCACGGGCTTCGTCCTTGAAAGCCGATTTGATGTTTGATGTCGACAGATGCCCTGCATCGACGAGGTAGTTGAGGACGCTGCTCTCGGGGAAACGGCATGCCAGCCGCGAGACTGTAGAGTCTTGGGTTTGCTCGTCCCAAGCAAAGACTTTGCTGATGGCATAGAATACCCACCGCCTATCGATGCGAGCATACTCAGCTCTGGAGACCGGCCACGCCCATTCCAGAATATGGGCCGGCGAAGTAGTCCCATTCGTGAGGGCCTCTTTCTCGCCCTCCGCCTCGCCCGACTTGATTGGAACCTTGAAGACCTCAGCCAAAAGCTCTTCCCACGAGCGGAGGTCGTTGTTGCTGAGAAGCTCGTCCGCCTGCGCGGACTTGCTCTGCCATTCCGGAAACGATGCATCTGACAGCCCAGGCAAAAGGTCCCCGAGAACGGAGGAGGCATGATGGTCTTCTCTCGCCCGTTTCTGGCAAGCCTGGTCCCGGGAAATGCCGCGCCGGATTGCGTCAGTCAACAGGCCTTCTGCCCGGCGTTTGCTTGTTCGGTTTTTTGGAGCTTCGATCTGGACAGCGGTGAGATTGGCACCACGCAAACCAACAGCAATCTCCCGGCTTGCGAGGTAAGTGATGAATTCGAAGGGGCCGCTGTTATCCCCAGTCGGTCCAGGATCGGCAGTGGTGGTGGCCTGGAGGGAGCGATAGATGGGGTTATAAACCGAGAAGCATTCGGAAGCCGAAGTCAGAACCGACGTCTTTGATAACCGAAGGAATGAGGTCAAATCCGGGACTTGCAGCTTGTTCTCAAGCCGCGGGATGCCGTTGCTAAAGCCATAGGTGGAGATAGCCCCTCCAGACAGAGCCTGCAATGTGCCAGACCTGACATCCAGCTGGTATTTGGTGCCGTCGGCCTGGGCAGGGACCGGGGCGACAAAAACCGAAATGAGGCGCTCATTATTTGTCTGCCGTGCTTCCCGATCCGAAGGCAAAGCGAGGATGTGAAGGCTCTGGGAGTGAGACGACTTGTCCGAGGCGATCACGATGAGAAAGTCTGGGTTGAAGCCGTCGCGATGAATCTTCTCTTGGAAGACGCCAAAGAGCTCGTTTTTCCCGCCAAACATTCCATCCACGACATCCGCAGCCATAGTAGACTGGGCGAAGTGGATTTGAAGACTGGACTTGGAGCCCGACAAAAGGTCTTTCGAGAGCACCGACGGCGACGTCTGCCACCTCTGCTCCAGCGTCTCTCCGTTCAAGCACAGAACAGTGCCATCGGCAGCCACGGCAACGAGGTCATGGTTGGGCGATTCGTCGCCCGGCAGGTTCGCGATGGAAGGCCGGGGCGAGCTGGCGAAAACGTGGACGATGGGCGCATCGCAACGGACGGCATGTGAGACGGGTGTTGTGGTTGTTGTCCCGGCTCCAGAAGTCTCCTCCCTGAACAACTTGATCTCTCGCTTCGGGGAGGAGGCGGCGCCGCCGGTCGAGAGCGAGACGTAGGTATACCGTGTGGCCGTCTTGGACGATGCTGGCCGCCAGCGCAGCGAGTACGGGGCGCAGGTGAAGACGGATTGCGGCGAGACCAGGTAGGAGGTGACAGCTTGGGACGAGAGGAGCTGCAAGACGTCAGCTTGAGAAACCCAGCAAGTAGAGAACCCGGGGGTCTATCTTACATCGTAAACATAGACTGCGACGCCGTCAATGGCTACCGAGAGCTCGGATCTCTTGCGCCGCTTGCCGTCCTGTTTCTGGCCGAAAACCTCTGCAGCGACATAGCGGCCAGGGCCGTCGGGGCCGTCGAGAGGTCGCGGAAGCGCCTGTAGCACATAGGGCGCGTGGATTTGAAGTTTGGTCGCCATCGTAAAAACGCCGGGGCTGCGAATTGGCGGGCTGAAATCGTCACGACAAAATCATGGCCTGAAGCCGCCGTGAAGCTTCACTCTTCCTTCACTGGGCAGAAAAAAGCGGCTGCCAGAAAAAATTAAGTGGGGCTCACCAGCCAGGCTTATCCGGCGACCGGTCTATCGTTGATCCAAGCCCCGGAAGACCCTGATAAGAAGAGGCGCTGGGGTGGCTCGGTGGACCTTCCATTGCCTGCCGCCGAGTGGAGGAGGTCCCGCAGATGCGGTGGAGCAGCCTGCCGCGGTCATCGTTAATTCCCACACGCGACGTCGTGACGCGGTTACAGAACGCGTGCCTGGTGAACCAAAGCCGTTCAGCGCAACCCGGCGCAATCGAGAGCACTGCGTTCCACAAACAACCTGCCCTGGAACGTCTGACACTTTTAATATCTACCCACCTCAACCTTCACCTACCTTACTTGTGATGGCCTTTTTGCCATTCGGGGCTGTCGCACGCTCAAATTTATGAACTAATTATCCTTCGTTCCCAGAATGCTTCTTGCCTGGGCCTAGTACAGCGCTGAGCCGCCGCAACACGCCGTACGAAATCCCTTCTTCCCTCGCTCCAACCCACTGCTCTCTGACCCTCGTACTTCTTTGTCAAACAAAGCTGATTAGTACAGGCCGCAGCCCCGGGAGGTCTTTTCTTTACCCATGGGTGCTCTTGCGGTGCTCGCCATGGCCGACAATGCCGAGAACACTCCTCCCGACCCTGCGGTTCGACGGCCAGTGCATCCTTTCTTTGCGCAGAATCGCCCACCGGCGCCCTCGGCAGAAAACCACGTCGTGAATGACCCGTCAGTTTCGAGCGACAGCCCTGATTTGCCAATACACACGACCGGAAGTGGCCAGCCTGGAGATGGCATTGCAGAGAACCCGGCAGCCCAGCGGGGCAGGCGGCGCAAGGCTCAACACCATGAAGATGAAGAAGACATGCCAAAGAAACCACGGCCAACAAAGCGGTCGAGAAACTCGGCGGGTGCAGGCATCGCAGACCATTTCGTGAAATTAGCAAAGGGATGCGAACACGATCAGCCAGCCGACCCGAGTGCCGGCCCTCCCATGCAACATGACCGGCTGCCTGCATGCATCGCCGACAAAATCGATCATGGCGCCGGTGACCAAGCTGCCGGTGACCAAGCTGCCGGTGACCAAGCTGCCGGTGACCAAGCTGCCGGTGACCAAGCTGCCGACAGCTCCGAAGTCAACCCCCCCACAATCGAACAACTCGAGACCGGCACTTATGCTTGCGTTCCCGAGCCAAAACCAGCGCTCCAAGCAGCGGAGGCCAACCCGGCCAAACCGAAAAGGCTCCTCCTGTTCAACCCAAAGACTGGAACGATTGGTTCACCCCCAAAGCCAAGGGAGGCCAGTGCTGCTGCAGCGGAAGCCCCTGGCATTGAGAAAAAGCCATCAGGCCAGCGGGGAAGGAAGCCTGCATCGAAGATCGTACGCATCACCTACGGGACCGATCCCGACACTCGGGCGAGACTGGGCAAGTTGATAAACAGCATCATCACGGGTCAAACGGAACAGTCCAGTGCCAACCTGAAGCAATCACCCCAAGCCTGTGACCAGAAACCACCCCCGAAAGCTCCCAAGCCAACTGCACCCACCTCTTCAAAGGCCACACACCCCTTTTTCACCGGTCAATCCAAGAAGCCCGACTCAATTGCGGAAGATGCCAAGCTCAAGACCAAATTCGATTCCACTGCAGAAGATCCCCAGCTCAAAAAGCCCGATTCGGTTTCGGAAGAGCCCAAGGTCAAGAAGCCCGCTCTGTCTCCCATCAGCGCTCGAACAAAGCATTACACTTCAACTCCGTACTCACCCAGAAAACCCCGTGCCGGCCTAGGTCCGAAAATTCCGATGCCCCGGTTTGGTGTCAAGAGCTTGGGGCTCAAGTTCGCCGGCGCCAAAATGCCCGCATGGCCGTGGCAAGGCATGGTGCACGTGCGAGGGGATCAGAGCGAAGCACTGGGCCTTGAGTACGAACCTTTGCCCCTTGCTTCTAGAAAGTCCAAGGGACATGCGGTCAAGGTCTCTACTAATGAGTCCATCATCACTGTCATGGTCAACTCGTTGGACCTCTCGGTCATGGCTGCGGCTATTCGAAACCTCGGCACTGACGACTTCGACTTCATTCCCCCACCTCTCGAGCTCCGTCTCCCGCAGAAACACTTCGAGAGTGGAAGCAAGTTGCAGTCGAGGATACTTCCTGAGTTGAAGACTTTTCACCCCTCGGTCCCGCGCAAGGGGTCTGCCCCGCGCAGCAAAGGGGCCACGCAGCCGCCAGCGCAACTCGTCCGCCTCTACAGCTCCATCGCCTCCTCCCTGTCGGCATTCGACATGTCCCAATGCGAAACCTCCAACTGGGTCCAAAAGTATGCTCCGACATGCGCTGTCGAAGTGCTTCAGTCGGGACAGGAAGCCTTCCTTCTGAGGGACTGGCTCCAGGCGCTGATGGTGCAGTCGGTCGACACAGGTTCGGCCGACACCGGCAAGTCAAAGGCTGGGGCAAAGGTCAAGGCCGCTGTTGCTGGCAAGAAGAAGCGAAGGAAGAAGCTCGACGGCTTTATTGTCTCTAGTGAAGACGAGGGCTATGAGCTATGCGAGCCGTCAGATGAGGATGCTGATTGGGCTCCTAGTGGGAGCCGAGGCATTCTCCGCAAGACAGTCGTCCGCTCTGGCAAGTCTAGCAAAGGAGGCGATGGCGATAAGACCGCCAACGCCCTTGTCATCAGTGGCCCACATGGATGTGGCAAGACCGCTGCAGTGTATGCCGTGGCTAAAGAGTTGGACTTTGAGGTTTTCGAGATCAACTCAAGCAGCCGGAGAAGCGGGAAAGATGTGCTAGAGAAGATCGGTGACATGACCAGGAACCACCACGTTCAGCAGCACCAGTCCGCCAGCGCGCTCGATGCTCAAGATTCTCCAGCCGAAGATCATACTGCGGAGGACCTCAACTCCGGCAAGCAGTCCATTATGAACGCATTCTTCAAGCCCAAAACAGCAACCGCCAAATCCAAAGAGGCAGAAAAGCCCGCAGCGAAGAGCTTGCCACGCGAAGTCAAGAAGGAGCCGCCCAAAAACCAGCGACAGTCTCTGATTCTGATTGAGGAGGCCGACATCCTCTACGAAGAGGATAAGCAGTTCTGGACCACAATTGTCAGCCTCATCGCACAGGCAAAGCGACCGTTCATCATCACTTGCAACGACGAGACGCTCATTCAGCTTCATACCCTTAGGCTTCACGGCATCTTCCGACTCAGCTCTGCTCCGAGAGACCTTGCAGTGGACCGTCTGATTCTGGTTGCCGCGAACGAAGGCCACGCACTCAGCAGGAAGTCGGTTGAGCAACTCTACGACTCACGCCACTGCGACATGCGGGCTGCCACAATGGACCTGCAGTACTGGTGCCAACTTGGCGTGGGCGATCGCAGGGGTGGCTTTGACTGGTTTTACCCCCGCTGGCCAAAGGGCGTGGATTTGGACGAGAATAACGAGGTCGTCAGGGTCGTCAGCCAGGACACATACCTGCCCGGAATGGACCTCCTGGGCCGGGACAGCCTGGTTGGCCCCAAGCTCTCCCCCCGTCTTGTTGAAGAAGAAGTTCTCCATCAAACCTGGGAGTTGTGGGGGCTTGACCTTGGCCACTGGCAGGACTCGGTGGGACTTCGCCCCTGGGCAGAGGGCTTAGGGGCGAACATCATCACCCCTGCCGATCGGCTGGGTGCTTTGGCGGCTTATGACGATCTGGCTGCGGCGATGAGTGTGGCAGACATTTGCTCCTCCAAATCGTTTGCCGGACCCCAAGAGGTAAGGCGTCGTGATACTGACGTGTACGACCTGGAGCTAACATGACACTGACAGGAGGCCATCGACGCCACTCAGCCAGACCCTTCAGCCAAAGCCCGGGATGACCATGTGCTCGGCATCACACATCTCGAGACGCCCGTTGTCTTGCACCACAATACCCTCACGACAAATATCGCGTTCTCGATCAAGTCCCTTGCGAGAACTTCCGTGCGGCTGTACACCGAGCAGCTGCAGAAGCATCCCACGACTTCTCTCCAGCCCCTGGACGAAGCTCAGGCCATTAGCTGCCTCCAGGCCAGCTTCACATCCACGCTTCCAGGCGCGGCAGCCATCAGCCGGATGGATTTCGCCTTTGCTTTTGACCCTATTGCGACGCCCAACACCTCGGTGCCACAGCCGGCCGCATACCTCGAGCCTTCAGTCTTCGATCGGACTCTGCAGCTCATCACGCTGGATGTGGCGCCGTACGTGCGAGGCATCGTCGCGTACGAGTCTCAGCTCCAGAAGCAGCGGCTCAAGCTAAGCAGCTTGGTCAGCGAAGGCGGCAGGGGCGCCAAAGGGTCGAAGCGGATGCGGACGACCAGGGCGGCGCTTTCAGCCCTGGAGGGTGGTTCGAGGAGCACCACGCGGGGCGAGAGGTGGTTCAAGGCGGATATCAACCCGTACTTGGTTGCGAAAACCGCTGGTGAGGGGTGGATTGAGTCAGATTCTGGGGAGTTGGAGTCCCCGGAGAAGTCGTCGATACCCTCCCCAGAGCAGTCAGCCGGGAGTTCTGCGCAGGGCTCTCCCGTAACTTCGCCTGACACAACGCCCGTCAAAATGACGAAAAAGGCTGTGCTCAAGGGCAGGAAGCGGAAGATGATCGTTCGCGACGACGAAGCCGATGAGCTCGGCTGTTGAGTCCACGCATCAGCCACATCGCAGATGGCTGCTGAGTCGACAGGGCGAAAAGCCCTGCGTAGGGTTGATTCGGCGGGTAGTTGCAGGGTTGACAAAGCGGACGACTGCAGGTATGACTGCGCATTATACACGATGCGTTCTTAGCGATCCGGGTGACCACAAAGGAGACCCAGATGACTTATATAACTAGCATTTCACGAGCACCCGGAAAATAATGATTTGATGAACCCGATACCACTGCACTGCCCCTGTTGGCCGTGATTGAACCGACCATGCTTTAGATTGCATCTGGGGAATGAGGAAAGTCAAAATTCGGGTGGTGAGCATTCATGTCAAACACCAATGTTTGTTTATCTGCCCATTCCAGGTTCTCTCTGCCAACGTGTAATGAATAAAACACGGGTCTAAATGCTGCTTCTTCTCATTAAGAGTACCATCCCCCCTCATGGCGCCTGACCACCCCCGCATCAAACGAAACCCGTCTTGACTTCGGTGGCGGATCCCGGTAGACGTAGACAACTTCTCCAGGGCGATCCTCCTCGTAGGATCTCCACCGTGACGAGCCCGAAGCCCGCGATCCGGCGGTTGATGCACCCTTGTCCAGAAAGTGCCGGGATCCGCTGCTTGTGCCGGACGATCGAGACGATGAACCCGCACCCCCTTCCAGCAGATAGCGCCCCGGAACCGGAGGGTAATACCGCTCGGATGTGGTGAGGATCTCGGTGCGTTCCCGGCTGGGAGCTCGTCGGTAGGATGGCTCGATGTGTCGGTCTCGGCCACGAACTCCATCCCGGCTCCTGCTGCGGCCACGGCTGTCTCGGCGCTCCCGGCCGCTCTCCCAACCCCGCCCCGAACCCCGGTACGCAGCATACTCCTCCCTCTCCTCACCGTAACAGCACGCCCCAGCATCTCGTCCGCCCTCCCCGCACCCTCCTCCCCGTCCACGTCGATATCCGTCCTCCCCGCCGCCGATCCTGTCACGGCTCCCGCTTCTCTGCCTCCCCCCCTTGACGGCTCGTCCCAGCCGGCGAGCGGCCTTCTCGGCCTTCTCAGCCAGCCGCTCCTGCTTGACGCGCAGGGCGTGCTCGGACAGCTCCCAGTCTTCCTTGTCGCCGTGGGGGAAGCCCTTGGGCCAGTACTTGTGTGCGAGCAGCGAGGCGGCGGCGATGGAGCCGAGGAAGACGTAGGGGGTCTTTTTCTTGACGGCGGCTTCTTGGTCTGGGGTGAGGCCGAGTTTGGCGGACAGTCTGCTGCGTCGGCTCGGGGAGGTGCTGCTGCGGCTGCTGTGGCTGCTGGGGTGGGAGAAGGAGTGGGAGCGGGTTGGGAAGTGGGAGGAGGAGGAGGAGGAGGAGGAGGGTGGGCCGAGGAGGGG
>FTCU01002898.1_pt1 | contig 38803 bp, 30 predicted proteins | sample 1639521 | NCBI WGS metagenome assembly FTCU01 (sample SAMEA3914864, study PRJEB12502) | metagenome | biome: forest; material: soil | place: USA | collected 2012-03-12 | depth 0.3 m
AGGTTGTGTAAGGAATTGATGTTGAGTGTAGAAGTGGCGCGACGCGTGGGAAAGTGGCACACTCGCTTATCTGGCACACTCGCTTATCATGCACGTTAAGGCTCATTTGCCTTTTCCTTTTCCACCAAACGGCTTGACATTGGTGGCTGTGCGGTATATGGCCATTGATAAAGGCAAATGATCAGTATGAGATCGACCGGTTCGCTTTACGCGCCCATAATATCCGTTTCTGGATCCCCCGCACTTTCTGATGGGGCTTCAGCCGTTTAACATGACGCCTAAATAGATGAAGTCGATCAACGGGAGATCAAAACGCGGGGATGGGTCTCCCGCCCCGGGACTGGTAATCGACCAGGGGTAACATGTCAAACTGGAGGTGATGAAAGAGGTATATATATATTGGCGAACAACTAGATGTGCTTCATGCTGCCTGGGCCATAAACGCCGGACTTCTAAGACTCTATTCGGGCACCCCTTAAACATGTCCTACAAACTCGCACTCACCGGACTCGTGGCATCGGTGCTGGTGGGCACGGCCGCCGCGCAAAGCTCCGAGGCACACCCCTTGCTGCCGACATGGAAATGCACGACTTCAGGGGGCTGCGTGCAGCAAAACACATCTGTCGTGCTGGACCGTGACTCTAAATACGCCAAGGGCGCCGCTGGATCGAGATCGGCGGCCGACTACGGCGCCATGGGCGTGACCACCTCCGGGAACGCCGTCACGCTGTATCACTACGTGAAAACGAACGGCAATCTCAACCCCGCATCCCCTCGCATCTACCTTTTGGACGGCGAGGGCAAGTACGTGCTGATGAAGCTGCTGAACCAAGAGCTCTCGGTTGACGTCGACCTCTCCTCCCTACCCTGCGGCGAGAACGGCGCGTTCTATTTATCCGAAATGGCAGCCGACGGTAAGGGTAACGCCGGCGCCGGCGACGGCTACTGCGACGCACAATGCCAGGGGTACTGCTGCAACGAGATGGACATCCTCGAGGCGAACGCGCAGGCGACGGCCATGACCCCGCATCCGTGCAAGGGAAACACTTGCGACAAGGGCGGCTGCGGCTACAATCCCTACGCCAGCGGCCAGCGAAGCTTCTGGGGCCCGGGCAAGACGGTGGACACGAACAAGCCATTCACTGTTGTGACGCAGTTTTCTGCCAGCGGCGGGAAGCTGACGCAAATCACACGCAAGTACCTCCAAAATGGCAAGCAAATCGGAGGGGGTGGCACCATCTCCAGCTGTGGCTCGGAGGGCTCGACGGGTGGGCTAGCGGGCATGGGTGACGCTCTGGGGCGCGGGAGTAAGTGCAACACTGTTGCTCGGGACTCGTCTCCTTTGGCTGACTCTAGCTCTTTGCAGTGGTGCTGGCAATGAGTATCTGGAACGATGCAGCTCAGCAGATGGCTTGGCTCGATTCCGGGAATAACGGTCCTTGCACCAGCGGGCAGGGCAGCCCGTCCAACATCCAGTCACAGCATCCCGATACCCACGTCGTCTTCTCCAATATTCGGTGGGGAGATATTGGATCCACGGGCAAGAACTAAGCGGGTGGTTGTGTAGGAATAGTTAAGATATTTCAGTTCAAGACTCCAGACCACAAGGTTTCCTAAACCTCGTGATGTAGAATCGATGGTGATCAATCCGCCTAGTGATCTGGGACTTTGGGTCGAGACTCGGAAGTTCCGGTTCCGCGCTGTGGCTTCTGTCTTACTCTTGGCACAGGCGAGCTCAGGTGACAGCGCGTCACTTTGGCGCGGCTTGGTTGGCCATCCTTTCGCTAGGGCGCGCCTCAGATGGTGACGCCATCACCATTGGCGCGGGGTGTTCACTAATCGCCGATGATTCTCGGGGTTCTTTGAGCAGATCTGACGCTGCTGCCTGGCGCCCTTCTCTTGTTGCCCTGTTCAACCCCGGATACTTAAGGCCATACAGCGAGAGTCTTCCCAGATTCTGGATTTCGGGGCTTGACCATCACGGCTCTCAAATCCTGGACAAGCAGAGAGTGAGACCACCCGTCAAAGATAGATACCTAACATACCTCCACTATGGCTGCTCCAAAGGTATTTTGCGCCCTTGTGCAGACAGCATAACAGCTCAGGACTGACAGTTAGCACAGATTGTCACCCGAGAGGAATGGGTTGCCGCCCGCAAGGCGCTCCTCGAGAAGGAAAAGGAGCTTACGCGAGCCCAGGACGCTCTCAGCGCGCAGGTCCGCGAGCTCCCCATGGTCCTTGTCGACAAAGAGTACCAGTTTGAGGGTCCTGAGGGATCGACACTGTCGCTCGAGGACCTCTTCAACGGCAAGGACCAGCTCATCGTCTACCACTTCATGTTTGGCCCGGACGCTGAGCGCGGATGCAATGGTTGCGCCTTTGTCGGTGCGTTCAACTCTTGCACTATCCCCATTTAGCGAGCTCCCCCCGCTGAAGCTTCCCCCTTACCTCCCAGGCGAGCATATCCCCGACCTCCGCCACCTCGGCTCGCGCAACACGGCTCTCGCCGTCGTCTCTCGCGCTCCCTTTGCCAAGCTTGACGCCTGGAAGCGCAAGATCGGCTGGTCCTTCCCCTGGTACTCGAGCTACGGCTCGTCCTTCAACTATGACTTCCACGCGACCTTGGACCCAGCTGTCCAGCCGGTCGAGTACAACTTTGCCTCGGCTGCCGAGCTCGAGGCCAAGGGGCAAAAGTGGAACGTCTCAGGCGAGCAGCCCGGGTTGAGCGTCTTTTTGAGGAGCGAAGGCAAGGTGTACCATACGAATTCGGCGTTTGCCAGAGGAATCGAGCGGGTGTTGGGCACGTTTATGTGGCTGGATCTCACGCCGCTTGGGAGACAGGTCGGGCCGGAGGGGCCGACCGGGTTCAAGCTTCGGTATGAATACGACGAAGAGGCTTGAGCGATGAGTCGGGTAGGCACGTCGTCTGGACTCGGACCTATTCCATCGTGGGTATCAAATTGTATTTGGCGATTGGTATTTTGAGACCAAGTCTCTTTTAACCCCTCGTTCCCGTTTTGATGTTTGAGTGTCTTAAGAGGCCGGGACGGAGGGGTGAGAAACGGGATCGCGAAGGCCGGAGGGTGCCGTGACAATCGCCTGGCGTCAGGTGGCAAAACTCGTATCGAACGCGAATTGGGCTTGTCATTTGATGAACGTATGCATGTTTCATCCCATGTCGCTTATCGTGTGCTGGCAACAGTGCTGCCCGATGTCGCGGGCCATCCCCTCTCCCGTTCGCGGGCAGCCCTCTGCGTCACAAGAGCCTGTTCCACAAGACCACCCTGCAGGATCCAGGACCCCAGCTGGACATGGGTCGTCGACCCCGCTCCCTGGGACCCTGATGTCCGAACTGTGGCCGCGTTGTGCCGAAAGTGAGGGGTTGTTTCTCCCCCGAACCGTCACTGTTTGAGAGTGTGCCAGGGATCCTGGTGGCACAGCCCACTCAGGGAGGAGTTACAGACAAGCTTTCTTGGCTTTCTTGGCCAGCAGGGCCAAGACAGGACCGCCCTCGTCCCCTGAAAATCCACCGACACGACGTCAGTCTCCATTTCAAGAGCATAACGACTCGACCGACCTCACTCGGCAGTCAAGGTCACGAACCCGCGACCTGTCGTTCCGTAATCAACGTGATGGGCCGCTCGGGAACTCATACAAAACGCAAGCGGGGTCCAACGGTCCCAATGCGTCGAACTGAGGCCTCTGACTGGCCCACAGCCCCGCTCCGACGCGTCGTCTGTCGTGTGTCTTTAGCTAACGCGCAGCATTTGACGGAGGACGGCATCCCAGTGTGGAGCGGCGGGGTAAGGGGCATTGAGGGCCCCCTCTCAGCCATTGGATAAGACCACATGGCCGCTGCGTCCAGCTCCAGTCGCTTGATCAGCCCATCCCGGATGGAGCGGTATCCAATTGGCCCTGTCAGCACGCGGGCCAGCACGCAAGCCAGCTGTCAGGCACGGCGACTCATGGGCGGACGCTCGGATGTCAGAGGGATGGCCAGTTGGTGGTGGGTGTGTGTTGGGGTCGTGGTGGGGAGGGGCTGTGCCGTCTCTCACTCAATCTCAGAGGTATATATCGTCTCTTTCCGTTCATCCCCCCTTCGCTCCCGTCTATCTCGAATCCTCCTCCTGCAAGTGACAAGAAATCACACACCACCCCTTTTCCTCCCCACCACACCCAACCATCATCACAATGTTCGGCTTTGGTATGTCATTCACCAGCCACAGTTGTCCTTTCCCGGGACCAACTAACACCGCTCTCCTCCAGACGAAGCAAAGGACGCCCGTGACGAAGTCTACGACGGCTCGCCGCACGAGTCCAAGCTCTCGCATGAGCTGATCGGGTCCGCGGCCGCCTTTGAGGGCATGCGGCTGTGGGAGCAGGAGCAGCGCAAGGAGGGCCAGGCGGTGAACCACGGCTTTGCCAAGGTGCGTCAAAGTTCGAGTTGCTCTTTTATCTTCTTTTACCCGTCTCACGAGCTTCTGGGAGCACAGGTGCTCCCAATTTACTCCCGGCACATCCCATTCATGAGAAATATAACTGAAATTTATCGAAGGAGCTGCTGGCGGCCGCCGTCGGCTTCGAGGTCGACAAGTTGGCCGAGACCAAGGGGCTTGACTTTGTCGACCGCGAGCGCGCCAAGCACCACGCCAAGAAGCAGGCCGAGCACCTGTACGATGAGCACTACGGCGGACAGGAGCAATATGATCCGTGAGTACCGTACCTTTACGCTCTAGCCATCGCCGTCGTCGTCGCTGTCGGGTTGGGGAATGCTGTTACTAATCCCATCTCTTCTTGTCGCTAGGTCCCAGTATGACCAGTCTCAGCACTTCGCGGGCTATTAGTCGGAGACTTCGAGGGTGTTTATACTGAACCGAGTACGAAGTAAAATAAAGATCAGTCCCAAACCGTCATGTTTTCAAGTCGCGCCGTGTGAGATATTCGCTTCCGCGACCAGCATGATCCGTGCTCCCTTGATTTGCGCTCTGTTCGGGATTTGAGGTTACGTCTTGTTTGGTGACCCGATCTATTTCAGCCTTTCGGGTTCCAAGTTGCAAACAGTGTTGTGAAATAAGAAGAACGGCGAGTGGCACCCCGCCCCCAAATGTCCAGCAAACAGGCTCTTGCCTCCAACTTGAAGCATCAGCCTGTTTCCTTGTGTTAGCCACCCATAATAAACCGCGAGGTGGTTTGAGCTTCTCCTGTCTTCATCTGCAGTTAGTAACCAGGTCTGTTGAACTATCTACACGTCTTGTTCCTCCATTCTTTGCCCTTGGTGACTGCCCCTCCAAACCCCAGCCAGCCGGCCTCTGCAAGTCCAGTTTTCATCTTGAGGCTGAGCACTTGGGGTGGAGGGGGCAACGCCGAGGCAGGAAAAACGCGCAACAGCCAATACTTGGGGATTCTGTTGGTTGGGTACGTCTTTACGTTCTCCTCGGCCTGCCCCAATATGGCATTGGCCTCGGGAGTTATCGCAGAACCGTTCTTCTTCGAATTCCTGCCGAGCTCGCATGGCAAGAACCGTGACGCAGTCCAGGCTGGAGAACGCTACATCAAGTCCATTATACGCCCCCCTTATTCTAAGTAGCATCTTGAAGCGAATACAACCCACCAGGAGGTTCTCGAAACCCTAGAAGAAGGACGAGCAAAGCGGAAATACCGTTTACCTCGTGCTCAGATCCTGCCCAAACATAGGTAGGCACACAAGGCACTCTGGAGTTTCCAAAGAAGCTGAGTGCCCCTACTGTGCTCCTGAAGTTACCAAGGCTCTGTGACGAGAAGTGCGTAACCTTGAGAGCCATTGCATGGTAACACCGTCGAGATTGTCTAGCTCACCTTGAACTTACTCCCATAGGGATTCTGAAGTCTCTAATGTACGCGCCATGCCCGCTGACTCCAGTGCGGTGTGTATCAGCGGTAGCGAGATCGCAAAACATACTAGCAAACACCAAGAATCCATTTTCTTTGGACGTTTTGGCACAAAAAGAAGCTGGTATTTGGCCACTCTAAGAAATTATGTCGGCAATGGCGGATTGCCTGTCGGAAGAGTCATTGCGCAAGCTGCTAGTTTGGGGCCATGCGTTCCTCTCGGCGACCCCAACTGAACGCAACCATGTCTGGGTGCGTTCTCCGAAGTACTCGGCAAACTAGATCCCTGAGCCTCGAGGCGTGTGCAGAGTTGGTATGAGCGCCAGTGAAGACGATACCAGGATAGAGAGATCAGAGGGCGAGTTTAAGATTCTGAACCTAGCCTGTGAAGTGAAGCATAGTGCTCGACTCTTAGATGAATATGCAACAAGTAATTAAATGCTAATAAACCTTGACAGTATACAACAAGGCGTGGTCCAACTCTCTCCATAACGCCGTCTAATTACCTGACCAATCTCTAAACAATTATCCTGTAGCGCCCAAATAACATGATCCGGGAGAGGGTATCGATAGTAGTACAAAACACATACATAACACGCGTCAATCTCCTTCATCGCTCGGCAATTAAGCCATGCCCATCTCGACCGGCTTGCCCTTGACGCTCTTCCACTCAACCGCCAGCGTCCCGAGAACGCTGATGGCAGACAGCGCGGTAAATACGATGAAGGTCTGCGTCAGCGCGTCGTTGTAGGCGAGCTTGACCGCGGGCAGAAGCTCCGGGGCGATAACATCCTTGACGCTAGTGGCGCCGACGCCGAGGATGAAGGACGGGTTAGGCATCTCGGGCACGTACTCGCCGACGTACGAGACGAGCTTGTTGGCGAAGATGTTCTGGGCGACCGAGACGAAGAGAGCGCCACCGAGGGTCTGTAGGAAGATGATGAGCGACATGCCCGTGGGCACGTCGGCGATGCCGAGTACGGTCTGCACCGCCATGAGCGGCTGCTGGAACCCGGTGCCGACGCCCGCGCCGATGATAATCTGGTACCCGATCCACGCACCGGCGCTCGTATCCGGGTGGAACATGGTCGTCAGCCCAAACCCAACCGCGGTGAGCATGCTGCCGACGATCATGAAGGGCGTGTAGTATCCCCACACGGTGACAGAGCCGCCGGCCACAAGAGAGAACAGCACCACCGCAATCAGCATGGGCAGGTTCATGATGCCGGACCCGACGGCGCTGGCATCCTTGACCGCCTGGAACCAGATGGGCAGGTAGTAGACAGACCCGAGGAACGCACCACCCAGGAGCATGATGAAGAAGCCCGACGACCAAACGCTGCGCTGCGCAAGGATACGGGGAGGCACCGTGGCCTGCTCACCTTGGCGGAACTGGAAGAAGACGAAGACTCCAATCAGCACGCCAAAGAAGCAAAACAGCAGAATAATCCTCCAGTTGTTCCACTCGTACGTGGTGCCTCCCCACTGCAGCGCCAGGAGCAGGCTGATGATGGCGGGCATAAACACCAGGGTGCCAAACGGGTCGAACCGCATAATTCTCTGCACCAAGGTATCGTTGTTGGTGACGACCTCCCTCTTGGGATCCGGGAAGAACCACGCAATGACCACCATGGTGACGGCACCCACGGGGAGGTTGATAAAGAAGCACCATCGCCACGTGGCATGGTCGGTAAACGCGCCGCCCATCAACGGGCCCGAGATGCTCGCCAAGCCGTACATGCTGCCAATGGCGCCCGAGTAGATGGGCCGCTTGGCTAGGGGGACCGAGTAGGCGAGGATGGTGAGGGCGCCCGAGAAGATGCCGGCAGCACCGACGCCGGCCACGGCGCGGCCCGCAATGAGGGTCACGCTGTTCTGGGCGACGCCGCAGATCAGCGAGCCGACCTCGAAGAGGAAGATGGCGACCAGGAAGACGTATTTGATCGAGAAGAAGGTGTAGAAGCGGCCGAAGAGGAGCTGCAGGGCTGCTGTTGTCAGGAGGTAGGCCGAGGCGTACCAGCCGACGTCAGGAAGGGATTTGAACTGGTCCGTGATTTTGGGGATGGCGGTGGCGATGATGGAGTTGTCTAGGGGTTGAGTTTAGCTGGCTGTTCTGCTTGTGCCTGGGGGAAGGGGGGGCGCTGCCTACCCAAAGCCATGGTAAACACGCTGAGGCACAGAGCAAGCACGATGAAGACGAGCGTCAGCCCCGTGGGGTACTCGCTGCCGTCCTCGCGGGTGAGGGTGGGCTCGAGGGGCTTGCCCGTCTTGGAGGTGGCTGTCGCCTGGCGGGCGAGGGCGTCTTGCTTCTCATTGTGTTGCTCCTCGGGCTGCTTCTCGGCCTGGGAAGCCGCGTCGACAGGGTCGGCCGAGGCAATCTCGACGTCTGTCTGGTCTCCGATCGCCGAGACCTTGCCGTCGTCCGAGGCGCTGGCCCTGCTGGGGGCGAGGGTCGGCACCTTGGAGTCGGGCGGCTGGGCGGACAGACCCGGCTGGGTGTCCATGCTGGCTGGCCGGCTGGCTGATGATGCTGCCGTGTCTGGGAGGGTTGGTGTTTGTGTCCGGGTACGTCCGGGCCAGGGTCCGGTGTGTGGTGTCGTTCTACTGTGTACGTGAAGAAGGCTGGATCGACAGATGCCCCCGAGACAGACAAAGATCAGACCAGGGCACTCCGTATTCAAGAGAAGCACTCATAAACCCGGAGGACTGAGGGGCAGGCCCGGACACCGCAGAGCTGAACGGGACAGGGGTTTAATAACGTTACCACAGGCCGCGGGCGCCGGAGTGCCAAGCGTCTTGTCTTGGGGCTGCGGACGCGCCATGACGGGCCAACCCAACACACACAAGTCTCCGAGTCGTCCCTGGCTCACGCTCTGTGACAGAATCCAGAACCCCGACGCGCGGAACGTGCAGGTGCCTGACACTCGCTAAGGTCAACGTTAATAGCCGTTAGTTAGCGGCATGGACCAGGCATGGGGGTCCCGGGCTGCCCCGAGCGGCGGCATCCTTTGCTCGCACTTTCCCGGTTCGCTGCCTCTCCAACAAGTTCCGTCTGAGCTCGGAACCCAAATGCCGCCGATGGCCCAATGACCCAACCCCAGCGTAGCGCGACGGAAGGACGTGAAGCAGAGACGGCCCAATTTTCCGCCGACTTCAACTGGCCACGCCACCGCCGCCCGGAATCCTCTCCGTTGCCTCTCGGAGCCTTTCTTTCGCTTTTTTGGCATGCGCATGCGCCGTGAGCATGGCGGAAGGTTGCACATACACGTAATACAGCGTCGTGGAGAGAAGGCCGGAAGAAGAAAATGCTGGCGGAGGGCGGGATGCGGCTCGACAGGGAAGCCATCCCGACAAGACCAATTACAGACCAGCCCCTATCCAAAATCCCTTGCTGGAAAACCCACATTCAAGATGAGTCAAGGGACGGCGCCTGACGAGACAAAAACTTCATCTCCCGCAGCCGGGCTCTTGGCGAGACCAGCTGGGTTGCAGCGCAAATCCATTCCTGCAGTCAGTGACCTGCCGGACCGTCTGCTCGGACACGGCCCCAATAATGCCCCGGGAAACCTGCGAGCCAAGGATCCTCTGGGATGACGGAAGCCAGCCACGTTTCTTGGCTGGGAAAAAGCCCGAGCCTGCCAAACTCCGTCAACCGGCCGAAAGCACCGTGGAATTCCTCGTTTCTGCAACCCGACGGCAACCAACAAAGGGGATTGGTTCTGGACAAGATACGAATCTGGGTACTCCTCCGGAAGGCGTCTCGACTTTGGAGGAAGCCCCGGTTTCCACCCGTTTGGTGGGCCGGTGCCCGGCCGTGGGCCCGGTGGAGGATTCTGGGAGGAAGACGTCCCTTATCTCCGGCCCCCCACCCCGGCATCTATCTCCTGGGTCAGACATCAGCGACACCGAGAAGATGGTTCGTGAAACTAATATCTTCCAGGCTGTCTCACTCTCGTCGTCCGTGACATCTGCATGGTACTATGTACGTGCCGCATAGCTGCCGTGTTCGGGATCGCGCGGACGTGGAACGGTCTCGCTCGCTCACAGCAGCTTTCCGACCCGCCGGGCCGCCTGCAAGGAAGGGCCTGACACGAACCCACTCTGCAAAAACAAACTCACCCAGCCTTTTGCTAGCGGCATTTCACAGTCAAGCTTCCCCGGGAAAATCCCATCGGAAGACCCACCGGAACGACAAACCTCGTCGTGTGGTGACCATGGGTGTCTTCTGTGCACTCCATCCCGGACCTAGCCGAACGTGCAAAAGCCGCAGTCGTCATCAGGCCGACGCTGACGATGAGGCCAATTGAGAGGTTCCTTTTTCCCCTTCCTGCTAAGTCCTTCCGCATCACCGAAAATTCGTCCACCCCACCACCTCGTCTAATCCTCCTTCTGCTCCTCCTTTCTCCTCCTCCTCCTCTCCTCCTCCTCTCCTCCTCCTCTCCTCATCCTCCCTTTTCCGAATCTGCTTCGCCTGATCTCAGACCTCCACAGCCCGCTTCACCCTCTTCCGCTCCTGTTACTGGCGGACCGCCGCCCAGTTGGCAGCAATTTGGCAGTGTGCACGCGGGGACTTCGCTCTGCGTGAGGCGGGTGTGGCTTGGAAAGGGCCAGGGTCGGCTCTGCATCAGACAGAAAAGATTCCGATCTTGTATCGGAGTGTTGAAAGTCACAAGTTACGATATTGACGCGCTCGCCGTGCCAGGATGGGATCGTGTCAAGTGAACATTCCAGTGGTTTTATGCCGTTGTTCCTTGATGGACCTGAGGTAGAGAATGGGGCAGGATCACGTTCGAGAGTCTTGCCTCTCTGGGTTCAGACCAGTTCAGGTTTCTCCCCATATGGCCTTTGATGATACTCTACAAAATGGGCTACCCCTCGTATAATAAACTAGACCCGGCAAAACTAAGAGAACTGTTACTAAGGCGCTACCACAATACCTATCGTAACGACAAGAGCTAGCTGACTCGTGGCCAAAAAGCAATGCTCGCAGACTCCCACCCATGGTGACCACCGCATAAGGTTTAGAAGACTGAACGTCCAAGTCCACTTCGACTCGAATCTTCCTACTCACGGGCTAAGAAACAGATCAACTACTGACCAACCGCGACGTCGCCGAGAATATCCACCACGTCATATCCAGCCGTCCGCAGATGCGGACTCACCCGGCGTGGCTCGTCCTCCTCGTCGATAGCTCGCACCGAGGCAGGCGTAAAAATCCTCGTTCGTTTCGTGACTGCGTTGATGCTGCCGCTGCTTTTCCCGCCGCTGCTGGCGGCGCTCGACTCTCGTTGCCCACAACCGCCGGGCGTTCGCAACGAACCACTGTGGCCGCATCCAAAGCTGGCCATGATGGATCCAATTTCGCTGCCCGAGGAGTTCGAGGGTGCCGAAACGGGCGCAGTGGAAGTGACAGTGGTGTCACCGCCAAACATTGGCTGCTGCGAAACCTTGCTGGCTCCAATGCTCTCACCGCGAACGATCGATTGCATCAGGGCGGCATTGACCTGGCCGAGCACTCCGTGCTGGCTGTCCTTGGTGGGCTTGAGTTCCGTCAACGAGAATGTTGAACTATGGTGGTGGGTCGGCATCGGAAACGGTTGGTTTAGGAGGGATCGTGTCAAGGACGAGGCAAAGTCGGAAGGGAGAGCCGCGTGCTGAGGCATCTGAATGTGGTTGTTGTTACCCCCATCTGTCGACCCTCCAGTGGGCGTGTTGGTCGGGACCTTCAAGCTTGTTGACTCGTCCTCCAAGCTCGGCCCCGACATATGCATCGCATCGGGCTTGCGGGGAGGCACATAATCTGGCATGATGGTGTCCGAGTTGGATTGTCTCTGGTTGCGCGTGTTCGCGGGCCAAAGTGTCATTCCATCCCAACCATCAACAGCATCTCCGTTCATCAATGAGCCGGCCCATTCAAGATACGCGGAATCGGTGAACGGGTCCGAGTACGACGGCGTCTCGCCGGAGGCCAGATTGCCGTCACTGAGATACGGCAGTTGCAACGTTGGGTGGCTGAGAAGACCGGCCGCGGTCTCGTTCTGGAACCCGGTGGCGGCCATGTTGAGAGCAGGAAAGCTTTGTGTTTTGATGTTTCTCAGGAGCAACGACTTTCTGCCAGGGGAGTGTGTATGCGAACTCGGGCCGTCGTCTTGATGGTAGGTTGGAACTGGCATGACCGGGTTGAGAACCGAGCACCACATGGACGGGTTTGGCCACGCGATGGCGTTGCTCTCGAGCAGTTCTGTACGTTGGTCAGCAAACACAACACCTTCAGGAATGGCAGCAATCTCCTACCAAGGGGGGCGTGCTGGAACGAGAAGGCCACGGCATTCTTGACTCGCTCGATTGGAGCCGACAGCGAGTCGCGGGGAAAACCCTCGCTGATGACGATCTTGATGCGCCCAATGTCATCCCCAGGTCGCCAGTGGTTCTGGAACAGAAGCTCTCGGCGGAAGTGAGGGAACCTCAACCGCTCGAGCTCGCCCGTCTTCGTGAACTCTATTCTGCCATGTCAGCGTCGACAGAGTGCGCTCGGGGGGCGGTGCCAAAAACGAACCGCATGTGCTCGTAATTAGATGCGGACCATTGACTTCGCGGTCGAGGACGGTGGATCTGGAAATCCGGTCAGCCTCAAACTTGTTCGCCAGTTGGCCCCCGTCGTCACCCACGCCACCAGCCGCCCGTCCACAAGAATCCGGGCCTCGAATTTGATGAGATCCGTATGTTTGCTGTAGGTGCGCGTAAACTGGCTGAGATCGGGCCGGCGCCAGCAGTGGATCGAGATTTGAAACCCGTTGCCCGCAGCAAGACTCGGCACGAAGCACGTCATGACCGGGATGCCCACAGCGCCGTGGATGTGGGCCAGCTCTAGATCGGGCACAACATGGCAGGCAACCTTGAACTCCTTGAAGGGAATCTTGGAGTCGCGGCCGGTTGGGAAGAGAATGACATCCCAGTCGTCGTAACGCATCCTCCACGACAGAGTTGGCGCGACGGCGCGGCTAAGAACTGGCCGATGAAGATGGAGAGCTGCACCAAGCTAAGGAGAGGGAGCGGCGAGTAAGCCAAGGAAGGGAGGCAAGGGCCAAAGCACGAGAGAGCCAAAATATTACCGGAGGCAAGATTGAGAACACTAATGGTGAGCCCGGGACCTCCACCCGCGGTGACCTACTCGGAATGCCAGAGGGGCGTCTGTCCGGCGGCAAGTGGGCAGCTTGGTGCTGGCAACCTAACCTACCTGTACCTATGGTGCTTTGCGAGGACTGCCCCTTCCTCTCGATGAACCCGCAACTGCTTCGCATGCGGAGGCCGCCCCCGCTCTCGGTCCCGCGAGCGACATCCATTGGTTTGTTGCCAGTTGGTGCCTGGCGGCGAGAGACTTTTATCTTGGATGGATACAGATAGAGCAATGTTTGATGGCAGGCGCAGGAAGATCGGTGACCTTTCTGACAGCACGCGTTCGGAAGGGCAGCTGCTGTGGCCTTTGCCCTCTCCGAGGACTGGAAGCGTTCACATGCAATGCAGTGGTGTCGGCCTCAACACCCAGCGAACAACAAAAGGGATTCCGTTGGCATTGTAAACCTCCACTACTCCTCAAATGTACACACCTCCTTCCAATCGTATCTACGGGTCTTCGTCGCCCTCCATCCTTGCCCTGATGGCACCGGCCCCGCCCAACTCCTTCTCCAGACCGCCTTCAAACTCCCGCGGGTAGCTGACGCGGTCCGAATACGTCATCTTGACCCCGAGACACACGCTGAGGAAGACGGCGACGAAGATGCCAATCTGGAACAGGCCCTTGCCCGCCGTAATCCACGTGTACTCGTACGGCGAGAACATGCCCAGGATATCGTGGTCCTCGTGCACAGGCTCGCCAAAGTTCCTCCGCTCCTGCTTGTCCCACCAGTCGGCATGAGGATCGCGGAATTGGCGCTTGATGCGGGGAGGGTTGATGTAGCCGCCGTTCTGCGCGAAATTGTTAGCCTAGTATGCCCCGGCGCTGGCCACAGAGGCAACACACCATCTCCGGGTCCTCCTCGGGGGTGAGCTGCCGATAGTCGGAATCGGGATACTTCTCCTCGAGCTTGCTCTTGCCGACTATGGACTCGGGGAGGAAGGTTCGTTGCTGGACGAACGGGAGCCGTCGCGCAGCGGCGGGGAGGGCGGCCGCTCGAAACGGCGACGCCCGCACAATCCGACGGGACAGCATCTGTGCCATTGTCAGCGCTCGTCTTTTGCGTCGCAGCCCCGGGGTCTGGGGACATGCCTTGGCGTTGGTGTTGCCGCAATGCCAATCGGTCGTGGGGGAGGTGTGATGATGTCGATTGACGGACGGTGCGCAGCCCGTTTGGCTTGGAGTGTTTGACGTCTCGTGGTTGGAAGCTGATTGGCTCCCGAGCTCGGCTGGGTCCCCAGGGCCTTGGCGACGAAGCTCTGGAGTTTTGGAGGAAGTTGACACCTCAGGCACCCACCGCGCTTTTGCCTGGCTGGCCGCAGCGGGACTCGCCTTCGGGCTGCCTATGGCTCGGAATTTTTTGTTCGGTTGGCAAAGTTTTGCTGACGACACGCATTTTCAACACAAATCACGCCGCAGCCAGTCCTACAGGACCGTGGTCATGCCCAAACCTTGAGAACAGATACTTTGAGCTTCTAGCATTCGTCTGACCTTATTTTCGTCTTACCAGATGCCAGATTCGTCGAGATCTCGGCCGTTTCTGCGTCGCGGTGCCCCTTGTTACTATGCCAGAGATCGCGTCGCCCAGCCCAACACACGCAATTCCGCCTGCAGCTCCCAGCGTCAACGGTCAACACCGCGGTCAAGAATCATCCACAACGGGTTCTGAACCCGCCGAATCCGTCAAACAAGAACCCTCCAATCCTTACCAGGCGATCAACGGATTCGGTAACCATGAGCAAACTTCCGGAGAGCCCGCGGAGCAGCTGGGCGAGGCTGGCCCACCGCACAACGGGGTCCGCAGCGCGCGCGACGAGACGAGCATAGACGATGGCCCTCCTGCCAAACGACGCCGGGTACGCGACGCGACGCCGAACAATACACTGCGGAAACCGAAACCCGAGTCGCCCCCCTGGAAGAAGATAGAAGCCGAGGGGCCGTCGACATTTACCGCCCAGGATGGCCGACGCAAATCCGGCCGCATCAACACGGTACCCTTGGAGCTGCAACCCGGTGACAAACGCATCACTAGGCGTGTGTTGCACAACCAGCAGCCCGGCTCGCCGAAGAACCGTCGTGCCTCGACAAACGGCCATGGTCCAAATCATGTTTCGACCCCCACCAGCGCAGCCGCCAAACGCGCCACGACCGCGAGCAAACCGACGCCCCCCAGGCCACCGCCCAGCAAGGCGCCCCCTCCGAAAAAGGTGGTGACACATGACCCAAAGTTCAGCACGCGCGGCCGCCGACGGTCTGCATCTCCGAAACGCATCGCCACACCTGTGAAACCGTCGCTCGGCACGCGTCGTTCCACGCGTCATCTCCGGGACGCGGACGAAGACGGCGACGATTTCATCGCCGGCACAGCGCGCACCAACCCCCGAATCAAGCTCCGAGTCCGTCCCCCTCTGACAACGATACCGCTAGTACATCGCGACCAGGCGAACCTGCGCCCCAAGCTCGGGCCGACTTTCGAGGAGTTCTTTGAGCGCGCTGCCGAGATACCAGTGGAGGAAGGGGGGCTTTTCGTCTCCTCTGAGGATGGTCCGCGTTACACAGAAGAGGCGGCGAGGGAGGATGCCCGGCTTATTCTGCGGGTAGAAAACGAGGTGGAACCTGGCGGCATCCTCGCCGAGGGGAGGTGCTCCATGTTTGAACCTGAGCCGGAGGAGGAACCGCCGAGGCAGTGGGCGCACATGGATCATCTTACAAGAGCCATGTCTAACTTCCGGAAGCTGATGCTCCTCGAGCAGCAGCGACACAAGGCCGTCGCCAAGCGCCTTGCGATCGCCTGCGAGGTTGAGTGGAGACGTCGCAACCCCCAGCCGAAAACAGCAGAGGAAGTCGAGCTCGAGGAAATTGAACAAAGCAAAGTCAGGTGGCGGCAAGTCAACAAGGTCATCGCGGGCACTTGGGAAAATGTCAAGGCGGAGGTAAATCGCCGGCGATTGGTGGACTGGCAGGCGGAGGAGCAGCGCCGGGTGAAGGCGGCGCTGAATCAGGCTGTCAACCTCTCGGAGCAAAAATTGCAGGCCAGGCAAGCTCGTTTCGACACCGAAGAACTCACCGACGAAGAGAAGGAAGACGAGGACGACATGCTCTCCGTCGGGGATGATGAGATTGCCCAAGACGCCGATACCGACGGATCCGAAGACATGTCGCGAGATGACGGAGACGACGAGGATATGTCATCCTCGAGCGACGATGAAGACAAGGAGTCCGTGTTGTCCGACGAGGGTCTAACGCAGGAGCAGTTGCGAGAGAAGTACGCGAATCTACCGGCCCTGGATGTTCCATTCGACGGGACGGCTGGTTCGGGAGAAGGGCCAGTTGCCGACGAGGGAACAGCTCCCCTTCCGAATGACGAAGACACGAGCGACGAATCCATTGACATGGACGACGATCTTGGGTCAACAGAAGACGACTCAGATGAGGGGAGGAGTGAGGAGGGCAGCGAGGAGGCGAGCGAGTCCGAGGACGAGCCTGCGGGCCTTCTCAGCCTTCTTTTTGGCAAGTCAGAGCTCAAGAGGCTGAAGGCTGAGCCTTCCGTTGAAGAGCCTGGGACACAGGAGGATGTGGAAATGGCGGATGCGGATACTACCATGGGACCCGCCCCGCCGGTCAGTGATCAGGATACTGGCGCCCTCAAGACCGACGTCCAACGGCCGGTATCTGCGCCTGCAGCAGCAGCAGCAAACGGCGAGCATCCCGAGCCCGGGCCTACGAAGGACGACTCTTCGCCCCTTCCAGAGCCGTTGAAAACAACGCGCATCGAGCACCCTGTTGCCGAGAGCGCCTTAGGCGATCTTCCAAGAACGACAGTAAATGGTTCATTGAAACAGCCTGCACTCGCCGCCGGAGATCACGAATGGGCCACAGATCCGAAACAGGAGCCCATGGAGGACATTTCCATGGTCGATGCCCCAGATGTCGCTGGCGCGGCCGAGAGCACCCCAGTTCCGACAATACAGCACCACAGCCCGGAGACCGAACCAATTACCAACACCCACAGCCCATCCAGAAGCCAGTCGCCCCGCGCATCGGATGTCACGAAGCCCACAGATGTTGAGACTCCTGCATCGGCCTCACTGCTCAACGCGCCCAAGACCGACAGCCGGTCCGCCTCCCCTCAGCTAGCCGCGCCGAGAACCGAGATCCCTTTCCTCCTGCGCGGGACGCTTCGTGAGTATCAGCACCTTGGTCTTGACTGGCTGGCTGCTTTATACGCCAACAACACAAACGGAATCCTGGCCGACGAAATGGGGCTTGGCAAGACCATCCAGACCATCGCTCTGTTGGCGCATCTTGCCTGCCACCATGAAGTGTGGGGCCCTCACCTGGTGATTGTACCGACTAGCGTCATGTTGAACTGGGAGATGGAGTTCAAAAAGTGGTGTCCTGGGTTCAAGATCTTGACCTACTACGGCAACCAGGAGGAGCGGAAACGCAAGCGTCAAGGTTGGACCAACGACGACATCTGGAATGTGTGCATCACCTCGTACCAGATGGTGCTCCAAGACCAGCAGGTGTTCCGACGGAGACGCTGGCATTACATGATTCTCGACGAAGCGCACAACATCAAGAATTTCAAGTCGCAGCGGTGGCAGACCCTTCTCGGCTTCAACACGCACTCTCGGCTCCTCCTCACCGGCACGCCGCTCCAAAACAACCTTACCGAATTGTGGTCGCTGCTGTACTTCCTGGCGCCGCCCGAGAACGGGGAGGGCGGTTTCGTCGATCTTAAGGAGTTCCACAACTGGTTCTCAAGGCCCGAATCGCAGATTCTCGAGAGCGGACGAGAACAGCTCGATGACGAAGCCCGTGCCATCATCTCCAAGCTGCACAAGGTGCTGCGACCATACCTGCTCCGCCGACTGAAGGCGGATGTGGAGAAACAAATGCCGGCAAAGTACGAGCACGTCGAGTTCTGCCGGCTCTCCAAACGCCAACGCGAGCTGTACGATGGTTTTCTGTCCCGTGCGGATACTCGAGAAACCCTGACGGGGGGCAACTACATGTCCATCATCAACTGCCTGATGCAGCTGAGGAAGGTGTGCAACCACCCGGACCTCTTCGTCGACCGGCCAATCATGACCTCTTTCCGTATGCAGCGGCCGGTCGTTTCGGACTTCGGTGTCCATGAGCAGCTCATCAGAAAGACGCTCTTGGCCGTCAAGCCGATGGAAGTCGTCAGCCTCAGGTTCCTTAACATGATCCCCACGCTGTACGAGGGCACCTCGAGTACGCATGCCGACCGAATTTCTCAGTTGAGCACACACCGCATCCTCCTTGACCTCAGGGAAGCACAAAAAGCGAGGGCGAATAACGCCTACCACGCTTTGGACCCCGCCTCAGTCAAGTCCAACCTGGTGTATCTCGAAAGCGCGGCGCGTTGGGGTCGCTTTGAGGAGCTGCAGCACTGTGTCTACCTCAACGCCCTTCGACGGCAGCAGCGCCCTATTTATGGCAAGCAGCTTGTTGAGCTCCTGACCCTCGACACCCATCTCCGCCCCTACAAGCCACGGCCCAAGGTGCCGCGGCAGGTCATGAGCTGGTTCGAAGAGGATTTGTACCTGCTGCGCAACGCCATCCCGACTCTCCAGCAGCGGGCCGACTCGATGGAGACGACCATCACCAAGTTCGCATGCGTCACCCCTGCCGTCTTGACTGGCGATATGGGCGGCCTACTGCTCGGCGCAAAGGGCGTGCAGGCGTTCGAAGAGGCGGATCTGAAGCTCTCAGCACCCGTCAAGTATGCGCCGTACATGCCGAAGGAACGACCTTCCGATCCATGGCACGAAGCGCGCATGCGGTTGTCAATTCAGTTCCCTGACAAGCGCCTTTTGCAATACGATTGCGGAAAACTGCAGGTCCTGGACAAGCTCCTCCGTCGGCTGCAGGCGGGCGGCCACCGGGCGCTAATATTCACCCAAATGACCAAGGTGCTCAATATCCTGGAGCAGTTCCTCAACATCCACGGACACAAGTACCTCCGGCTGGACGGCGCCACCAAAGTCGAGCAGCGGCAGATTCTGACGGACCGGTTCAACCACGACCCGCGCATCTTGTGCTTCATCCTATCGACGCGTTCGGGCGGTCTCGGCATCAACCTCACGGGGGCCGATACGGTCATCTTCTATGACCAGGACTGGAACCCGGCCATGGACAAGCAGTGCCAGGACCGATGCCACCGCATTGGGCAGACGCGCGACGTACACATCTACCGGCTCGTCAGCGAGCACACGATCGAGGCCAACATTCTGCGCAAAGCCGGGCAGAAACAGATGCTGGACGACGTGGTCATCCAGGAGGGCGAGTTCACGACCGATTATTTCAACAAGCTCTCGGTCCGCGATGTCATCGGCACCAACGGCGAGGTATTTGTCAATGAGGACGACGTGGCGGCTAATGCGGCCATGGACCGGGTGCTCGGCGGCGTCGAGAGCAGCAACCCGCGCAGCGCGGGGCGGGTCCTGGAGCAGGCAGAAGACAAAGAAGATGTTGCTGCCGCGCGCCTGGCGGAGAAGGAGATTCAGCAAGACGATGCCGACTTCCTCGAGCAGCAACCCGCGTCTGGCGGCGCGTCGGGGGTCTCGAGCCGAGGGCAGGGCACCCCTAGAGAGGGCACCACCGAGCCGACATCCGCTGTGGGCAGGTCTGGGCTGGGGTTGTTTGCGGAATCGGCGGCGGAGGAGGAAGAAATTGGTGGGACGGAGGCGCTGGAGGTGGAATATAATGCGTTTGGGGATCGGATGCGCACTGTCGATGAGTACATGCTCCAGTCCATGGCGAAGGCGCTCGAGGGCACGCCCCTAGATCTCCCGAGGGACAGGAAAAAGAGCAAGAAGAAGGGCAAGGACACGAGGAAGCGGTAGAAGTCCTCAGCGCCGAGCGGGGACACGGTACAACGGCACGGGTTGGTTTAGTGATTGTATGATACTTGGCATTGTTTGTTTTGAAGAGGCGAGTTTTTTTCACTGGCATTGGCATTGGCATTGTCGCACGGCAGAGACTGAGAGCCCAGAGAGAGGGTGAGGGTGAGAAACGTGAGACAAGCAGAGAAAACCAGAACCCCTCCCAAACTTCATTACCGGCTCTTCGCATAAGACTCATCCCACGCCCTTTTCTTCCGTCCCAACTGGTCCCCGACGCCTTTAGTCCTTATCCCCTCCGGCACGATCGTCAACAGCACATTTTCCACCCCATGCCTCCAAAACGGATGCATCTCCCGCCACCCCCTCCCCACCGCCCCGTCAACCTTGCGCACAATGTCCCGCCCAAACTGATCCCACGTCGGCGAACCCGCTGGCACATCCAAACAATTCCCTTGACTGACCACTTCGCCGGGCACGACGACGATACTATCGATGTGGGCCGTCTCGGGGCACCCCTCAAGCTCCCGCGCCAGCCCCACCCCGAAAGCCCGGTTGAACGCCTTGGTGGCGCCGTACATGACCAGCCACGGGACGCCGACGTGCGCGCCCGACGAGAGGGTCACGATCAGCGACCGCTCGCCGGGCTGCCGCGGCGCAAGGGGGGAGGCGGTGAGCGTCGGGAGGAGGAAAGCGGTCAGGCGCGCCATGAAGCGCGCGTTCTGGTTGATGACGGCGTCGACATCCTCGCTTGTGTAGGTGCCGTGCGCGCGGAAGGCGGGCTGGGCGACCGGGTTGCCGCCGATGTTGTTGACGAGAATTGTGATGGGGAGGGTTGTGAGCAGCGGCTCCAGGGCGGCGGAGAGGGAGGAGGGGGTGGCAGTCAGGGCGTCGAGGGTGAGGGTATGGATCTGGGCGGCTGGGTGGGATTTGCGGAGGCTGGCGGCTGTGGAGGCTAGTTCGTCCGGGAGGTGGCTGTGTAGGATTACGCCGAAGCCTTGGGCTATCAGTTCTTGAGCGATGCCTCGACCGATGCCAGCGCTGCTGCCGGTAATGAGGGCGTAGGCGGTGGTGTTGGCGCGTTTATATTTTTGGAGGGGTGAGGAGGGAGTGAGGAGGTGAAAGGTGAGGAACTGGGTTACGGCGTGCACGAAGCGGAGGACGGCAATGGCGCCGATAGCCGCAAGGGCGAGGAGGGTCGGGTGTGCCATGTTGTGTGCTCCTCGGTTGGTGTGTCGCCGAGTTGGAGGGATGGAGGTGAGGAGAGGTGCGTTCAAGGGAAGCCAGGGATCGGCAAGACTATTACCTATCAGCCAAACGTGGACGAATCACGATGTCGGGCCAGATGAGCATCTTTCCGCAGCGCACTCAGCGCCAATCGGCATGTTCCGGAGGTGTGATTTCAACCAGCACAGCAGGGGGGCAAGGCTCCCGACGCAACCAAGTACGGAGTATTCCATATCCTTATTCTATACGCAATTTAGGGAATGAACATATCCACATGAACACATCAGTGACTTGTCAAACGGGGAGCAACACTGTTCGCCGTGAACTGAACCACAAACATAAATCTCGTTTCCTTGTCAGACGCATACCATGGTGAGGGAACGATAGCTCATCAGATTCAACACACCCCTAACCCCAGCTGTCTGATTACAATTTGGAGCAGCTCAGGGAAATTAGTCGATCTTGGCCTCAACAACGGCGCCCTGCTGCAAGTGCAGATTGGGTGCGCTTGCACTGAAGACCATCAAGACCGTCGGTGGTCTTACAGGCAATGAAGTTGGTCGAGGGGGAAGCAGTCTAGAAGCCGGGGGTGAAGAGGTTGAGATAGCTTGTTCCTTACTTGATGATATCAATAATGACCCCATGACCTCCAGGTGGGCAAGAAGCCCCATCTCTCAGACCTCAATGCGCCTTACCACCACGCCAGCAACCGCGTAACAAACCGCGCTCACCCCAAACGGCAACCCCAGCCACCACCCTCCAGCACCGAGGCCGACAACCCACAAGGCAGGCATGGTCACGGCCCCAACAAGCTGGCCAACCGTCCTGACCAACATCACCACGGAAAACAGCTGCATGCCCTGCCCTGCCCCCCCTTCCCTCAGCACCCCCCACCGGCCCTCCAACCCCATCCCAGGCGCCTTGAGCAGCGAGTACGTAAACATGGGCAGCGCAATCCCCAGCGCATAGACCAGCAGAGCAAGCACCAGCGCAACGACGGTCGGCGCCAGCCCGATGGCGGCCGCGCCGAGCACCGAGAAGATGAGGCACAGGTGCGCGTGGGAGATGTTTTGCGCGTGATGGGCCTCGCCACTGCCTCCACCACCACCGGAATCCTCGCCCTGAGACAGCGAGCCAGCCCGCCAGCGGAGAAACCGCGGAATCAGCACGGACAGCAAAAAGAAGTTGAAGACGGCCTTGATCGAGAGGAGGTAGCCGACCTGGGCAAATTTCCATCCAAAACGCTTCGAGATGTACAGTGGGAGAAGCTTGGTGTCGGAGCTCGCCAGGGAGGCGAGGAAGAAGACGGCCAGGAGTAGGGCGCGGTTGCGGGTGGGGTCCGTGAGGAGGGCAAGGACGGTGCGCAGGCGGCGGCGGGTTGTTGATCGTAGGTTGTTGGGGTGTGGGTTGGTGGCGGGAGTTGAGAGGAGGGATTGTTCTTCGGTGGTGGCGGGAAGGGGCTGGGTTGTTGTCGTTGTTGTTGCTGTGACTAATGAAGTTGAGGCTGGGGGAAGAGTAGAGATCACGGGGATGGCGAAGAGGAGTAGGGCTATGCCAATCCAGAAGGGAAGCCAGAGGAGCGTGCTCATGGTTGCTGAAGCGAGGGCTGGGCCGAGCTGGAGGGAAAAGATGGAGGAGACAGCGTTCACGTAGCCGAAAAATGTTGCCCTGCGGGGGTCAGTTCATCGTGATGCATCCTCTCGAGAGAAACTGCGGGAACAGACCGGAGGACATGATCGTCAGTAAGCTCCGAGACGAGGGAGTAGACGATAGAGTTGAAGACGCAATCTCCGCCCAGGAAAGAAAATGCTGGCGCTGCCAGAATGGCGTTGACCGGCAGGACCCGGTCAACGTATCCGACCGCAAAGGCCCAGGCGAGCAAGAAGACGCGGGGTACGAGGTTGAGAAATAGGACGAATGAATATCCATAGTGATCTGCCAGCGACACAAGCGGGATGGCCATAAAAAAGTCTACGTTAGATTTTAGCATATCCTACTCTCCGCCAAGAATTAAACATCCAGCGAAGCCCGTACCACCAGCAACCCACAGCGTCTCCATGACCCCCTGGATGCGGCCCAGTCGCTGCTGCACGTCGTCAATCTTGCACAGCTCCTCAGGTACGGACCCGTCCGGGCGAAGGGCCGACGGGTCATGGGCGGCGTAGTGCTCGCGACACAAGCGACTCTCGACGACGCGGCTCACGGGGAGCTGATACAAACTCCAGGCAAGGTTGACCAGGGCGACGAGTAGGAGCAATGGCCGGATGGCGCGGCGCGGCGCAGGCGGTCGGGACCATTTGTGCCGAGCACCCGGAGACCGGCGCCTGTCTTGCGGCATGTCGGCGACGTCGTCCGCGGATGTCGGCGGGTGACTGGTCCTTGACGGCTGCTGGGGGAGCTGCCCGAGCTGAGCGGTGAAACGTGAAGGATTGCCCAGAGCTGACAAGGCAGCGGGATTACCGTATTCGGTCGTTATCGGAGCCGCGCTGGGACGCGCCGAGAGTGGCGCAACCCCACCCTCCATGTGACACAATGTCCCGCTGATCTCAGCTCCCTGTCGAAACCGCGTCGCGGGACCCTGCCATGGGTTTCATGACCCGACAGGCACCTCCTGGCACTGCCAGGTCGGAAATATGCCGAAAGAAAGCCTAAATCGTAGGAATCAAAGTGAGACGCGTTCGTGAATCGTAGCGGCCTGCGTCCAAGGCGCAGACCGCAATCGCCTATGCCCAGCCTCTCGTGTTTCCGACCATCCTCCAAGTCATACCAATCATCGCGAGTACTGCGGAGGCGGGGACTTCGGGACGTAGCCCACTGCTGGCGAGTCTGGCAGGGCGGGACTCAAAGCGTCCTTGATCTCGGGTTCAAGGCCTCCCTTGGACGAGTCGAGCTCGGGCCTGCCGTGGCCGGCGGCGTCCATCTCGAACCTGCCATTGTCGTTGGCCATCTCGATACGGAACAGGCGGCCGTCGACCTCGTAGACGGCGCTCATCTGCTGCATGACGGCGCGGGAAGCAGGCTCGGTCGGAATGTCGGTCGGAATCTCGACGGCGGTGGCATCGGAGCCCGGCCCGGTTCCGGTCGAAATGGCGCCCGACTGCAACAGCTCGTTGCGTTCGGCCTCCCGCCGACGCGAGCGGCGGAGATACCAATACACCAGCCCCGCGGCGGCGAGGAAGAGCACGCCGCCAACCACGCCGACGGCGATGCCGATGATGGTGCCTTGCGACATGGACTGGGAACTGCTGCTGCTGCCGGATCCGGCTGCTAAAGGAACGAAATCGTCACGTCAGCACCTTCGGCTCCCCTAGGGCCCCTTCACAGTTGCGCGGGGCGGGGCGGGGGCTCCAACTTACGCGCAGCACTGTGGTCGCACAGATAGACCTGGGCACACTTGGTTGTCCCATAGGTGTAGCGGTCCTTGAAATAAATCTGGTAGCAGCTAAAGTTGCCGTAATCGTTGTACCCCGAGCCGGCGAACTGTCCGTCTTGGACGCGCGGTCCCAGGGTCGCCGTGAAGTTGACGCTCGTGTCGGTGAAGAGGACATGGGTGACGGCGTTGACCCACAAAGCGGCCTGGCCGGAGGGAGTGGAAACGACGGCGACGTCCTGGGGATCCCCGACGGCGTCGCCGGGGTAGTAGGCTACCTGGGACGAGACAAACGTGCCGTCGAGGCAGTCAGCGAGGACGACGTGCTCGCCTGCAATGCGCGGGTAGAGATGGGAGGGGGTGGTAGCGCCGGCTGCCGGGGCGATGTGAGACGGGTGGAGAAAGAGACTGGCGATGAGTGCGAGGTTGGGAAGCCGTCGGCCGCCCCCGCGCCGGCGGCGAGCGCGGTGCGATGCGTCCATTGGGGGCCGGGCCTGGGTCTGGGTCGGAAGGAGTCGGTCTGATCCAAGGGAGAGCGGGCGGGGAGGATGAACAGGATGAGGACGAGGCAGGCGTGGGCGAGCGGGGCGGATGCGCACCGAGTTCGGGTCCGAGTCCACGGAGCCGGGACGGATTGGCTGGGGGCGGCGGATGTGATGGAGCGATGGGATGGATCGATGGATCGAGAGCCGCGAACCGGCGACGTTGAACGGCAGAATCACGCTACGGCGGACGGCCCGGAGACTCTGGAGCAGATCGGTATTCTGGATCCCAGCCGAGGCCAGTCAAGATCTGGGAGTGTCTAGCGCGAGAAACCAGCGGTAACTCTGTTGGTCGAAGGCGGGCAAGTTGTAATAGTACTGATTACGAAAGGGGGGGAAACGTGAGGAGCAGGGAACCTGCTTCGTCGAGAACAGCGAAGCTCCTCCTCCGCTCCGGCGTGCAACACTGCAAACCGCGCTCCTGGCTGCGCTCAGTGCGCCGTCAGCATTTGAGGGGGCTCCCCGCCCAAAACCGGGCCAAAACACGGCGAGAGTAGCGCGAAAATTTGGTATCTTCAATGCGTCGGCAGCCAATGGGCGAAGCCGAGGGCGGACCCGTGCCGATGCTAGTGCTGACGCTAACTCTTTTTTTGGCTCGCTTGCGGCGGTCTGGGAGCCTCTGGACTGCCGCTGGAGATGAAGGTGGAATGCATCCACATGCATCATGGCGCGGGGGCGGGGAATGGCGAAATCAGGTGGCTTCGTGCGACTGCCGTGTTTGGGCTCTTTGGAGTCGGCGTCTTTGATTCCATTTGTGGCGCGTTCCCGCTGGATTGCATTTCCTCCAGTTCTTGTCTCCAACTCGGGCCGCACCATGGCCGCTGGTGGTTAGCTGTGCTCTTCTACTCCATAAGGTGTTATGAACACCCGACATTATCATTTCTTTCACTTCTTTTTTGTTCTCCTTTCTTTTTTGGCATTGTGGCACTTGAAGCGACGGAAGAAAAGAGTGTGTCTCAAACGTAGATTGGCTCGATTGGTCAGCCTTCAGGCAGGTAGGTACAGGTACCTTACAGAATAAGATTTTCGAGGCCATCATGCACCAAAATCCTTTCCTCGCGGGCTCTCATTGCTCAGCCTTGTATCAACGACGCAGTATCTCCTCCAATTTCCTTCACGCGGACTTCTTCAGCAGCTGGGGATGCGAAATCCATCCGCTCAGCACCATATCCACCGCCCTCTTGGTCGCCGCGTCGAGGTCCTCCTTGGGCAACCCGAAAATCCCGTTTGCCAGCTCGCCCGTCGCCCCGTAGTCGCTGATCTCGGTCTTCGGGTCAAAGAGCATGCCGTACAGCAGCCGGCTTCGTCCCTCCAAGTCACCCCGCTGCACCGCCTCGAAGCCGTCCTGGATGCGCTTGGCCGAGGTCTCATACGTGATTTCCCAGTCGGCGTCCGTCGTGCCCATGACGCGGTGCAGGCTGTCGAGCATGTCGCGCTGCGAGACCCGGAAGCTGCTGATGGCTGCCGTCTTGCCCTTGAAGTCGGCCAGCGACGGCGACCCGTCCGAGGAGGTCTCGGGCAGGCTCAGCAGCGCCGCGAACGCCCGCCCGCACTGGTCCCACGTGCTGGCCGTGACGATGCGCCGGCCGTCGTCGAAGAAGGTCGCCTTGCGGTCCGCGATCGTGAACCCGAACGACCGCTCGCCCGTCGCCAGGCTCCACTCGTACCATATCCCGCAGGCGAGCGTGACAGGCGACGAGAAGCCGTTGCTCGTGATGTCGTTGATGGCGCCGAGCACGAGCTGGCTGTAGAAGTCGTCGGGCCGGACCTCGGCCGGCGTCGGGCAGCCGTACGCGTTAGGCATCACGTACGGCACGCCGGCCTTGCCCGCCGCTGCCGCGAGCCTGCCGTGCAAGTCCCGAGGGGAGAAGACGCTGAGGCTGATGACCAGGAACTGCTGGTCTCGGAGGGCTGAAACGAGCGCAGCGTCGTCGTCGTAGTCGACCTCGACAACCTTGACGCCCTCGGGCTGCTTGCTGGTGCTGCCGGCTCGCGTGATGGCGGTGACGGTGTGTTTGCCGGTTTGCACCAGCGCGCGGGCGAAGGAGCCACCGATGCGGCCAGAGGCCTGTTCGAGAGTCAGAGAGATGGGTCAACTCAGCCGAGATCGGGGTACGAGACTTACACCGATGATGGCGACTCTTTCAAGTGGCTTCGTCGACATGCTGAGGCGAGTTGGGACTGTGTCCTTGTATAAGTGTGGTGAGTGAAAGTTAGGGGCAGGCGGATGTGCGAGCGATTGGAGATGTGCGGTGAGAGATGTGCGAGTTGACTTGGCTTGTGTGGATATCGAGAAGTGGTAAGAGGCAGACCTTTGCCTGTCTTTATATCGAGCGTCTCATCCCGTCCAGCTGCGCTCCAGAGGCGCCTTGTTGAAAACCGGGGTTAAGAGTCGGAGATAGAGCAACGCACACTTACAGACGACCGGCGACGGCGCAGGATTCATGCCGGTGCATGGAACCATGACTTCGACTTGATAACATATTTTCACGAGCACAATGTAAACCCCCTGAGCAAAGTGATTCTCCGTCCGAGTCGGCGTTGCTAATCCCGAGGGCCGCGTGCGTGTCAGACATCCGAGGGTGCATTGAGTGGCGCAATTGATTCGGGCTCGGATTCTTGAATCCTCCATCCCACGCCAGTGCGACTGGGCCCATCGGAGTTAAGCCGCGCTCGTTCACCTGTAAGTGGGTTGTACTCTGGATTATTCTGTACAGAAGTACCTAATCAAGCTTGATCTGAGGGGCTTTGTCATCTGACAGTGATTCTACGCCGTTCGTTTGAGCTCCTCCTCCCAACTGACGCTCAGAGGTTTTCTAGGCAATATCGGCATTCTAAGATATACAGGACTTTTCACGAGGCAAGAGATAAACTCCGTGAGATTATTAGGCTTGCAGGTCATATGACATATGCTACGTCGTTGAGGGAGTGTCATGATCCTTGTCTCATTATTGAAGTTTCTACTGGCAATCCCCCCCTTTTCTCCGCCCTCGCCAGTTCATGATCAGATTCACTCTTGCCTACGCCTTCTTGGCATCCGCAATGATGTCCTCGGCCGCCTTGACACCCAACATCATCGTGGGACAGCTCGGGAACGCGCCCGGCACGACGGGGAACGCGCTGGCGTCGACAACGCGCAGCCCCTGGACACCCCTGACCCTGAACTTGGAATCCAGCACAGCCATCTTGTCGTCATCACCGCCGATGGCGCACGTCGACGTCGCGTGGTGCGAGTACGCTTGCGTCTTGAGGTACTCGGCCTGCGCGGCATCCGTGCACTTGTCGTCCTTGCCCCCCGGGCAAGGGTGCATCTCGTTGAAGGGCAAGGGGGGCGAGCCGGCGGCGGCGAAGGACTGGCGCAAGATGTTGGCCGCCTCGGTGAGCTCGTGCAGGTCCTTATCGCCGTCGTGCTCAAAGAAGCGGAAGTTGATCTCGGGCTTGTCTTGTGGGTCGGCCGAGACTAGGGTGACGGATCCGGCTTGCGACTTGGGCGCCATGTGCACCATGGCGCACTCGTACTGCTTCGGGCCGTAGTCGGTCGGGAATCCGGGCCAGAATCCCTCAAAAGAGAAGGAGGAACACCAGGTGTAGATGTTGCGCTTCTTGGTCGGCGCTGAGGGAGTGCGGAAGAGGAGGGTGATGAGGCCCGGCTGCTCGATAGGCTCCGTCAGCAGGCCGAGGAGAGAGCCCTCGTAGTTGTCGCCCAGGTTCTCGCCCACGCCGGGGAGGTCCTTGACCAGGGGAATCTTGAACTTGGCCAGCTCGGCCGCCGGGCCGATGCCGCTGAGCTTGAGGATCTGCGGCGAGTTGAAGGCGCCGCCGGACACGATGACCTCGCGCTTGGCCAGAATCTGCGAGACGGGGCCCTTGGTGCCCGCGACGTGCTTCGGGTCGGCTTTGTAGAGGGAAGCGCCCTCCATGATCTCGACGCCGATGGCCCGCGGAGTGGTGCTGGAGCTACCGCAGAGCTTCGGGGTGGTTGCGTTGTCAAAAAGGACACGCGTGACAAGTGTGTTCAGCTTGACCGTCAGGGGGTATTTGGCCGGGTCGGCCAGGGTGGCGCGGATGTAGTTGTTGGGGCTGCTGCGCTTGCCCTGGTTATCGGCATGCGTCGCCATGCTGTAGAAGGACGAGACCTCGTCTTGACCCGGTGCCAGAATGTCGCGGTTGACCAGGTTGGCTACGTCGTCAGGGTTCTGCCCGGTCAGCTCCGCCATCTTCTTGAGGATCTTGGTTCCCGACAAGCTGGCGTTCTTGGCCCACGAGGAGTCGGCGGTCGAGGTAGCAAGCCAACCTGGGCGTTATTAGCAAACGCTGGTTCAGTTGCGAGGCAAATATGCTCACCATTGTATCCGTGCGCCTCGTTGCCAGCGGGCAGATACTGGTTGTTCTCCATCTTCTTGAGGTACTTGCGCATGTTGTCGGCCGACCAGCTCTTGTCGCCCGTCTTCTTGACGATGATGTCCCAGTCTTCGTCGGCCGGCATTGAGCACACGCCGGCGTTGTGCATGGCGCACCCGCCCAGCACAGCGGCACGCGGGTACTGGATGCCCAGCAGCTTGGCACCCTCCGGGGGGTCGAGGCCGACATAGAAGGTCCCGTCGCCAGTGTCCCATGTGGTGTGTTTGAACTTGAGGTCCCGCACGGGGTCGTCCGAGTGCTTGACCCAGAAGTCCCAGCGCGTGGTCTCGTCGTTGGCCGCCTCATTAAAGCTGCCAATGTTGGCGTAGGTCGGGTTATCGCCTTCATCACCGCCCGCCTCGATCAGGAGAGTAGAGTATCCGGCTCTCGCCAGCTCTGCAGCAAGGGGCCCACCGCCGGGCCCGCTGCCGACGACAATGTAGTCATAGGATGTCGCTGCAGGCACGGCATCGACAAGGAGAGCCGCCGACGCCACGAGGGCTGATAACAGACGATAACGCATCTTGGGATGTCACTTGAGGGACAGTGAACTTGAGGCCGGGGCACAAGATGGGCTCCCCATTCTCGAGCAGAACTACGGCCACGAAGGCCGGCGCATATTTGTATCATGCGACGACGACCAACTCGCCGCCAGCGTCAGTACCCTGCGGAGGTCAATCTCCAACAGCAATATCGATCCAACTTCCGGATACTGAGGGGCCGCCTATACGTGCCGGGATCACTGTTGCAGTGGACTGCTTTGATTGCAACCGTTGGCTCTGGCTAAAGTAATCCCAGATGCGGAGAAAGATGTAGGGCCAGATGGCAATCTCTCGATGCCAATCCCAGCCGCTATTAGGCGGCGGTTATTGCCTTGGCGGTTCCGGAAGATTGGGCAAGAGGAGGGAGCTGTCAGACCAGCAAACCAGTCGACGGTGAGACCCTTGCATATATTGTTCAAAGATGTTGAGAAATGGACTAAACACATTTGCCCTGGCTCACCGGCTCGGTTGAACCGTGCCGTCTTGATGCAGTGAGATGTCGGTTAGCACGAACGAGTCCGAGGAAGTACGAAGTCAGGGGAGGTTGGTACCCTACAGTCACAACTGCCGGCTCTAGGCTCTTCCGGCTGTAACCCCTGCTTCCCCGAGGAAGAATTGGGTCCCCGGGCTCGCCCAGCTTTCGCCCAAGCGAACATTCGAGAATACTCCGTCCTCGGTCTACTATCCAGTGCGATACTTCCGGAGCCGTATGCGCAGGGGTGCGCGGGCATGTTCAAGGCCAGAACAAGGAGTGTAATCTCCGGCCCAACTGCAGGTCGTTGATATTGTCTTTGTCAGGAACTCTTGAAGCCCCACTGGCCGAGCACGTTGGCGTACTTGAAGGCAGCCCTCGGGGCCCGGATCGTACTGAAGATAGCGCCATCCCGTCCCTGATATTCCCTCGACTAGGGGGCAGAAGCAACACTTGAGACAACCTAAGCATGGGCGGCGAGCTCAACGATCCAGCGCCCCCCTATTGGCCCAACACGCGTTTTCTCTCCTGCATTCTAGGTAGCTTCTTGGCAGCTTGTTTGGTACGGGGATGGAATTTCAGTTTGCTTTTGATCATCACGGAATGATTATTGGAGAAGAGTAAAGGCAAGTCTAAGGCGAGGTCTGGTGTAGTCGACGAGATCGAGACCTTGTTTAAGTCGTGTTCAGAAATGTCGGGGTTCTGGGCTCAAACCTCATCGAGCGACAATCAGGAGCAATTGATTCTCCTACACACAGTCATATCTTCGAATAAACCGGCTTAGACCAACCAACTCCTGTCCCAACGATACAGTACTGGGTGTGTTTGGTGGCTTTGGCCTCTCAGGCAATGAATGGTGCGGAGAAGCTTAGCCGAATCCCTACGGAGAATTGCCCAATCACAGAAGCCGAGGACGACTCGCGACCGACTCAGGGAACCGACCGAGGCTGATCTGCTGAGTGGAGCCAGCCAACCAGAGAAACCCCCTTGAAGCACGGTTCTGAAGAACACCAGCATCTCACAAGCGCGCACTCCCACTCCCACGACATCGGCGCCTCTTGTCAATGAACATTCTTCTCTCAGACTGTGCTCAGTTCAGTAACATTTGCTTGGCATACCGTTCCTTTTCGCAGCCCCAGGACAGCGACCATGACTCAATTCTTCCGTGTGGTTAAGCACACGGTCAACGGCGCCCACTCGCGCGAGTACGCCACGGCGACGGCGAATGGCGATGCGGATAGGCCGCGGCTCGCAGTCAAGCAGTACATCCCCTTAGACAACCCAAACCCGCAGCCAGGTGATGTTACCATCATCGGCGCGCACGCCAACGCTTTTCCCAAGGTACCACTCCCTCGGCCGTGACCGAAAGGGACCGTATTCTAATCGTCGATAGGAACTGTATGAGCCGCTGTGGGACGAGCTTCACATGCGCGCTGCCAAAAGCGGGATCCGCATCCGGTCCATCTGGATCGCCGACATGTGGAACCAGGGCCAGTCGGGCGTCCTGAATGAGAAGATCATGGGAAATGACCGTATGCATCCATTCTTGTGACGGCGACACTTAAGAGGGTAGTTACCATGAAAGTACGTGCTGACACGGCGGCTGCTGCAGCTAGCTGGTGGGACAACACAAGAGACCTGGCAGCCCTGATCGACCAGAAGCGCGACGAGATGCCACAGCCGCTGGTCGGCGTCGGCCACAGCATGGGTGCGGCCCAGCTGTAAGAACACTCTTCTGCCGAATCCGTTGTTCAATCACTCGCTCACCAACTCTCTACATCTAGCACTCTCCTCGCCCTTACCAACCCGAGGCTCCTCCGCTCCCTCGTCCTCCTCGATCCCGTCCTCCAGCCCTCCCTCACGGGCATCGGACCAGCCGTCGCCTCCACCAACCGCCGCGACCTCTGGGACTCGCGCGCCGCCGCGGCCGCCAAGTTCAAGCAGTCCAAGTTCTACCAAGCCTGGGACCCGCGCGTCCTCGACCTCTGGGTACAGCACGGCCTGCGCCCCGTCCCAACCGCCATCCACCCGTCGTCAGCCCCCGCCACCGACCAGCGCGTGACGCTCACCACGACCAAGCACCAAGAGCTTTTCACCTTTCTGCGGCCGACCTACCGCACCGACGCCGGCGGCCTGCCGGACCTCGACGCCGCGCACGCGGCGGCGCAGAAGTCGCCGTACGCCTTCTACCGCCCTGAGCCGCTGTGGGCGTACCGCCGGCTGCCGGAGCTGCGGCCGAGCGTGCTGTACGTGTTCGGCGAGACGTCGGACATGTCCGCTCCGGAGGCGCGCCGGGCCAAGATGGAGATGACGGGCACGGGGCTCGGCGGCAGCGGGGGAGCGGCGAAGGGGAGGGTACAGGAGGTGGTGGTGGACTGCGGGCATTTGGTTGCCATGGAAAGGGTGCCGCAGTGTGCTGATGCTATTGCGGGGTTCTTGGGGGCCGAGTTGGCGTTGTGGAGGAGGGAGCGGAAGGAGTTTGAGGAGAGGAGGGCGGCGGTGGATGGAAAGGCGCTGGTTATGGTTGATGAGCGGTGGATGGAGGCGATTAAGCCGAAGATTTGAACATTGCATTAGACACATGATAGATGTATGCTAGTTCCTTAGTAGAGAAGGGGTAAGCACCCGGTTACTAATACGATACCTCCTATTACGGGCTCACTCGTACTCTTGTGTGCACCGAGACAGCGGCGACAAGAGCTGATCCCATCACACGTCAACTCCGGCTTAGACAAGACGATAGAATTTGAGGAACCTGACCAAGCGGGCGGAGATAGCTAGCTCCTCAAGTTCTTTCCCGTTTCTCCTCCCAGACCTGCGGCATGACTCCAGTTCTCGAGAAAAGCACTCAGGTTTCGACGCAGCTAGTCTCCCAAGCACAGATCTCAAACAAATAATATTCCGTTCCAAGCTGTCATCCATTACAATGAAGTAAAGATTGGGTGACCAAGAAAAAGATCTACCAATAGCTGGTGTAGAAATTTAATAATAAACCCTGAACGCCCCCACCCCTCCAGACCCGTCCCAGCCCGGCTCTGAGCCATGACATCTACACGGTAAGTGGGTATCTACCTTCCTGGCCTTCCTGGCCCTAACAAGGATTTTGGTATCTTTGATGATAGCGCATAGGCGACGGGCGCGGCGGGACTTGGCTGTACGAGACAGTCTGCGAAATGATTAGCCTGTGCTCCGAGCTTAATTTCCATTCCACCATCCAAAGATGATGCTTGGAATATTGATATGGGGGGACTGACCACATCCCGCTGCACTAGGATCTCCTCCTGTGACTCGTTCGCATCCGAGGTGGATGCCGATTTGAGGTTGTTGCTGTCGCGGCGGAGCGAGCCGAGAGCGACGACACTGCGGACGCTCTTGATGCTCTTGGTGTGAGTGCCAAAACTCGACGTCTTGGGCCGCGGGGTGGTGGCGTGCGAGCCGCCGCTGCCGGATTGGTTCTCTGACGCGCGGGCGCGGGTCGTGATGAGGACTTTGAGGGCCGGGAGGGTGCCCACGAGGACGGCTGTGATGGTGAAGCGAGCTGTGGTTAGATTTGGGCTTCTGATTTTTCCTTTGGCCGATTGAGTAAGCAGGGGTAGACTTACAGATAGACGCCGCCAGCGAGGACCAGATCATCAGGAGAGTCAGGTTGACAAAGCCCGTCGACACCAGGGTCTGGTTCGCGCGGATGATGGAAAAGACAATCATGACAAAGCCGAGGCTAAAGACACCGACTAGACCGATCTTTTGCTTCAACGACACCTTGACGTTGTAGATGAGGCGCAGAGGCATAGCCATGATGCAGACATCGGTAAAGACATCGACGGCGGTGCTGAAGTAGACGCTAAAGTTGCTAGACCACACGTTCTGGGGCCCCGCGCACTTGTTGAAGGCGAAGAAATTCCTGACATCGGGCCCGCACGAGAGGGCCAGCGTGGTGACGCAGCCGCCATAGGCCAGGAAAGTGAAGACGGCGAGGGCGAACCAGGCGCGTCGGTACCACGGCAGGTCGCGGAAGAGGCGCCAGTACAAGGCCAAAAAGGCGGCCTTGACGGACCACAGCACGGTCCAGAAGAGGATGACGATGGGGAACTGGAAGCGCAGGTAATTTTCGGTTTGGGAGATGATGACCTCGGCCGAAGTGATGGGGATGACGCCCGAGAGCACGCCTGTGATGTAGTACAGGCTCGGCAGCTGGATGGTCTCGAGGATGCACAGGGCGAGCAGCGAGGTGAGGGCGAGAAGGATCCAGCAGTCCTCCAGGGGCAAGAGGCGACGGCTGGTCGGGGAGCGGAGGCGGATGACGGTTCGCAGGGTGACGAGGGAGAAGGCGGCCGAAAAGCAGACCCAGATCAGGATGAGGAGCGATTTGCGGGGGAGAGCGCCGACACTCTCCTCGGCCTCGGTGGTGGTGGTTGGGGGTGCCATGGTGGCGGTCGATCTGTCACGCTGGTTTTGAAGCCGTCTTGATGTCGACGGACGCGTGCGTGTCGAGGCGTGCCCGGCGGGGCATGACACACGAGGTGACGAAATCTAACGGCTGGTTTGGCGCCGCGTGGTGGTGGTCACGGTTCGACACCCAGCACCCAATATTCGAGACTCAAGACAACAGCAACAAGGGGGAACCCGGCCAGCGTCAAGCAAGGTTGGCGGGTGGCTGAAGTATATACAGAAACACACAGAGTCGAGCGACGGCGGCTTGCTTCGTCCGATAACGCCTCCGACGTGAACTTTGCCCCTCGTCCTCGGTTGGGTCAACACACAGGCTTCGCCACCCACGCTCCGCGCGCCGGGTGATGGCTCGAACCACACGATCCGCCATTTCATAGGGCCTCCCAGCGAGACGTTTGTTGGGTCGTCTCCGCTGCGCAATACCACGGTAGGGAATATCGAGTGCCAAGCGCCCTTGTCCTGGCCAACGGCAGTGCAGCGCGCGAGTAATCGCGGGTCCGGCTGCCGCCGTCACACGGCCGCGCCGCATTTGGTGTTTGCCATAGGCCGGAGCATCGCCAATCCTCGGGCGGCTCAGATTGCGGGGGGGGTTCAGGTGCCCTGGGTCGTGATGCGACTGGCTGCGCCGCGGGACCGACGAGAGGGTTCCTGGCCAGCCTGGGAGGGCCGGAGGGAGGGGCGGCAGGGGCCCGGGTCGAACCACTGGCCGGACCGCTGGCTGTTGGTCTGAAAGAGCGACCAGAGAGGGACAAAAGGCCGCAAGAGGCAACCTGAACAGCCTCAACCCCCCGCGCAGAGGCGCAGCGCGGCCGGTGATTGGCCCGCCGGCGTGTGCTGTTGGACGATTTGTGTGCCAATCAGAGCGCGAGGGGACCTGGGTGTGACCCTGTGCAGGAAGGTCTGCAGGGAGCGGCCTCTCGAGGCCTGTGGAAGGCCTCTCGCTGATCACGGGCAGGCGCGGCAATTCTGTTTTTCCAGCAGCTGGGGCCACTCACTCGTCGCTGCCCGCTGCTGTCGACTTTTTTATATCAATTCGTCAGGCCATCCATCCCTCCGGCCGTCCCCTGGGTCTGGTCGCGCCTGGGGTCGGTCCAACTTCTCCGCACGCAACCCCGTTTTCCAGCTTCTCGCTTCTCAGTGCCGGATGCTGCGATCGGGAATGCGTCGGCTTTGCGGCTTGCCCGAGATGGATGGACCCCCAGATCTCGGTGTCTGTTATCTCGCACCCGACACACCTCCCACCTCCCACCTCCCACCTCCCACAGTCCCACGGCTCCCAGCCACCGGAATTATCGACGGTGGCTGAAAGCCTGAAAGGTGAGGCCGGTGCCCCGTCGGTAAGCAAACCAGCCCAGAAAAGTCCAGAACAAACCCCCGGTATTAACCATTTCCGCCAGGTCGAATTGGCGCTTGGCACTTGGCACTGGGCAGAGCTGAGCGCATGAACTCGTGCCTGGTTTCACAATGCCAGACCCCGTCACAGACCCGCAACAGCCGTCCCGTCGGGCAGGCAAGGCTGCTGCTGCTTGCTGGCAGTGACGAGGCCGTTGATGCCCGTCCTCGTGTTCGGGATGCGCTCTTGGTTTGCTCGTCTTCTTCTTCTCTTGTTTTCTTTTCTTCCCTGTCCCCTTCCCTGCCAGCGAGGGCTTGTTTGCCGCATTGCCGACCATGATGCGATGATATCAGTCAGTCAGCCCCAGCCCGCGCCAATCCCCGTCGGGCCTCGTCCTGTGCTCGCGGCGCTTTTGGTTCGCTGCCAGGCCCCTGCCCCAAAGGCCCCGGCAGCCAGACCCCCAGAACACGTCACTCGGGCGCTGGACCATGCGCCTTGTGCATGCACTTCTTCCTTGGACTCGACGCAGGTCTTCGCTGGCAGGGCACACGAATACCATTCCGACACATCGGCAATATCGAGCGAGCGACATGCGGAGGTCGCATGCATGTCAATCGACCGCGCAGATGGAGAGGACGGGGGACCACGGTCGGTCCCCTCACTGACGCACTTGTTGAGCACCCTCTCGGCCTAGTGTGCGCCGCTTTCTTGGAACACCCGGCCTGCTTCTGTGCTTCTGGCGCGGCCGTGGTTCCCGGTTGGGCATAGCCGGGACCGCACGCCATGGTTGACCGCCACGTTGCCGAGCCGATGGATTGGGACCAGCACAGGGATGGCTGGGGAATGGAAAAAAAATCAACAGCGTGCCAGCCAGCATGAGGTCCGAGTTGGCAACGATTCTCCTGTTATAAGACGGTTGCCTTTTCCTCTGCGGGTCCGCTCTGCGTCTGGGTCTCGTGAGCGAAAAAGTGAGACAGGAAGTTTGAGACACCATGCTGGCACAATGTTCCGGTTAAACCTCACATTATTTTTCACCCTGGCATGGGCTCTGCTGAATGCCCATCTCGTGTCATATGCCCACGCCTGGCCCACGCCAAAGTCCTGGATCCCCCACTTCAAGAGCGAGAAGCCCCAGGACTACTACTCGAAGCGCAACTTCAACACCATCTCCAAAATCTACAACCTGACCGTCTACCCCAACCAAGTCCCCATCTTCAACGGCGGCGGCGCCGCCGTCCCGGACGGTCTCTTCAACCAGGACGTTGTGGGCCGCGTCGACCCGGTCGGCAACTTCACCGGCTTTGAGCACTCGATCGAGTACTTCTTCGCCCTCTCCCCGCTGCCGCGGGGCAACCCGGCAAAGGCCGCCATCACGTCCTACAAGATTACCGAGTTTAGCTCGCAGTGCCGCGATGTCGCCTCTTCGGTCGTCTACCTCTACTGCAGCGTCGTGGACCCGGGCGGCCCCGACCACGGCAAGGTTCTGCCGCCGCTGAAGCAGGTGGCATTTTGGCGCTTCGACGAGTGCGGCGCCGTGCTCAAGTACGACGCCTGGATTCCCAACCTCAACAGCTGGGTCGAGTCCACCACGGCCGCCTACATCGCCGACCCGCAGTTCCGCGCCGAGAGCATCCAGCAGATCTGCGGCGGCACCCAGCAGATCTGCTACGGTGCCAATACGCAGTGGAACAGCGTCGAGGAGTGCATCGGCACCCTCTCGCAGAAGAACTATGGCTCGTACGATGAGGCCTGGGGCGACAACATCGTGTGCCGGAGCATCCACCTGGTGCTCAGCCAGGTGGACCCTAATGTAAGTTGCCGATTTCGCTCTCTTGGTGCCGAACTCGACTGACCGAACACGATAGGTTCATTGTCCACACGTTGGTCCCACGGGGGGCGGCAAGTGCGTGGATGTCCAATATCCTCAGTCGTACTTTGATGACGAGACGTTGTACGGGGACCCCGCAGGCGGGACGTTTATGTGCAAGTAGTAATGCATGTGGAGGGCGCGACTAACGACACACCACGAAAGGACGACACTACGACAATACTAATAATTGGGAGGGCCAACGAGGCGTAATGTGAGATGTACATGATCTTGTAGATAGCTAGGACGGGAGGTACTTTTGCTTGCTAGTTAGTAGATTAGAGCTTACGAAAGAGACGAGTCATGACCTGATGCCATCAACTGACACCCACTTCATTCCGTGTCATGTATCATCCGGCATTGCAATGTTGTGCTGGAGTATGTTCCGCTCGGTATGAGTTTCTGACAAATTCTTTTCATCCGAGGAGCACTATAAATTAGTACTACACAAGCTCAAAGATACGACCAAAGTCAAGAACTCGCTCCCGGACCAGCGAATTTAGTTAGCATCTATCACTGTTTTTAGCGGCCTCGACAAGACAAGTTCTTAGTCTATTGTACAAGATTGCCTAGCGGCATTCGGCCTTATGTTTTAATCTGGAGGCAGCCGGCATGATAGATAACCTCCAGTGCCTAACTTACCGATTCGCGGCATTTGCGACTACTCAGACTCCCACAAGAACAAG
>FTCU01003176.1_pt1 | contig 38482 bp, 27 predicted proteins | sample 1639521 | NCBI WGS metagenome assembly FTCU01 (sample SAMEA3914864, study PRJEB12502) | metagenome | biome: forest; material: soil | place: USA | collected 2012-03-12 | depth 0.3 m
CCTTTCAGCTGTCTCGGGAGCTCTCGGGAGCAAAGTTGCTCCCGAACTACTCCCGTCACTCCCAAACAGGAAATTGTTGGCTGATATTGTAGGACAGGGGACGCGGTACCCATCGGAATCTGGTCGTCAATCGAGCTCAACACATCTATCGTTTGCGCTTGCGCCATGACACTGAAACCGCTGATCAACCGCATCTTCCCGCGACTGTTTACGGACGACTACAACCGTCAAGACAGCAAAGAGGACATAACGCACGACGGCTCGGGAGGGGCCGGGGGAGGCCATCCACTGACCATCGGAAGGCAGCGCAACAGGCGGATAGCACCAGACGAAGCACTGGCGCTTGAAACACTCGATAACCGGCACGGCATGCCCACCAAAGGGTCCCACGGCTCTGAGCTCAGAACTACCACGTCAGCCAGCTCACCGTCGCCAGAGCCGCCCGATGTGGAGCAAGGGCAGTCATCCGTCTACGGCCCCGATCCGCCTGGTCTGAGACGATCCAGGTGATTTCTGGGTTTAAATTGCAAGCCGATCAGATAAAAAAATCAATATCACAGGATCAAACCTCAACCGCGGAGCCAGCCACGAGATTTCACCCTTCGGTTCCAACAGGTCCCACGTCAGTTCCTGCTTCGAGCAACCCAACGGGCCATTCCAGTCGGCATTGGAATCCATGTGGTCGTTGATATCCCAGCGCTAGTCGAACCTCTCACGTCGGTGAATGACAAGGGACTCGCGTTGAGTGGATTGTGTTATCCAGGGCAGTGGAGTGCTCGCAACTGACGCTGGTTGACTCTGCAAACTTCTACCGATAAAACCTCAAAGACACTACGGGCAACACCTACTCGGGTCTCCTCAACAACACTCCTGAACGGCACTCAAGAACGGGAGAATTGCTGTCTCCCGATTCAAGCGGGCAGAGGACACTTGAACTTTTGAGGACCATGCAACCTCCTTGGCGATTTCACTCGCCCCCGCGGAGAAACATGGAGCGAAAATGTTTCGGGCAGCGCGGCTTTCTCAACTTAGTTTCATGTTCGATGCCGCACCCTCGAATTCAAGATCTGAACTTCTTGCTCGCCTCGGTAAAGGTCATACCCCGCTGAATCTCGACGGCCATCTGGGAGTCGGCCTCGACCTGCTTGGCCATAAGCGGCAGCGCCTGCTCAGCAAGCCGCTTGGGCAACACAACGACCCCGTTGGCGTCTCCAATTAGATAGTCTCCGGGGTTTATCAGTATGTCCTGGCCATCGTTGAGGGCCTTGACTGGCTCGTTGACGGCGACGACCTTGAACAGCGGGCCCGGAGGGGTGGTGCCCACGTCCCGAGCAAATACCTGCTCTGTCATTCAGTCTTTTATTTGCTCCGGCTTTGGTAAAATGGAGAGAGGAAAGCACGCACTGGGTATCCCAAATCCCTCTGCTCCTGCACGTCCCGGAACCGGCCGTCAATCACGGACCCGACGGCGCCGCTGGCTTTGGCTCGGGTGCTCATCAAACCTCCATAGAGCGCGTTGGAGGTGCCGGGGCTGCAAGTCACAAACACGACGGCACCGCGAGGAATAGAATCAATCTACAGATTACCGATCAACCAATGCTCGAGAACAAAGTTCCAGGGGAAGGCCGGCTGGGTCGGTTCTTACGTAGTGAGAGGGCCACTTCGGCCTCTGGTCGTCCATCGGCGCGTACTGAACGGTGTAGGCCGGCCCGACTATTTTGGTAGTGCCATCCTGGCGCTGCGGCGACCAGAGAGTGATTCCCGGGATGAAGCCGCCGTTGTGGATCTTGAGCTTGACCAAAGCGTCCGAGACATCACAGCTGGGCAGCATCAGCATTAGCATCAGCATCAGCATTCACGGGCATAATTATGCTGTCCAAGCTCCCACCTACGTCGTGTAGTCCTGCAGCGATTTTACTATGGGATCCTCTGGACCCGTGTGCGCGGCCATGGTGTGGTGAGCCGTGCGGTGGACGGCTCTATCAAGAATAGCCGAGGTTCGGAAGCTTCGCGGCCGGGATGCGGTGGATTGGAGTGCGGATGCTAGGCGCGAGGAACCCAGAGATCTGACAAGAGACCCGACAGCAAACTTGTGGCGGATGGCATGCATGAGAGCGTCCCAGGTTGGTGGTTGTCAAGGGGACAGAATGATGCAATGGCTCGAATGGGTAACCTCTGTCCTTGTTCACGAGGTGGAGGTGGCGCCGTTATTCCGGTCCGGTCCGTCTTGGCTTTTCGGATCCGGCGGCCGGGCCCAGGACCCACCTCCCGATCTTCCACCCAAAACCGAGAACATCCTGCATATCGGGACCACGCGAAGAAATACAGTCTGACGAGGAATGGCCTGCCGTGGTGGCTTCTGATGCTCGGGTTTCATTTCGGGTGCCCAGGTCTCCAGGAGGCCGCAACAGGGCCAAGGCCCAGCTTGTCGACGGCATCACCGAGTAACCGGTCAGCAACGGTTGGCCCAAGGCCAGCAGCGATTGGACGGCAGCCGACCCGTGCTGCAGGGAAGCCGATACGACACCCCTGGCCTTAGGCTTTGCAGGACGGCTTTGCAGGCCGCATCGGTCGGTGTCTTCCTTGATCACGGATTGGCCTGCTGGTCTGAGGCGGCTGGCCACGAAGGATGGGCCGCATCCCGACTCGGGAGCTGGGATGATGCGGGGGTGCAAAGGAGGCTCGAGGGAGGGGAGATGGGATGGTGTGGCAAATCTCGTCGTGCTGTGGGGGATCTGAGACTGGCTGCTGTCAGGTACGGAGCGGGCAGCAAGCACTCCGAGGGTGTAGGAGCGTCGGAGGCGACAAGAATCAACGATTCCAAAGGATGCACAGCGTTTCTCGGCGCGCGTCCGCTGCCTTGCTGCAGGCATTGGCGGGGCGGAGGGCGCTGTCGGTGCTGCTGCTGACGTCCCAGCCACGCGGAACACGGAACGAGGCGCATCAGACAATTTAGGCGCCGCCCTGATCGTCAGAGAGGAAAGTAAGGCATACTCCGTCCGGACACATGCGCAGACTTTGATGACCTGCAGCCGGCCAGGCTCTGGGACTCGGCGGCGATTGCAACATCGTGTTGTCTCGAAGCAGCGACCGAAGGGCGGGATTGGGCCTGGAGTTTGGATTCAAGCCGGCGGCAGATGATGCAGCGGGGACCCCAGCGACCGGTGCTGGCTAGCGCCGGGGTGCGCAACCGTTTCCTGGGTTCTTGGCCCGGTCATCTCAGCTTCTTCAACTTCTTCAACGGAACCGATCAACGTCAAGGTTACCTCGAGCCTGGTCTGATAGCGATCCCAGATGATATACCGTGGTGCAGGGGCAAGGCGCCGCTGCGATCTTACGGAAGACCCAAGTTCGCCAAGATACAGAATACACTACAGAGAGTTCTCCGGGAGTGCCATTTCCTGTCAGCGCCAACAAGCGCCCAGAATCGCTGGACTGACGCAGCGATGTGGCCCATGTGGATGTGGTGGATGCGGTCGGGTGGATGTTTCTTCGAGTGCAGGGGTAAAAGCAGGGCCTCCAGGGCCGTCCAGGCCCGCCAGGCTGCCACACACCCCACCCTGCCCCCAGCGCTGAGTGTGGGAGCTTCTGTGGCTCTGTGGGTTCGCCGTTAACCGATTCCCACGATGCTGCCCGGACCTTGGCCCCGGCCCAGCCTTACCGGATGAAGCGGCCAGACTTGGCAGCAGTGCCTCATCCTCGCAGGGAAAACGGGCAAAGACACTGCCGCCGCGGCTGACTTGTTCCTCTTCAACTTCTCAATCCCATTGTTTAGCCCCTGATTGTGTGGCAATCAACATCCATCTTCGACGTCCCACCTGCTGCTTGCGCGTGTTTGCCCCGAGCCCTTGCGTGATACCGATCCGCGCAAGCCCGACCGACGCAGCGCCGACGCACGCCGACGCCTCCCGAAAACCCCTCCTCGGGCCTTGCCGGCGGTCACCCCCCAAAGTCCAGATCATCAGCACACCAGGCTGTAACGTGGAAACACCTCGTACGACGACAATCCGGAGAGTCACAGGCCGACCAACACCTCGCCATCCCCGTGCGGGGAAGCGCACGATGCCGACGAGGCCCTGCGCTTGGTAGCTGCGAGGGCAGATTCAGTATCTACCACCTTTGGCCGACTCAGTCTCGAATCAATTCCACCACAATGGCACCGCCATTATTTCGAATACCCGTCCCGCTCTTGGCGTCTCTGCGGGCAACCGGCGAGACCCTACAACGCCGTGATGATGATGGGAAAGGCAGCTCGAACCAGATCAAAGTGCGTTCAACCCTCGCCGGCCGATGCTGCTAGCGGTTAATTCAGTACTGACTGTCCCTTCGCAGATTACAGTATTTGTGCTGGCCGGCGTCGCCGCCGCCATTATTCTCGCATTTACCAGTCGTTACCTCTACCGCAGATACCGCCGGCGCCACACCTACCAACAAGCCCACCGCGAAGACGACAGCCCGAACACTCGCCAAATCAACCGGCACACCCAAGACAACCTCGAAGAGGCACTTACAGAGGCCCAGGCCAGGAATGGCGGCGCCAATGCCCCGCGACAGCCCGACGCCACGGCCGGCGTGGACCGCAACACCTCGGTGCGAAGCGTCATGACCCTTCCCGCGTACCGGCCCAAGGCCGCCGAACACGAGCTCGTGCTCGGCCGCGAGGGCGAGCGCGATGGGATCGACATCGTGGTGGAGCTGCAGACGGCCGAGGACGAGGAGGCCCTGCGCGACGAAGAGATGGAGGCGCTGTACCAGATCCGGGCGGCGCGGCGGCGGCAGATCGCCGACCGCGAGGAGCGCCGACGGGCGCGCCGCGAGGCCCGCGACGCCCACGACGTAGTAGCGCTGCGCCGGCTCCGCGAGAACGGGCAGGAGCGCGCCACCCGCAACGTCGAGGAGATCGAGGGCCTGCGGACCGAGCACGACCGCATCCGCGATACGCGCCAGCGCGCCGCCAGCAGCGTGTCATACGCCGACGTAGGCATCGCCCGCGCCGACGGCACCCGCGTGCGCGCCAACAGCACCGAGAGCACCGAGCGCGTCGGCCTGCTGTCCGACACGGCGAGCATCGCCGCCGAGAGCCTGTTCCGACGGCGAGACCGGAGCGCGAGTGCCACGCTGAGCATCGACACCTCGCGCACCATGCACGACCGGCCGGACTCGCCCGGGGTGCTGACGACCGGCGGGAGCGGGGTGAGCGGGGTGCACAGCCTAGCCAGCGCGGGCCGGGCGAGGTCAAGGTCGAGGGCGAACTCAGCCGCGACGACACTACGGTTCCCGACGCCCAGCCCCGGCACCACGCCCCGGGCGGGATCGCCCCCGGAAATTATTGACGCTGAGGATGCAGACTTGGGAGATACCGGGATGCCGCCGCCGGGCTACGACGAGGTCAGCCTGGACGAATTGACGCCGATGCACTCTCGGCGGGGTTCAGACGCGTCCGGACGGGCCAGCCCGTATCCGGATCCGCCGCCCGAGTATTCGGGCCCGGGCCCGGCGGAGAGAAGGAACAATAGACTGTCGGCACACATGGGTGATCTAGCGGCACACGCTCAGGCCGAAACCGGGTCGGACTCGGGATCCAGCTCGAGGTCTGGCGTTCCGAGGTTGCCCAGTTTGAGGCTGGGTCAGGTGCCAACGATTGTTATCGAACCGTCGAGTGCGATACCTTGAAGGTGATGGTGGGGGTGATGGACGAGGAGAGCTTGATGTTTCTGAATGCTATTAATGCGGCCACGACCTGGGGAACGGTTTCTGGATGAGGAGACGTCTGGAAATGAGGGGCGGCGGGATCGCGGATGTATATATATATGGGGTCTTGGAATGTTGGGATCTGGCTGGAATTCACGTTGGATCGCCGGAGTTGTTGGGATTTAATACGGGCTGGGGGGTCATGTGCATATCCGGGCTTCACGTTGGGGTACTTGGTCGAGGAACAAGCATATTTCGTAGTTCTGCTTGGTTAGGATTGGATCCTCATTCCTGCTATAAATATGTAAAGCTTCACGATATTTTACCCAGAGAGAGCATGCCACGATGTGGCGCAAGAGAAGCAAGGGCTTCGGGCTGGTTCGTACTGCGACTCCGATTTGAAACTGTCATCCTCATGCATCGGTCTGTCTCGAAACCACAACTTCTGAGCAAAGCGCCAAGATATGCCCCAGCACAGCACGGCTATCGTCTTCCAGCCGTGTGAGCAACTCATTTCCCTACTACATGATGGCATGTGATGCCAAGGATGCAAGCCACCTCACAGTAGGTACAGTAGAGTGCTTATGAGGCTCCAAGGAACGGTCCGGTGCTCGGGATTCCCGGTGACCCACATCGCCGGCCTCCTCCGGCCCGGGCAGGTCGCCGGAGGCGCACCGGGTCTGACAAGGAATCCGGGAGACGGAGGGTCGGATCATATGAGAATGCATAGTACAGCGGCCGGCTCGGGCTCTGTCGGCATTGTGGACCAAGCTGGTCTCATCGAGCAGCGAGCAGCCAACTGCAGGCCGAACGTGTTTAGTAATCGACACATCACTAAACAAAAACCAACCATCTCGGCTCCAACAAAGCGGGAGGTGGGGGGACGGAACACACCGCAGCACGGCAACCCTGCCACCCCCGTCGGCAAATGGATTCCCCAACGAACATTATTCCCTTTGGAGCTGCTGTTTGGTCTCAGTAATCACCATTCTCTGACAAAGCTTCGAGCCTAGGGCAAGTGAGAAGAATTCGTTTAATCACGCAATGACCAAAATGAACCGGTTCTGCATCCCCTGAATCCACGGAAAAGCGCGGGCTTGCACTGCAAAACTTGATCCGTCATCACATCTGCAGGGGACCATTCCAGATTCCAGAATGGCAGACAGTCATCAAGCCGAAGCCCGAGTCCTAGGGACATCGCATCCCCAACCGGGTTAGCATGCGCTTCCTGCTGGAGCCCCTATGACCAGAATAAAGTGGACCAGATCCCCCCTTCTGATGGAGAGACAAGAACACCAGCGAGAACAGACACCGAGAACAACAAAGCCTGCTGTGATTCACCAGTAGTAGCCAGGCCACACATCCACAGTGACAGTCGAGGCCACAGAACGCAGGCCCTTCCAACCTCTTCAGCATCCACTTATACATCACGCACAGCAACTCAAGTCATCGTCAACCCGGCTTGCCCAAGGCGTCAGTCGGCCTGAGTGATCGGTTTTCCAGGCCGAGCCGGCCAGTATTTACCTCCGGAGGTCAAGCCGGCCCCGAGCGGGAGCGATGGAGAAAGACCTGGAAAAGAACGAATACACGTCCGAGTCGGACCGGGCCGAAGGGGACCCCTCGATCAACATCCTCGACGACCTGCCCGACGACAAACCGGGCGACACAGCCACCGCCGCTGCCACGGCCACGGCACCCCCAGCACCAGCCGAGCCCCTTGCGCCCGGCGCGCCACCGGACGGCGGACTGACGGCCTGGCTGCAGGTCGTGGGGTCAGTGGCCATCCTCGTCAACACGTGGGGCGTGATCAACACGTTCGGTGTGTTCCAGGCCTACTACGAGGCGGAACTCCTCAAAGACCACTCGTCTTCGGACATCTCGTGGATCGGTTCGACGCAGGCCGGGCTGCTCTTCCTTGTCGGTGTGGTCGCCGGCCCGCTGTACGACGCGGGCTACTTCCGGCAGCTCCTGGTGGTGGGACTCTTCCTGATCGTACTGGGCCAGTTCATGACGTCGCTGTGCACGACGTACTGGCAGGTGATGCTGGCGCAGGGCGTGACGATGGGCATGGGGATGGGCATGACGTTCCTGCCGTCGACGGCCATCCTGGGGCAGTACTTCTCGCGGCACCGGGCGCTGGCGATGGGGCTGGCCAGCGTGGGTTCGCCGGTGGCGGGGATCATCTTCCCCGTCATGTTCACGCGGCTGCAGCCGACAGCCGGGTTCGGGTGGGCGACGCGGGCCATAGCCTTCATCCTGCTGGGCATGTCGGTGCTGCCCATCGTGTTCATGCGCACGCGCGTGCCGCTGTCGGGCAAGGCGCGGTCTGTCATCGACAAGAGCGCCCTACACGACGTGCCGTACCTGCTCTTCGTCGCGGGTGGGCTGTTCGGCTTCCTGACGCTGTACGTGGGCTTCTTCTACACGACGGTGTACGCCAAGGCGCACCACACGGTGGACGCGGACTGGGCTCCGTACCTGGTCACGGTGCTCAACGCCGGGTCCGTCTTCGGCCGCATCATCCCCAACGCGCTCGCCGACCGGTGGGGGTCGCTCAACCTGCTCACCGCCTGCACGTTTGCCAGCGCGGTCCTGGTCTTTGGCTGGCTGGGGATCCACGACCTCGGCGGGTCCGTGGTGTGGGTGTTGCTTTATGGTGCCTTCTCCGGCGGCGTCGTCAGCATCACGCCGAGCGTCATTGTCGGGCTCTCGCCTGATATGGCGCGCGTGGGCGCGAGAATGGGCATGTGCTTTGTGGTCTCGGGCATTGCCATCCTCGTGGGGACCCCGATCGCCGGAGCGATCCTGGGCGACGAGGAGCATGCCCGGTGGACGGGGACCATCTTGTATTCCGCATTTGGACTGATCGCGGCGACGGTGCTTTTCTTGGCGGCGAGGTTTGCGTTGTACAAACGCAACGGCAAGCTGAAGGCTTGAGGCTTGAGTGTGTCATGACATGAGGTTGTATGTTTCTTTTTCATCGTTTTGGGTTTTGATGTTCTTAGTCATGGGTTGGAGTCAAGGTTTGTTTCCGATGGGGGCGTTTGGATAGGTACTGTCTAGACAAGCATACGGTTAGAAGACGAACAAAAGGATTTGCCGGGAAACGATGTTTAGAGTTTTCGGGAACGAAACCGACACGGCTTCATGCAAGATGCCACATGCTCCCGTTTCCTGCCGGTCGACAACGACAACGAAGCAAGACCCCACCATCTCCTGAATCTCCCCCTGCATCTCCAGCAGCCTGCGGATCCCGCCGAGCACGCGTTACAACCGTTCCAGTTAGTAAAATGTTAGGCAACCGCGCCACGCCTGATAGAGTGATAGTCGAGGATGTTGCTGACTGATGCCCTTTTTGCACCGATCCTGCGTCGATGTCGAGGCTCGACGGGCGTTGAATTGGTACGACCCAAGCCAAGGACCGCACAGCGATCAAGCATGGATTGTGCAGTCTTCAATCTGTCCCTGCTGATGTAACCACAGCTGAGGGTCCTACATAGTAGCAAAACGAAACTTGGTGATTTGTTTGCCGCAGTCTTGCCCCGAGGAGTGCGGTTGGACGACCGCATTGAACCATTGACGTTGGCGTTGGGCGGCTGTGGCGTCGAGCCAAGCAGAGCAACGATTTGTCAGTGTGACTAAGGAGTGCTCGATAAAAACACAACAAGCTGAGATGGCGAGCTGTCAGCGATCTCGAAGATCGTGCGTTTCTGCAGGCAGCTTGCTGCGTTTGCGAGCCGACTGTAAGCCCTTACTCAGCGCCAGGACCGACTGGAGCTGGCAGTGGGGCATTTGCCGGGAGAGGGGTTGTTGCTTGGTGAGCCACTGAGCCCGGAAACTCAGCGCCGCAGCGAGATCCTTGCACTGTGTATCGCTGCTGCTTGTGGTCCCTCATCTCATCGTCTCTGTGAGATCGGAACCGACCTGAGACCTGTCTTGCGAGTACCTGAACCGAACCAACCTGACTAACGCACACTTGGTACACAGTATCTGCCGTGTCCAAAGGTCCAGAATACAGTCCAGGGTGTTGTTCGGTCGGTACGCACCCGGCGAATCGGGTGTTGTTGCAAACAAAGCAGCCCGCCCAGCGTTTCGTTTGGTCGATCATGGAACCCCTGCAGCTCGAGCTCCCGCTCCTCTCCCTGCTCTTGCTTGGAATGCCCCTCCCCCCACCTGGCCCTTGCCCGTGTCTCCGATCTCGAGCCCCGCCATTGCTTTGAAGTAGATTATCCGACCATGACGAATGCACCAGTGCAAGCAAATCTGCGCGGGCAATGCCGCAAAGGGAGCTTGCCAATGCTGGCTGGCCGGGGAGCTGCTGCCCCCAGGACCACTCGCGTATAAAGTCGTTGGGGCACCCTCTTCGTCTCGACCAGGTCCCCGCTCCGTACTCACTTCTTCACCGCACTGCCACCGCTTCATCCATCCATCCAACCAAACAATTAACCAATTGACAAGCCTTTCCAAGTCTGTCTCTCTTGACATCGCACACCATGGCTCCCAAGATCGCTATCGTCTACGTAGGTGCTATTTCCATCCCCAGCGATCCACCCCGCTCTCGTCGTTAGCACACCAGCTAACCTGGCCCGTGGCCCGACAGTACTCCATGTACGGCCATATCCGGAAGCTCGCCGAGGCCGAGAAGGCTGGCATCGAGAAGGCCGGCGGCACCGCCGACCTCTACCAGGTGGCCGAGACGCTCTCTGAGGAGGTGCTGGCCAAGATGTACGCCCCGCCCAAGCCGACCGACGTGCCGGTCCTCGAGGACCCCAGCGTGCTGGAGCAGTACGACGCGTTCCTGCTCGGCATCCCGACGCGCTACGGCAACTTCCCCGCCCAGTGGAAGGCGTTCTGGGACAAGACCGGCAAGCAGTGGTCGACGGGAGGTTACTTCGGAAAGTACGCCGGCGTTTTCGTCTCGACCGGCACCCCGGGTGGCGGCCAGGAGTCGACGGTCATCGCCGCCATGAGCACGCTGGCGCACCACGGCATCATCTACGTCCCGCTCGGCTACGCCAGGACGTTCAGCCTCCTGGCCGACCTGTCCGAGGTCCGCGGCGGCAGCCCTTGGGGCGCGGGCACCTTCTCAGCCGCCGACGGCAGCCGGCAGCCGACCGCCAAGGAGCTGGAGCTGGCCACGATCCAGGGCGAGGTGTTCTACGAGACGGTCGCCAAGGCTTTTGGTGCGTGAACGGCGGAGGGGTCGCAAAGATCAACTGACCATATCGCTAATGGGCGGTCTGAAGGGAGGCCTGGAAGCCCGGGGGTGGTGACGGCGGCGGCGGCGACGGCGACCACGGAGGCGGAGGTGGCGGGAGGAGCAGAAGTGAATGGCGTCAACGGCGTGAACGGTGTGAACGGTACGAACGGCGAAGTGGCTCACGCAGCGGCGGCGCCCAGTGGGCAACCCAAACCTGCCCCAGTCAAGTCAAAGGACGTCAAAGAGGGGCCATGCGGATTGCCAGCTAAATGCATTATACTATGACGAATTGAACGAAAGCATTGAATTGAATTGACAGCTGTACGTGCTCATTGTGTGTTCTGTGCCGCGGAGAGGTTGAGGAAGGATTCGGAGGAGAGTGCCGAGCTGCATCCTGGAAGAAGATGCGCTAACCTTGAAGCGTTAGGCCGATCGTGGCCTCCCCTCCCACCCCTCCCCAGCACTCAAAGACCAACCATCAGTCTCTGCTGCCGACCCCCCCAGCACAAACTTTCGAACCGATCCAATCCTTGACCACACTTTGAAGTCCATATTTATCACAGGCAGAGGAACGACTGCAACCAAAAGATAACTGCAAATACGAACATACGTGATACGATCTCTGAGGCGGTTGACGGCTGTCGTATTTCACTTTCGTTTTGGAGTGTGAGAAGTGTCAAGTGACTCCCGAGACGGTTCCGTACCGTGCAAGCCCGTCCGGATGCTGAAGGGGACGGCAATGGTCCACCATCGATGTTCAAGTTAAAGACGCTCCCTGACACCTCTTGTGCCTCTCTTGGCCATCCTGGACACTTGGAAAGACAAATACCGAAGAAAACCCTGCAAGCGTCGCCAGATGACTCAACAGTCCAGGGTTAGGGTTGCTGCTTTGTCACCTCATGCGCATGTGCATCCGAGCTTTTCACTGTTTGCAGGCTCAGTTTCACATCCTTTCAACACCCCCCAACATCTCACCCGTGCACCACCACCAACACCACCAGGACCAACACCATCCAGACAGACCCAACCCGCAAAACCAGCCATATCACCCACCACCCCGGCCCAAACCCAGGACCCAAAAAAACCAAACCCTATCATGCTCCTCCGCCACGCCTCCCCTCACGACCGGGACCCAGACATTTTCCACACCATGACCTCGCACAATCCCGCCGCACCCGGCGACGGCCAACCCATTCCCACGGACCACCACCACCACCATCATTACATGGAAAACACCACCAACGACACCAACAACAACAACAACTTCGACGACATCTGGGGCGACTCCACCACCCCTCCCACCCTGCAGCACTACCACCACCACCACCACCACCAAGAAGTAAGCGACATCCCCCGCCTCTCGGCAGCACACACCAACGCGGGCTACCGCGACGCCATCGCCCTGGCCAAGGCGCGCACCGCCCAGCAGGGCTTCGACGAGGGCTACCCGCTGGGCTCGGCGCTCGGCGCCCGCGCGGGCCAGCTGCTCGGCGTGCTCGAGGGGCTGGCCGCCGCCGTGGGCCTGCACGCGCTCGGCTCGCGCGCCGGGTGCGGGTTTGAGGAGGAGGCGCGGCGGATTGGGGGGCTGTTGGCGGATGCGCGGCGGGAGTTGAGCGTGCAAGGGGTGTTTGAGGGGGAGTTTTTTGGCGGGGATGGGAATTGGGTGTATCAGGTGGATGCGGGGAGTGGGGTGGGAGGCGGGGAGGTGGTGTTTGCGGATGTGGCCGAGGCGCATCCGTTGCTGAGGAAGTGGAGTGGGATTGTGAGGGGGGAGGCGGAGCGGTGGGGGGTGGATTGGGAGGTGTTGAAGGATGAGCGCGGGGAGGGGGAGGAGGAGGATGGGCGGGAGCGTGAGGCGAGAGTGAGGAGGGACCGGGAAAGCCGGCCGGCGGCTGCGAGGGGGAGGGAGGCTCTCGCGTGGTGAGGAGGTTCGATGTTTGTCCGGAAAGGAAGGGCTGTTGGACGGATCGATGGACGCGGGCCGCCGGGAGACGTTCAGCACTGCTTGGGAAGGGACGGAAGGTCCTGTATGGATATCTCGCGTGTTTGGGAGGAGAGAGGCTAGCCGTGTGGTGATGTCGGGCGAGAGACCTTTTCTCGGTTTTATTCCATTTGGACGGCCTGAGATGAAGAGGGGCACGGCTGAGCGCGGTGGAATGCATTTGTGCGGAGTTATGGATGGGATTTAGGACAACACAAAAAAAGACGCCAGATAGAGCGAAACTGCAAAGTTCTCTTACTCCACGCTTCTCCCAGATTGTCTGTGAAACGAGCCGACGAGCTTTGGCAAGAGTTGTAAGGCACCCAAAGAACACTACTCGTTCTGCCACCCCGAGGCAGGATAAGGTTAAAGCTCGCCAGATAACTCGTCAACCGAATTTCTTCTCCATCCTCTTCAGCATGCCCGTCACACCTCTCTCCAGCCGCCCGGCTCCGTCTTCGAGCTTCCCCCTGGGCTCTTGCTTTGGCTTGTACTGGCTCTCGGGTATGTAGAACTGCTGGTGCACGCCATAGTCGGTTCCCGGAGGGGGCACGCTCGCCGGGGCAGCCGGCGGCGGCGTGTGCGTGTACTGCGTATGTACCGGGAACGTGCCAACGCCATAAGGACTCGCTAGCCCCGGGCTTGCCAAGGGAGTCCCTATGCCGTGCACCGGCATAGTGGCGGCGCGGGTAATTCCCGGGTGGACCGGTGGCTGGTGAGACAAGCCCGCCGCGTGTCCACCGAGGGAGCCAAAGCCTTGAGGTGCAAATCCGGGGGAGGTGACGCTGTGTTGGGGCGGCCCTGGGAACATGGGGGCGCCGACGGGATGTTGCAGGTTGGGCGGCGGGATGCCGGGGCTGAGCGGGCCCAGGCCGCTCGGGACAAGACCTGGCGAGAACGGAGTCGCGGCATCGTAGGCCAGCGTCTGGTGCAGCGGGTTCGCGCCGCCATCCTCGGGCGGTGGCGTCTTCTCGCGGTGGCGGAGTTGCTCGGGCGCGGGAGGCGCGGCCGGATTGTAGGCGGCGGGGGAAAACTGCTGAGACGGAGGAGGAGGAGGCGGCTGTCCGTCTGACGTGCCAGCGACGGCGGACATCGGAGGGCCGGCAAAGGTGGGTACTCCGGCAGCGCTGGGCTGGAGACTAGCAGGAGTGGCCTGGAGAGAGTTGGAGTCGGAGATGACGGCTTGCTCAAGCTTTTGAACAATGGGGCTCATCTCGGAGGCATGGCGGGGGGGCGGCCCTGGCTCGTCGAGGACCTCGCATTGCGCGGGGGGCAGCACACGCCTGATGCCATTCACAAACTGCCCGGCATCCTGGGGAGTCCAGAAGTAAATGTCGAGCGAGTGGAGCTTGTAGTGGTATTTGTTCTGGTTGTGAGGGTCGTAGGTGGGCAGATGCCAGTCATCGTTCCCCTCAACCTCGCCGACGGTGAGCGTTACAAGGCAGGTGTGCTTGTACGAGTATTGTACGTGGACTCGGTCGAGGTCTGGGTGTTGCGACTTCACATCAGCTTTTGCCCTTCCCGTGGCCAAGACAGACTCTACAGAGCAAGGCCGCGCTTACATCCGTCAAAGGCGTCCTGGTCATCTGTTCCTGGGTGGTTCGCAATCTCGATGCGGGCTCGCGCCTGGGTCGCATCCTCAAACAGATAGACGTAGGAGCCCTTGTCGAAGCGGTGATGAGGCGGGACATCGGTCGGCGGCCCGTAAAAGTAGTGGATGTCTCCGTAGCTTCAGCGCGCATGTCAGAGGGGCCAGGCGACGCTCGCGTCGTGAGATTACAGACGGCACTCACAGCGTAGCTACATGCTCCTCGCCCGGCCTGGCAGCCATCTTTGCGCCGGAGCTCTGAGGGCGGGGGACAAGAGGCTTGTGGAGGGGTTGGAGGGGTGTTGCAGACGCTGGTGACGATGAGAAGTGGTGCCGAAAAGACGCTCGTCTTCTCGTTTCCCTCCACTTCAGAGCAGAAAATCAAGCAGAGACCGAAGCTCAGAGGTGATAAGGAGAAGAGGAAAGGGAGAGAAAGGAAATGGATGCATTTGTGATTCCGCGTTCTCCTGCAGGAGCTATCACTGGGGCTTTGGGCTTGCCCCGCGCCATCAATGGCACATAGGCCGTCATCGAATCAGCTGCCGCAGACCTTGATGATCCCGCCCCGGCCTGGCCATTGAGCCGACGCAGCGGGAGAGCACTGGTGTGGTGGTGACATGGGGAGCAAGGTGCTGGGCGCTTAGAGGTGGGATGAAAACGAGCCAATCGAAGTTCGGACAGCAGCAGCGGGGTCTTCAAGGCACGAGCACGGACCCCCGCTGTTCCCAGAGCTCGCGGACCGGGGACCGGGGCCCCCAAGGCGGTGCCTGAGGTGGTCGCAAAAATTCGGCCTTGACGGAAGATGCCGCGTCGACAGCAAGCCTGTCTGGTTGGCCCAAGCCAAATTTACCACGATTGAGATCTCGGCATCGACGAACGACGACACCGCAGACGCAGGATACCCGAGGCAGCCTGCGCGACTCAACTCCTCCGCTCGGGTAAGAATAATTTCGCCATCTTCACCCGCGCCAAACGATCCTGACCAAGCCAACCACACCAGCATCCACCACCACATCCGACTCGACGCTCGACTCATCTCCCTCACTTACACAGGGCGACTGACAACAATCACCCACCCTCCCGGGGCCACCGCCTTCAAACCGCCAAAATGGGCGTCCGCGGCATAGTCGACACCTGCAGCCACCTCCAAAACGCGACCCGCGCCCGCCTCGGCCTGACCTCCCTCCCCAGCACAAAGAACAACCTCTCGCTCGCCCTGGCCCTGCACCGCGCCGGCCTCCTCTCCTCGGTAACCCGCGGGGGCCCCATCCCGCCACCCCCCGAAGCCCTGCTCTCGGCCGAGACGGAACCGGTCACCGCCGCCAACGCGGCGACCCGCCGCCTCTGGCTGGGGCTCAAGTACTGGAACAACGAGCCCGTGATGCGCAACCTGGAGCCCGTGTCCCGGTCGAGCCGGCTGGTGACGGCCAAGCTCGAAGAGCTGGAGGCCATCGCGCGCGGGTTCCGCAGGGGCCAGGTCAAGGGCCTGAACACGGGCGAGACGCTGTATATCAGCACGGACAAAGGGGTGTTGGAGATACGGGAGGCGCTGAACAAGCGGACTGGCGGGATGGTGCTGTGCCGGGTTTCATGAGTCGGTTTCTCTTGGTTGAAATGGGTTGGGGGAGGGAAAGAATGGGGTTTGTTGTTTGGGGGAGGGGGGGGAGACAGTGGTGAGAGGGGAGGCGAGAGCCGGGCCGACGGCCGGGGGTTTGTGCGATACAGGCCAAGGGGAGAAAGAAGCTGCGGTTTGTTGCATCGCAGTGGTGTGTGCCTGGATCGAAGACGGGGCATATCCACGTTTTGAGCCGGGCTGTGTCAACGGACCTGGGCCGACTGCCTTCAGAGTGGGAATGGCGCCTGTAAATCATCCAAATGTATCATATTCCACCCGACTCTAACGGTCCCTTTCTTGAAGAGCAAAAGCAAATGTGTTCCTTGAACTCAAAAACGCCATCCTGATGGCTTGCTGATTCTACCTTACATGCTCCGTCATCAACCCCCCGCTTACAAGCCCGTCATGTTCCCACCAGGTATCATGAAATATGGATCCCCCCCAACAAACGCTATACGCCCCCGACAGAAAGTGGAGTTGGTCAAAAATTAAAAGGCATACTGAATCGTTAACACAGCCTGCCACTGGCGGCTCACTTCGGAAGAACTAGTGTGCGTCACCTTACGCAGCGGTTGTCTCGTCCGCCACAGCCGCCTCGGAGGCTTGAGGGAGCACAGCTTCATCCCCAGATTCATTGGCGGCTGCGGCCGCCTCCGCTCCAACCTTGTGAACGGCCTTCTTCACCGGCTTGGTCGCCGCGACCTTTTTCGGAGCCGCGACCGTCCGCCGGGGCGGACTCGTCACAATCTTCTTTTCCGTCGTCTTGGACGCCGAGGCTGCGGTGGGGCGCATCATGCGCGCAAGAAAGCCCTGGTCGATTTCCTTTTCGTTGGTCGGCGGATAGTCTTTGCTGGATTGCTTCGGAGGCGGCCCCAAGCTCGGCCGCGACGACCGGTTGTTGACGATCGAACTCTGCCTTCCAAGGCCTCGGGTAGAGGCGGACTTGGAACCCCCGCTTCCAACCGTTGAGCCGCTCGCCCTACTAGCCGGGCGCGTGTGTCCGTCGGCAGGAGCGACAGAGCCGCTCGCACGGGAGAGGGATCGGCGCGGAAGGCCGATCCTGGACCCAGAGGAAGCGGTATGCGCAGTCAAGCCGGGTGGAAGATTGATGGGGCGAGTCGGAGACTTGACCTTTGGCTTGACGAAGCCGGTGCTTGCCGGGGAAGAGTGAAGCGGGGGCGGTTTCTTGACCGATGAAGGGCCAGGGGGCTTCGAGGGAGCTGTCGCGCGAGGGGTGGCGGGCTTCGAGGGAAGCTGGGCCTTCTTCTCGGGTGTTTTCTTGGTCGTCGCGTGGTGGCCTTGTGTCGCTGCTGGGCTCCTTGGGGCCCGTTGGACAGTAGGGGACTTCTCTGCTTTCACTGCCAGCCTGGTTGTAGATGCAGCTCTGAGAGGCTTCGGCGCCGGCTTCGCGACGCGTGTGGCAGGTTTGCTAGCCTCCTTCACTGCCGTGACTTGCGAGTCCTTCGCGCCGGTTGTTCCGTTCGCCGTCTCTGCTTGTGGTGTCGCGGTGTCGGCAACGGAAGCCTCCTTTTCGACCCCATTCGCCTCTGGCTTCTCGGGCTCTGCCGCAGATGTCGAGAGGGCTTCGGGCACCGCAGGCGGCTCTTCTTGGCTGGGTGGAGATCCAAGAACCACAATTTCCTCCTCCTGGACGGGTGGAGCTTCGGGCGCCGCAGCCTTCTCTTCCTCGACGGGCGGAGATTCGACCACCACGGGCGGCTCCTCCTGAACGGGTGAAGGTTCAGGCACCGCAACCTTCTCTTCCTCAACGGGCGGAGATTCGACCACCACAGGCGGCTCTTCCTGGGCAGGTGGGGTTTCGATCGCCGTCGCCTGCTCTTCCTGAACAGGTGGGGATTCGACCACCGCCACCTGCTCTTCCTGAACAGGCGGAGATGCGACCACAGCCGTCTGCTCTTCCTGAACAGGCGGCGGTGCGTCTTTAATTCCGGAATCGGTTGGCGGGGACTCAACCCGTGGCGGGGTCTCGACGAGGGGCCGGGCCGGGATGGTCGTCTTGAGAGGTGTTTTCGTCACAATGTCGAAGGGATTCGACCTCTCTGTCGCTGTCGTGGGCGTGGTGGCGGTGCTATCGCCGCTGTGTTTCCGGAGGGCAGAGATGGAGTCCTGGCTCCCCTCGCGTTGAAGACCCATTCTACCCTCCTTTGCAATCGCAATGAAGCTCGTTCGGACCTTGGCAAGGGGCCGGGGGGACTCGGCCTCGGCAGCACCTGAGAACCAGCATTAGCTCCTGCAACGGGGGGGGATTGGTGAGCATGGCGCGTCGAGCACAGCGTCGAGCCGCAACACCGATGATCGAACCGGGAAGGCAATTGCCTTACCGTGTGGAATGCCGGGAGACCTGCCTCGGTCCGGGGCCGGGGGGCTGCTGTCACCTTTCTGCTCAAACATGGCGCGAAGGTTTTTGACTGCGCTCATGGCTGCGGTGCTGGGGCGAGCGCCCGGAGTTCACAAAAAGATAAATCGAGTGAAAGCCGTGCCGGCAGTGGCGGAAGTTGCGACAGCCTGGCTGAAAGGATTGCCAGGCTTAGGTGGAAAGCGGTCAGAGGGTCGAGTTGAGGCGGGACGAGTTGAGAAGTCTGGCCAGAGCTCAGGCAAGCGCAGGCGTGGTTGGTGTGTCGCGCCCCTTTTGGGCGATTTGCGGCGGCGCGTTGCAGCTCCAGGTTTCGCCCAACTCGAGACAGCCAATGGAAAGCGGGAAAAAGGGCTTGTGCGGGCGCACCCGCAGCTTGTGGACCTTCAAACGCGCGAGCCGTGTGGTGGACAGTGGGCACCAGGGCAGCAAGGGCAAGCAGGCAGAGGACAGATTTGCGACGACTCACGGGCTGAGGGAGGGAGGGACGACAGGAGGGCGACAAAAGACGCGGTTGCTCGGCGCTCGTGGTGCCACCGGCCACCCTATAAGAATGCGCCGAGCGTGTCTCAAATTACAGGAAACAATTCGGGGTTGGCCCGGGTTCAGGGGGCTGGCTTGCGGAGCCCTCGCTGGTGATTCCGATAGTGCGTCGCGACCTTTGATGAGAACAGGATGCGCCGTTATGCCGCAACGCGTTGCAGCAAACGGATCCGACGGAGGGGAAATGTCCGGGTCGAGAGTCTCCAGCGGGCAGTTGCAGCAAGCTCCCAAGCAACTTGTAAGCTGCAGCAAGCAAGCCGCGATCTGTGTTTCAGGGACTCGGCAACCAAACAGGGCCCGGTCTTGGCAAACTGGAAGCTCGAGAGAATTGTCGGACGACCCGCTCCCGATCGGCGGGTCCGACCAGCCCCCTGTCAATGACACAATCACCAGAACGAGGCCACCTGACACTCTCGTCAACCATCGCGAAATATCGTGCTGTGGGTTTTCTATTGATTGATGTGTGCTATCAACGGGAGCGTACCTAGACGGCTGGATATCTCGGCGCACACCTCCCATCGACTATACGGAAGCTCCGATGAGGAGCATCTCAAGTTCGAGGAACCTCCCGCTCGTCGCTGGCCCGGCTCAGCTCAAACCGATCGCGCTGTGAGAGCATCGGTCATCGTCCGGAAGCCCGACTCTGCCCGTTTGGAGACACACCTACTCAGCGCCTGCACGGTTGTCATGGTATGAGGGGCAAACACCTCCTTCTGGATCCTTGCACCAAACACACACCAGCCAGCTGCCACCATGGCGGTCATGAACCAATGCAGCGGAGAGATCCGACGGCCTGACGCCATGAGTGTATGAAGGCGTCAATTCGAAGCGTTTGCAGTGACTCAAGAGTCTGTCGTAAAGAGTTCCTGCGTCAGGCTATCAGGGCGTCTTCCCCTTCCTTTTTCTTGAAGTCGCAGAGACTGGCTTCCGCTTTCGAACACCGCTCTCCCGGGAAAGATACTTCTTCTCGGCTCTGCCAGCTGAGCGGGAGGCCTTCAAGGCCTTCGATGGCGAAGCAAGCGCCTCCTTCCTCTCCCAATCATAGAAGGCGGCGACGAACTTCACTCCATCCTGGTGATGTGCAGCTTTGCGGTAGCGCTGCCTGTTGCGGAGGCGTCGGCCGAAATCCATGCTGGGCAAGAAACGTGGCCAAAACCTGCGGTCAGGATGGTCCTCATTCCACTCCTCAACCATGTCGTCAAAAAGTGCGAGATCTCGAACGCAGCACTCCCTGATCTGGTCGCGGTCGTACACAGTGGAGTTCCAGTCCAATTCTATGTGCGGGACCGTGTGTGCCTGGCTGAAATCGACGAGGTGACCGGCGCGGTAGTTGTCGGCCCGGACGTCCCACACAACAACACCCAGGCGATTAAGGTCCAGGATGTCTTGACGCATCTGGGGGAGCATCTCGAACGTGAAGGCGCCACTTCCGTCGTTGACGACGTATTCCTTGACGATGGCCCGTATGGGTCGGCCGCTTCTGGCGTCCTGACGACCCCAGTCATTGAAGCAGAGCTTGGCAAGATCGTCTTCTTGATCCTGATTGAGGAGCACATAGCCGTGGCAGCGCACCGCGAGATCCTCACGGCCTACCTCCTTGAGACGGCCGTATGCCCGGCACTCGCAGTGAAAAGGATCGTTCTGGCACAAGATATCATGGGCACTGACCAAGCTCTCCCGCAAAATGTGTGGCTGTATGACCTCGGTGTGGTGGACAAAGCGAAACTTGAAGTTCCTGCCATGTCAGCGACACATCAACACTAAAGCCTGAGCGATGCCCGCAGAACCCAGTGGGGAACAATTTAACATACCACCTTGAGGGCGTAGATTGAACCATCAATTGTGACACGGAAGACTTCGGCATGAACGCCGCCTCCCACGTGCTCCAGGAACGTGATGTCGCGTTTGGCCTCGTCGCGGAACTCGAATGGCCCCAATTTGGGTCCCCGAAACCAGGGCAGTGGGCGCATGGCTTGCAAGATCAGGTCAAAAAAACCGCAATACTGCAGGGATCCATGGGCTCCCTCAAGAAAGTGAATAATGCACCAAGGCTTTCTCCTTGACGCTCATCGTGTCGCGCTCTTGCGTTTGGGCTGGTTGGTAGGTCGCGGTTGGCGCGCGGGTGACCCGCCTTGGCGAGGAATGTGAGTGCCTATTCTTCTATGCATAATATTGCTCGCTTAGTTGCATATAAGCGCCCGGTCAACCCCGACCAACAGGTCCAGAAAAGTGCAACAGACACCAACTCGGAAACAGTTGGGCTGACTGAGTTGGTACTGCGCAAAACCGTGCATCTTTAGGCAGGCAACGTGCTTCGCCTCCTAAGGGCGTTGGGAGACACCTCCTTGGGGACTTGTCCACCCACACCCAGAGATTCTTCGTAGCCCGCCATCCAGTCATCTCGACTGAGGCTGTTCGTTCTGAACCACCCACACTGTCAGCCCATAGCCAACGCAGAGCTGGCCGGAGCCCGGTCGGCCGGCCGCCCGACCAAACCGTGGCTAACGCAAGGCTGTCTGGAGCTTGATCAGAGCCCTAGGTCCCCTCTTACATATTAGGCCGCCCCCTCAGTATCTTCGACGTAAATAAATCAGCCTTCCCAGTCCCAATCTCAATCTACTCCCGCTCGGAGGAGAGTTGCAAGCTGTCTGCACCACTCGGCCGCTCCCGAGCCACCCAACCTTTACTGCTCGCCAGCCGAAGAAGACGCCTCAGTCACTCCGCACGACAAACAAGTCTCTTCTCAAAACCACCTCAGTCAACATGTCTCTCACGGGCACCATCATCGAACTCTTGACAACTCCAAATCCCGACCTCGACCTGCGCCACCAGCGAACAGGTGCTGTCACCCAAAGCCACACTTACGAGCCACTCAACGACGACAACGTTTTGGACTGGCCGGACTTCACCTATGAGAACATCACAGCTGCGTACGGCCACCTTTTCAACATCGGGCCCCTGCGTTCAAATGCGATCCAAGACTTTGATGACTCTCAAGGGGAGATCAGGAAGGAAACCCACTTGGACAACGTGGCCTGGGGCTGGAATTCGAAAATCTGCCGCCTTCCCATGAAACGTGGCGCGGAGATAGTCCAGGCCGATCTTGGAGTTGAACTCTGCGATATTACCATGCAACACTTAGGCGTCGAGTCCAAGAACCCTGGAAGTGATGCCCGGCCCCTTGCCCCAGATTAGTCCATCTTCCTCCGAGACCGTCAGAGGTCGGACGGGGACTCGGATGATGGGCTGGAAGAGGAAAGGCGGACTGTCATTGTCTGGGGCGACAGCAAGTGCAGCAGCAAGTGGAGAAGCGATCCGGAGCGCCTCCCAAAGAAGTACAGATCCAACTGGATCTGGCCGTTTCGGCAGGTCTTGACCTACTGTGTCAACAATGCCACGCGATACGGCTACATCTTGACACCCGAGGAGGTCGTGGTTCTCCGCATGTACGAGGACAGAAGTCGATCAAGATTTCCCTGGAGAGTCCAGCACGCCGCAATCCCGTGGGAGAACTCTGGCGAGGGGGTCCTGACCGTCAACCTTGCCCTCTGGGCTTTGGCGATGATGGACGTCAACGAAGGGTATCGTCCAATTCGCACCCTTGACCAGACCTTGCCTCTCAACGTCTGGTGGGTGGACGCGGCGCGGAACGGTCCACCGACTTACGAACACCACCTGTCCGGCGTCAAGATTTCCGGCGCCAGAACACCAGACGGTCTTGACGCCAGGCTGCGGCCAGACACAATTCCCGGCATAGAGGCCTGGAGGAAGGATCAAGAGGAAGACGAAGGCCCGAGACGTTCCAAGAGGCCCCGACGTCGTTAGGTCTCCTGGTGATACCCCGACGCCGCTGCCACCGCGGCCGCCTGCCGCCCACCTTGTTGCTTCAGGCTCTTTGCTGTTGTTTCACTCTTTCCATTCGACTTTTTTTTTGTCTTTCTCATATTCATTCTCAGTTTTCTCTTCTTGTTTTTCTTCTTCCTCTTTAGCTTCACTTTTCTCTTCTTGTTCGGCTTCTTTCGTTCCCCCGATATCCTTTCCGAAAGCCGGGGCGCGAGGGTGTGGAGGGAGGCGGGTGGGCACTGGGCTGGGTCAAGTCTAGGGCGATCAGATATTCACAGTTCTAGCCGTTACCTGGAAGGTTGTTTCGTATTGAGAGCTGCCGCTGTCGCTAGCTTTTTCATTGTTGCGTGATGTCGTTGAGGGGATGCTGTTGAGATGTCCTCCACAACCCTTACCCTAAATTTGGAAGGCGGGAATGCTCCTTGCAGAACCGTCGATCAGCGAAGGAGCTCCGATCCCGGCACCATGCCCCACTGCACTTCCGTGATCACGGCAGTGGCCGCGTGCTCGGCTCCCGAAAAAGTTCAAGCCGCACATCGACACAGGTTGAGGGAAAACGCCAATTGAAGCGCAACCATGGCAGCCAGGACTCTCAGAATCGGTAAGCAGCTAGACCACCCCCAATTATTGCAAGCCATGAACCGCCAGTCTTTTAATCATCAACCCCGACTCTGACCCGGCTGCCCAGGCCTCATCCCCGGCGATGGCATCGGCAAGGAGGTCATCCCTGCCGGCCGCCGCATCCTCGAGGCCCTGCCCGCCTCCCTCGGCCTGAAGTTTGAGTTCATCAACCTCAAGGCCGGCTGGGAGACGTTCGAGCAGCAGGGCGTGGCCCTGCCCGACGAGACCGTGTCGATCCTCAAGTCCGACTGCGACGGCGCGCTCTTCGGCGCCGTCAGCTCCCCGACTACCGCCGTGAAGGGCTATTCGTCGCCCATTGTGGCCCTCCGCAAGAAGCTCGACCTCTATGCCAACGTGCGGCCCGTCAAGACGGTCGTCTCGGCCCCGAAGCCCATCGACATGGTCATCGTGCGCGAGAACACCGAGGACCTGTACGTCAAGGAGGAGAAGACGTACGACACCCCCGACGGCAAGGTGGCCGAGGCCATCAAGCGCATCTCGCAGCGCGCCAGCAGCCGCATCGCCACCATCGCCGGCGAGATTGCCCTGCGTCGCCAAAAGATCCGCGCCGCCGGCGCCCCGAGCATCCACCAGGGCCCTCTGGTCACCATCACGCACAAGTCCAACGTGCTGTCGCAGACCGACGGCCTGTTCCGCGTCACCGCGCGCGAGGCCCTCGCCGCCGCCCAGTTCAAGGACGTCGCCGTCGAGGAGCAGATCGTCGACTCGATGGTCTACAAGCTGTTCCGCCAGCCCGAGGCCTACGACGTGATCGTCGCCCCCAACCTGTACGGCGACATCCTTTCCGACGGCGCGGCCGCGCTGGTCGGCTCGCTGGGCCTGGTCCCCAGCGCCAACGTGGGTGAGGGCTTTGCCATCGGCGAGCCGTGCCACGGCAGCGCCCCCGACATCCAGGGCCAGGGCATCGCCAACCCCATCGCCACGCTCCGCAGCGCCGCGCTGATGCTCGAGTTCCTCAACGAGGAGGCTGCTGCTGCCAAGATCTACGCCGCTGTCGATGGCAACCTCGCCGAGGGCAAGCTGCTCAGCCCGGATCTGGGCGGCACTGCCAAGACCGAGGAGGTTGTGCAGGACATCCTCCGCCGGCTGTAAGCTAATCGGTGCGAGGGAGAAAAACTAAGCAGGCGTTGATCGAGGTTTCTCTGGGTGTGTATTTATACCCCATTATTGTGTACATATGGTGTGTCGAAGGAATAAATAAAAGAATATCACGCCTGGTCCCGCAAATGAAGCATCCAGCCTCATGAACATCCCGTTCTCAGGATCCTCGAAGCAGCCCACGTTGCCAGTCTTGAGAAGGGATGGTATCTTATTCCATATTTCCAATAACTATGATTCAAAGCGCAGGTCATATCGTGTATCATACATTTTACCTTTACATACTACCCAGGTCATCGAGCCCTCCCTGTAACTCGTGGCGCCTTGCTCCAGGGGCATGACAACCCATATCTATCCCAGACATAGCTACCCCCTCGCATTGCGTGGAGATGCCTGATCCTCTGATGCGGATGAACAAGACACTCCATAGCGCCTCTATATTCTATCACGTGCCCCTCCTGGCCCCTGCTCGACGCATGCCAGCTGTCGAGGGCAGGGGCATTCATGACTTGTTGATATAGACAAGAAACCAACAAGATGGCCAGCTTACTTGGTCCGCTTGGCATCCAACTCCTTCTCATACGCAGCGACAAGCTCCTTCCTGTAGGGTGAAAACACGGGTTAGTCAAACCAAGCCCAAAACAGTTTCGAACGGGTGTCACTTACTGCAAGTGCGGCGGCGCGGGAGCATAGTGGCTGAACTCCATGCTGAACTCGCCCTTGCCCTGCGTGGCAGCGCGCAGGTGCGTGCTGAAGCCGAACATGGCATTCAGACTGCAGTCGGCGACCATGGTGAACTCGTCGGCGCCGACCTCGGTGTCGACGATCGAGCCGCGCTTGTTCATCAGCATCAGGATGTTGCCCTGGAACTCGGAGGGCGCGGTGATGGTCGTCTTCATGAGCGGCTCGAGCACGACACCGGCGGCGTCGACGAAGGCCTTGCGGAAGGCCATCTGTGTGGCCAGGTTGAAGGCGTAGTCGCTGGAATCGGTGACGTGGGTGGCACCGTCCGTGACAACCATAGACGCGCCAATGACCTTGTGGCCGAGCAGCGGGCCCTTGATACAAGCCTCGTCGAAGCCCTTCCCGCAGGCGCTGAGGTACTTCTCGGGAATGGTACCGCCGACGACGCGCGTCTCAAACTTATTGTCATCGGGGCTCTCGGGGTTAGGCTCGATCCAGCCGACCACGCGGGCGTAGTCGCCGGGACCGCCCGACTGGCGCTTGAGAAGGAAGTCGAAGTCGGCGCGCTGACCGAGTGTCTCGCGGTAGGCGACACGCGGCTTGCCCGTCTCGCACTCAACCTTGTACTCGCGGCGGAGGCGCTCGACGTAGATGTCGAGGTGGAGTTCGCCCATGCCGCTAATGATGGTCTCCTCCGACTCCGCGTCGACATGCAGGCGGAAAGTAGGATCCTCGCGCATAAAGCGGTTCATGGCCTTGCTGAAGGCGTCAGCGTCGCTGCTGCGCTTGGGCTTGATGCTGAGCGACATGACCGAGTCCGGCACGAACATGGAACTCATGCCGTAGGGCAGGCGGCCGTCAGTAAAGGTATCGCCGGAGGCGCACTCGACGCCGAAGACGGCGCAAATCTCGCCGGCACCAATCTCGGCGACATCCTCCATCTCGTTCGAGTGCATGCGCACAATGCGGGGAATGCGGACCCTCTTGTCGTTGCGCGAGTTGAACAGATATTGGCCCTTCTTCAGGGAGCCTTGGTAGACGCGAATGTAAGTGAGCTGACCGTAGGGATTCTCCTCAAGCTTGAAGGCGAGGCCAATGAAGGGGAGGGAATTGTAGGGCATGAGCTTCACGGGCTGCTCTCCCTTGGAACGGTCGAGGGCCAGGTTGTCAACGTTGGCCGGATTGGGGAGATAGTCGCAAACGGCGTCCAGCATGGGCTGAACCGACTTGTCGGCCAGGGCAGAGCCCATAAGCACGGGGGTAAACTTGAGCCCAATGGTCGCTCTCCGGATGGCGGCCTTGATCTGCTCAGGCGTGGGCGTCTTCTCGTCGAGGAACATCTCGGCCATCTCGTCGTCGACGTCGGCCAGCTTCTCAATCAGCTCTTGCCTCTTCTGCTCGGCCAGCTCCTTGAGATCTTCGGGTATTGTGTTCGAAACCTTGACGTTGGTGCCCCGGAGACCATCATTTCGGATGGCCCTCATGTGGATCAGATCGACGACACCCTCGAACTCCTTCTCAGAGCCGATGGGAATCTGGACTGCAGCGGCCGGAATCTTGAGCTTCGAGTTGATCATCTCGACAGCCTTGAAGGGGTTCGAGCCCATGCGGTCCATCTTGTTGACGAAGCTGATGCGGGGGACGTTGTACCGCTTCATCTGCCTGTCGACGGTGATGGTCTGACTCTGCACGCCGCTGACAGCGCAGAGAACCATGACGGCGCCATCCAGCACTCGCATGGCGCGCTCAACCTCGATGGTGAAGTCAATATGCCCGGGCGTGTCGATCAGGTTGAAGTGGTACGTCTCCTCCTTGCCGTTCTCGACCTTCTTCCAGTCGGCAAAGGTGGCAGCCGACTGGATGGTGATGCCTCTTTCCCTCTCGAGCTCCATCGAGTCCATCTTGGCGCCGACGCCATCCCGCCCCCTGACTTCGTGGATCGCGTTGACACGGCCGGTGTAGAAGAGAATGCGCTCGGTCACGGTCGTCTTGCCGCTGTCGATATGTGCCTGTCGACATGCTCAGTTTTGGATGCCCTTCCTACATATTTCCCGCAGACCGAGCCACACATACTGCGATGCCAATATTCCGGACCATCGACAACCTCTTGGCCTCCTCGGGGGTCATGCGGGCGGCGGCAGCCTCGGGGGTCATGTTCGCGGCGGCGAGCTCCTTGGCCTGCCTCAACCTGGACGGCGGCATGTTAGTGTTGGCTTCTTACGAGCCAATTGGGCTTCCCAAGCTCTGGTGAGACATACGCATCCTCGGCGGCGGTCGAGGCCCGGGAGACGGGGCTCCTGCTAAAGTGCCGGAGGCCACTGAGGCGGAAGCTGTAGCATGGCGCCGAGTGGGAGACAACGGCGGAGCGGCATGCAAGCCCGGCAAGGCGGATTCCCTGCCTGGAGCCAGCAGCGCAGCCGCTGTTGAGGGCAGCCGCAGCCCGTAATACCCGCATCTTGACAAAGACGACGGATTTAAGGAATGACTGAGGAAACGAAAAAGATTCCAAGTTGGGGAGCCGTCCGAACAATTCGCGTCAGTCGATTGCTTCTCGGCGCCGGGGTCGTGAATTTTTTAAGTGGGGCCAGCCGGCCCAAGCATCCCGGTGCCTGCCGCTGGCGCTACGTTAGCGTTACAGGGCAGCGATGTGCCCACCAAAGCACTGCAGCCACTGACGATCCAGGGGCAGCAGCCTGGGTCGATCTTCAAGACTCGAAGATGCATGCCTTGCTCACGACAGCTGCGAGAGCTGCTGAAGTCTCAAGTGTTTTATGTTTTGAATTTGCGTATGTTCAAATGATGGCCCGTTCCTTTCCTATATACTACCGATGCCAGATACCGACCACAGAGAATCAACCAGTATCTCGAGACACAATGCCGATGAGGCTCCTCCCACCAATCTAGAGGTCTGATTCCCCCCCAATGACTAACACATTAGGATACGGTATAACAAACGCCGCATCTCTTCCTCTCGAACACCGAGATCCGACTCCTCACATCGCAAAAAACACTCCAGAGCCAAGGGCCGTCAACACCATCGTGAGACCAACCACCAGCATCTGACCCTTCCCAAACGCCGCCGGCATGCCCTCGGCTGCGTTGGCCTTGCTCGTGGACTGAGCGCTGTCCGTAAACCCCTGGCTCGCCGCATACGCTGGCACCGTCACCGAGGGCTCGCTGGTCACCTGGCTCTGGTTGGGCGCTACCGTCGCTGAGGGGATCTGCGCGCTCATACTGGGGAAGGCGACCACGTTGCTCTCGGTCGAGTTGAAGTCGGTCGCGGCGATGCCGACCTGGTTGTTGATCAAATCATACACCACATATGCCGACCGGAGGAAGGTGTCGCCCAACAAATAGGGTGCCGACGTGAAGTTTTGGATGCCAAACTCGCACACGTCCTGTCCCTTGTACCGGCCCGAGGCGAAGACCGGTGGGCGGCCGGAAGTCAGATCCAAGACCAGCTCGTCCATAGTGACGTTGATCCGCGGGCCGCTAGGGCCGGCGAAGCCGAACGAGAAGTACCCCTTACTGTTCTGCATGTTGCAGGGGAGGACGGCCACCCCGAAATCGGCCGAGTAGATGGCGCCCACCTCGTTCCATACCTGCTTCGCCAGATCGTTGGGCAGATAGGACAAGGTCGTGCCGGAGTCCAAGACTACGGGGATGGGGAAGTGGTCTGACGTGAGGGTATCTGAGCCGCTCGGACTGTAGGCCGCCAACGACGTCATGGCCACGAGGAAGGCCGTAAAGATTTTCGGCTGGGTAGGGTAGATTTCGATCCTCGTCAGCTCCCCCTTGTACTTTTTCGTGTCGATCCCGCCGAACAGAATGCTGCCCGAGCTGGCGTCTAGCAAATCGGTTAGCTCAGGAGCCACGCCTAACTTCCGGCCCAGTCACCACCTACCCAAGTCGTTCAGCCACAAACTGTAAGCCACGGTGTTGATTAAGCCCTCGTTCACCATTTGAACGGGGAGGTTGGGGTATATTGAGGAGAGCGACTGTGTGGTCCCGACGATGGCCTCGTTGACGGCGTAGCCGACGCCCACCAGTCCGTACGCGATGTCAGTTTCCAGCCCCAAGCCCATCGTCATGTTCTTCAGCGTGGCCCCGCCGATCTCGAAGACATCGGTGAAGTAGTCGCCCACGGATGCGCTGCCATCGACGTAGCTGATGTTGAATTCGCCCGGACGGACGTCATCGAATGTGGTGGACTGGTTCGGATTGACTAGTGAGCGTGTGTCAGTAGAGAACAGAGGTGCAGATGGGGTGGCCGTGTCAGTCCAAAGGGCGGCATACAAGCTCCGAAGGAACATCCTCCAGTCTTCGTCGCCTGGCACACTTTGGCGTTGGAATCTGGGACCCAGATATCGCTGCTCCCGGTATCTAGTTGGAGCGTCAGGTTTTGGCCCGGCGTCCCTATCCTGCAGGTAGCGAAATATCCTCCTCTTGTTTGCTCGTTCGTGACGACCTCCTCGAACGTGCCGGCGCGTTTCCGTACCCTGGTGAACTCCTGCGGCCGCTGCGACCTCTGGATGTCCCATTGGACAACGCCATTGCTCGACGATGCGCCCACGGCTCCGACGAGCAGCGCGCCGACCGCTACGGCGGCGTTGTGACCCTTCATGATTGTGTACAAGCAAATTTCGAGCAACTGCAAGGCGGGTGTGGCGGGACAGATAGGCGGGCTTCTGGATATTTTCGGACGGGCAGATGCTGAGGACTAGCAAATATCCCGACGCATGAACCCAGCAAATCCGGAACGTCAGGCGGGACAATTGCCGCGGCCGGAAAGAGACGACAATGCGAGGGAAAGAGGGACAAGGCTGGAAACGGCCGGGAGATGGGAAAAAAAGGTCGGCCTTAGCGACCAGAAGGCTTCCGGCAGACAGAATACAACATGAAGTCGTCACAGACCCGCAGACCTCTTGGCGGGATCGGGGTCTTTATTCGAGAAGGAGTGGCACAGCCGCGATACGAAGGCAAACACAAGCAAAAAGAACAAGGAATCCGGTTGAAACGAGCGAGGTGTGAGGTGGCCCACGGGGCTGAGTCCGGCGCTGATTCACTGCCGATTGCCTCAGCCTTGTGAGGTGGTTATTCGCCACAAAAAGAGGTGCAAGTGGAAACGCGGTTTTCCCCTTGTGACACTCTCGCGACCGCTGCACCTCGGGGAGGCCCTTGCATGGGCAGTTCCGGGTGATGTCAACGGTCAGGCAGCAGGCGGCTAAGCCGTTGTGAGCTAGTGCGGGGCCTGGGGGGACCCTGGGTCTTGGCAATCTGCGACGAGAACAGGGAATTTCCGCTGAAACACAGCGCGACCTTGAAACCCGTATGCGCAGCGCTTCAACAGGGCGGCTCAAGCGCCTCCCACGAGCAGCCATGAACCACATGCCGCGGAAATACGGCGGGGGCATGGAGCCCGTCAATTTTGGCCGCGCGTCGTCAGCGTCGTCAAGCGCTTCTCAACGTACCCACCGAGCCTCTCCAAGGCGTCGGCCAACACCTCGGTCTCACACACGTAACCGATCCGAACGAATCCGCCAAAATCCCTCCCGAGACCAAAACACGGACTGCCGGGCATAAACAGCACCTTCGTCTTGTCCAACACATCCAGCACAAAGCTCGCATCATCAACCGGCGCTCCGTGCTTCTTGAACTGCACCAGCGCCGTGGTCCCCGCCGTCGGCTCCACCCAGGAACACACCGCGGCATGCTTCTCCACGAAGGCGCTCAGCAGCCCGAGATTCGTCCGCGCAAGCGCCATGTTCCGCTCCAGCAGCGGCCGCACGACCGGCTCGGACAGCGCATAGCTGGCGACCTGGTCGTCAAGCTGCGAGACGCTGATGCTGGTGTAGTCGCGGGCGGCCGCCACGGCCTCGACGATGCTGCGGTCCCGGGAGGCTAGCCACCCTACCCGGATACCTGCCAGGGCAAACGCTTTGGACATTGACCCTGTGGCCACCGTCTTCTCGTATCCCAGGGCGAGAATCGAAGGAGGGGCCTCCTGGCCTGCGGGCAGGGCGTGGTAGAGCGGGCTGTACACCTCGTCCGAGAGGATGGTGATTCCTCGCTGCTTGGCAAAAGCGACGATTGATTGGAGGGTGGTTTTCGGGATGGTGCTGCCCATGGGGTTGTTCGGATTGTTGATGACGATCATCTGGACCCCTCGTCAGCGAAGAGACTCCACTTCGATGCCTCTGAATACGGGGACGCGTGCCTTCGTGTTGGCCTTGGCCAACCCCTCGAGCTCGCTGACGTCTGGCACATAACCCTTCTCCTCTTTCAGCCTCCACAGGGAGACTTCGGCCCCGAGGCTCTCCGGCACCGAGTAGAGCTGCTGATAGGTGGGATAGACGCAGATGACGTGGTCACCCGGCCCAACCAGAGTGTAGAAGGCCAGGAAGTTGGCGGCAATCGCACCTTGCGTAATGAGAACGTTCTCGGCCGGGAGGGGCTCGGCGTCGGACGCCCGGTCGAAGAGGGATGTAACGCGCTGACGGAGGGTGTCGGAGCCGCGGATCGGCCCGTAGGTCAGCTTCCTTGCGAGGGAGAGGGGGTTCGGCCCGTCCTTGTCTTCGGACATCCGCACCAGATCATCGACAGAGACCGAGGCTGCGCAGGTCTCGGCGATGTTAAGGACTCCCGGTGTGGTCTCCAGACGGTCCATCCATTGCTCGACTTCGAAGGGTTGGATCTTGACCATTTTGGAATCGGTGAGCGCAAGTCCACGGCGTCCTGGGGTTTTGAAAAAGGGTCTGACGAGATAATCCCTTCTCACGAAAGACAGTGAGTCGAGCAACAACCTCGTGTCTCTGGACGGCTTCGGGACTGGGCTTGTTTATCATTACAGCAGGTGGGGTCAGAATTGTCGCTACGCCCTTTGAGCAACACATTGACGAGGATAACTGCAAAATGTCCAACACTCAGGGTCCACACGTTTGCAAACCCTGACTGTTGGTTCTCAGTACGCCTGTGCTGTTCTAGAACTTCTGTATTTCTACGTGGGCCTCTAGTATTCCTGGAGGGAGCGAAATGGTTGAGGTTCATCCTTGGACCACGTCCTGGGTGTCATGAAAAGCGCATTAACGTTATTGGTCGTCTGCCACGAGCTGGTCTCCGTAGCCACACCCAAACCCCAGATTCCCCAGCATTCGTGGCTGTGCAGCCAGATGGCCGTCCCATTTCTCTGCCCAACCAGACTGTCCTGTTTTTTCAAGAGCATCCACCTCGGCCCCAATTGCACCGCGGCACCAGCCACGCCGATTCTGCACCCCTGATTGTCAGGCCCTGGAACCAGCCGTCCCGTCGCGGGCTCCACAGCGACATCATCGGGGGCAGCCTTCCTGGCTCGCATGCAGGCAACTGGATCTTGCAGCATCTGGACATCTTGCATCTGTTGATTCCATCTCGGCCAGTCAACATCCACGTTATTGCCAAACCAGGCTCGTTTGTTCTGTTTCAGCTCGCCTGGACCGATTCTCAAGCCTGCGACAAGCGTGGCGTGAGCTTCAGCCGTGGGAGAACGTCGGTCGCAGGTCACGGCCTTGTGCTCCCAACTCCGGCCCATCGGCCTGCTCAGCCGTGGGGGGTTGGTTGCGTCGCCTGCCGGCGCAGCGCGGTTGCCGATCCACCCAGGTCCTCAAGTCACTCAACCACATCCTCCACCCCTCTTCCATCTGTCAGCTGCTTCGCCAAAGGCCTTCCCACCAGGCTGTAACGTTAATCGACCCCCGCCGCCATCATGGCGCTCCGACTACAGCGTGCGCTCGCCATCGCGGCGCTGTCGCTGTCATGCGTCGCCTCGGCATCCAAGAACTACTCGTCGGTTGACATGATGCGAGCACAGCTGGCCCTTCTCGACGATCGGCCGAAGGACTGCCCTCCATGGTATGACGCCCGCTCCTCTTCTCCATGGTCTCCCAACTCGACATGCTGACAGTTGTCTGCCTGCAGCTTCAACTGCAATCTCCCCGTCTACTCATGCGGGCAATTCGCACCCTGCAGCGAGTACAGCGGCAAATGCGACTGCCCTCCAGGCTTCGGCGGCGACAACTGCCTGGAACCTCGTACGCAAACCCCCTCGTCCCCAACGTCTTTTTCGCGGCAGCCATACTCACTTCCGTTTCACAGAATGCGGGTCTCTCGCCCGCGGGCCAGACCGCTCGCTGCGAACCGGGAAATCCTGCGAATGCGACGAAGGGTGGACAGGCATCAACTGCAACGTGTGCACCAGCGACCGGGTATGCAATGCCATGACCGAGACGGGAGACGGCGGCGTCTGCTACACTGGCGGTGAGGTTGTGAAACAAAACTACCAAATGTGCGATGTCACAAACCGGGCGATTAGAGATCTCCTGGGTGCCCAGGTGCCCCAAGTCACCTTCACGTGTGACAAGGGGTCGGGCGACTGTGATTTTCAATGTACGTCAGGCTTCGAGCCACGCCCATCCTGGTGTCTATCCCGTTTGCTGACAATCCGTACCTAGTTTGGGTCGACGAGCGCGAGTCCTTCATGTGCCACCTCAACGAGTGCGAATCGAGCGCCGACTTTGACACCTCCCGAGGGAAGAACTCGACGGCCTACAAGTGCGAGAAGGTCAGCTGCGAGTGTATCCCCGATCGCATGCTCTGCGGCGAGAACGGCTCAGTCGACATCAGCGACTTCCTCGTCAACATGATTCGCGGTCCCGCAAGGTTCGAATGCACCCAGAAGTCTGGGGAGGACAAGAAGTGCGCATTCCAAGAGCCAGAGATGAACAACCTGATCAGCGACATATTTGGCGACTCAAGCATCCTCCTGAGCTGCGGTGCTGGAGAGTGTTTGTACCACACCGAGGTGCCTGGGTACGCACCCAACGTGCCCAAGATCAACACGCCTCTCATCGCAGGGGTCATCGCCGCATGCTCGCTCTTTTTGGTTGCCGTTATCCTGGGGACCTGGTACTTGTCCCGACGGCAGTTCAAGTACAGCGCTCTCAGCATGGACGATTCTGACGACGAGGCAATCAAGCTCATGACCGATCACAAACCGGCATCACTTTACTTCCGGAATGTGTGTTACAACCTCAATGGCAAACAGATCCTGAGCAGCATTCAGGGCATGGCTCACCCCGGCGAGCTCACTGCCATTATGGGGGCTTCTGGAGCAGGAAAGACGACCTTCCTGGATATTCTTGCTCGGAAAAACAAACGAGGCCAGGTCTCTGGAGAGTTCTACGTCAACGGCGAAAAGGTTAGCGATACCGACTACAAGAACGCCACTGGCTTCGTCGACCAGGAAGACACGATGCTGCCAACATTGACAGTCCACGAGACCATCCTGACGAGCGCCCTTCTTCGCCTACCGAGGGACATGGGGCGGGCCGCGAAGGAGCAACGAGTTCTCGAGGTCGAAAAGCAGCTGGGCATCTACCACATTCGGGATTCCTTGATTGGGTCGGAAGAGGGCAAAGGTCGTGGCATTTCCGGGGGAGAGAAGCGTCGTGTCAGCATCGCTTGCGAACTGGTGACCAGTCCTTCCATTCTCTTCCTCGACGAGCCCACCAGCGGCCTCGACGCCTACAACGCTTACAATGTCATTGAGTGCCTGGTAACACTGGCCAAGACATACAAGCGAACCGTCATCTTCACAATCCATCAACCGAGATCCAATATCGTCGCCCTCTTTGACCGCCTGGTTCTGCTGGCCCAGGGGAAGACGGTCTACTCGGGCCCCTTGCACCAATGCCAGGACTACTTCGACCACATCGGATACAACTGCCCTCCCGGGTTCAACATTGCGGATTACCTGGTCGACCTGACCATGCATGCCAGCTCTACCGCCTCGTTCGACGACGGCGCGCTCTCTGCAGACGTGATGAGCGTTGGCCCCAGCAGCACCAGGGCTGTCAAGTCGGTCGCTAGCATCTCCGGCACCAGCATTGGTGATGACAGCTTAATTGAAGGATCCTCGTCCCGCCCGAGGAGCAAGCGCCGTGATTCCGTGCGGATCCGGCAAGAACGAGAGCTCTACACTCGCCGCAGGCATGCCGTGGATACGGCCGCCTCTTCTGACGCCGGCGACGAGGCTGGAGCCTACAAGCTCCAAGCCACGCCACACCGTGTGCCACCGCATGACGTCGACGAGCACGACGACCTTCTGCCTCCCGCCCCCACCGGAACCGACCTTGACATCTTGGTGCAGTCTTACATCCAGTCCGATATTGCTGGAAACACGCACGATGAGATCCAGCAGGCTGTGGCAGGTGCAGTCAACAGTAATGGCCAGAACTCCAACGGTTACAGCGTGGAGGGCCCCAACATCAACATTGGCACCATGGGCAGGGGATACACGCGTATCGGATACGGGCGACAGTTCCTTCTCCTCTCCCAGCGAACCTGGCGCAACCTCTACCGCAACCCGATGCTGATGCTCACACACTACGCCATCGCCATCCTCTTGGCCGTGTTTGCCGGTTATCTCTTCTACGGCCTCAGCATGGACATCGCCGGCTTCCAAAACCGCCTCGGCCTCTTCTTCTTTGTCCTCGCCCTCTTCGGTTTCAGCACCCTAACCACCCTGTCCGTCTTCTCCCAGGAGCGCCTGCTGTTCGTCCGCGAGCGCGCCAACGGCTACTACTCGCCCGTCACCTACTTCGCGGCCAAGGTGCTCTTCGACATCGTCCCGCTGCGCATCATCCCGCCCATCCTTCTCGGCGCCATCGTCTACCCCATGACGGGCCTCGTGGCGGCAGCCGACAAGTTCCTCGTCTTCATGCTCGTGCTCGTGCTGTTCAACCTCGCGGCGGCCGCCATCTGCCTGTTTATCGGCATCGTTTGCAAGGACGGCGGCGTCGCCAACCTGATCGGGAGCCTAGTCATGTTGTTCAGCCTGCTGTTTGCGGGTCTGCTGCTGAATCACAATGCAATTCCCAAAGCCGCGCTGTGGCTGCAGTGGCTGTCCATCTTCCATTACGGCTTCGAAGCGCTGATTGTCAACGAGGTCACCCAGCTGACGCTGGTGGACCACAAGATTGGCATTGACATCACGGTGCCCGGCGCGGCTATTCTCAGCTCCTTTGGGTTCGATAACCAGGCCATGTGGTCGGATGTTATCAACCTGGGAGTGTTTGGGGCCGTGTTCATTGTGCTGGCGTATGGGGCGATGCATGTGCTGCTTGTGGAGAGGCGGTGATGGCGGATAGGGAGCGAGGGGAGTGAAGGCCAGTTTGAGGGATATCTTGGAGCACGTGCTTTGCAGGTACCGCTCGTGGTTTTTAGAGGGCTTGTTGGTTGTTCGTGGGGTCATTTAGACAGCTGCTTTCCTTGCGTCTTGTTCTATGATCCTATTTCGAGGGTTCAGCGGGGGCAGTTCAGGGGAGTAGGCGTTGAAGGTGCTTGGTTTTATTTGTCTGTTTCTTTTTGTATTACACGAGTACAGTACTTTCACATCAGCAACACATCAACCAGCGTACATAGGTAATCCACATGCAAAGTAACATTTGGAGGAGTCATATTGTATCTGAAGAGCCATGACCGGCCTCAATTCTATTTGTACAGAGCGTCGCGCGATTTGATACATTGGCCCAGCGAAGCCCACAACTCCACAAAGACCCGAGGCAAGATTGCAACTTGAAACCCCTCCTTACAGCTTGCCACCCGTCAACTCCTCCGCCAGCGCCTTCTGCCTCTTCGTCGTCTTGGTCTGAGCTGTTTGCTTGTCCTCTAGCACCTTCGTCGACACCCCCGACATCTCAGCCTGCATATCAGCCACGGTGACCGGTGGCCCACGCCCGTCCCAGATGCTCCTCGAGCGGTCCGTGGCGGTGTACTTGTGATAATCCTCGGTGAAGATGCTCTCGATGCGAGCCTCGAGCTCGGCTTCGGTCATGATGAAGCTCTGCGCCGCGACGTACAGCTGTGCCAGCGAGTCGCGGCGGGCCTCGGCCTTGACGTCCATCTTTTGCTGGTGTCGTTCCCGGGCCTCCTCGGCGGCGGCGAAGCGGTTCGGGTCGGGCGCCACGACGGTCGAGAGGGCCGTGGCTGCGCGGACGGTGGAGCGCGTCAGGACGTCGTCGAGCCCCTCGGGGGCGGAGGCAGCGGCCAGGTTGGCTTTGCGCCGGACCTCGGAGCGCGCCTTGGTGAGCTGATCACGCTGCGTCTTGCGCACGTAGAGGCCCTGGATGCCCGAGGTGAAGGCTTTGCGGCGGGCGGCGGCCAGGACCCGCTGGCGGGCCTGTTGTTCGGACCGGGGCTCTTTTCCGGCAAGCTCGGCTTGGGAGACGGAAGTCGCAGCCGCGATATACCCGGGCTTCACCTTGCGGTTGCCCTCCCTCTTGGGGAACACATCGCGCGGTACCGGGAGGTGGCCCTTGATCGGGGGCAGCTTAGTCTCCGCCGACTGGGGGGGCTCGGGGATGGCGATAAATCTGGGCGACTCGGGGGGCACGGCAAATCCCTGCCTCGCAAGGGGCGTGGTGCTGAATGCCCGCCATGGCGATGCGGAGCATTTTGGTGTCGACTTGGTCGTCGCCGTCGAGATTCGGCACGACGAGAGGGCGGCTTGGAGGCCGCATATTGACGGCCGGGCAAGTGGGGGTGCCATTTTCGGTGTCGCGAAGGCGTGCAATTCTGCCCAGCGACAGAATTGGTCTCCAGGCCGGGATGGTGGGGAGTCGAAGTCGAGATGCAGGCGTGAGGCTTGGGAGTGCTGTGATCCGAGTTCGAGGTTGGAATTTGTGAAGCTCGGTGGTTCGGATGGCCGCCCTAGTCCCGTCCGGGCATAGCGCCGCTTGACCCTGCACGATTGTGCCGTGTCCCACCGCTAATTTTCCTGGCGAAGAGACTTTGCTCCACCCCGCCGAAAACTTCCTTCATTTGGCTTCGCTTCGCTCTCTGTTGTTGCCCTTCTCACTTCTTTCTCCCTGTCTTCCACAACTCGTCCACCCATCCGCCCCCTCCCCTTTCCCGTGGAAGACCGCTGCGACACTGGTCTCGCACGCCGGGACCCCTTTTCCCCCATCACTTGATTGTCCGATAGTTGGTTGGCATTGAAGAATCGCCAAGATGGGTACCGGTAGGCCGTCCTCGTCGCCTCTTGGTCCAAGGCCAATGGCAGCTGATCAGCAACAGGAAAGAAGGAGCGGTCCCGCATCGAGCGGCAGGGGAAGGTCACGGGCGACCCCAAGGTCAAGGGCGAGAACTTCTACCGCTCCGCCAAGAAGATCAAGACCCTGAACATGTAC